>ENA-OQIG01000271-OQIG01000271.1-human-gut-metagenome-genome-assembly--contig:-NODE-271-length-30980-cov-4.424659_pt1 | contig 30980 bp, 39 predicted proteins | sample MGYA00242576_ERZ504741 | MGnify/ENA primary metagenome ERZ504741 (study PRJEB26092, sample SAMD00036436) | human gut metagenome | host: Homo sapiens | study: EMG produced TPA metagenomics assembly of... | reverse complement strand
GTAGGAGAACCCTTTAAGCCAAGTCTTGCCGGGTCTAATTCAGGCAGGTCCGCAGCTGTTAATGTACGCACTTCCATACGGTTTGCCTGCATTTTCCTGCGGATATTTGGATATCTGGGCTCATTTAAGGATTTTACAGCTGTAAGAAGGGCAGGAAGTTTTACCTCTATCTTTTCATAGCAGTCTTCCTGCTCTTTTGTTACAGTTAAAGTTGTGTCATTTAATTCAATATCTGCAGCATAGGTCACCTGCGGGATACCTAAATGTTCTGCAATTTCCGGGCCAACCTGTGCGGTATCGCCGTCAATTGCCTGTTTTCCACATAAGATCAGATCAAATTCACCTAATGCGCGGATAGCAGCAGACAGTGTATAGCTGGTAGCCAGTGTGTCAGCACCACCAAAAGCACGGTCACTGACCAGTACCATGTTGTCAGCACCCATTGCGTAGCATTCTCTTAAAGCTTCTGCTGCCTGGCCTGGTCCCATAGAAAGGACAGTTACCTCTGCCCCATATTTATCTTTTAACTGCAAAGCAGCTTCCAGGGCATTTTTATCAAATGGATTTACAATACTTGGAACTCCATTACGAATCAATGTATTTGTCACCGGATCGATCTTTATTTCTGTTGTATCCGGAACCTGTTTTACACAAACAAGAATCTTCAATCTGTTCACCTCTCCTTTGCTCTTTATCAGCTTTTTATCAGCATTTTCCAATAATGGTCTTGCCAATGATCTGACGCTGTACCTCATTGGTTCCCTCAAAAATACGATATACTCTTACATCACGGAGCATTTTTTCAATTGGGTAATCCTTAGAATATCCATAGCCGCCTAAGATCTGAAGTGCTTCATCTACGATCTCATTCACAGCCTCTGAAACATAGGTCTTACTGATAGAGCCCAGGCAGGAAATAGGCTTTCCTTCATCTACTACCTTTGCTGCATACATCATCATAGCTCTGGCTGTCTGAAGCTTGATCTCCATATCAGCGATCTTAAACTGAATGCCCTGCAGCTTTCCAATCGGTTTGCCATATGGGCATCTTTCTCTGGTGTACTGAGCTGCGATCTCCAGTGCCTTCTGTGCAGTACCGATCAGTGGAGCTACGCAGATAGGACGGGATTTCTCCAGAGCCTTCATAACGATCTTAAAGCCATCCCCTTCTTTTCCGATGATATTTTCAGCTGGAACATGTACATCCTGGAAAATAACATCTGTTGTATTAGAAAGACGGATACCCATCTTGTTTTCTTCTTTTCCAACGCTGACGCCTGGTGTATTACGTTCAACGATAAAGCAGCTTAAACCTTTGTGTCCCAGTTCCGTTAGTAGAAGCTACTACTACATATACATTTGCCAGCCCGCCGTTTGTAATAAAGGTTTTGGTACCATTTGATAATGTACTCATCTCCTACACGGACTGCCTTGGTCTTGGTTCCTGCTACATCAGAACCAGACTGAGGTTCTGTGATACACATAGCGGAGATCTCACCATTTAACAGTCTTTCTGCCATAGCCCGCTTCTGCTCTTCGCTTCCGCCTGCAAGCACCTGCTTAAATCCAACAGTGGCTGCACCGAAGCTTACTGCAAAACCACAGTCTACACGGCCAAACTCTTCACGAAGAAGAGATAAAGTCTGCAGATCAAATCCCGGACCACCGTACTCTGCCGGGATATCCATTCCCCAAAGTCCGATCTCTCCCATTTTTTTAAATACTTCCATTGGGAATCTGGAAACTCCATCACACTCCTGTACCAGTGGTGCCAGTTCATTTTCAAGGAATTTACGAACAAGCCCTGTAATATCTTTCTGCTCTGCAGTCATTAATTGCCATTCCATATATTTTCCTCCATTATCTATAAGAGATGAAGTTATCTTCCTTTAAAATCCGGTTTTCTCTTTTCAAAAAAGGCATGTATTGCTTCTGCATGATCTTCTGACTTGCACAGCTGATACTGGTATTCACCTTCATTTTCCATAGCATCTTCCAGTCCCTGATATAACTGTCTGTTTACAAGACGTTTCATGCGTTCATAAGCAAGTGCCGGGCCTTTTGCCAGCTTTTTCGCGGTCTTCATGACCATTTCTTCCAGATCTTCAGGAGCAGCGGCGGCTGTGATAATGCCCCAGTCTGCCGCCTGTTCTCCTGTAAACCGGTGGCCTAACATCAGCAGTTCTTTTGCCTTTGCTGCTCCCAGGTTTTTTGTAAGCATAAGAGAGGAACCCATATCCGGAATAAAGCCAATGTTCACAAATGCAAATACAAACTTGGATGCCAGCTGTGCATAGGAAAAATCACATGCAAGAGCAATGCTTAAGCCGCCGCCTGCTACTGCACCTTCCAGCCATGCTATTACCGGCTTTGCGTTATTTACGATAGAAAGGATCACATCATTGTTGCATCTTAAACCAGGTCTTGTTTCGCAGCAGTTATTGTCAACTTTATATTTCATGCCCTTTACATCACCGCCGCCACAGAAATTCCCCTGTGCGCCGCGGATCACAATAACACGGACCTCCGGTGAATCACTGCATGCGTTTAATATCTTTGTAAGAGACTGTGCCCCTTCCATTGTAAGAGCGTTCAGTTTTTCAGGGTTGTTCATGGTGATCATTCCGATCCCATCTTTTAACTCAAAATCCGCATACTTTAATTCCGGTACTTCCATTCCTGCTCCTCTTTTCTTCTGTTAAGTATTATTTTTTCATTTCTTCCTTGAATTCTTTCATCATCTGGTCGATCTCTTCATCACTGTAGCCTAATCCACCTAAGACCTCATGGTTATGCTGTCCTAAGGTAGCTGCCTTGTGGATCTCACCAGGAACATCAGAGAAGAATGCATTGCAGCCTCTTGTCTGGTAAGTTGGCTGCTTAATATCATCAGGTGTAGGTGCCTGTACGATATAGCCCATATGTTTTACCTGAGGATCATCTACTACCTGCTGGTCATTATTAACCAGGCAATATGCCATGTGGCATTCATCCATTCTCACGCATGCTTCTTTTAAGGATGGGAAGCTGCTAAGCCATGCTTCGATCTCTGCAATGACCTTAACCATGTTTTTGGTGCGGGCACCGATGGTATTATACTCCGGATCAGTAAGATAATCCGGTCTGTTCATTGCCTTTGCAACTGCTTCCCATGCTTTTGCAGATGGTGCACAGATAATAACGCTTTCTCCCTTATCTGTATTGAAGCAGCCAAATGGGCATAAGCCACTGTGGTGGTTACCGTTTGGTTTACATAACACTCCGTCATTTAAGCGGTCAATGGTACTGTTCAAATGGATCATGCCCTGTAACAGGGAAACATCAATGTACTGGCCTTTTCCTGTTCTTCTCTGATAATGAAGAGCAGTCAGAACAGAAGCAAATACATTAAATCCACCAAAGTAATCAGCTAAAGCAATACCATGTTTTAATGGCTGTCCACCCTTTTCACCGGTAATACTCATCATACCGGAAAGTGCCTGTCCCATCATATCAAATCCAGGTTTCTGGGAATAAGGGCCGGTCTGTCCAAAAGCAGTTAAAGAGCAATAGATCAGTGACGGATTGATCTCTTTTAAGGTTTCATAATCCAGTCCCAGACGTTTCATAACACCTGGACGATTGCTTTCGATAAGAACATCTGCATCTTTTGCTAAAGCCTTAACGATTTCTATTGCTCTTGGATCTTTTAAATTTAAGGTAATGGACTTTTTACCTCTGTTTACCCATGCATGAGTCAGACTCTTTCCTTCCAGGATCGGTACATAGGTTCTTTCCGGTCCACCGTTCATCGATTCGATCTTAATAACCTGTGCGCCATAATCAGACATTTCCGCACTTGCTACAGGACCAGCCGCATTGGTAGTAAAATCAAGAACTTTTACATCATCTAACATTCCAGCCATTTTCATTTACCTCTCTTTTCTTTCTCTTTTAACGTTCCTCATGCTTTTACAGCATACCGATCATCTTCCAGTAAGGAACACTGATAAGGCAGGCAACCAGGTTTGCAGCTGCCAGATAATTGCGTAAGGTACGCAGTTCTTATTGTGATCTACCATATCGCCTACAATACCGATAGCAGATACATATGGCAGGTTCTGGAAATCAAAGAAGAATACGTTTACAGATACATATGCGATAAAGCATGGGATAAATGGATGCATACCCGCCTGAACTGCTAAAGGAGCAAGGAGTACGGAATATACAGTCATAACACCTAACCAGGAAATAACGATAAATCTTGTAAGGTATACCAGTAAAATGAAGATCAGTACGAATAATACAGGATTGCTAAGGAATGGATTTAAAACAGGTCCTAAAACGCCGCCGATCCATTTTGTAATACCCCAGGTGGTCAGTGCAGAACCAATCTCATACATACAGCCGATGTAAATCAGGATATCCCAGTTTACTTTTGCGCGGAACTCTTTCACGCCCATAACCTTAAGGCCCATAAGACACATACACCTAACATAGCAACGATTGCAGAGCTGATGCCATGCTGACGTTCAGTCATCCATAATACCAAGCAGATTGCTAAAACTGCCATTGTGATCTTCTCACCCTTGTTCCAGGTTCCCAGTTCAACGATCTTGTTTGCAATAAAGTTTTTGTTTAAATTAATCTTTTCTGTTGGTTTGTAGTAGAAATATGTAGCAATGGTAGTAAGTCCTAAAGCAACGATAGACCACGGAAGTGCCCAGATAAACCAGTCTGTCCATGTAACATCAGAGTAACCTTCTGGAAGGAACTTCAGCATGGAGTAACACATAAAGGATGCACTTAAGAATACATGGCTTGTACAGTTAAAACCAGTATATAAAGCTGCAAATAGACCTGCCATTGGCTTTGTCTGGTTTTCCAGACCCATTTCATGTCCAATCTCCTTGGTAACAGGGCCTGCAACTGCCAGTCTTGCTGTACCACTTGGAATCAATGGAGAAATAACAACACCAGAAAGAGTAATACCTAAAAACTGCCCAGATAGGTTCCCGGGAATGCTTTCATAACTAACAAAGTCAGTCTCTTTAACAGTCCGCTGTGAGCTACTGCTGCACCTAATACCAGAGCGCCAACTAACAGCCAATAGTTTGTGCCGCTGAACGGGCTGAATGCCTGAGCAAAAGTAAGACTCTTGGTAGCTGCACATAAGCAGCAGAACATCAGCAGAATGATGTACTCAGGAAGTACTCGAAAGATCATCCAGATAAGAGCACATACTAAAAGTCCCATTCCGATCATGGACTTCTGTGGGTCTAATCCTTCTGCAACAACCAGATTTGCCGGTGGAGCCATCACACTGAGCCCTAAGCATGCTGCGATACCAATGATTCCCCCAATAATTTGTTTCTTCGACATAATGAACCCCCTTAATTTGTTAATTTTTTAACTATTAAGTGTAAATAATAAAATGGCTGGCTTTCAACCGATTCTCTGCGCTGTGGTTTATTTTTCTGCCAGTCATTTCATCTGACTTAACTATAATAAAAAAAAGATTGATAATCTAATACCAATCTTTTTATCCTAAATATAGCTTACAAGTTATGTTTTTTCCTAAAAGTACTCAAGTATATATTCCTTATGCGTAATACAATTATTGTGGAATACACATTGCTTCTCTTCCATCAGGCGCTTTTCCAGATCTGCAAAGTAGTTTAAAGCATATTCCCTGAACATCTGGTTTCTGCGGCTTTCAAAGTTTTTCTTCGGCCAGCATAACTTTAACAGACGGTAATTTCCCGGATCTGCAATAAATGCATAGGTAAGATCCTCATGTTCCTTTAACGTGTCTTTTAATGAATCATAAGGGATGATCGATATACCTTCATTTTCTGATATGGCCCTGAAAATACGCTCCATTTCGCTGTAATAAGCACAGAATTTCGGTACAAAGCCAGCTGCATGACATAAGCTTACCATCAGGGTGTTGCTGCTGGAGCCTCTCCAGCCTGCAATAAACGGCTCTTCTCTTAATTCTGACATATGCAAAAGCTTTTTCTTTGCTAATGGATGGCTGCGGTTTAATACAATGACGATTTCTTCCCGCATAAGATACTCAAATTCCACATTCTCATATGTGTTCATAGACGCGGAAATGTGGAAATCATATTCTGTCATCAGTTTCTCTGCATCAAAGAAAAATTAGCCACATCCAAAATGATATTTGGATGCAGCTTGCAGAATAAGTCATACATAGGTGGGAAAAAGCACTGTCCTGCCTTTACGATCAGGGAAATGGTACCATTTTCAGAATCCGGTGTTACAGAAAGTCCATCTACCGCTGAATCGATGAGATTTAAGCCTTTGCTCACCTTATCGTAAAATTCTTTTCCCTGTTCGTTTAAGACAATACGCTTTTTTACACGGTCAAACAGGACTACTCCCAGTTCCTGTTCCAGGTTTTTTATGGTTTTAGAAAGAGAAGGCTGCGATACATGCAATTCCTCAGCCACCTTGGTAACACTTTCTCTTCTTGCAACTTCACAAAAATATCTCAGCTGTAAAAGCTCCATTCAGTCTTCTCCTTCTGTTTTCCCATATTTCCCGGACTGACTGGTTTTAAGGCTTATGCCTGTAAAGTTCCCAGTCTCTTATAAACAGCCTCTGCCTCATTGATCATATCGTCAATAATGCCTTAACTGGCTTTACTTCGTTAATAAGACCTGCAGCCGGACCCATAGCAAATACGCAGTGCTGTGTATCGCCAGACACATAGCATTCTTTGCTAAGAGCACCGGAGATAACTGGTAGCAGTTCCTTCAGACCTGCACCTGCTTTTTCCATTTCCAGTGCCTTTGCAGACTGCTCATTTTTCACATAACGGGCCATATTTTTAATACTTCTCTGGCAAGTCATGGTATCGATCTCTTTAGAATTAACGATCAGATCCTTGAAGTTCTGGTGGATGGTACACTCAGTAGACGCCACAAAACGTGTTCCCATAACTACGCCTTCTGCGCCTAATGCCAGAGCCGCTAACAGTCCTTTCCCATCTGCCACGCCGCCTGCTGCCAGCACCGGGATAGATACGGATTCTGCTACGCGGTTGATCAGGATAAAGCTTCCCAGTTCATCTAAACCTGGATGTCCTGCTACTTCATAGCCTACGATAGTAACAGCATCAGCTCCAAAGCTTTCTGCCTTTTTCGCATATTTTACACCTGGACACTTGTGGATCAGTTTAATGCCCGCTTCTTTGATGTGAGGAACAAATTCAGAAGGATTCTGTCCTGCTGTTTCAATAACCTTTACGCCTTCTTCTCCGCACACATCAATATACTGGTGGATTTTTTCTCCCATATTCAGGCCAGGAGCCAGTGAAATGTTGACTGCAAACGGCTTATCTGTCAGTTCTTTTGTCTTCTTTACTGCAGCGCGGAAATCATCCATTTCCGGGTAAATGGTGATATTAATGGTTCCCAGTCCGCCTGCATTAGATACAGCTGCTGCCAGCTGTGGTACACCTAAGTGCTGCATACCGCCCTGCATAATTGGATGTTCGATACCGATCAATTCTGTAAATCTTGTTTTAAACATAAGATATACTCCTTTCAACTTGAATGTCCTCTCGAAATCTTTCATGCGCAGAAAAATCTCCAGCGAACATATGACCATCAGCGCAGATCATCTGTTGTGAATATTATAACAATGCAGTCGGATCATGTCTAATATCCAGTTTTTATCTCATGTATAGCTTACATGTTATGGATCGTTATTTTCAAGCTTCTTATCCATTCCTTTTCGGGCAATTCATCTTTTGTCTCTATTTTTTGATCACTAATTCTACTGGGCAGTGGTCGGAACCAAACACTTCTGTATGGATCTTTGCGCTCTCCAGCTCATCTTTTAAGCTTTCGCTGACACAGAAATAGTCAATACGCCAGCCTGCGTTCTTCTCTCTTGCTTTAAAACGGTAGGACCACCAGGAGTAAATTCCTTCTGTATCCGGATAGAAGTAGCGCCAGGTATCAATAAAACCGGCATTTAAAAGGTCCGTGAACTTGCCTCTTTCTTCATCAGTGAAGCCCGCATTCTTCCGGTTAGTCTTTGGATTTTTCAGGTCGATCTCTTTGTGGGCTACGTTTAAATCACCGCAGAAGATCACCGGCTTTTTCTCTTCCAGCTTTTTAAGATATGCTAAAAATGCATCTTCCCAGGTCATACGGTAATCCAGTCTGGCAAGACCATCTTTGGAGTTTGGAGTATAGCAGGTGACAATGTAATACTCTGGGAATTCAGCTGTGATGACTCTGCCTTCATGGTCATGTTCCTCAATGCCAAGGCCATAGGAAACAGAGATAGGCTCTTCTTTTGTGAACATGGCTGTGCCGGAATAGCCTTTTTTCTCAGCATAGTTCCAGTACTGGTGATAGCCCGGCAGATCCAGATCGATCTGGCCTTCCTGCAGCTTACTTTCCTGTATACAGAATACATCTGCATCTACCTCATTGAAAAAGTCCATAAAGCCTTTTCCCACGCAGGCACGCAGACCGTTTACATTCCAGGATATGAGTTTTTTCATGATTGTTTCTCCTTTTGCTGTATGGCAACGCCCCCGCCTTATGGCGGGGAAAGCAGTTGTGCTGATAACACATCCCCGCATAAAGCGGGAAAACTGTTGCACTCCACTGCCCCGCGAAGCGAGGCAAAATACTCTCCCTTATTCTGGATAAACCAGTCTGGACTCCGGGAACTCATCAATATGGGTCAGCACCTTCAGATACTTTGCAGCCAGATATTTTGCCATTCCCAGGTTCATATCCAGGTAATTGCCGCAGTCTTTTGGAGATGCGCCTGGTACTTCCCCTTCAAAGTCACGGACAAATTCATACATTTCTACTACTAATGGCAGAATGTCTTTTGACTCATAATCACCTGCTAAAAGCAGATAAAAACCGGTTCTGCAGCCCATCGGTCCAAAGTATACGGTCTTGTCTCCAAAATCCTTGTGGTTTCTTAAAAAGGTAGCACCCAGATGCTCGATGGTGTGCATTTCTGCGGTGTTCATAACAGGTTCTTCGTTTGGGGAAGTCATACGCAGATCAAAGGTGGTAACGGTGCTGTCTCCTACTTTGTCTTTTCTGGATACGTAAACTCCCGGCTGTAATTTAATATGGTCGATGGTAAAACTTGCGATCTTTTCCATGGTTATTTCCTCTTTTCTCTCTTTTTCACTTATATTTCCGCTACTGCATACCTTCCCCGCGCTGCGGGGAAAACACCCCTAGAAATGGCAGAAAGGCAGGTCCCAGCACTTCCCGGTTCCTGCCCTCCTTACTCTTATCGTTCTTTATACTACGACCGCCCCAAAGGGGCGACCGTTTTTGATCCTATTTTTTATCCGAATGATTAGTCATCCTCTTCATCACTTTCAGTTACAGTGAAGGTAAATCTCTTACGTGCCATTTCATCGCTTTCCAGATACTCATCGTAGGTAGTGATCTTATCAATCAGCTTGCCGTTGATGATCTCCATAATACGGTTGGCAGTAGTCTGTACGATCTGGTGGTCACGGGATGAGAAGATCATCACGCCTGGGAACTTGATCATACCACGGTTTAATGCGTCAATAGACTCCATATCTAGGTGTCAGTCGGCTCATCTAACATCAGTACATTTGCGCCGGAGATCATCAGCTTGGATAACATACAACGTACTTCTCACCACCGGATAATACCTTAACCTTCTTAACACCGTCTTCGCCTGCAAACAGCATACGTCCTAAGAAACCACGTACATAAGTTACGTCCTTCTCAGGAGAATACTGGGTCAGCCACTCAACAATGGTGTCATCATTTGCAAACTCAGCGGAGTTATCCTTCGGGAAGTAAGACTGGGTGGTTGTAAGTCCCCACTTGTAGCTTCCTTCATCTGGCTCCATTTCACCTGCAAGGATCTTGAATAATACAGTCTTTGCACGCTCGTTTGGTCCAACTAAAGCAACTTTGTCCTCTCTTCCAAGGATAAAGGAGATATCGTCTAAGATCTTCTCACCATCAATAGTCTTGCTTAAGTGTTCTACAGTAAGAACTTCATTTCCGATCTCACGGGCCGGACGGAAGTCGATATATGGATACTTTCTGCTGGATGGCTTGATGTCATCTAACTGGATCTTCTCTAAGGCTCTCTTACGGGAAGTAGCCTGCTTGGACTTAGAAGCATTTGCAGAGAAACGCTGGATAAATTCCTGTAATTCCTTGATCTTCTCTTCCTTCTTGCGGTTTGCTTCCTTCATCTGCTTGATGATCAGCTGGCTGGACTCAACCCAGAAGTCGTAGTTACCAGCGTACAGCTGGATCTTGCCGTAGTCGATATCAGCGATCTGTGTGCAGACTTTATTTAAGAAATAACGGTCATGGGATACTACGATAACGGTATTCTCAAAGTTGATCAGGAACTCCTCTAACCATGCGATGGCATCCAGATCCAGGTGTTGGTAGGCTCGTCAAGAAGCAGGATGTCAGGATTTCCAAACAGTGCCTGTGCCAGTAAAACTTTGACCTTCTGTGCACCTAACAGAGTGCTCATCTGTGCATAGTGGAATTCAGTACCAATGCCAAGACCATTTAACAGGTTCTCTGCGTCAGACTCAGCTTCCCAGCCGTTCATGGTAGCGAACTCACCTTCCAGTTCTGCTGCTTGATACCATCTTCATCTGTGAAGTCTTCCTTCATGTAGATGGCTTCCTTTTCCTTCATGATCTGGTACAGTCTTGCATTTCCCATGATAACAGTATCCAGAACGGTGTACTCATCATATTTGAAATGGTCCTGCTGTAAGAAGGAAAGTCTCTGTCCCGGAGTGATGGCAACCTCACCGCTGGTTGGCTCTAACTGTCCGGAAGGATCTTTAAAAATGTAGACTTTCCGGCGCCGTTTGCACCGATCAGTCCATAACAGTTGCCTTCTGTAAACTTGATATTTACATCTTCAAACAATGCTTTCTTGCCTACACGGAGGGAAATATTATTTGCACTTATCATGTCATTTACCTTTCTTATAAATAAATCTGTTGTTTTTGTTTCCGCTAAAAGAGGGGGCATTTGCTGTCCCCTCTTTTCTGTCTTATGTACTTACAGGATGACCTGAAAAATACATTCTTCGCTCAATATCAGATTGTACAGGGAAAAACCGCATTTTGCAAGGGCTTTTTGCAGGAAATCCCCTGTTTTCCCCATTTAACCGCTGATGCCCGTAATACGTTCATCCGCTGCCAGTTTTAACAGCATTGCATTCTTATCATATAAAGGCGGATATACTACTTCCAGCTCTATCTTTGTGCCGTTCTTTCCTTTTCCCACCTTCAGATTTGAAATCTTGACCTTTTCTTCTGAAAAATGCATCTGGATATCCGCGATCACATTTTCATAATCCGTACAGGTCATTTTAAGAAAGCCGCGGATCGGCTCCGCAGTAAGAAAAGAAGTTCTGTGAAGGAGCTCCTGGATCACCACTACCAGTATACCGGCGCAGACACCAATACCATACTTTCCTGCTCCCACTGCCATTCCCACGCCAGCTGTGGTCCAAAGTCCTGCTGCTGTAGTCAGACCGCTTACTGTATTATTTCGCACAAAGATCACACCTGCACCCAAGAAACCTACACCAGATACGATCTGTGCCGCCACACGGGAGGAATCTACCTTTTCTACATCGTAAAAACCATACTTGGATACTACCATCATAAGCGCCGCCCCCAACGCTACAATGGCATGTGTCCTCATACCGGCGCTTTTATCCCTGTTCTTTCGCTCATAGCCGATCATATACCCCAATACGCTGGCTACGATCACTCGCAAAAATAACTCCGCATCTGACGGTATCCCTATTTTTGTTATCATTTCTGCTACCATCTTCATGTCCCTCCTGATCCTGTCTCTTATACTGTGTAGCTTTTATATGCTGATCTTTTCTTCTCTCTTAATACCAGTATAGCCCATCATATCCACCTGGTTTTGCTCATTTTTCAGGCATCTGTGCTCATTTTCCAAATGATTTCCTGTATTCCACCGGCGTGCAGCCTTCTCTTTCTATAAACAGCTTTGTAAAATAACTCTGACTGTACCAGCACATTCTACGGTAATATCCTTTACCGTCATATGGGTGGTTGCCAGAAGCTCTTTTGCATGGTTTAAGCGAAGCCCAGCCACGTAATCACTGTAGCGCACGCCCAGCGCTGTTTTTAAAAGACTGCTGATATAACTGGCAGACAGACCGAACCGCTCGGAAAGATCTGCCGCTGAAATATCTTCCCGGTAATGTTCCTCAATAAAACGGATCATGGAATTGATCTGGAGTCCTCAGAAGGACTGCTTAAAAGGCTTCTGGATTTCTGCTCCAGGAAGTTTTTCAGTTCTTTTGGATCCATGTTTTCTGAAACCGGAGTTTTTAAGACCAGACTGAAAAAACTGGCAATATTTTTTCTTGACCGCCCGATCCATTCCTTTTCCTCCATCTTTTTCCCGATCCAGGAAGATAAACTGGAAAAGCTGTTGTAATCTCCGCTCTTCCATGCCTCCTGCCACTTTAAGCATCTGCGGCCGAACTCCACTTTTTCTTCCTCTTCATCTAAAAGAGGACTGAGATAATAAAAACGCCCGGTTCCTTTTATTACCCGCAGGCAACTGAGTTCTTCCAGATTTCCAAGGTCTTCCCTCAGGTTTTCCATGTCCCTTGTAACAGAGGTGCCAAAACAGGTCATTCCTTCTGCAAATGTCCGGGCAGATAAAGTCCTGTAGATCTCCTGTATCCCTTCTCCTTTTTCCGAAAAACAGAGAAGTTTCAAACTGTTATCACTGAATACAGAAACTACATGATCCTCATATCCCTGAAACAGAGCCGGGATCGGATCGGAAACCAGGTTTTCTCCATCCACTGTGATCATCAGCAGCCGCAGAAATAACCCTTATATTCCCCCAGTCCGATATTTCTTCCATTCAAAGCACTTTCCAGCCAGGTACGGAACAGATTTTTTCTCCGCTCTCCTGCCAGATACTGCTGCAGGCGTACCGCCGTAATGGTCTCCTGGATCGTCTTTTTATCCAAAGGCTTCATCAGATAATCTTCCACTTTCAGCTTTACCGCCTGCTTGGCATACTCAAATTCATTGAAGCCGGTCATGATATAATAACGGGTATCCGGAGATATTTCCTTCCCCAGTTTTATGGCTTCCAGTCCGGAAGGCCCCGGCATCTTAATATCTACATATGCCATGGCGATCTCATGTTCTTCCAGCATTTTTAACATCTCATGGCCATTATAGGCATGAAGGACCTCGTCTTCTTTGGAACATGCCTGGATCAGTTTTTCTATGGAAATATGGATCAGCGGTTCATCGTCGATCACCAGTATCTTCATGTTTTTCCTCCTTGAAAGGAACGATCAGTACCTGAATGGTTCGTCCATCTATACGGTAAATATAAAGCCGGATATCAGGTCCCCACAGGCTGATCCTGTTTTCTACATTTTTTATTCCAATGGACTCCGGGGAGTTTAATTCTTCCTCTTTAAATCCCACACCATCATCCTCAATAAGAATGTACAGACTGTTTCCGTGACGTTCTGCCTCTACAAACAATTTACATGGAACTTCGCTGGGCTCTATGCCATGGATCACTGCATTTTCCACCAGAGGCTGCAATAACAGCTTTGGCATGGAAAGGGACTTAAACTCTTCCGAACAGTTGATCTCATAGGAAAGCCGGTTTCCAAAACGCAGCAGGCACAGGGAACAGTAATCATTTAAAAAGTCCAGTTCTGCCCCTAAAGTAGTCTCCCGGCTGCGGCTTAACACATACCGCAGCAGATGGGCAAAGGAGTAAAAAGCATCATTTAAAGCCTCCTGCTCCCCGATCTGGTTTAAGGTAATAAAGCTGTAAATGGTATTGATGATAAAATGAGGCTGGATCTGGGACTGGAGCGCCTGTAACTGCAGGTTTTTCTGGGCCAGCTTCAGCTCATATTCATTGCGGATGGTCTCCTGGAGCTGCTTTGCCATGGCATTAATAGAAGTTCCGATCTCATTAAACTCACGGATCACCAATGGCTCACACCGTGAATTTAAGTTGCCCACCTGGAGTTCTCCAAGGACTGCCTTAATATGATAGGTAGGGCGCTCGATCCAGTAATTATTTTTCTTAAACATGGCATATCCCAGGATGGAGCATAACAGACAGCAGGCTGCTGCCATAAACAGGAAAATGGCCATACGGTCTATCACATAGGACGCAGACAGCAGTACATGGACCGTTAGAGGATAATGCTCTAAGGTCTGTGAAAAACACAGCCAGTTTCTGTGGTCATAGTTTACTTTCTGCTGCTTTAAAGCTGCAGTCTGAGTCTTTGTAAGAGGCTTATTGGAATAGATCAGCTGATCTTCGTCATTTGTAAACGCAATGATCAGAGGCGCCTTGCTGGTAAGGCTGGAGAACAGATTTTCAAAATCATCTGTTTTTAAGTTCAGCATGATCACATTTTCCTGATCCTGAAGGAACATGTTGTTTAATTTTCTGGATATGTAAAAACTTCCTGTATCCAGTTCTTCTTCTTCATCTGCCCTGTCATATCTTTTTCCGGGATAATAGCCACCCGGCCGTTTTTGTCAAGAGCCGACTGATACCAGCTGCGGCCTGTAAGAGGGTGGATGGTTGGAAGATACTGATACCAGTCAGACGTGTTAAAATACAGCACATTTCCGTCTGACATGACTAACATATCCCCAAAATCTTCTCTGGAATAGGTAGTCAGCTGTAAAAGTTTTCCAATTTCTTCTCCTACCTTGTTCTGGTCATAGGGTGTCAGGTCCTCAAAAGGCGTCCTGGACTGAAAAAAGGAATGATAATAAGGTGCTTTTGTCAGGTTATCAATATCGTTAAGATATTTTGTCATGTATGCCGAGATCAGTTTCGTATTATTCTCCGCCCGGCTGCGTATCTCCTGATACTGGTAAGTTCCAAACAGATAGGACACCAGAAAGCTGACCACTACAATTGGAAGGAGACAGCTGAGGATAAAATTTACAAATAATTTTCTGGAAAGGGACTGTACTTTCTTTTGTTTCATATGTAACCTCTTCGTCTGATTAATATTGAATTATAGCACAATTTTATTGCTGGTAAAAGTTTAATTTTTGTCAATCTTTACAAAATTTTTACTTGACTGGAATTTTTCTTATATTATAAATTCCCCAGTATACAAAACACCCGGCAAACCTGTTGGATCTGCCGGGTGTATGTCTGCTTCGCAGCCCCTTGTTTTTGACTGCGCGACTTACTTATTTGAATAATTTAGCTACACGCTCTTCCATGCTGGAAACTGCCTGCTCTGGGGTGTAGTTGTCTTCCAGGATGCACTTCTGGATCTCGTTTGCGAAGATTTCTTTTGCTTCCTGATACTGTGGGATAAATGGTGTCTTATAGGTGCTGTACTGTACCTGATCTACGATGATCTGAAGATTTGGATCTTCTTCTACCATCTTCTTGTATTCTTCAGAGTCTATGCAGCTCTGTCTGGTAGGAAGATATCCGGTACCATTTGCCCAGCGTACTGCATTTTCGGTGTTGGTCATGTACTTTAAGAACTCCCAGCCAGCCTTCTCTTCTTCTTCGCTGTGGCCCTTGAACATTAACAGGTTAGAACCACCTGCAGGATAAGAAAGTGTGGTATCCTGAGGAACTGCACCTACACCAACTTCAAATTCACAGGTCTTCTCTAATCCCTTTAACTGAGCACTGCTCTGCTGGATCATAGCTGCTGTGCCGCCTGCAAATGCATTTCTGCAAGCCTCAGAAGAGTTGTAATCCTGACCGGATGGAACATGCATGGTTCCGTCTGCGATCATTTCTTTCCACAGATACAGTGGCTTTGTTCCAGGATCGCCTGCAAATCCGATGCCGTCTTCTGTCTCATTGAAAATGGTTCCGCCTGCGTTCATAACCAGTGACATGTAATACCACTGATCCAGTGGGCAGGAATATCCATAAGAACCGTTTCCAGTAAGAGCCTTAGCATCTGCCTTTAAGTCATCCCAGGTTACAGGAGCTTCTTCCAGACCTGCTTCTTTGAAACGATCCTTGTTGTAGTACAGTACCGGAACGCTGCGGGAATGAGGAAGGGCTACTAATGCTCCATCATAGTAGGAAGCGTCTAACAGACCTGGCATGAAATCGCTCATATCGTAGTTCTCTTCATCTACGAACTTCTGAAGGTCAACTAACTGATCTGCGTCAGCGAAAATTCCTAACATACCAATCTCCATCTGAGCTAAAACAGGAGCTTCGCCAGCTGCTAAAGCGGCCTGCATCTTAGTACCTGCGTCTGTGTAAGAACCCTGATGTACTGCTTTTACAAAGATCTTGTCCTGGGACTCGTTAAAGGAGTCTGTGATCTGCTGGATCAGTTCTCCGTTGGAAGAACCCATGCAGTGCCAGAACTCGATAGTGATCTTGTCACCGTTATCTGCTGCAGCTGCTTCTGTGCTTCCCTCTGCTGCCTTGGTGTCCTCTGCCTTTGCTGCTGTAGTATCAGCCGGTTTTGCGGAACTGCCGCATCCAGCTAACATACCAGCTGCCATAGCTGCTGCCAATACTCCTGCTACTTTTCTTTTCATTTTCTTTCCTCCTGTGTTTGTTTAATATACTTTTTATTTATAATTTACTTAATACCGGAATATACAAAGGAATTACGGATCTTCTGGCTTGCCAGCATGTATACGATCAGGATCGGCAGTACTAAAACTACGTTTCCTGCCATGATAATGTGCACATCTGTAAAGTCTCAGAAGATTTAAGGGCTGCGATACCTACAGGCAGTGTACGAAGTGTCTCACTGGAGGTCATGATCAACGGCCAGAAGTAGTTGTTCCAGGTAGAGATGAAGGACAGAAGGCCGATGGTGATCAGAGCCGGTTTTGCCATAGGCATCATTACCTTGAACATGATCTTACGGTTATCTGCATCGTCCAGTCTTGCAGCCTCAATGACTTCCTGAGGGATCTGCATAAAATACTGGCGGAGCATGAAAATACCAAATGGATTGGAAATAAATGGTAATATTAACGGTATAAATGTTTTTAACATCTTCATCCGGCTGAACATCAGGTAAACCGGAAGGAAGGTGATCTGCTGCGGGATCATTAATCCTAACAGTACAATTCCAAAAAAGATATTTTTTCCGAAATATTCATGTCTTGCAAAGCTGTAAGCAGCCGGTACAATGATCAGATACTGGAGAACCAGCACACAAAGGCTGACTACAACAGAGTTTCTAAAATATAATCCAATGGGAACGATCTCAAATACATGAGCGTAGTTTTCCCAGTGAAGACTGGATGGGAATAGGGTAGGCGGGAACTGCAGCGCCTCGGTATAGTCCTTTAATGACGTGCTGACCATCCAGTAAAATGGGAATGCTATGATGACCATAACAGCCACTTTTAAAATAATGTTCAGGATATGGCATACTTTCTGAAAAAGAAGTGCGCCCCTGCTTTCTTCCATGATTTTTCCTCCTTAATTATATCGTAAACTGTGGAAATTTTACTGATAATGTACACGTTTCTTTCCTACACCGAACTGAACGTAGGTCATGATGCATACCAGGATCAGTAAGATCACACCTGCCGCACAGGCCATACCCGGTTTTCCGTAGCGGAAAGCAAAGGAATAAATGTAGTAAACCAGTGTATTGGTAGAGTCTACCGGTCCGCCCTGTGTCATAACGTTAACGGAGTCAAAGATCTTGAAAGATGCAATGGATGCCACAACAGAGGTAAACAGGATGGTCGGTGAGATCATTGGAAGAGTGATCTTGAAAAACACTCTCCACTTTGGAGTGGAATCCAGTTCTGCTGCCTCGTAAATATTAGAAGGAACCGTCTGAAGGGCTGCCATGATCAGCAGTACATAGTAACCAACGCTTTTCCATACCATTACCAGAACCAGTGAAAACATGGAAGTGGATGGGCTGGAAAGGAATGGGAATTTTGCAAATCCCAGCTTTGTGATGACCATGTTTAAAAATCCGGTATCCGGGTCCATCAGCCATAAGAATACAATGGATACGGAAACCATGGAAATAACATGAGGGGTAAAGATAAAGCCCTCTACCATGTTGTTTAATTTCTTATGTTTTGAACCGTTTAACCATACTGCAATGATCACTGCCAGCACCATGGTCAGGCTGACGAACAGTACTGTATAAACAACGGTATTTACAAGTACCAGCCGGAATGTTTCTGAACCAAACAGTTCTTTGTAGTTGTCCAGTCCCACGAAGGTTTTCTTCGCGGAGATCAGGCTTCCGGAAACATGGAATAGTAGATCAGATAAAATACCGGATATACAGTGAAGACAAACAGTAAGATCATTGCCGGCATAGCGGTAACAAATCCCAGCATGCGGTCCCGCTTTTCGCTGACGCTTCGTTTTTTCTTATCCACTGCTTACACCTCCCGGCCTGCAAGTTTTGCAAATCCAGCATGGATCATCAGTCTGCGTTCGTCATCTAAGGTGATCCGCTTTCCATCCTTATCAAACAGATACATGTTCTTTACAGGAATAGACAGTTTTAAGGTGCTTTCGTCTTCTGCTTCATAATCAGATTTTGCCATCAGCTTTCCTGCCGGACTGTCTAAGGAGTAGATGATCTCAGAACCAAGCATTTCCTTGGTAGCGATCTTAGCACTTATCTCTACATGCTCTTCTTCTACTTCTTTTAAGTATACTTTCTCCGGACGGAAACCAACCTGCATTCCTTCCGGCAGAATGTCTTTTACAATGTTCATCTGAGGAGTGCCTATAAACTGTGCTGCATATACGCAGTTTGGATTGTTATACAGTTCTCTTGGGCTGGACTGCTGTACAATGTAGCCATCTTTCATCAGTACAATATCATCTGCCATAGACATTGCTTCTACCTGATCATGGGTTACATATACGAAAGTGGTTCCCAGTTTTTTATGTAAACCGATCAGCTCCACACGCATCTGTCCACGCAGCTTTGCATCCAGGTTTGACAGTGGCTCGTCCATTAAGAATACTTTTGGCTGCTTTACCATGGCTCTTGCAAGTGCAACTCTCTGTCTCTGGCCACCGGAAAGTGTAGCCGGTTTACGGTCCAGGTACTGAGTCAGGCCTACTACCTCGCAGATCTCTTGGACTCTTTTCTTTCTCTCTTCTTTTGGCACTTTCTTGTTTTCCAGACCAAATTCGATATTTTCACGGACTGTCATGGTCGGATACAGAGCATAGTTCTGGAAAACCATGGCAATGTCTCTTTTTCCTGGTGTTAAGTCGTTGATCTTCTTTCCGTCAATGTAAATATCTCCGGAAGTCGGTTCATCAAGTCCTGTGATCATACGCAGTGTTGTGGATTTTCCACAGCCGGACGGTCCTACCAGAACAGTAAAGCTTCCGTCTTCTATGCTTAAGTTCAGATCATCAATGACCATCTGGTCACCAAACTTCTTTGTTACATTTTTCAGCTGAATAGCCCCCATGCCATTCCCTCCTGTTTTGTTTCTAAATTATTCTCGTATTTCTGATTTCTGTGTTATCACTTTGGTTTCTGTGTTTCTTTGTTGTATTTACTATAACACCCTTGCTGTTTTTTCTTCTTTGCTCTTTTTTTAGAAAGCTTTGCTGTTTTTGTGATGACAAGCAAAACTTAAAGGAATTTTAATTGAATTTTAGGGGCGGGAATGTTACCATGAAAGTATCCAAACATGATGGATCTTTACTGATTTATTGTAATAGAATTTATGATAGAAAAGAGGAATTGTCCTATGAAAAAAAGACATGTATATAACCTTGCGATCCTGCTTGCAGCCGGTACTATTATGATGTCTGCCTGCGGAAAGAAGCCAGCTGCTCCTGCTGATACAACTGCACCGGCACAGACTGAAAGCACTGCCGAACCTTCCACAGAAGAAACAACTGCTGAAGCTCCATCTGAAACCCAGGTTCCAGAAGGTACAGAAAGTTCCAAATTTTTCATGCTTCAGGGAACCATCACCAAAGCAGAAAAAGACGGCTCTGCCTTTACCTTACTGGCCGATGACGGAAATGAATATACCATCGCTCTTTCTGATATCCGCGATGTGGAAACAGAGATTGAAAAGAATATCCAGATTGCCATTGCCTGTATGAAAGACGCCTCCGGCGATCCTGAAAAAGCAGCTTATATCGTCGCTTTCCCGGAACAGGAAGAATGGACCATTTCCACTGACGAAGGCATCACCACCAGCAACGCCATGAGCACCTTCATGATCCAGACAAGTGATGGCAGAGAGATCGGATTTATTAAAGATAACTGTCCTTCCGATGAAAACGCGCTTACCAGTGACAGCGGAGACTCTGTGATCGTTACTTATGTTACTTCTGATAATGCGAACTTCCCGTTGGAGATCCGGAAGGGGAAGTGATAAAATCAAAAATCTTTAATATAAAATAATTTTAGCTGCCAGATGACTATTGCTTTACAGTCACCGGCAGCTTATTAAAATAATCTATATAATTGTCTCTTTTATAACTCTTTTTTCGTACTTTAACTTATTTTAAGTTATAATGCAATATTAAAGTTAAGATCTCATTTCCTACAGCAGATTTCCATATCTTCCCAGGAAACTTCTGGTTCTTTCATTGTCAGAAGCAAATACCTTTTCCGGTGCTCCTTCTTCTACGATCACACCACCTGCCATAAAGATGACGCGGTGGGAAATATCTCTTGCAAAGGCCATTTCATGGGTTACGATGACCATGGCTATGTGCAGATCTGCCAGGGACTTGATAACCTTTAATACTTCTCCCGTCAGCTCCGGATCCAGAGCAGATGTGGCTCATCAAAGAACAGGATCTTTGGTTTTAACGCCAGAGCTCTTGCAATGGCTACTCGCTGGCACTGTCCGCCGGATAACTGGCAGGGATAGGCATTTTCTTTATCTTCCAGACCCATTTTTTTCAGAAGTTCCCTTGCTTCTTTGTAAACTTCCTCTTTGTCCCTTTTCTGTACATGGATCGGGGCATCTGTAATGTTCTTTAATACAGAAAAATGGGGAAACAGGTTAAAGTTCTGGAATACCAGCCATACTGGCTCTGGATCTCTTTTAAATTCTTTCTTTGTCTGCATAGTTTAACTTTCCGTTTTCATCGCTCCATACCGCTTTTTTACCCAGATAAACGATCTCTCCGCTATCCATAGTCTCCAACATGGTAGCGCAACGCAGCAGAGTGGATTTTCCGGAACCGGAAGGGCCGATGATGGAAACGATCTCTCCATCTTCCACACTTAATGATATATCCTTAAGAACATTCAGGTCATCAAAGGACTTTTCCACATGATTGATCTCTAATAATTTCATTATCCACAATCCTCCAGTTTTTAGTACACACTAACGGTAATAATCCAGTTTTTTCTCCAGCCATTCAAGGAACATGGCTACTACCAGGTTAAATACATAATAGAAAATACCGGCTGCAACAAAAGGCATCATGCTTACCTGGGAAGAAGCCAGTGCTTTTGCTGTTGTGAACATTTCCATAACACTTAAAGTAAATGCCAGGGAAGTATCCTTTACCAGTGTGATCACCTCATTGGTTACAGAAGGAAGGATCCTTTTGATCACCTGAGGAAGGATGATCTTGATAAATGTCTGGGACTTGCTGTATCCTAACAGCTTTGCTGCCTCATACTGACCTACAGGCATAGACTGGATACCACTGCGGTAGATCTCTGCAAAATAAGCTGCGTAGTTGATCACAAATCCGATAAATACAGCCCAGAGGCGATAGCTGTTGCCTACACGCATACCGAAAATATAGTAAGGTCCAAAATAAACTACCAGCAGCTGCAGCATCAGCGGAGTACCTCGCATGATGGAAATATATACCTTGATCACAGCCTGAAGGAGTTTATTTTTTGACATACGGCCCAGGCTACAAAAAGGCCTAAGGGCAGTGAAAAAATAAGGGTCACTGCAAAAATCTGTATACTGGTTCCCATACCTCCTGCCAGCTGCATAAGGATCTGCTGGATCGTCATTTTACCCATATCTGTACCTGCTTTCAAAATGTTTCTTACGTGTTTCTTTTATGTCCGCATAGTGCGGACGTATGGTAGAGTCTTTATCATAGAACAAGGGGGCGCAGTTGTCAACTGCACTCCCCTAAAAATTCATTATATCTGTTTCAGACCTAAAACTTATTACTTACCAATGGTAGTAACGTCTTCTCCGAACCACTTTTCAGAGATCTCTTTTAAAGTTCCGTCTTTTGCCATATCTTCCAGAGCTGCCTGAACTTTATCTCTTAATTCGGTATTGCCTTTCTTAAAGCCTACACCATACTCTTCTGCGGAAAGGGAGTCGTCTAAGATCTTAAAGTCTGCCTTTCTCTGCTGGATCTGATAACCTGCTACGATCACGTCCATGGCAATGGCATCTACAGAACCCTGCTGCAGATCCATAAATGCAGTGTTGTAATCAGCAGTAGTTAAAAGCTGTCCAAAGGTAGCTGTCAGATCCGGGTCTTCTTTTAATGCTGCTTCTGCGGAAGAGTCTGCCTGGCACTCTACTACTTTTCCTGCAAGACCATCTTTTCCTTCAATACCGGAGTCATTTCTTACTACAAATACCTGGGTGTTTTCCATATATGGCTCGGTCCAGGTATAATCATCTTCACGGCCTGTCATAGTAAATCCATTCCAGATACAGTCAATGTTTCCAGACTCCAGTTCCATATCTTTTGCATCCCATGCAATTGCTGCGCCTGATATTCCAGACCCAGACGCTTTGCAACTTCCTGTGCCAGTTCCAGGTCGAAACCTGTGTATTCATTATTGTCTCCTAAAATCCCATTGGTGGGAAATCCTGGTCAAAACCAACGATCAGTGTACCGCCTTCTATTCCTGCGGCTGCAGCTGTTGTTTCTTCTGCTTCAGAAGAAGCTGCTTCTGTTGTTGTCTCTGCCTCAGAAGCCTTTGTCTCAGCTGCTGTAGTAGCAGTGCTGCCTGATGAACAGGCTGTCATGGATAATGCCATCATAGATGCAAGTGCTGCACATAATACTCTCTTCTTCATAATAATTTTCCTCCTCTTATATAAAATGTCCTCTGAGAGAACATTAAATTCACGAACTTTGCGCTTACGAACCCGCACTCACGAACCCCGCACTTACGTGCTCTACTGCCTGCTGACGCAGGCGGTTCGTTCGTTAATGTGCTATCGTTTTGACACGCTATCATGGTAGCACACTAAAGTGTTTTTGTAAAGAGGGAATTTAAAAAAGGTCCGGCCGACAGATGTCAGTGGACCTTTTTTTCGCAGATATAAGTTACGTGCAGCGCCTGACGGCGCTGGGTGTGCAGGGCATTACAGTGTATACACAACCTTGCCATCGCAGATCGTATATCTCACTCTGCCTGTCAGCTCAGCCCCTAAAAACGGACTGTTCGTTGCCTTGGACGCAAAGCTGTCTACCACCCACTTTTCATTTTCATCAAAGATAACAAAATCAGCTGGTGCGCCTTCTTCCATACGGCCGCAGTCTAACTTGTAAAGGGTTGCCGGATTAAGGCTCATTTTTTCCATTAATTCTGTTAAACTTAAATGTCCCGGTTTTACCAGGCTGGTGATGCCAAGGGCAAGGGAAGTTTCCAGGCCGGTGATGCCGCTTGGAGCTTCGGTAAGAGGCTTTTCTTTTTCTTCTTTGCTGTGAGGAGCATGGTCAGTAGCGATCATATCAATGGTACCGTCTTTTAAGCCTTCAATGAGCATCTGACGGTCCCACTCTGTACGCAGAGGCGGGTTCATCTTAGCAGGGTGCCATGTTCTAACATTGCATCTTCTGTCAATGTAAAGTGATGAGGGGTTACCTCAGCCCATACATGAGCCCCCATCTTCTTTGCCAGACGGACCATTTCCACAGAATGACCGGAACTGATATGCTGGATATCGATCTTTGCACCGGTAGCCAGAGCGATCATACAGTCTCTTGCTACCAGGGAGTCCTCTGCCAGCGCCGGAGAACCGTAAATTCCCAGCTGGTCAGACACCTTACCATGGTTGATGCCGTTCTGCTTGATAAAAGTCTTATCTTCCTCATGGAAGCTTAAAACAGTATCCAGTCTCGCTGCCTCTTCCATTGCCTCTTTTACAAAAGGTCCGTCCATTAACGGGATACCGTCATCTGTAAATCCTGCGGCTCCTGCCTTTAACAGGCCTTCCATGTCCGTTCTTTCTTTTCCTTCAAATCCTTTGGAGATCGCTGCGCAGCTGAGAACATGGATCCCTGTTTTCTTTCCTTCTTCCAGAACATAGCGCAGAGTTTCTTCGTTATCTACGATTGGCTTTGTATTTGCCATACACACAACGGTAGTAAAACCGCCTTTTGCAGCAGCTGCTGCTCCTGTGTGGATATCCTCTTTGTAGGTCAGTCCCGGATCACGGAAATGGACATGGACATCTACCAGTCCCGGTGCTACCACAAGACCTTTTGCATCGATCACCTGGTCTGCAGCTGCTTCTGCCTCTGCTGGTAATATTCCTTCTGAATATATTTTTTCAATTTTTCCATCTTTAACAACAATATCAGCGTTTCTTTCGCTCTTTCCTGCCGGGTCGATCACCCGTCCGTTTTTGATCAGCAGCATATCTTTATCCTCTCTTTCAAATCTCAAAACTTTCGCCTGTTGTACTTATTTTTACAATGCGGTCTTTATAGTCCTTTGCACATTCCAGCACCTTGAAACGGTCTGTGACTTCAAAATCACCCCAGAAATGCATAGGGAATACTACATCTGCACCGACCATTCTCATAAAGTCATCCATTCCCAGATAAAAATCTTTCTCCTGTCTTGGATCAAGGAGCATAAAGGCCACATCAATATGAATTCCTCTTAATTTTTCAAGTTCCTGGTGGAAGCGCTGGCTCATCCGCTTATTATCTGCTTCCGGCTCTCCTTCCCATACCCAGTTGTTCAGATCACCTGCATGGTAGATCCGCTTTCCCTCTGTTTCAATGAGAAATGCCACGCCTTCATCTGTGGATTTAAAACCATGGACCTTCACACCTGACGGTCCTGTAAAAGGAGCCTGCAGATCCAGTTCTTCCTCCGGTCCTATAAAGTAAGTTTTTCCCATCAGTTCTTCCGGAACTCTCCGCTTCCAGATATCATCGGAAAGCACAAAACCGGTGCTGGCATGTGTTTTTACCAGATCAAAGATCACCGGTGAAAAATGATCCCCGTGACGGTGCTGGCAAATACCAGCAGGGCTTATCTTCTTTTAACTGAGGCAGCTTCCCTTCAAAATAGTCAAATAAAAAGTAATTTTCCTCTGTTTCTACCAAGAAACTGCTGTGGTGAATATAAGTTATCTTCATTGTTTAATCTTATCCCCGTTTTTTATTATATAAAAACATAACGATCGCTGTAGAGCAGATGATCACATATCCAGGATACTGTACAGATCCGGTTTCTGTCCCAGGACACAAATCCCATAAGGGCGGAAAAGAGGATCTGGGAATAATCAAACACAGAAAGTTCTTTTGCCGGAGCATAATAGTAAGCTTTGGTAACAAAGATCTGTCCTCCTGCTCCGCCAAATCCGGCCCCGATCATCGCTACGATCTGCCACCATGCCATAGGCGCAAAATGCCCGATGAGAAATACAGCCGCTGTAAGACAGGAAAAAGCAGAAAAGCACATGATCACCAATTTTCCATTGACCCCTCTTTTTCCTAACAGGCGCACATAGGTATACGCAGCACCTGCTCCTGCGCCGCCCATCATACCGACAAAAGCAGCGGAATTTGCCATATTTCCTGTAGGCTTGATGATAAACAAAGCACCGATAAAAGCCACTACTACCGCTACGCCCTGAAACAGGGTCAGCTTTTCTTTTAAAAGAAAATAGGAAAAGATAATGGCAAAGAACGGTGACAGCTTATTTAGCATATTGGCATCGGAAAGTACCAGATGGTCAATGGCATAAAAATTGCAGACAATACCGATGGTGCCGCAGAACGAGCGAAGGAACAGATATTTAATATCCTCTTTATGCACTTCGATCTTCTCCGGTTTACGGATCAGTCCCACCCCAACAATGACCAGAGCTAAAAGATTACGGAACAATATCTTCTGCATAGATGGAAGATCTCCGGTCAGACGTACACACAGTGACATAAAGCAAAGAAAAATGCCGCTGTTATAATACACAAAATACCTTTTGTCTTGGAATTCATATTTTTTCTTTTATCCCCCTTTTATTCCCCATGATAAAATGTTTTCCACTTTCCACTGAAAAACCGTGTAACAAAAAAGCTGATGCGAACGATCCAGTCAATGATCATGGCGATCCACACACCGATCGCTCCCAGACCCATAGCCACACCTGTTACATAGCTTAAACCAATACGGAAAATAAACATAGATGCAATGGATACACACATCGGAAATTTTACATCATTAGCCGCACGCATTACATTTGGAAGGCAGAAACCTGCCGGCCATAAAAAGATAGCACAGCCATTATGGATCAGGGCCAGAACAGCTCCTAAATGTCTTGTTTCCCCTGAAACTCCATACAACCGCAAAGTAACAGGCATGGTAAGGATCACCACCAGACAGCAGATTCCGTTAATGACATAAGTCAGCTTCATCATTTTCTTCGCATAATATTCTGCCTGTTCAAAATCCCCGGCACCGACACAGCGTCCAATTACTGTAATGATCGCCAGAGACATAGCCGTTCCCGGAAGAACGCCCATACTGTCCAGGTTATTTGCAATGGCATTTGCAGCGATCTGTGTAGTTCCAAACATGGCGATAATGCTGACTGTAAGCACACGGCCCAGCTGGAAGATACTGTTTTCAATTCCATTTGGGATACCGATATGTAAGATCTGCTTTACCATGCGCATATTCACGCCTTTGGTGGTTCCAATACGGATATCCAGCTTAGGATCCCGCAGTCTCCACATCAGGATAAAACATGCTGTCATACGGGAGATCAGGGATGCACCTGCCGCACCTGCCACGCTCCAGTGAAAGCCAAAGATAAACAGAGCATCTCCGATCACATTGATCACATTCATGATAATGGATGCCTGCATGGATATCTTGGAGTTTCCCATAGACCGAAACAGCGCCGCACAGGAGTTATACACAGCCAGGAAGGGATAGGAAATGGCAGAGATGGTCAGATAGATCACTGCATTTTTCATTACCTCTGCTGTAACGCCCTTATAAATAAGGTTTAAAAGCTGCCAGCGAAACAGGATGCTTAAAGTCATGATCACCAGAGCAACCACACCTGTTACAAGGATCAGCTGGTCTGCTGACTGGCAGGCCCTATCTTTTCGCTTCTGTCCCAGATACTGGGAAGCAACTACTGCGCCGCCGGTTGCCACAGCAGCAAAAATATTGATAATAAGCACATTGATAATGTCTACTAAAGAAACACCGGAGGTAGCAGCTTCTCCTGCGCTGGATACCATCATAGTGTCTACCATACCAACGGAAACCGCCAGTATCTGTTCAATGATCAACGGAAAGATCAGCTTTTTCAGATCATTTCCGGAAAAAAGAGTCCCCACAGTTTTTGCTTTCCCCACTGTTTTCTCTTTTTGCATCATCATTTTCCCAGCACTTCTTTCATTTCATTTTCCTGGTTATCAAACAGGAGTTCTTTGTTGTAACGATAGTAGCGTTCACAGTTGTATTCCTTTAAAAATTCCACACTGGCTTCCCCTGTATTTAAACCGGTTACAAAGATCACCAGTTCCTGGCCATTTGCAAAGGCTGCCTCCATAAAATCAAAGGCATGTTCCAGCCGTTCCCCGCAGACCGTCTTTTTATCCTCATAGGCATCGCTTTTCTCCATAAACTGCTGCCGCAGCCAGTTCCAGCTGTCCTCCTTTTCCTGTAAGGACCGGGCCTTCATCTGCTGTACATACTGTTCTAAGAGTTCTTTTACTTTCCGGTAAATGTGATCCTGCCTGCGGTCTGAAAGCCCACTTTCTTTCTTGTGGATGCGGATGCTTTCTAACTCAGCGCCAATGCTTTCCAGGATCATAGCAGGCGCCAGGGCATGAACATCAGCACCATCCAGTTCCTTCTTAAACTGCTTTAACTGGGCCATTAAAAGAGTCATAGTCTCATTCATCCGCTTTAACTCCTTAAAGCCGTCTGTCAGCTTTGCAAGAAGAAGACCTGTTACTGCCATACGTTCATCAAAAGGTGCCTTCTGCAGCTTGTCGCAGACTTCTTCCCGGATAGTGCCTGAAGGATCTCTTCCACCTGGTACTGATCCTGATATTTATAATAAAGTTCCAGATAATTTGCAAAATCCTTTGCAATCTTGGGATGCTGTAAATACTGCCCTACTACATCCCGGTCTGTCTTCTTTCCCAGTGTCTCATATACCTGGATCAGCTGGGATAGATCTTCCCAGCCTCTTGGAGTGGCAAAACGCTTGCCGTCTACCGTAGTCTCTACAGTACAGAAATACTGGGGACGGATGTTCAGATAGGACATAATAGCCGGGTGGATATTCTGTGCATAGGCGTATTCTTTCCACACATTTAAGTCCGGCTCAATAATGATCTTTTTAATACGGTCCAATGTGACCACATCAAATTCCCGGACGGATTTGTTGTATTCCGGCGGGTTTCCCGCTGCTACAATGATCCAGCCTTCAGGAACCTTATGGCTTCCAAAGGTCTTACACTGTAAAAACTGGAGCATGGTAGGCGCCAGTGTCTCCGACACACAGTTGATCTCATCAATAAAAAGAATTCCTTCTTTTAAGCCGGTCTCCCGGATGCGGTCATACACAGAAGCAATGATCTCGCTCATGGTATATTCTGTAACAGAATACTCTTTTCCACCATATATTTTATGCTCGATAAAGGGAAGACCTACTGCACTTTGCCGTGTATGATGGGTAATGGTATAAGCCACCAGTCCGATCTCACACTTCCTGGCGATCTGCTCCATGATCTGGGTCTTTCCTACTCCTGGAGGGCCGATGAGCAGTACCGGTCTCTGGCGGATCGCCGGGATCTTATATTCTCCAAATTCATCTTTTAAAAGATAGGCCGCAATGGTATCTTTTATTTCTTCTTTTGCTCGTTTGATATTCACTGGATCTGTTCCTTTCTTTATACTCACGAACCCCGTGCTGACGCACTCTACTGCCTGCGCTCATTAAACGTTTCTTCATCCAACACCACCCGCATGGCCCAGGCGGGAAAATCTTCTTCTGAAAACCTCTCCTTAATAAACACAAAGGCCACATCATAAGTGGCGCTGCCACCGGATAAATGCCTTTTCCGTCTGTAAAATAAATAAGCCCCTTTAATCCATTTAACTGTCCTGTAACCTTCAGAGTATTGACATACTCAAAAGCCGGTCTGAAATCCGTTCCCCCGTATCCTTTGATCTGAAAATGCTCCATATAGCTTTCAGATCATCAGCACAGGTAAGGATCACATCTGACTGCACCTTATCATCACACTGGATCACATGGATCTGTACCTTCCGGAAATAGGTTTCTGACTGGGAAAGTACATCATAGGTTTCCTCTAAAAACCGCTGTACCAGTTCCCCGGAACAGGACATACTGGTGTCAATGACAATGACAAACTGCTGGATCCTCTGCACTTCCCTGGTCTCCAAAGGCTCGATCAGGGCATATTCCCATACAGCGAAAGACCGTAGGTGTAAAATGCCTGGTCAAAGGAGTCTGGATCTGTCTGCATTTCTTCCCTTAAAACAGCAAATTTCTTTAAAAACTGCCGGTAATCATACCGTTCTTCATTTTCCACCTGAATGGAGTCTAATAAGCTCTGTTCATTTTCTGACTCTTCCTCAGCCCCCATAGTCTCCATCTGGGTCTGCATCCGCTCCCTGTTATCGTTCCACTGGTTCTGCCGGGTCATAGCTGCTGACGGATCCGGTTCCTGCTCCCAGAGATCATGGTCATCTACATGAAACTCTGCTTCCAACTGCTCCATACGCCGTTTGGGAAGTTCCATCTCCATTAATGCATGATATACCCGCTCTGCTGTAAGAACTACCTTCCGCTCTTCCTCATTGGAAGCGCCGGTATTCTTATTTCCCGTAAGAAAGCGGCGCAGACGAAGATACATTTCTCTGCGCAAAGGACTCTGGAGAACATGGATGCATTTTTCATACATACCGTCCAACACAGACTCCATGGCAATATCACAGGCCAGATCCCACATTTTTTTCTCTCTGCCCTTTCTTGTATACAGATGACAGAACAGACAATGAAACAAAGTGTGCAGATAATAACGGTTTACCACTGCCCTGCCCTTTTGTAAAGACCTAAAAGAAATCCGGGACCATAATAGATCACCGCACCGTCGCAGGCCATTCCATTTCTGTTCCAGTCTGCTTCAAATCCAAGACTGCTTAAAGACACATCCAGGAAATGCATATTTACATACAGCTCATTTCTGGCCTGATATAAAATGCGGGTACATAACTCCACCTGGTCCAGTTCTTCTAATTGCCTCTGCCTGGTGGGATTTTCCATTACTGTGCGCCTCCATTCATCAGCCTGTGCTCTTCCCCAATTTCCTCATAGAGATGATAAAAGCTCCAGCCTGCATTCTGCTCTGTAACAATGGCTTTTAAATTGATCTTCGGCACCTTTGCCTTTCTCAGGTTTAAAAGAAGGGTGTCGATCCTGCGGCCTGTAAAGTCACGCATCACCAGCATCGGTTCTGTGATCTCAGGCAGTTTTTCTTCTGTTTCCAGCGTTTCTGATACTTCCCGCTTTTCAAATCCGGCACACCTGCCAGATATCCCACACTTCCAGTACCTGATCCGGGGCTACATTACGGATCTTCACCCCATGCGCACCAGAACGCTTTTCATCATCATTCCTGTTCTTCATACGGCATCTCCCGTACTGTAATACAATTACCAGTTCCATGCTGTCCTTTCTGTCTGTCCGCT
>ENA-OQIG01000270-OQIG01000270.1-human-gut-metagenome-genome-assembly--contig:-NODE-270-length-31126-cov-2.586309_pt1 | contig 31126 bp, 37 predicted proteins | sample MGYA00242576_ERZ504741 | MGnify/ENA primary metagenome ERZ504741 (study PRJEB26092, sample SAMD00036436) | human gut metagenome | host: Homo sapiens | study: EMG produced TPA metagenomics assembly of... | reverse complement strand
GACCTAAAGGGCAAGTCTTCACGTAATGCAAATTCTTACGATTTACCTCTGTACGCTCTTTCAACTCAAAACCCCTTCAGATAAATTTGTGTCGTCTTTATAGACTTATGCCTAAAGATTCACTGATCATTTCAATTGGAACTCCACGGAACTTTGCAGTAGTTGCCCAAGAATGGCGAATCGTGTAAGAAGTTACCGGAGAAGTCAGGTGCAAAGCCCTCGCCAAACTTTCAAATGATTATTAAACCGGCGAAGTGCAGACTGATATTCACGATAAGCACGTTCATCCTTACGTTTCTTATCACCGGAAAGGATACTGAAAAGGTAATCGGGGCAACCCGGACGCGATGACTGGGAATTGCGAAGCTGATTCATCATTTCCTTAGCTGTATCCAAAACTTCCACACTCATTGGAGTTCTGGTTTTAATTCGATTATATCGGATCACATTACAATCTAAAGCCGACTTTTCCAAATGAGCCAAATCGGCAAAAGACATCCCACAGAATTGAAACATCAAAGCAGCAATCGATTGTGTGCGCCGCAAACAATCCGTCTTGGGATCTTCGTAAAGAAGCCGTCGGAGTTCACTCACCGGAAGAGCCCTTTTCTGACGGATATCCACTCCTGTATACACATCACGGAACAGGCCATGTACATAGGGCGCACTACCCAACTCTACCCCACGGTTATAGATACTGCGAAGCATACGCATATACGTTGATACCGTATTCGGTTTTAAGCCCGAATCATACAGATGTTCCCCGTAACGACGCAATCGGTCACGAGTGACTTGCCTGAAAGATACACTGGCATTACCACAAAATTTATTAAAAGAGAAAAGAGCATTTTGATAGACATGTGCCGTAGAAAAACGACCTTCTTTTCGTAAAAGGCCGATGTATAGTTCCCCACATCGGCTAAATCCATTTTTATTCATTATTTGCATCACTAGTTATTTTATATACAATTATAGGGCGAAAATTTGGAATTTCCATCTTAATGCCATTTATTAATTTTATTTAAATCAAAAGAAATGACAACGACAAAAAAATGCCTGAAAATGCAACTGGCACACAAAAGAAGAGAAGTCTTGAAACTGATTAATCAGGATGATGACGAAATTATTGACATCGATGAGGTCAGAAAAAGAAATGGCATCAACAAGGCGAAAAAAAACACTATTTCAATTGCCTGTCTTCGCACTTATTACGAAGATGACGAGTTTAATTCCTACGTAAAATCTTTAACAGGACTAGCCAAGTACATTGCAGACTGGAGAATCTTTTACGTAAACACACATCATGGATATAGATTAATGAAATTCAGGAGTATACTCAGCGAAATTAGCAGTTTAAGCAAAGGAATCGGAATAATTTCGAAGCACGAAAAAGAAGAGAAAGAACAATACAAATCAAAGTATCACAGTAGAAAATAGCAAGAATAATTGGAGCGAAAAAATACAACTTATACTTTTGCCCCCGTTTTTAGATAAAGAAATGAACGAACTATCCCGCAGAAATTATAGTGTCACTATAACAGCAAGATAGTGTCACTATCCCGACAGGATAGTGTAACTATCATTCGCACGATATGTGTAGCATCCTACAGACAGTTCCGCCTTTTCTTTAAATATAACTATTTTACTAACAAATTTATAATGTAATGACAAAAGAAAAACGCTGATAGCCACTAACAAAACAGAAGAAGAAAGAGATCGATTAACAGAAGTATGGAAAAAACGTATCGTATCAGAGAAAGGTTATTCGGAAACGATCGCAGAACGAAATAGCCGAAAAAGTGAAATCACTGGCAGACTACATGCAATATGGCCATGCATCATCGCATACTACAGACAGAACGGTAGTTTCAGTTAGTTACAGGCACTCTTATTTCTTATTCCAAAGACTTTCACCACTCTTATGACATGAAGCAGGTACACAGTACCTTCATATTCTGGTGCAATGGAAGAGAAGGATGGAGAACCTTTCAGATTGAGAATTTTCTCGATTGGAAACCAATTGTATAAACTTAAAAACAAACAATAAGACTGATATGAGCACAACTTATTTAAGCGTAGACTATTTTCCGCTTACCGTAAACTTTTTCGACAGAGATGCCATTGAACTGGCTGAAGCCAAATATGGTATCAGAGTGGATGGAGCTGTATGCAAACTTCTATGTAAAATATTCAAAGAAGGATATTACATCCCATGGGGTGAGGAACAATCGTTGATTTTTGCCCGCAAACTGGAGGAGAACTGAAAGGAAAAGAGATAGACGGAATCATTCAAATTTTGCTTGACAAAGGATTCTTTGACAAAGAAAGCTATGAGAAGTTTCAGATATTGACTTCCCTTGAAATTCAGCACATCTGGATAGATGCTACCTGCCGCAGGAAAAGAAAGTTAGAAGATTTGCCTACCTGTTAGTCAATGACACCCAAAACAGGAAAAGGAAAATAATACAAAGGATGCAAACAATTCGTCAGTACAAGGTGAATTGAAACTGGAAAATGAGAACATTTCACCCGAAATTGCTGACATTTCCGGACAAAGTAAAGGAGAGAAAAGAAAAGCAGAAGAGGAAGAAGACAATACGGCTTCGCCTTCGCTCGAAATCCCCGGTTATGCCTACAACAAGAGTACGCACAACGTCAAAGGACTTCTGGACAGCCTGGCACAACATGGAGTAACAAACAAGAAAGAAATTACAGCTATTCTCAAGCTGTCGGATTACGGAAAGAAGGGGACGCAGATATGGATCACGCTGTCTACCACCAAGTGGGGAAAGATTGATAATCCGGGAAGGTATATCATTTCAACGTTGAGGACATAGAGATAAAATAAGGCACGGATTACACGAATTAACACGGTTTTTAGTTACTCAATTCCTGAAACCGTGAAATCTGTGTAATCCGTGCCTAAAAAAAATTACCACTTATAGTTAATACCGAAGCTCAGCAATTCCTTCAGCTGGAAAAAGCTGCCATTTTCAACGGTTGTTTTGAACTGTCGTCAAAACGGGCGTGTACGTAAAGTTTAGTAGAAAGATAGCGGTTCAAAACAAAGTTGAATGTATTCTCCCACTCCACACGTACCCATTCGTAATTGGTCAGATAGTTCAGACGGGATTCCAGCGAAACAGCCGAAATGATTTTCCAGTTGAACGTTGACTGCAACTGAGAACCGAAATCGTTTTTAGAGCATTTGCCTTTCTCCAGACCGAACTTGGTTTCATCTACTTCCGAATTGTCGATATATCGCAAGTTATAAGTCAGCGGACCGATGAAAACAGAAAGATTGAATTTCTGCTTATTCAATTTGTAGTCCATACCGATACTGACTGCCAAATCCGCCGGAGACAGGAATGCGGAAACAAGTTCTTCGCTATTGGCTTTGTAACCGTGACAGAACTGAGTCTTAAACTCGGAAGAAATAGTATAGTACCAGTTCTTTAACGCTCTCAATCCTAACTTATTGTACAAACGGAACTGGTCGGTATTAATCAGATAATCATGGAATTTATCCGACGGTGTGGATGTCATACCCAGTTTAGCCTCCAACTGATTTTCGAAAAGGACTTTCTCATTATCATTGTAATTGGCATAAAGCTGCAAGGTAGCCAGACCGGCAAAGTTACTTTCTCCTCCCTTGTACCAGTTCTCAGAAAGGTGGTTCTGGCTGATTTGCAAAGAACCGTTACCTCCGGTAACCCACCAGTTAGGACGGCTGATTTTCATTTTTGCCTTGCCTACATCGTTGCTCATTTCTTCCGGCTGGAAAGATGGACAACAGATGCCTTCGGAGAATCTTCGGTTTCACATCCCTACGGAAGACATCACGGCTCATGATACGGTTTTCCGTGGTGACAACCAATTCCGGATGATTGAGATAAAGAGCCATCAGTGCTTTATTGACCGATTGATTGGCACGCTCGGACTTCGTATATGCCAAAGTATCATAAGGAAGAAGTTCCGCTGTCAACTTTTTCAAGTTGTCGGGCAAAGAGTCAAACTGTACCGGTTTCCAGTCCACCTTTGAATACTGCGCCATCGGAGCATAATAATAGGCTAACGGAGTAAACAGACGAAAATAGTCAGGATCGGACGGAATATAACGTTCCGGTACAGACGGGTCATTCAGATAGTCCAACTGACCGATATACTTATTATATAAGATTGATACAGTGTCCAATTTAGGAGTTTCTCCGGACAGATTCAATTTAAGCATTAAATACTTCTGAAGTTCTGACGAAAGCGTGTCTGCCTTCACAATTTTCGCTTTTGCCACTACGGTAGAAGGTTGAGTGGCGGTCTGTGCTGAAAGCGATAAAGATAAAGTCGAGGTAAAAACTACGAATGATAATAACTCTCTTCTCATAATATTCCTAATTTGGTGCAAATCTACATTATTTTGTTTAGAAAACATAGGAATCTTTCAAAATTGCATTTTTTAATAAAATTGTAGAGAGGAAAGTCTGCATTCTTCCCCTTTTTTTTATAATTTTGCGCTTTTTAAGTTCGTAAGAAACTACTAAAGTAAAAATAATTAAAACAGTTATAGCTGTGGGAGAAACAAAGTATATTTTCGTCACCGGTGGTGTTGCCTCTTCTTTAGGAAAAGGGATCATCTCATCATCCATCGGTAAGTTGCTGCAAGCAAGAGGTTATAATGTAACCATCCAGAAGTTTGACCCGTATATCAACATCGACCCGGGAACATTGAATCCTTATGAGCACGGAGAGTGCTATGTAACCGTAGACGGACACGAAGCCGACCTCGACTTGGGACACTATGAGCGATTCCTGGGTATACAAACGACAAAGGCGAACAACATTACTACGGGACGTATCTACAAGAGCGTCATTGACAAGGAACGTCGTGGAGATTATCTGGGTAAAACGATCCAGGTGATTCCTCACATCACAGACGAGATCAAACGGAATGTAAAACTGCTTGGTAATAAATACAAGTTTGATTTTGTGATTACTGAAATCGGTGGTACGGTAGGTGACATCGAATCACTCCCCTACCTCGAAAGTATCCGTCAGTTGAAATGGGAACTCGGTAAGAACGCTCTTTGCGTACACTTGACCTATGTTCCTTATCTTGCTGCTGCCGGAGAATTGAAAACAAAACCGACGCAACATTCTGTAAAGGAACTCCAAAGTGTGGGTATTCAGCCGGATGTACTGGTACTGCGTGCCGAGCATCCGCTAAGTGACGGACTGCGTAAGAAAGTGGCACAATTCTGTAATGTAGACGATAAAGCCGTCGTGCAGTCTATCGACGCGGAAACAATTTACGAAGTACCTATCCTGATGCAGGCGCAAGGGCTGGACAGCACTATCCTCGAAAAGATGGGACTGCCGGTAGGAGAAACTCCGGGACTCGGCCCATGGCGTAAATTCCTGGAACGTCGTCACGCTGCAGAAACCAAAGAGCCTATCAATATTGCACTGGTTGGAAAATACGATTTGCAGGATGCTTACAAATCTATCCGTGAAGCTTTATCGCAAGCGGGTACTTACAATGACCGCAAAGTGGAAGTTCATTTCGTAAACAGCGAGAAACTGACAGATGAGAATGTAGCTGAAGCTTTGAAAGGTATGGCGGGCGTAATGATTGGTCCGGGATTCGGTCAACGGGGTATCGACGGCAAGTTTGTCGCTATCAAATATACACGTACACATGACATTCCGACTTTCGGTATTTGTCTGGGTATGCAATGTATTGCTATTGAGTTTGCACGCAACGTACTAGGATACGCAGATGCCAACTCACGTGAAATGGATGAAAAGACTCCGCACAACGTGATTGATATCATGGAAGAGCAGAAAGCAATCACCAATATGGGTGGTACGATGCGTCTGGGTGCTTACGAATGTGTATTGCAGAAAGGTTCGAAAGCATATCAGGCTTACGGACAGGAACATATTCAGGAACGTCACCGCCATCGCTATGAGTTCAACAATGATTATAAAGACCGATATGAAGCTGCCGGCATGAAATGTGTAGGTATCAACCCGGAATCGGATCTGGTAGAAATCGTTGAAATCCCGACTTTGAAATGGTTTGTCGGTACACAGTTCCATCCGGAATATGGTAGTACGGTACTGAACCTCATCCGTTGTTCGTTGCATTTGTGAAAGCTGCCATCGAAAACGAAAAAGCAACGGTGAACGGCTAACGATACGTGGTAAACAACCGGTAGTTTGTAATTTATATAATTTGTAATTAAAATAAGAATGGATAAAAACACCATCACAGGTCTCGTTCTGATAGGTATATTATTGGTAGGATTCAGTTTTTTGAGCCGTCCAAGCGAGGAACAGATAGCTGCGCAAAAAAAATACTACGATTCTATTGCCGTGGTACAGCAGCAGGAGGAAGCGTTGAAGGCTAAAAACGGAAGCTGCACTGGCTAACAGTCAAAAAGAGGTGGCATCGGCTGCCGATTCTTCTGCTTTGTTTTTCAATGCCTTGCATGGAACCGACTCTAAAATCAGCATCCAGAATAATGTAGCGGAAATCACTTTCACAACCAAAGGCGGACGTGTCTATTCAGCCATGCTGAAAGATTATATGGCACAGGACAAAAAGACGCCGGTCATGCTGTTCGACGGTGACGATGCTTCGATGAACTTCAACTTTTACAACAAGGCAGGAGCCATCCAGACCAAAGATTATTTCTTTGAAGCTGTGAACAAGACGGACAGTAGTGTTACAATGCGTCTGGCTGCGGATAGCGCAAGCTATATCGATTTCATCTATACGCTGAAACCGGATAGCTACCTGATGAACTTTGAAATCAAAGCGACAGGCATGGAAGACAAGTTGGCTAGTACTAAGTATGTGGACATCGACTGGTCACAACGTGCCCGCCAACTGGAAAAAGGATTCACTTATGAGAATCGTCTGTCGGAACTGACTTATAAAGTAACAGGTGACAATGTAGACAACTTGTCTGCTGCCAAAGATGACAGTCAGGATTTGCCGGGACGCATTGATTGGGTAGCTTTCAAGAATCAGTTCTTCTCGTCTGTATTTATCGCTGAACAGGATTTCGACAAGGTTTCCGTTAAGTCAAAAATGGAACAACAGGGAAGCGGATATATCAAAGATTATTCTGCTGAAATGAATACTTTCTTTGATCCGTCAGGCAAAGAACCGACAGAGATGTATTTCTATTTCGGTCCGAACCACTTTAAGACGCTGAAAGCGCTGGATAAAGGCCGCGACGAGAAATGGGAACTTCACAGACTGGTTTACTTGGGCTGGCCGTTGATTCGTTGGATTAACCAGTTTATCACAATCAACGTATTCGACTGGTTGTCCGGCTGGGGATTGAGCATGGGTATCGTACTGTTGATTCTGACCATCATGGTGAAAGTCGTGGTTTATCCGGCTACCTGGAAAACGTACATGTCTTCTGCCAAGATGCGTGTATTGAAACCGAAAATTGACGAAATCAGCAAGAAATATCCGAAGCAGGAAGATGCAATGAAGAAACAGCAGGAGGTGATGGGTCTTTACAGCCAGTACGGGGTAAGCCCGATGGGCGGCTGTCTGCCGATGTTATTGCAGTTCCCTATCTTGATGGCTTTGTTTATGTTCGTGCCGAGTGCTATCGAGCTGCGTCAACAGAGTTTCTTGTGGGCGGACGACCTTTCTACTTATGACGCTATCATCACATTCCCATTCCATATTCCGTTCCTGGGCAACCACCTTAGCTTGTTCTGCTTGCTGATGACGGTGACAAACATCTTGAACACGAAGTACACGATGTCTATGCAGGATACCGGAGCGCAACCACAAATGGCGGCAATGAAATGGATGATGTATCTGATGCCGATTATGTTCTTGTTTGTCTTGAACGACTATCCGTCAGGTTTGAACTATTACTACTTCGTGTCAACGCTGATTAGCGTGGGTACTATGATTCTGCTTCGTAAAACGACCGACGAAACTAAATTGCTGGCTATTCTTGAAGCGAAAAAGAAGGACCCGAAACAAATGAAAAAGACCGGATTTGCTGCCCGCCTGGAAGCGATGCAAAAGCAACAAGAGCTACTGCAGCAGCAAAGACAGAATAAAAAATAAGGAGTAATTCCTGAATCATATTCTAAGAAAGCCGGACATCCTATTTTGGTTGCCCGGCTTTCTTTCTCTAAAAAATAAAATAAGATGAAAACTAAATATTCTTATAAACAAATCTGGACAATCTCCTACCCTATCCTAATCAGTCTGATTATGGAACAGATGATTGGTATGACGGACACTGCTTTTCTGGGACGTGTCGGAGAAATCGAATTAGGTGCTTCCGCCATTGCAGGTGTATATTACCTTTGCCATTTTCATGATGGCATTCGGTTTCAGCATCGGTGCCCAGATATTAATTGCGCGTCGCAATGGAGAAGGAAACTACAAGGAAATCGGACCCATTTTTTATCAGGCATATATTTCCTGCTTGCCATGGCAGTGATTTTATTCACGTTCTCCATCGTATTCTCACCATATATCCTCAAGAATATCATTTCGTCTCCTCACATTTACGATGCAGCCGAGAGTTATATTCACTGGCGTGTGTACGGGTTCTTCTTCTCTTTTATCATGGTCATGTTCCGCGCCTTCTTTGTAGGTACGACACAAACCAAGACGCTGACTTTGAACTCTATTGTGATGGTACTTTCGAATGTGGTATTCAATTATATCCTGATTTTCGGTAAATTCGGTTTCCCGCAATTGGGAATTGCCGGTGCTGCTATCGGCTCTTCGCTGGCTGAAATGGTATCGGTGATTTTCTTTATCATCTATACCTGGAAGCGGATTGACTGCAGGAAGTATGCATTGAATATACTGCCTAAGTTCCAAGGGAAAACACTGAAACGAATACTGAATGTTTCTGTGTGGACAATGATTCAGAACTTTGTTTCTTTGTCTACCTGGTTTATGTTCTTTCTATTTGTGGAACATTTGGGAGAGCGCTCTTTGGCAATCGCGAACATTATCCGAAACGTATCGGGAATCCCGTTTATGATTGCAATGGCATTTGCATCCACCTGTGGTTCATTGGTCAGCAATCTGATCGGTGCAGGTGAACAGGATTGTGTACGGGGTACTATCAGGCAGCACATTCGCATTGGATATATATTTGTATTGCCAATTCTGATATTCTTCTGTCTATTTCCGGATCTGATCCTACGTATTTATACAGATATGCCGGATTTGAGAGCAGCATCCGTGCCTTCACTATGGGTATTGTGTTCTGCTATCTGGTGCTGGTGCCTGCCAATGTTTATTTCCAATCGGTATCAGGTACAGGGAATACGCGGACTGCACTGGCTATGGAACTTTGTGTATTGGCTATCTACGTCACATACTCTGCATATTTCATCATGTACCTGCGGATGGACGTCGCATTTGCCTGGACAACGGAATGCGTATATGGTATTTTCACGCTGATGTTCTGCTACTGGTATATGAAGAAAGGAAACTGGCAGAAAAAGAAGATTTAAATCCTTTTTTCACTATCTTCGCAAGAAAATAAACATTTTATAAAATATATGAGACAAGCTAATTTAATTATGATGTCGGCAGCAATGTTGTTAGCTGCCTGCGGAGGAACCAAAGACGCAGGCAAGACAGATCAGGTGCTTATCGAGAAATCGGATATTAAGATCGAAGGGAAGCGCATGACTCCCGAAGCACTTTGGGCTATGGGACGTATCGGCGGATTCGCCGTATCGCCCGACGGAAAGAAAATTGCGTATACGGTAGCGTATTACAGTGTACCGGAAAACAAGAGTAACCGCGAAGTTTTCGTGATGAACGCAGATGGAAGCGAAAACCAGCAAATCACTCATACCCCGTATCAGGAAAATGAAGTGACATGGATTAAAGAAGGCACCAAACTTGCATTCTTAAGTAATGACAACGGAAGTAGCCAGCTCTATGAAATGAACCCGGACGGTAGCGGACGCAAGCAATTGACCAACTACGACGGAGACATCGAAGGTTATTCCATTTCACCGGATGGCAAAAAGCTGCTGTTTATTTCACAAGTAAAGACGAAAGAAAGCACTGCTGATAAATATCCGGACCTGCCGAAAGCCACAGGTATCATCGTGACCGACCTAATGTACAAACATTGGGATGAATGGGTGACGACAGCTCCACATCCTTTTGTTGCCGACTTCGACGGTAACGGTATTTCCAATATTGTGGATATCCTGAACGGAGAACCGTATGAAAGTCCAATGAAACCCTGGGGTGCATTGAGCAACTTGCCTGGAATACAACTTCGGACAAAGTGGCTTACACTTGCCGTAAAAAGACAGGACTGGAATATGCGATTTCCACCAACTCCGATATTTACGTTTATGACCTGAACACCCAAAAAACGGAAAATATCACGGAAGAAAACAAAGGGTACGATACCAATCCGCAATACTCTCCGGACGGCAAGTATATCGCCTGGCAGAGTATGGAACGTGACGGTTACGAAGCGACTTAAACCGTTTGTTCATCATGAACCTGGAAACCGGAGAGAAACGTTTTGTGAGCAAGGCATTCGAATCGAATGTAGACGCTTTTGTCTGGAGAGCAGATGCAAAGATGATTTATTTCACCGGTGTATGGCACGGAGAATCGCAGATTTATGCGCTGGATTTGGCCAATGATTCGGTAAAGGCAATCACTTCAGGAATGTACGATTATGAAGGTGTAGCTCTTTTCGGGGATAAACTGATCGCCAAACGTCATTCTATGAGCATGGGTGATGAGATTATACAGTGACACTGGATGGCTCTACTACTCAACTGACGCAGGAAAACAAGCAGATCTACGACCAGTTGGAAATGGGTAAAGTGGAAGGTCGCTGGATGAAAACAACAGATGGCAAACAGATGTTGACATGGGTAATCTATCCTCCGCAGTTTGATCCGAACAAGAAATATCCGACTTTGCTGTTCTGTGAAGGAGGTCCGCAAAGTCCGGTAAGCCAGTTCTGGTCTTATCGCTGGAACTTCCAGATTATGGCAGCCAATGATTATATCATTGTTGCTCCGAATCGTCGCGGCTTGCCGGGATTTGGTATGGAATGGAACGAACAGATCAGTGGTGACTACGGTGGCCAGTGTATGAAAGATTATTTCACTGCTATCGATGAAATGGCAAAAGAGCCGTATGTGGACAAAGATCGTCTGGGATGCGTAGGTGCCAGCTTCGGAGGATTCTCCGTATATTGGTTGGCCGGACATCACGACAAACGGTTCAAAGCGTTCATTGCTCATGATGGTATCTTCAACATGGAAATGCAATATCTGGAAACTGAAGAAAAATGGTTTGCCAACTGGGATATGGGAGGCGCATACTGGGAAAAACAGAATCCGGTGGCACAGCGTACGTTTGCCAACTCTCCTCACCTATTCGTAGAGAAATGGGATACTCCTATTCTCTGTATCCATGGAGAAAAAGACTACCGTATCCTGGCTAATCAGGCTATGGCTGCTTTTGATGCTGCGTGATGCGTGGTGTTCCTGCAGAGCTGCTGATTTATCCGGATGAAAACCACTGGGTATTGAAGCCACAGAATGGGGTTCTATGGCAACGCACATTCTTTGAATGGTTGGACAAATGGGTGAAGAAAGCTCCGTCTAAATAAAATTTTACGTTAATTACATAGTAGAATAAACATAGTAAACTAAAAGAAGCCCCTGTTCTCAATCTTTTGAGTTCAGGGGCTTCTCCATTGCATTCATCAAAATCGGCTAAAATTATAAAAAAGTTCGCTAAATTTACTCCGAATAAATATTTTCAATTTCTACAATATACATCTTATGGAAACCTCCATGAGCACCACCGTACCACTTTTCTATTGATTCTTTATCCAGAAAACATTCCGGTTTGATAGTGTCAGCATAAAGTTTCTTACATTCCAGACTCAAACGTGCCTGCTCGAACAGGACATTTCCTTTTTCTGTAAATACTGGTTTCAATCCGGTTTCTTTTACTTTATCTATATTACGTCCCGACTTGGAACCACAAACAGCGTGAATTTTCTTATTTTCTTCTCCTAAGAAAGAAAGTGTCAGGTAATCGTTCTTCTCTACAAACTCGTATGTATACCGTTCGGGACGGATAAAAACGAAAGCAACCGGTTTATTCCACAACCAGCCGATGCCACCCCAACTTGCTGTCATCGTGTTAAACTTCTCTTTTGTTCCGGCTGTAACCAGCATCCACTCTTTTCCAATCGCTTCGAAAAAGTTTTCTTTCAAATCTTTTACTTCTAATTTCTTCATCTCTTTATTCGTAAATATGTATTCATAATTAGTTTATATAATAATTTAGGCACGGATTACACAGATTAACACGGTTACTTTGCAACAATAACAACACTAAAAACCGTGAAATCCGTACCTAGAAAAATAACGATTAATTCATAGCAGGTACTTATCTAATTATTTCTGTTTATTCAATTTCACAATCTCTCCCAAATAGGGAATCTTCACCGGAATCTTCCGTTTCTTAGCCTCTGTTGCGAAGACTTTCGGGGGATCATGCAAAGGCTCGTCAGACAAATCGAATGTGCCATAATGCATGGGAATGGTAAGCCCAGCATGCATTTCCCCGGCGGCAGTCAATGATTCGTAAGGCGATATATGATTGGGACGCATAAACCAGCGAGGTTTGTATGCCCCGATGCCTAACAAAGCATAATCCGGTGCTCCGAACAGATCGGGAATCTCACGGAAGTGACTGGAATAACCTGTATCACCGCTATAATAAAGAGAAATTCCATTTCCTTGCAGCATGAAAGCTCCCCACAGTCGCTGGCCACCATCACGTACGGAACGTTTGCTCCAGTGTTGTGCCGGTAGAAAAGTAATCTTCAATCCCTCATCTTCCATTTGTTGATACCATCCGGCTTCAATCACTTTCATTTCGGGAAACCATCCCTGAATCAGCTCACCGGTTCCCAAGCCGCAAAAGAGTTTCATTTGCGGGTTATTCTTCAGTAAACGGGCTATACTCTGTTTATCCAAATGATCGAAATGGTCATGGCTGACAAGTAGATAATCAATCCCTGTAAATATGTCAGGATTAGCGGGAAACTCGCTCTGTCTCTTCACAAAAGGAATACTGCCGAACACAGGATCGAACATGATTCGTTTACCTGCTAACTGGAGAAAGAAAGAATTATGTCCGAGCCATATCAGGGAATCTCCCACCACTGCATCCAATGAACGGAGATAACAAACCTTTGGATCCCATTTCACCGTTTTCTTCTCTTTGCGTTGGGGATTGGGCGAAAGACGCCATTTCAGTACACTCCCCATCCCCGGACGGAAGCGATGCTGCCGATTAAAAAAACGCCCGCGCACCATCGGATTTCCTCTCCAATAAGGGTTGACTGTCGCTAAACGTTCGTTTCTCCTAAAACATATATGTTCACCCATTTTTATTTCCTGAATACGTATTTACAAACTTACTAATAAATTCTCGATTTACGATGAATTAGAGTAAACAAAAAATGTACCCCGGAACACACTATCGGGTACATTTACTTATAAAAGAATAAATATTATCCTTTTTTATATAGAATGAGACTTCGTTAAGAGCAGTGCAAGCCATACAAAGGCAGTTGCCAGCCAAGAGCTGAAAGATTAATAATCATTATGACTGCACCCAATATCCATAGAATCAATAGCGACCATTTCAAGCCTGCTCCCATCGGCGACCAATGGAATAACTGCCGCAAGATAGTATACAAGAAAGCTCCTAATGGAATACCGATGAGGCAACTCCGGCAATCGTACCAGTAGTGTCATCATTGGCGATAAAGAAGTAACCGGCATCCAGTCAATGGCAGGCAGCATCTGGTAAAGTAATGCTCCTCCGCTAACTGCCACGGCAATTGCTGCAAACACCAGCGCTACTAGTACAACGGCCAGTACGAACAAGACAGGACAGCAGAGAATGACAAGAGCCACCAGAAATATTTTAAAGAGAACAGCAGCAATGGAAACAAATACATCCCCTATCTTTTGAAGAAAGGTACGAGGTTTGCCGGAGTTCATATAGTTGTTAACTCCGTCCGCTACACGTTCGAAACCGTCTGTCACTGTTTTGCCAATATTCTCAATGGTCACTGCTTCTCCACGCATACTCAATTTTTCCGCGGCAGTACGGCTTCCGGAATAACGATCCATCGATAATATAAAGTATAATCATCGGGCAATAAGGTACAAATACAAGGATAATCATCAATATACGCACTAATGTGATGTCCCAACCGAAGTAAGCTGCCAATCCTGCCGCTACGCCTCCCAACAATTTATTATCCGGATCACGAAACCAGCGGCGTTGAGCAGCGGTTTGCGTACTGCTTGATTAGCGGACGATGTTTGTTCCGTTCTTTTCTGTGAGTCCATATCCTCATCAGCAATTCCAAAGTCTTCCGGTTTGCCGACACGAGCGATAATTTCTTCTACATCCGAAACTGTGATGACCTGTTTTCCTTCAGTTACTTTCTCTGCAAACAGTTCGGCAATACGCATCTCAATATCGTTTACGATCTCTTCCGCACCCTCCTGTTTACGAAAGTAATGCTTCAAATTAGACAGATAATTATCTAACAGTCGGTAGGCATCGTCATCTATATGATAGACAATTCCTCCTAAATTTATGGTCAATGTCTTTTTCATTTTTATTTCTTCTTTTTCGGATTATCTATTGGCTATATGATTCACTGTATCGTTAAGTTCTTTCCAGGAAATTTCCAGCTCTCCCAAAAAGACTTCTCCTTGTTCAGTGAGTTTATAGTATTTGCGGGGAGGTCCCTGGGTAGATTCTACCCACTCATAACTTAACAGGTCATCATTTTTCAGACGGGTAAGCAATGGATACAAGGTGCCTTCCACTACAATCAGTTGGGCTTCTTTCAATTTCTGAATAATATCAGAAGCATAAGCGGGCTCCTTGTGCAACAAAAGCATGATACAATATTCAAGCATGCCTTTCCTCATCTGTGATTTTACATTGTCTACTTTCATTATTCACTTCTTTTAGATGCACAAATATATGCATTACTTTAGTACCTTGCATTACAAAGTACTATAAATTAATAATAATTAAAACATTAGAGACTCTCCACCTTATTATAAAAAGAAATAATGGCTATATTTGTGCCCGTTAAACCAAGAAATAGAAAATACATATGTTTACAATTCGAAAAGCAACGGTAGCCGATTGCGAGCTTATTCATAAGATGGCAAAGGAGGTATTCCCCGCCACCTACAAGGAAATTTTATCTCCCGAACAACTGGATTATATGATGGACTGGATGTATGCACCTTCCAATGTGCGCAAACAAATGGAGGAAGAGGGACATGTGTACTCCATTGCTTATAAAGAGAATGAACCATGCGGATACGTTTCCATTCAACAACAGGAAAAGGATGTATTCCATCTTCAGAAGATATATGTCCTCCCCCGTTTTCAGGGCACGCATTGCGGCAGTTTTTTATTCAAGGAAGCAATCAAGTGTATCAAAGAAATACACCCGGGATCTTGTTTGATGGAGCTCAACGTAAATCGTAATAATAAGGCTTTGCAGTTTTACGAGCACATGGGAATGAGAAGTTGCGGGAAGGTGATTTCCCGATTGGTAACGGGTATTATATGAATGATTATATAATGGGACTGGATATTTGATATACCAAAATGCCCCGGAACAAATATTATAAATGTTCCGGGCATTTGGTTATTTAGTCAATGACAGGATTTTATTTCGCTACACGTTCCAACCATTTTAACATGAAAATCATTGTAAACATTGAAATCGTACAAGCTACAACAAACACAGTCCATGTCATCCAAATAGGAATTGATTCATACAGGATAGCACCAATCACTAGCAACTGATTACCCAGTGCTGTCGCTCCCAACCATCCTCCTTGCATAATACCTTGATATTTAGGAGGAGCAACCTTAGACACAAATGAAATTCCCAAAGGAGAGATATACAGTTCAGCTACTGTTAAGATCAGATAGGTCAGCATCAATAAAAATGGAGTAACTTTCACTGGTGAAGTTCCAACAGCTACAATATCCTCATGCAACGGCAAATTAGCAAAATAAGATCCGACTGCCATTACAATAAATGCCAATGCAGCAATTCCCATACCGATGGCAATCTTTTTAGGAGTCGAAGGCTCTTTACCACGTCTACGCTGACTTGCAAAAATAGCCATAATCACCGGAGTCAGGAACACTACAAAAAATGGATTTAACGATTGGAAGAGCTCTGCTGAAATAGGCATACCAAACAGATTCAAGTCAGTATATTCTTTCGCAAAATAAGTCAAAGTCAGACCATTTTGATGGAATGAAAACCAAAAGAAAATAACAACACCAAATACAGCAAACAGAGCATACATACGTTGTTTTACTTCCTGTGCACTCATTTCTACAACTGTAGAAGATGCTGAAGAAGCAACGGTCTTTTTGCTGGGATCCGGGAAGTTTTTCTTATTCAACCAATAAATGGTTAAAGAAATAGCCATAGCAATAATAGCTACCCCGAATGCGTAATGGAATCCAGTAGTAAAGACATTCAAATAATCTGAAGCGAAAGCCGTATAGTCTTGTACAGGAGCAGTAGAAGCTTTGGTAACTAAGGTATGATAAGTTTCAGTAGCTTCAGGCGACAAAGTACCTGCTAATTGACCATGGCACAAAGCAGGAAGATCAGCATCATAATTATAACCGAAAGTAGATAACCACCAGTTACGCACGCCTACAGCTGCAAACGGAGCAAAAATAGCACCGATATTAATAAACATATAAAATAAAGAGAAACCGGAGTCACGCATGTTGGCATATTGAGGATTATCGTACATCTGTCCTACCAATGCCTGCAAATTTCCTTTAAATAATCCGTTTCCAAATGCAATAACAAACAAACTAGCACAAGTAATAACCAGATAGAGCATCTTGTTATCTACCGGAGTCTTAGATGGAATAGCCAATAATAAATAACCAACTGCCATTAACACAATTCCTGTGAAAATAGTTCCTTTGTAGTTCCTCGTTTTATCGGCAATAATACCTCCGACCAACGCCAAAATGTAAATAGAAAAATAAAAAGTTGAGTAAATAAATCCTGCTTCTTTTCCATTCATTCCAAACTTGGCTTGCAAGAAAAGCACAAGGATAGCCATCATAGTATAAAAGCCAAAACGCTCACCTAGATTGGCTAAAGCGGCTGCTATCAGTCCTTTAGGGTGTTTGTTAAACATAGAATATAAATTATTAAATTAATGATTTAATGGTCGATACCACATATATTTTGCAAATATATACTTTTTCTCGAGTTTTTGCACAATGATTTGTTAAACTACTCCTCAAATAAACGACAAATTTCCGCCCTGGATTCACGAATCAAATCTTCCGGAGCTATTTTTATCTGAAGTCCCCGTACACCGGCACTTACATAAATATACGGAAATTGTTGGCTGGTTTCATGAATATAAGTAGGAAAATGCTTTTTCATACCGATCGGCGAACAACCTCCCCGGATATATCCGGTAAGTGGCAGAAGTTCTTTTACGGGAATCAACTCGCACTTCTTGTTACCCGAGGCTTTAGCTGCCAGTTTCAAATCAACTTCATGTTCTCCCGGAATGACACAGACAAAATATCCGCTTTTATCGCCGTGCAGAACAAGCGTTTTAAAGACCTGCTCGATATTCTCTCCTAAACTTGCTGCCACATGAACAGCACTCAAGTCGTTTTCATCTACTTCGTAGGGAATTAATTCATAGGCTATCTTAGCCTTATCTAACAGCCGTGCGGCATTTGTTTTATTGATTTTCATTTTCGTTGTATTTATAAGTTCTGTATCTGATAAATAAAGAATATGATATGATAAGTGCCAACTCATCGAAGATTGTCCGATAAGTTGGCACTCTATGATTTAAATTAGAGACCCAGCTCTTCGCGAAGAAACTTAGGTGTATATCCTTTAGGGCTCTTCGCAACTTCTTCCGGTGTTCCGTAACTAAGGAGTTCTCCCCCGCCCTTACCACCTTCAGGCCATATCGATAATATAATCCGCCATTTTAATCACATCCAGATTGTGCTCGATGACGATAACAGTATTACCTTTATCTACAAGCTTATTCAATACTCCCATCAATACACGGATATCTTCAAAATGAAGTCCGGTAGTCGGTTCGTCAAGGATATAAAGAGTTTTGCCCGTATCTCTTTTTGATAGCTCCGTTGCCAGTTTCACACGCTGGCTTTCTCCGCCGGAAAGAGTGGTAGAAGATTGTCCCAGTTTTATATATCCGAGTCCGACATCCTGCAAGACTTTAATCTTATTCAAGATTTGCGGCACATTTTCAAAGAATTCCACAGCACGGTTGATCGTCATGTCAAGTACATCGGCAATTGATTTTCCCTTGAAACGTACTTCCAGTGTTTCCCGGTTATAACGTTTACCGTGACAAACCTCACAAGGCACATATACATCAGGAAGAAAATTCATTTCAATCGTCTTATAACCATTTCCCGTACATGCTTCACAACGCCCACCTGCAACATTAAAGGAGAAACGTCCCGGTTTATAACCGCGAATCTTAGCTTCCGGCAGACCTACAAACAGGTTACGGATATCAGAAAACACACCGGTATAAGTCGCAGGATTGGAGCGTGGCGTACGTCCCAAAGGTGATTGATCCACATCTACTACCTTATCTATATTTTCCAACCCTTCAATCGAATCATATTCCAAAGGATCTTGCAAAGAACGATAGAACTTCTGTGAAAGAATCGGTTGCAAAGTTTCATTAATCAAGGTAGATTTTCCACTTCCTGATACACCAGTTACGCAAATCAGTTTACCTAACGGAAATTCAACATCTACATTCTTCAGGTTATTCCCCTTCGCTCCTTTCAGCCAGATAGATTTCCCATTTCCTTTTCTACGCTTGGCAGGGATTTCTACCTTCATCTTGCCATTCAGATATTGCGAAGTCATTGTATCTGTATTCAGCATCTCCTGCGGGGTTCCGGCGAAAACGACTTCGCCTCCGAGACGTCCGGCTTTCGGCCCCATATCGATGACATAGTCGGCAGCCAGCATCATATCCTTATCATGTTCCACTACAATCACGGAGTTCCCCATGTCGCGGAGTTCTTTCAACGAGTTGATAAGACGCAGATTATCACGCTGATGCAGACCGATACTCGGCTCGTCGAGAATATAAAGTACATTCACTAATTGCGAACCAATCTGTGTAGCCAAGCGGATACGCTGACTCTCACCACCGGAAAGACTAACAGAGCTACGATTCAATGCCAGATAATCCAGACCCACGTCCAGCAAGAACTTCAAACGTGTGCGAATCTCTTTCAGAATCTCCACCGATATTTTCTTCTGCTTATCGGACAGGAACTCATCCACCTTCATCAACCAGTCGTACAACTCGTTGATGTCCATATTCGCCAACTCATTGATATTCTTATCATGGATACGAAAATGCAAAGCTTCTTTATTCAAACGAGCCCCTTTACATTCGGGACAAACCGTTGTTTTGGCAAATTGTTCCGCCCATTTCTGTGCTGTTGCAGAAGCATCCTTTTCCTGCAACATCTGAATATACTTCACCACTCCTTCGTAAGTAACAAAGTAATCGGAGGAAGTACCGATCAGCGAACTCTTGATTTTAATCCGTTCATCAGAACCGTACAAGACTTCATCAATCGCATCGTCCGGTAACTCCTTTATCGGAGTTTTCAGTGTTGCGTCGTACTTCTCGAGCAAAGCACCGATTTGCCAGAAAATCATCGCATTCTTATATTTTCCCAAAGGTGCTATCGCTCCTTCATAAATGGAAAGTTCACGATCGGGAATCACTTTGTCCACATCAATCTGATTGACTACTCCCAATCCCTTACACTTCGGACATGCTCCTTGCGGTGAATTGAATGAGAAGTTATGCGGAGCCGGTTCACGATAAGACAATCCGGTGACGGGACACATGAGCCGCTTACTATAATGACGGATACTTTCAGATTGGCATCCAGAATCATCATCAACCCATCTCCCTGGCGCATAGCGGTTGCCACACTCTGTTTCAAACGCCGGTCATCTTTCTCCGCTACCACTAATTTATCAATAACCACTTCTACATCGTGATTTTTATAGCGGTCGAGTTTCATACCATGCGTGATTTCACGCACTTCTCCGTCCACCCGCACATACAGGTATCCTTTTTTACGTATTTGTTCGAAAAGTTCCCTGTAATGTCCCTTACGTGAACGAACTAGCGGAGCCAGCAGATATATTTTCTTTCCTTTATAATCTTTCAGAATCAAGTCCAGAATCTGCTCTTCGGTATATTTCACCATCTCCTCACCCGACAGATACGAATAAGCCACTCCCGCACGGGCATACAGCAAACGGAGATAATCATATATCTCCGTAGTCGTTCCTACGGTAGAACGGGGATTTTTATTCGTTGTTTTCTGTTCAATGGAGATAACCGGACTCAAACCTGTTATCTTATCGACATCCGGACGTTCCAGATTGCCCAAGAAGTTACGGGCATACGCTGAAAAAGTTTCGATATAACGACGCTGTCCTTCGGCAAAAATCGTATCGAAGGCTAAAGAAGATTTTCCACTACCGCTCAATCCGGTGATAACAGTCAAACTGTTACGGGGAATTTCGGCATCAATATCCTTTAAATTGTGCACGCGCGCACCGTACACATTAATATATTCTGTTTCCTGCATATTCATATCCTTCCATAAATGTTGCAAAATTAATGTTTCCGCCCGAAATATGCTCCTAAAAAAGCACAATATTATTTTCTTAACTCAAATCTTATGAAGATATAGGGCATTATTTGTACCTTTGTTCCTTGATTTCAAGAACCAATAGTTATAATTTGATGAAACCGATAAACCGTATATTCTTATTTTTGCTTTTTATAAGCGTTTCATATGCTATCAGTTATGCACAAGAAAACCAATCATATTTCTTGCATACCATCGAAAAAGGACAAAGTTTATACTCCATCTCCAAGATGTATAATGTCACTACATCAGACATTATACGTCTGAATTCCGGGCTGTGACGAAAAGATCTATGCCGGACAGACAATCAAAATTCCTACGGGAAAAGAGAGTCAGAAGGGAGAAACATTCCATACGATTCAAGCCGGAGAAACACTATACAAACTGACAACCATGTATAATGTATCCGCCAAAGATATTTGTGAAGCAAACCCCGGTTTGAGTGCCGAAAATTTCCGCATCGGACAGGTCATCCTGATTCCGCAGAAAAAAGAAGAGCAAACTGCTACTGCAACTCAAACGCCTACCGAACAGACCACCATTCAAGGTCCTGTTGTGCCGAAATGCAAGGATATGCATAAGGTAAAACGCAAAGAGACTATTTTTAGCGTGAGCCGTGAATATGGAATCAGCGAGCAGGAGTTAATTGCAGCTAACCCGGAACTGAAAAAAGGCATGAAAAAGGACAATTCCTTTGCATCCCTTACCCGGCAGCAACGACCGTGCAACCTACACAGAAGGAAGATCCTTACGCTATTCCTCCCAGCAATAGCGAGCTTTTCCGCAAAAGTAAAGAGACTCCCCAAAAGCTGTCTACCATTAAAGCAGCTTTATTGTTGCCTTTCCAGGAAGACAAACGCATGGTGGAATATTACGAAGGTTTCCTGATGGCAGTAGACAGTCTGAAACGTACAGGTATTTCTCTTGATCTATATGTATATGATTGCGGAAAAGAGGTTTCTACATTAAATACGATTCTTGCCAAGAACGAGATGAAAAGTATGAATATCATCTTCGGTCCGATGCATCAGAATCAAATAAAGCCATTGTCCGACTTCGCAGAGAAGAACGACATACGCCTGGTGATTCCTTTCTCTCAAAAAGGAGAAGAGGTATTCAACAACCCAGCTGTTTATCAGATCAATACGCCTCAATCTTACTTATATTCAGAAGTTTACGAGCACTTCACCCGTCAATTTCCCAATGCAAACGTTATCTTCATAGAACCGGCGAGCGTTGATAAGGAGAAAGCGGAATTTATCAGCGGCTTGAAACAAGAGTTGAAAAGTAAAGGAATTCCAATGAGAACCGTCAGTGAAAGCGCAACGAAAGAAACGTTGAAAGCAGCGCTCCGCAGTGATAAAGAAAACATCTTTATTCCGACATCAGGCAACAACGTCTTACTAATTAAGATACTTCCTCAACTGACGCTGTTAGTCAGAGAGAATCCTGCAGAGAATATTCATCTGTTCGGCTATCCGGAATGGCAGACCTATACCAGAGATCATCTGGAAAACTTCTTTGAATTGGATGTATATTTCTATTCTTCATTCTATACGAATACGTTGTTCCCGGCAGCTGTGCAGTTTACCAATGCTTACCATAAATGGTATAGCAAAGATTTGGCAAGCAAATACCCTAATTACGCAATGCTGGGTTTTGACACCGGCTTCTTCTTCCTGAAGGATTATCGCTTTATGGCTCGGAACTGGAAAACAATCTGCCTAAAATGAACCTGACTCCTATCCAGACCGGATTCAAATTCGAGCGTGTAAACAACTGGGGAGGATTTATTAATAAAAAGGTGTTCTTCATACGTTTCACTAAGAATTTTGAATTAGTAAAACTTGACTTCGAATAATACGAAAATGATAAAGATAAAACCATTTTTGATCGCAACACTCCTACTTACAGGATTTGCCCTTCCTGCTGTCGCTCAAATCGGAGAAGCACGAAACAATTTATCGGTAGGTATCAATGGAGGTGTCAATTTAAATAGTGCTTCCTTTACTCCCACCATCAAGCAAAATAGCCTGATGGGAATTACCGGAGGTTTGACAGCACGTTATATATCCGAGAAGTATTTTGCCATGATTTGTGGCGCACAGTCGAGTTGAATGTCTCGCAACGAGGCTGGGACCAATTATTTGAAACAATATCACTGGACGCCAACGGATATGAAGTCACTTCGAAGGACCCTACTAAAACTTACACCCGCAAAATGACTTATATAGATATTCCTTTCCTCGCTCACCTCGCTTTCGGACGAGACAGAGGATTGCAATTCTTTGTCCATGCAGGTCCTCAAATCAGCTTTCTAATCAGTGAATCGGAAACAATAAAAGGTATTGATATGAATAGCTTATCTGATACACAGAAAGCCCTGTACGGAGTTAAGATTCAAAATAAATTTGACTATGGTATTGCCGGTGGCGGTGGTGTAGAACTTAGAACAAAGAAAGCTGGTAGCTTCATCGTTGAAGGCCGTTATTACTTTGCCCTGTCTGATTTCTACAGCACTACTAAAAAAGATTATTTCGCCCGTGCAGCGCATGGAACCATTACCATAAAGCTCACATATTTATTTGATTTGAAGAAATAACCCCTCTTTCAAGGAGGAAGAGATTAAAACCTCTCATTTATAAACAAAATCCCATTCATAACGAACTAAAAAATCCCCACTAACTCTAAACGAATTAGCGGGGATTTCTATTTCTGGGGACTTTAGTCCTTTTTATCGCAATCTATCCGCAGCTTTTACCATCACCTCATCCCGTCCGATAGCACGGATAGCCAGTATATTCAGGATGATAGAAACAAGCGGCAAACACAATGCCCAGCCTATACGGAACATATTTTCATCATTCTTCAATGCAAAATAAAAAGCAAGGGCAGCAATGTAATAACCTACCAATAATAAGCTATTGAAAATTGTCATGCGAATCTGCAACATACGGTTCTTATACAAAAAGATAGTAGCCACAGCCACGATGGTGCTAACCATCAGAATTCCGAATAAGCCCCATGTAGACTGAATAGCACCGTTTACTTCCAATCCTAATGCCTTAAAAGGATGTTCTCCCATCGCGTCAATGAAGTAACCCATCGGCAAACACATGGCTGTAATCAGCAATCCTACAACAATCAATAAATAAACAGTTTGAATTCGTTGAATCATAAGTATTCTAAATAGTAGTTGAGTTAAACAATAATAGCCAAGCAATAAGGAGCAGGGATCATCATCCCACTTACTACTTGACTATCAAATTCTTCGTCAGAAAATAAATTACTGAAGTTTTTCTTTCTCCTTAGCCGGATTTCTATAATATATTTTCCCTTCGATGTATTCTTGCGTAGCAATCAAGTCCGGTTTCGGCAATTTCTCATAATAACGAGAAATTTCGATTTGCTCTCTATTTTCAAACACTTCTTCCAAATTGTCATTGTAAGAAGCAAACTCTGCCAGTTTCTTAGAAAGATCGTTTTTGATTTCTACACTGATCTGATTAGCACGCTTACCAATAATGGCAACTGTTTCATAAACATTACCTGTATCAGCACAGAGTTCCATCATGTCACGGGTTACTGTTGTAGCAGGAGCATTCGTTTTTTTGTAGTCCATAAATCTATTTAAATTTAGTCTTTAATTACTTTTTGTGATTCATTGAATATCTTCTCGGCTTCTTTCAAATATTTACTTTCAGGAAATTCATTCTTAAAAGCGTAATATTCATCAATCGTTTCGCGGTAACGATCCATCTTCTTGTCTTCAACGCTATAGATAGCCATTTCGTGTCTTGCACGCAGAACCAAAATGGAAAGTTCTTCACGATAATCAGTATAAGGATAATCCTTCAATGCATTTTGAGCTGTGATTACACAAGACTCATAGTTATTGCCTAAATAATTACCCAGATTATAATATAACCTTGCTGAATAAAGCTCTTTCAAAACCAGTTTATCCTGTAAAGCAAAAATCATATCCTGTGCTTCCTGCTTCTTTGTGCTGTTCGGGAAATACTCCATGAACATCTGCAATTGCTGGATAGCCTGATAAGTACTTGACTGATCCAAACGTGGTTCCGGAGTATCCAGAAATAAAGCCTTACCTGCATGGAAACGTGCCAATTCGGTAAAAGTACCACGAGGATATGTATTGAAATAGGTAATAAATGTCTGGGCTGCTGTCTGATAATCTTTCTGATTATAGTAGCTCATTCCCAACATATACAAAGATTCTTCCGCTTTATCGGTTCCTTTCAGAATGGTTATCAACTCATTCAGCAACGTAGCTGAACGATTATACTGTCCCTTCGCAAAATAGTTTTTGGCGGCTTCGTACTTGTATTCGTAATCGGTGCTTTTCAGCAATTTATTGTACTCTCCACATGATGTAAGAGTAGCCGCCGCAAGCAAAGTTATAATGATATTTTTCTTCATCCTATTTAAAAATAATGCGCAAAGTTACTTATTCGCTGGGAATTTAGCAATTAATCTGTGTTTTTTAATACATAAAAGGCGTTAAACATCGACAAAAGGAGAGAAAATGACGTCGAAATACAAATGACAAACTATAAACTGCAGATTATAAACGAATCACAATAGTGACGGTATGTGTTCAGGATAGTGACGGTATCGTTGGCATATACCGTCACTATCTTCACCGGATAGCGTCACTATATTTATAGTAAAAACGGTAAGCAATTGCGCTGTCCTTGAATTGGATAACACAACTGTTTACCGTTCATTATTTATTGCTCACTGTATATTTACAGCTTATACAAGTCACTTGCAGCCAGTAGATCGACTTTCTTTTCTTTCAACACCTCGATACACTTATCCAGGTTGCTGGGGCGGATCACTACATTTGCAATATGGTTATTGGCAAACGAATACATATATTCAATAAATACGCCCTCTTCTGATAAATATCCCAGCACTTTTGCCAAAGCACCTGGTATATTGGGACAGCTTATACCTACCACATCAGTCACATTCACTGCAAAATGATTATCTTTTAAAGCTTTGTATGCTCTATCCGGATCGGATACAATTCCACGCAAAATACCAAAATCAGCATTTTCGGCAATGCACAAGGCAGAAAGATTGATATTTTCTTTCGCCAGCACTTCAGTCACTTCCGTCAAACGGCCTGACTTATTTTCCAAAAAAATAGAAAGTTGTTTTGCTACCATTATCGTAAAGTTTTAAGTATTAAATCTTTCTGTTATCAATCACACGTTTTGCTTTACCTAGCTGCGTTCAATGCTGCGAGGCTCTACCAGTTTCACGTTGACTCCCAGTCCGAGTACGCTTTGCAAACGTCCTCCCAGTTTCTTCTTCAAAGCCAGCATTTTGTTGATCTCATCCGAATAGAATTCCGGACGTACTTCAACCTGGAGTTCCATTGTATCGGTATTGTTTTCACGACCTACTATCAACAAATAATGCGGTTCAAACTCTTCCATTTCAAGAATGACTGATTCAATCTGCGTCGGGAATACATTCACACCGCGGATAATCAACATATCATCACTACGTCCCAAAATACGATCCATACGTACCAATGTACGGCCACAGGAACATTTATCATGATGCAAGGCCGTCAAATCACGCGTACGGTAACGAAGTAACGGCATACCCTCTTTGGTTAAATGAGTAATACCAGTTCTCCCGTTTGACCGGATTCCACCGGTTGCAATGTATTCGGGTCGATGATTTCCGGGAAGTAATGGTCTTCATTCAAGTGAGTCCCGTGCTGACATTCGCACTCGTACCCGACACCCGGTCCGGCAATCTCACTCAAGCCATAAATATCGTATGCTTTGATTCCCAACTTTTCTTCTATCTCATGACGCATATTTTCCGTCCAGGTTCTGCACCGAAAGCACCGACTTTCAGTCGGAATTCTTCACGCGGTAAACCGGAATCTTTGATTGCATCTGCCAGATAAAGCGCATAGGAAGGAGTACAACACAGCACGGTCGATCCGAAATCGTGCATCAAGTTATCTGTTTTTCCGTGTTACCACTGGACATCGGAATAACAGAAGCACCGATATTTTCGGCTCCTGCATGTGCTCCCAATCCGCCCGTGAACAGTCCGTATCCATAAGATACCTGAAAAATATCAGAACGCCCCGCTCCATAAGCGGTAAAAGCACGTGATATACATTCCGCCCATGTAGACAAGTCCTTACGGGTATATCCGACAACCGTCGGTTTTCCGGTTGTTCCGGAAGAAGCATGAATACGTACAATTTGGCTCATCGGCACGGCACAAAGTCCGAACGGATAATTATCTCTTAAATCATGTTTCGTGGTAAACGGCAGTTTTACAATATCATCAATACTATTGATGTCATCGGGAGTAATCCCCATTTCCTGCATCTTCTTTCGATAGAAAGGCGTGTTGTGATAAACGTAATCTACAATTTTCTTGAGTCGTATGCTTTGAATCTTGCGAAGACTTTCGCGGTCCATACACTCAATGCTCTCATTCCAAATCATGTGTTTCTGGTATTACTAGTTGTATGAATCTGTTTTTTGATATTAATATGTTGCAAAGTAAAGGATTTATTTGGAAAAATGATTTGTTATCTCGATTATTTTACCGAATATTGCTCCACTTTTTAGGATTTAACTATGAATTATGAACTAACATCAGCTTATAAACCTACCGGAGATCAGCCGGAAGCTATAGCACAACTTACTGAAGGGGTCCTTCAGGGAGTTCCCGCACAGACTTTATTGGGAGTGACCGGGTCGGGAAAAACATTTACCATTGCCAATGTGATCGCCAATATCAATAAACCTACGTTGATTTTGAGCCATAACAAAACACTGGCTGCCCAGCTCTACAGTGAGTTTAAAGGTTTTTTCCCAAACAATGCGGTAGAATATTACGTTTCTTACTATGATTATTACCAGCCGGAAGCTTATCTGCCGAACAGTGATACATATATAGAGAAAGATCTCGCCATCAATGACGAAATCGACAAGCTCCGGCTCTCTGCCACTTCCGCCCTACTCTCCGGGCGAAAAGACGTGGTAGTGGTTTCTTCCGTATCTTGTATCTACGGTATGGGAAATCCTTCGGACTTCTACAAAAATGTCATCGAAATAGAACGGGGACGGATGATGGACCGCAATGTGTTTCTACGTCGTTTGGTAGACAGTTTGTATGTTCGCAATGATATCGACTTGAACCGTGGCAATTTCCGGGTCAAGGGCGACACGGTGGATATTTATCTGGCTTATACCGACAACCTGCTCCGCGTCACCTTCTGGGGGGATGAAATTGACGGCATCGAAGAGGTAGACCCTATCACAGGAGTCACTATCGCACCATTTGACGCCTATAAGATTTATCCGGCCAACCTGTTCATGACTACCAAAGAGGCTACTCTCCGTGCTATTCATGAAATAGAGGATGATTTGACCAAGCAAGTAGCTTTCTTCGAATCTATCGGCAAGGAATACGAGGCCAAACGATTGTATGAGCGAGTAACTTACGATATGGAAATGATTCGGGAATTGGGACATTGTTCCGGAATTGAGAATTATTCCCGTTATTTCGACGGCCGTGCTGCCGGTACCCGCCCCTATTGTTTGCTCGATTTCTTTCCGGATGATTTCCTGATCGTTATCGACGAAAGCCACGTAAGTGTACCCCAAATCCGTGCAATGTACGGAGGAGACCGTGCGCGAAAAATCAATCTTGTGGAATATGGTTTCCGATTGCCTGCCGCTATGGACAATCGCCCGTTGAAATTTGAAGAGTTTCAGGAGATGGCAAAACAAGTAATCTACGTCAGTGCTACACCGGCGGATTATGAATTGATTCAGTCGGAAGGAATCGTCGTGGAACAGGTGATTCGTCCTACCGGTCTGCTTGATCCTATCATCGAAGTACGTCCGAGTCTCAATCAGATTGACGATTTAATGGAAGAAATCCAGCTCCGTATTGAAAAGGAAGAACGCGTACTCGTCACTACACTAACCAAACGAATGGCAGAAGAACTGGCAGAATATCTTCTTAATAATAATGTGAGATGTACCTATATCCATAGTGATGTCGACACACTGGAACGTGTGAAGATTATGGATGATCTCCGGCAAGGAGTTTATGACGTACTTATCGGGGTCAACCTGCTTCGTGAGGGTCTCGACCTTCCGGAAGTGTCTCTCGTCGCTATTCTCGATGCAGACAAAGAAGGATTCCTCCGCTCCCACCGTTCGTTGACACAAACTGCGGGACGTGCCGCGCGTAATGTGAACGGTAAGGTAATCATGTATGCTGATAAGATGACGGATAGTATGAAACTGACGATTGATGAAACGAACCGTCGCCGCGAAAAGCAGTTGGCATACAATGAGGCAAACGGAATTACCCCGCAACAGATTAAAAAGGCCAGAAACTTGTCTGTATTCGGTAATGCAAAAGAGGCAGATGAGCTGTTGAAAGAAAGACATGCTTATGTAGAACCTTCTACTCCGAATATCGCAGCAGATCCGATAGTGCAGTATATGAGTAAAGCGCAGATGGAAAAGAGTATCGAGCGTACCCGCAAACTGATGCAGGAAGCAGCCAAGAAACTTGAATTTATCGAAGCCGCACAATATCGTGACGAATTATTGAAACTGGAGGACTTGATGAAAGAGAAATGGGGATAAAATTTCCCCTTTGTTCACTTATTATAGCCTGATTGCTAAGGGCTGAAACTCTTAACAAACCTGTAACTTCGCATTTAGTCTATTAATTAGTGTTATAAAAACACCAATTAAGGGCTGATAATTTGCAAAGTTACCGGAATCCCGTATCTTTGCACTGTGTTTTTCATAGTATTAGATTTAAGGTTAACAAAGGTTGGAGCAAGGCGTTGCTCCTTTTTTTATGTCTATACGTCACCTTCAAATGAAAATATAAAATTGAAAAGACATAATGTACCACTCTCTAAAGCATAAATTAAGGAGGATTGCAGATATAGACTGATCGTTCATTACGACTGAATCTATTCATGCAATCCTCCCATTTCTTATAGTTGGATTATTCCTACTTCAAGCGATGATAAATCAAAGAGCCTTCTCTATGGCATTTTTAATCAACGGTTCCATAATATCATATCCCTCGCTCGTTGGATGAACTCCATCTTTAGTATATTGAGGATTCAAGGCTGATTTTCGTCAACCACCATTGCCTTGTAATAATTAACAAACGGAATTTTATTTGCTTTTGCATAAGCCTCTATCCGGTCATTTAAAGATTTAATTTTCTGCGGAACATCTTTTATTTCCATTCTCCACTTAAATGCAGCAGCAGGCAATACGGAAGTCAAAATTACTTTTATTTTATTTGCTTTTGCCAGTTCCGCCATAGAAACGATGTTTCCGAATGTATAATCTTCATTATACGCTTGTGTATTTTCAGCGACATCATTTGTTCCGGCATTAATCACCACTAAAGCAGGAGAAAGATTAATCACATCTTCCCGGAACCGTAACAAGAATTGATAGGAAGTCTGCCCACTGATTCCACGGCCAATGTAACCATTTGATTTGAAAAAATCCGGATGAGTCCTTACCCATCCTTCCGTAATGGAATTTCCCATAAAAATAACCCGTTTGTCTTTCTTTGTCGCTTGTGGAAGTGCAGCATTTTCTTTTGAATAACGACGTAGATTAGCAAAATCATTTTTCTGCGCATAGCTTTCTCCTATCGAGAAACTCAAGCAAACAACAGCCAATAATATCCATTGGCCCCATCTTCTTTTATCCATGTTTATATTAAGTATTAGTAATATTATATTTCATGCAAAGATAAAAAGAAAAGCGATGCACCATACTTTGTACGGCTTATTTTTTGTGCATTTCCATGCCATAATGTGCTGATAAATGTCAGACGCGAGAGATTTTTTCTGCATATTTGTTATTGTTTTCAGGTTTCCAGCAAAAATACGCCATACGCTGGGAGCTTCTAATTCATCGGTTCTTTTCAATTGGTTTCGGTTCTAAATAGTCATATACGTTCGCATATTAATAACCTTTCTTTGGGGAAGCAAAAGTTAGAGGCTTCATTTGCCTGAAACGAAGCCTCTGAATGTATCAAACAGAGGCTCTGCCGCATGGGTTTAGAGCCTCCATTTAGGGAATAAAAAGCGTCCTTTTTGCCGAACGCATAGTGGAACACTCTCCAAAGGCAGATAACTCACTATATGACAACTGGTTACGCCTTCCTAAAAAGCCCCCTTGA
>ENA-OQIG01000269-OQIG01000269.1-human-gut-metagenome-genome-assembly--contig:-NODE-269-length-31129-cov-2.160635_pt1 | contig 31129 bp, 36 predicted proteins | sample MGYA00242576_ERZ504741 | MGnify/ENA primary metagenome ERZ504741 (study PRJEB26092, sample SAMD00036436) | human gut metagenome | host: Homo sapiens | study: EMG produced TPA metagenomics assembly of... | reverse complement strand
AGTAGCTGAACAGGAGGACAGCTGATAGAAACAGAAGCCACTGGAGCACCTCAAAAACACCATCATACACTAAATCAGTAAGTTGGCAGCATCACCTGTGATGAGTTAGCCGCCCAGCTTCGCAAAGGAGGCAACCAGTGACTGGACATGCAGCAATCCTCGACATGTGCTGTGGCAGTCGCATGTTCTGGTTAGATAAGAATGACGAACGGGCGAGATAAGCGATCGGTTAAGTACTATAGTAATGCGCTTTGTATTTATGGAGTGAATATGAAAATATCCTAACTGGCATCATTGTTAGTGGCATCGCCGGGTGCATTTGCAGCCAGCTTTGACTGCCAAAAGGCTTCGACAGCAATCGAACATAAAATCTGCGATAACGAACGTCTGTCAAAATTAGACGAACAGCTTAGCTCTGCCTATTCTAGTGCCCTCAAAGGAAACCCAGAGAACGCAGACACCCTAAAAATGGTTCAACGTCAGTGGGTAAATATGCGTGGAAAACTCACTGATAATAAGGCTCTGGAGCTGGCTTATCTTATCCAAATTAATGGCCTCAAAGGTTTGGGGAGTTCAGTCAGCGTAACAGCGGCCAATGACATACCCACGTCGGCGCAGAAACATTCTAAAGAGCAGGAAGAAACAAGTAAGGCAGAAGCTAAGTCGGTCAAGAACGGCAATGAGCTAACCTTAGAGTCATTCCGAGCTAAATATGTAGAAGTAGATGGTGAGTATTACAGCACGACATCCATTCCTAGAGGCAGTTCGTTCTTGTTCACTTGCGCCAGTCGTATTGCTGATGACCAAGTGAATATTTGGAAGAAACAGGCAGCCAAAGAGGGCAAAATCGACCTATTCTTTGAGGTTGAGAATCACTTACACACGCTATGTTGAACGCCAATTTTCAGAAGTTGAATTCAGACCCTGCCAAAAGAGGTATTTGTAATCTGATTAACGCAGTGCCGTAAGTAAATTTAGGGCCACAGTTGTGGCCTTAAATATTTTTTTCAGCCTTTTCTTATTTGTAATAAGCAGTACTTGGTAGTGCTTATAAAACAGAATAAAAAATATATGACTTTGGCGATTACCCAGTAAAGATATTCGAAATAAATGTAAATATCGACAATGAATAACTATCCTCGCACTCGCGGGGATTTCTTTTATCTGAACTCGCTACGGCGAGTTTTGTTTTATGGAGATGATAAATGCACTTCCGAGTCACAGGTGAATAGAATGGAGAACCATTCAACAGAGTTATCGAAGCAGAGAACATCAACGACTGCTATGACCACTGGATGATATGGGCGCAGATAGCACATGCAGACATAACCAATATTCGAATTGAAGAACTGAATGAACACCAAGCCGCCTGATGGCGGTTTTTTATTGGAGACAAGAAATGTCAGATTTGGCTATGAAGGTTTTGAAATGGCAATCGACTGGCGATGTCGGCATTAGTAGCGCAACTCTTGCCTCAATCGCATGTGGACTGAAAAAGAATATCTATGGTCATCACTTCGGCGCTCCACATGACGCAGCCGATTTCCGACGATGCGTTGCACTGGTTGAGCAGATCCCAGAAATCAGAGATTCATTCGACAAGGTTGCAAAGCGCGTTCCGGCATTCAAAGGCATCCTCAACGAATGGGATTCCCTAGTTGCTCTGTTGAAGTCTGAAATGAAGATACACGGAAACAAAGCACCAGAGACTTACAGAAGAATCAGCGAGCTACGCAAGGACTAACGCCTCACACTCGATGAGGCCTGTACATATCTGATAGAGCCGCTATATGGCGGTTTCTTTTTGCCTGGAGAATTAAGATGACCGATACCAGCCTGATTCCTGAGAAAGAAGTGATGAACAAGCTCGGTGTTTCATCACGTCAGACAATCTGGAACTATACCAAACGGCACGGATTTCCGAAGCCAGTCAGAACCCACCCCAAATCATACCTTCGTGAAGCTGTTGAGGGGTGGATTCTTAACGGTGGCGTTAATCAGAAATGCTCCTGATGTGCCAGAACAATTTATCAGCGTGAAGCTCATACGCTTTGCGCTGAGCCTCTATCCAGTCGTGTTTATTGTATACGGACATTATCCCGCCAAGTTCATGACCGAGCATTCGCTCAGTAACATGAGGCTCGACATTCATCTCGGACAGACGTGTAACAAGCGTTCTTCTGAAATCATGTGTTCGCCAGTAACCTAGATCCATCCCTCCCCTTATTCTATTTACGAATCGGTTGGCTGCAGCGATGCTGATCGGTTTGTTTATGTCTTCTCCAGGGAAAAGAACATCATTGTACGTTGTCATGGCCTTTTCGAGAAAAGGCTTAATTTGTTCGAAGATTGGACGGCGGATAACATTACCCATCTTGCTATGCTCTTTCGGTACGGTCCATACGTTGTCCAGCAGGTCAAATTCTGTCTTTGTTGCCAGCCTAAGCTCTGAGAGCCTCGCCCCCCACAGCATAAGCATCTGATGAAGGAGCTTATTTGACGTAGACGCACGGCTTCTTTCAATAGCAAGCCAAATCTTAGCCAGTTCGTGATACGACAGTACCCGATCCCCTACCTCAGCGCGGGAGCCGAAGTCCCTTGGCTGGATGCTCATAATTGCGCAACTATCTATCAACTGACGCCGCATGCACCAACTAATTGCTGATCTTAGTTGACTTAGCACCTGCCTTGCTCGGCGTGGATTATCTTTTTCTTCTTCGGTAAGCAGGTCAACCCATTGCTTAACCGTGATAGAAGATGCCGGACGATTAGGGAAGGCGTCATGCATGCGCTTCATAACCGTTGATCGGTAAAGTGCCTGGGTCTTTTCTCTGAGAGTTGTAGAGACGTAGTTGTCGAACCAGTAGTCGAGACACTGGGCGACCGTCATGGAGTTCTCCACCTTCTCTTCAAAATAAGTGCGTGGATCCGTTCCTGAGAAATAGAGCTTTCGCAAGTCAGCAGTGATCTGTCTGGCATCCTTCAAAGACAGGATGGGTATCGACCAAGCCCAAGTCGATTAGGCTTGCCATGCCAGCGATAGCGGTACTGGAACTGGATGACCCCCTTCGGTGAAATTCGTACGCTGAGGCCATCGGCATCAGCCACTTCTTGTGGGCCCGAATATGGTTTACCATAAATAGTACGCAGTTTTGTGTCGCTTATAGCCATAAATAATATTTGGTACGCTCAGAAATAATGGTTTGGTACACGTCTGGTACACAATATCACATGGACAACAGCGCACAGTAAACAACTATATTTGACATTCGTAGACATACTCAGGTGAAAAAATGGTTATTTTTCGAGTTATAACAGGCAGTTAATTAACTACAGTGGACAATGCTAGACAATGACAGACACAGATAAGCAACCTACCTTCCTCTTTCACGATTACGAAACCTTTGGCACGCACCCCGCGTTAGATCGCCCTGCACAGTTCGCAGCCATTCGCACCGATAGCGAATTCAATGTCATCGGCGAACCCGAAGTCTTTTACTGCAAGCCCGCGGATGACTATTTACCCCAGCCTGGAGCAGTATTAATTACCGGTATTACCCCGCAGGAAGCTCGGGCGAAAGGAGAAAACGAAGCCGCATTTGCCGCCCGTATTCACTCGCTTTTTACCGTACCGAAGACCTGTATTCTGGCTACAACAATGTGCGTTTCGACGATGAAGTCACACGCAACGTTTTTTTATCGTAATTTCTACGATCCTTACGCCTGGAGCTGGCAGCATGATAACTCGCGCTGGGATTTACTGGATGTTATGCGTGCCTGTTATGCCCTGCGCCCGGAAGGAATAAACTGGCCTGAAAATGATGACGGTCTACCGAGCTTTCGCTTGAGCATTTAACCAAAGCGAATGGTATTGAACATAGCAACGCCCACGATGCGATGGCTGATGTGTACGCCACTATTGCGATGGCAAAGCTGGTAAAAACGCGTCAGCCACGCCTGTTTGATTATCTCTTTACCCATCGCAATAAACACAAACTGATGGCGTTGATTGATGTTCCGCAGATGAAACCCCTGGTTCACGTTTCCGGAATGTTTGGGGCATGGCGCGGCAATACCAGCTGGGTAGCACCGCTGGCGTGGCATCCTGAAAATCGCAATGCCGTAATTATGGTGGATTTGGCAGGAGACATTTCGCCATTACTGGAACTGGATAGCGACACATTGCGCGAGCGTCTATATACCGCAAAAGCCGATCTTGCGATAACGCCGCCGTTCCGGTTAAACTGGTGCATATCAATAAATGTCCGGTGCTGGCCCAGGCGAATACGCTACGCCCGGAAGATGCCAACCGACTGGGAATTAATCGTCAGCATTGCCTCGATAACCTGAAAATTCTGCGTGAAAATCCGCAAGTGCGTGAAGAAGTGGTGGCGATATTCGCGGAAGCCGAACCGTTTACGCCTTCAGATAACGTGGATGCACAGCTTTATAATGGCTTTTTCAGTGACGCCGATCGTGCAGCAATGAAATTGTGCTTGAAACCGAGCCGCGTAATTTACCGGCACTGGATATCACTTTTGTTGATAAACGGATTGAAAAGCTGTTGTTCAATTATCGGGCACGCAACTTCCCGGGGACGCTGGATTATGCCGAGCAGCAACGCTGGCTGGAGCACCGCCGCCAGGTCTTCACGCCAGAGTTTTTACAAGGCTATGCAGAAGAGATTCAGATGCTGGCGCAGCAGTATGCCGACGATAAAGAAAAAGTGGCGCTGTTAAAAGCGCTTTGGCAGTACGCGGAAGAGATTGTCTAATGTGAAGCCTCCGCCGCTGGTACGGCGGAGGACAATGTTGAGTCAGGCTTTTTGAACGGTGATGCTCCACGCTGCATCGCCAATCTGCTGATAATCGGTGATGGCATGTCCTTCTTCTGCCGCCCACTGTGGGATTGCTTCAGTTGCCTGGGTGCAATCAAACTCAATTACCAACTCATCGCCGCTGGCCATTTCTGCCAGTGCTGCTTTTGCTTCTATGAGTGGAAACGGACAGACCTGCGTCACCACATCCAGCTTTTTAATCGCCATTTTTACACCTTACTTAATTTGCCGCAGCAGTTGCCAGTCGCGCCTTACGCTGCGGTCGAACATACACAAGCCAGGACGCAGTCCAGACTCCGAGAATCATAAATACAAGGCCAATCCAGCCCTGCCAGGTCATCATTGCAGTCATAACCAGTCCATTACCGATAGAGCAACCACCTGCAATACTGGCACCGAAGCCCATCAGTACACCACCTAACCCGCTACGTAATGTTGTTTGTGCATCAGCTGCGCGAACGCGGAACTCACGGCTCGCTTTGGCTGCAATAAATGACCCCACGAAGATCCCTAACACCAGAAAAAACGCCCCAGTTAATGTATTTCACGTCACCCGCGACCAGAAATTGCAGAATATTGGCCGTTGGGGAAGTGATTCCTAACCCAAACATGCGTCCGGTTGCTTCACTCAGGGGCCAGGCTAAAAGCGCAATCAAACCGATGAGTACAGCAGTGACAAAGGGATGCCAGCGTTTTTCAAACAGAATATGAGCGATCCCGGTTCGGCGCGGCGGTAAGGTCGCGACTTTGAGTTTTGGCTTCTTCAACTCTTTCATCACCACCCAGAGCGTTATCACCAGCAAAACGGTAACCAACGGCCACACAGACAAATTAAAAGTCTCAGCAATAGAGTTATGTTCAGTACTGTAGTACTGCAAGGTTTGATTTAAACCACTGGCGTGTGGAGAACGCATCACCGCACTCATCACCATATAAGTGAAAAGCGCGATCCAACTGCCGATCAATCCCTCACCCGCGCGATACCAGGTCCCGGTGGCACATCCACCCGCCAGAACAATTCCCAGCCCGAAAAGATACCCACCTATAACAGTACCAAGCCACGGGAACGCCCCGGCTTCGTAAGTCAGTAGGCCCGCCTGAATTAACGCAAAAACCCCCACGCTTTGTACCGAAATTGCAATCAGCAAGGCGTAAAACATGCGATTATTTTTCGCGATATACATATCGCGAAAACCACCTGTCAGGCAAAAACGCCCACGCTGCATGACAAATCCCAGCAGAGCACCACAAATTAGCCCGCTTAATATCATTGAAAACATAAATTAATTAACCATATGAATGTTAATGGGGAAATTATTCATGACTGGTGGAATGCAGACCAATAACCAAATTCTCTAAATTAGAACAAATGGTTATTAATGAGGATTTCGATAAAAAAGAATAAAAAACCGGAGCCAAATGTTCATTCGACTCCGGTTTATTATTAGAAAAGATGATTATGCTACGTCTTCGTACTGCGGAACCGGATTACGGAACTCTTGGTTACGCAAGCCAGGTAAATCAGACCGATAGCAGCCCAGATCAGACCCAGAACCATTGAGCTTTCTTCCAGGTTAACCCACAGCGCACCAACGGTCAGCGCACCACACATCGGCAGGAACAGATACTGGAAGTGATCTTTCAGCGTCTTATTACGCTTCTCACGGATCCAGAACTGCGAGATGACCGACAGGTTAACGAAGGTGAACGCCACCAACGCACCAAAGTTAATCAGCGCCGTAGCCATTACCAGGTCGAAGTTGATTGCCAGCAAGGCAATCGCGCCAACCAGGATGATGTTCATCGCCGGAGTACGCCATTTCGGGTGTACATAACCGAAGAAGCTTTTCGGGAACACGCCGTCACGACCCATTACGTACATCAGACGCGCCACGCCTGCGTGCGCCGCCATACCGGACGCCAGTACGGTAATGGTGGAGAAGATCAGCGCGCCAACCTGGAACGCTTTACCCGCAACGTACAGCATGATTTCAGGCTGTGACGCATCCGGATCTTTAAAGCGAGAGATATCCGGGAAGTACAGCTGCAGGAAGTAAGTTGCAAAGATGAAGATCATGCCGCCGATCAGCGCGGTCAGGAAAATCGCACGCGGGATCACGCGCTCTGCATCTTTGGTTTCTTCCGACAGGTTGCTGATGCCGTCAAAACCGGTAAAGGAGAAGCACAGGATTGTCGCCCCGGTAATCATCGGGATAACATGCGCATCACCAGACCAGAACGGACGAGTGCTCGCCAGCGTACCAGCGCCTTCACCTTCAAATACACCATAAACAACCATGCCCAGAATCACCGCGATCAGCACTACCTGCAACACGACGATTACAGTGTTGAAGTTCGCTACGGATTTCAGACTACGCAGGTTAAAGGCGGTCATAAAGGCCACCAGCGCCACCACAAACATCCACGATGGAATGGAAGGCACCAGAGCTTCAAAATAGATTTTCGCCAACAGAATGTTGATCATCGGCGCGAACAGATAGTCGAGCAGAGAAGACCAACCCACCATAAAGCCGACAGTCGGGCTAATGGATTTCTGGGCGTAAGTGTATGCAGAGCCAGCAGAAGGATAGCGGCGAACCAGCTTCCCGTAGCTCAGAGCCGTAAACAGGATCGCAATCAATGCGAACGCATAGGCTGTCGGCACATGACCATCCGTGAGGCCTGAAACGATACCAAATGTATCAAACAGCGTCATCGGCTGCATATAGGCTAGACCCATCATTACAACCGGAACTAACGTAAGCGTTTTACGCAATTCCACGCGAGAGGTGTTTGGAGTAACGTTATGCGACATGGTCATTCTCCTTTACGGTGATAACCGTCGCGTAAGCAAAAAATTGCCCCATTTTTTTGGATTCCTCAGCGACAACAACTGTCGATTTTTAGTAAATATCTATCCGGTACGAAGCCCGGCCTCTTGGTATGAATGATTGGTTTGAAGCAAAAAATAACCGACGCTAATTAAACGTCGGTTTTTAGTCATTTTTTGACAGCGGCGCATTGTGCCTAAATGGGGGGGAAATGACAAGAGAATGAGAGGCTTGTCATAATAATTTTTCTTTAAATGGCTGATTTTCCGTCATCAGATTTTGCATAAACACCGGCGATCGCACTATTTGCTAAAATTTCATCTCGCCACCAGCCGCTGGCAAGCCCTGCGGTCTGTTCATTCCAGCCAATCCAGACGGGTTCAAAGAGAGTTTGGGCGACCACTTTCTTCTCGATTAACGCGCCACTATCGAGAAAACGTTGCGCCAGATACCGTGGTAAATAGCCGCAGCCAAGGCCGCTAATTTGCAGCTCCAGTTTGGTTTTAAAATCGAAAACGGTAATGGCTTCTTGTTCGTCGAGAAGTTGTGAGGCCGTAGAAGCGCCTGCCTGCGCAGTGTCCCCCACCACAATCGCCCGATATCGTTTAATGATACGACGGTTTAACGGTTCTTCTTCCTGGGCTAACGGATGATGAGGCGCGACCGCAAAGACTTGTTCAAGATCGCCCAACCGCGAGAAACCAAACTCACTGGAAGATGGTGGCTCATGCATCGCGCCAACGATAATATCCGCTCGCCCCTGAGTCAGGGCATCCCAGGAACCACCGAGTACACCATTGATAAACTTCAGGCGCGTCACGCTATGATGTTGATAAAAAGCTTCAATCAGTGGCGCAAGCAGAGAAAAAGGAAACGTGTCGTCCACGCCAATCACCAGCTCGTTTTCCCAGCCTTCATGCAGTTTGATCGCCTGCTTTTCCAGTTCTCGCACGGTATGCAGAACTTCCCGCCCCTTCTCTAATAACATTTTTCCGGTACGGGTGAATTTAGCGCGGTGACCGCTACGATCAAGCAATTGAATATTAAGGTCGCTTTCCAGCTTGTGAACGGTGTAACTCAGAGCGGACGGCGTCTTGTAGAGTTTGGCCGACGCCGCCGCAAAACTGCCTTCTTTTTCTAAGGCATCGAGGATCATCAACACATCCAGCAGTGGTTTCATACACGCCCCCTTGCAGTGCATGCGGCGTCCTGCTGGCGTGATCGTTTACTCCAGCGGCATTACCAGCGGATCGGGATACTGGTATTCAAATCCCAGTTCATTACAAATCCGACTGCCATCAATAATCTTACCTTTGCCGCTGTCCAGACTATTTCTGAACTGCGGAGGTTCCAGCCCCAGTAAACGGGCCATCTGCGGATAGAAAACATTACGCGCAGGGTGAGCTGGCGCACATATATTATAGATGTGTCCGCCTTTAGGCGCCTGTAACAACAGAGTGATAGCGCCAATAACATCTTCTAAATGGACTAAATTAACACCATGTTCACCATCAGGCGCGGTTTTTCCGGCAAAGAAGCGTCCGGGATGACGTCCCGGTCCGACCAGTCCCGCAAGACGCAGGATATCGACCGAAGTACCAGGTAAATTGTGCAGCCAGTCTTCGAGTTCTTCTAATACTCGTCCACTGTTGGTTACCGGATTACGCGGGGTGGTTTCTTTCACCGTGCCTTGCGCGTCGCCATAGACAGATGTTGAGCTGGTAAAAATAATGCGGGGAATACGATGGGCCAGCGCGCTATCCACTAACCTTGTACCGCTTGTAAATAGAACTCATCGCCGGGGCCGCTACGACGTGCCGGAAGCGTAATGACCAGCGCATCGGCATCCATCAGGCATCCAGATCGTCAGAATCGCAAACTAACTCAGGCTCCATGCGAAGCAGATAGCTATCAATGCCACTCATTCGGGCTGCTTCGACACCATCTTGTGTGGTTTTACTCCCGGTGACTTGCCAGCCTCGCGCTGAAAGTGACATCGCCAGCGGCATGCCTAACCACCCTAACCCGACAATTGCGACCTTTTTCATCCGTTATCTCCTGATACACCTTAGATCTATAAGGCTACGCTAGCGTATCAAAACTGACAATTCATTCTATGAATGAATCTGTTCAATAATGATAACGACATGCTGCAATGAGCAGTGAGTCGTCGGTAACCGCGTATACCAGACGGTGCTCCTCTGTAATGCGTCGGGACCAGAAACCTGACAAATTATGTTTCAGGGGTTCTGGCTTCCCCTTACCTTCAAATGGCGTTCTGCGGGTATCTTTGATAAGTTCATTGATCTTTTTAACAATTCGCTTATCTGTTTCCTGCCAGTACAGATAATCATCCCATGATTCCTCAGACCAGATTAGTTTCACTCAATAATGTCCTTTTCCGTTCCTTTGCCTGATTTCAGGCTATCGATTGAGTCCATCAATCTCCGGGCGTTAGCGGGGGAACGCAGTAGATAAGCCGTCTCTTCCAGCGAGTTGTATTCTTCGAGTGACATCAGAACACAAGCCTCTCCATTCTGACGAGTAATGAGGATCGGGGCATGATCTTCAACGGCTTTCATCATTGTTGCCGACAAATTCTGACGCGCTTCGCTGTAACTAATTGTACGCATGTCAATCTCCTCTTTTGTACAGTTCATTGTACAATGATAGACGTTAATTAACTATTTATTAATTAGTTTGTAGATCAAGACATTGTCAGTGAGACGAAAAATCCAGGCTTCGCTATTTTTGGTACCGTCAGCTTAGAGGTCAGTCCTCTTAGCCCCCTCCTTTCCCCGCTCATTCATTAAACAAATCCATCGCCATAAAATATATAAAAAAGCCCTTGCTTTCTAACGTGAAAGTGGTTTAGGTTAAAAGACATCAGTTGAATAAACATTCACAGAGACTTTTATGACACGCGTTCAATTTAAACACCACCATCATCACCATACATCCTGACTAGTCTTTCAGGCGATGTGTGCTGGAAGACATTCAGATCTTCCAGTGGTGCATGAACGCATGAGAAAGCCCCGGAAGATCACTTCCGGGCTTTTTTATTGCGCGGTTGATAACGGTTCAGACAGATTTAAAGAGGAATAACAAAATGACAGACAACACTCGTTTACGCATAGCTATGCAGAAATCCGGCCGTTTAAGTGATGACTCACGTGAATTGCTGGCGCGCTGTGGCATTAAAATCAATCTTCACACCCAGCGCCTGATCGCGATGGCAGAAAACATGCCGATTGATATTCTGCGCGTGCGTGACGACGACATTCCCGGTCTGGTGATGGACGGCGTGGTAGACCTTGGGATTATCGGCGAAAACGTGCTGGAAGAAGAACTGCTTAACCGCCGCGCCCAGGGTGAGGATCCACGCTACTTTACCCTGCGTCGTCTGGATTTCGGCGGCTGTCGCCTTTCGCTGGCAACGCCGGTTGATGAAGCCTGGGACGGTCCGCTCTCCTTAAACGGTAAACGTATCGCCACCTCTTATCCTCACCTGCTCAAGCGTTATCTCGACCAGAAAGGTATCTCTTTTAAATCCTGCTTACTGAACGGTTCTGTTGAAGTTGCGCCGCGTGCCGGACTGGCGGATGCGATTTGCGATTTGGTTTCCACCGGTGCCACGCTGGAAGCTAACGGCCTGCGCGAAGTCGAAGTTATCTACCGCTCGAAAGCCTGCCTTATCCAGCGCGATGGTGAAATGGAAGAATCCAAACAGCAGCTGATCGACAAACTGCTTACCCGTATTCAGGGTGTGATCCAGGCGCGCGAATCAAAATACATCATGATGCACGCACCGACCGAACGCCTGGATGAAGTCATCGCCCTGCTGCCAGGTGCCGAACGCCCAACTATTCTACCGCTGGCGGGTGATCAACAACGCGTAGCGATGCACATGGTCAGTAGCGAAACCCTGTTCTGGGAAACGATGGAAAAACTGAAAGCGCTGGGTGCCAGTTCAATCCTGGTCCTGCCGATTGAGAAGATGATGGAGTGATCGCCATGAGCTTTAACACAATCATTGACTGGAATAGCTGTACTGCGGAGCAACAACGCCAGCTGTTAATGCGCCCGGCGATCTCCGCTTCTGAAAGCATTACCCGCACTGTTAACGATATTCTCGATAACGTGAAAGCACGCGGCGATGAGGCCCTGCGGGAATACAGCGCGAAGTTTGATAAAACCACGGTTACCGCGCTGAAGGTGTCTGCTGAGGAAATTGCCGCCGCCAGCGAACGCCTGAGCGACGAGCTAAAACAGGCGATGGCGGTGGCAGTAAAGAATATTGAAACCTTCCACACTGCGCAAAAACTGCCGCCGGTAGATGTAGAAACGCAGCCAGGCGTACGTTGCCAGCAAGTCACGCGCCCGGTAGATTCAGTCGGTTTGTATATTCCTGGCGGCTCCGCCCCGCTCTTCTCAACGGTATTAATGCTGGCAACTCCGGCGCGTATTGCGAACTGTAAAAAAGTGGTGCTGTGCTCACCGCCGCCGATTGCCGATGAGATCCTTTACGCGGCGCAGCTGTGCGGTGTACAGGACGTGTTTAACGTCGGCGGCGCACAGGCCATTGCCGCGCTGGCGTTTGGTACGGAATCTGTGCCGAAAGTGGACAAAATCTTCGGGCCGGGTAACGCCTTTGTCACCGAGCAAAACGTCAGGTGAGCCAGCGTCTGGACGGTGCGGCGATCGATATGCCCGCAGGCCCTTCGGAAGTGCTGGTGATTGCTGACAGCGGCGCAATGCCGGATTTCGTGGCTTCTGATTTGCTTTCCCAGGCTGAACACGGCCCGGACTCACAGGTGATTTTACTGACGCCCGCTGCTGATATGGCGCGTCGCGTAGCCGAAGCTGTCGAACGCCTGCTGGCAGAACTGCCGCGAGCTGAAACCGCCCGCCAGGCACTGAACGCCAGCCGCCTGATCGTGACTAAAGATTTAGCGCAGTGCGTAGAGATCTCCAACCAGTACGGCCCGGAGCACCTGATCATTCAGACCCGCAACGCCCGCGATCTGGTCGATGGCATCACCAGCGCCGGTTCGGTATTTCTTGGTGACTGGTCACCGGAATCCGCAGGTGATTACGCCTCCGGCACCAACCACGTTCTGCCGACTTACGGTTACACCGCCACCTGTTCCAGCCTCGGGCTGGCAGATTTCCAGAAGCGTATGACCGTGCAGGAACTGTCGAAAGAAGCTTCTCCGCGCTGGCTTCAACCATTGAAACACTGGCCGCCGCCGAGCGCCTGACCGCCCATAAAAATGCCGTTACTTTGCGTGTTAACGCCCTTAAGGAGCAAGCATGAGCACCGTGACTATCACCGATTTAGCGCGTGAAAACGTCCGCAACCTGACGCCGTATCAGTCGGCGCGTCGTCTGGGCGGTAACGGCGACGTCTGGCTGAACGCCAACGAATACCCCACAGCCGTGGAGTTTCAGCTTACTCAGCAAACGCTCAACCGCTACCCGGAATGTCAGCCGAAAGCGGTGATTGAAAATTACGCGCAGTATGCAGGCGTAAAACCGGAGCAGGTGCTGGTCAGCCGTGGCGCGGACGAAGGTATTGAACTACTGATTCGCGCTTTTTGCGAACCAGGTAAAGACGCCATCCTCTACTGCCCGCCAACGTACGGCATGTACAGCGTCAGCGCTGAAACCATTGGCGTCGAGTGCCGCACAGTGCCGACGCTGGACAACTGGCAACTGGACTTACAGGGCATTTCCGACAAGCTGGACGGCATAAAAGTGGTCTATGTTTGCAGCCCCAACAACCCGACCGGGCAACTGATCAACCCGCAGGATTTTCGCACTCTGCTGGAGTTAACCCGCGGTAAAGCGATTGTGGTTACCGATGAAGCCTATATCGAGTTTTGCCCGCAGGCATCGCTGGCTGGCTGGCTGGCGGAATATCCGCACCTGGCTATTTTGCGCACACTGTCGAAAGCTTTTGCTCTGGCGGGCCTTCGTTGCGGATTTACGCTGGCAAACGAAGAAGTCATCAACCTGCTGATGAAAGTGATCGCCCCCTACCCGCTCTCGACGCCGGTTGCCGACATTGCGGCCCAGGCGTTAAGCCGCAGGGGATCGTCGCCATGCGCGAACGGGTGGCGCAAATTATTGCAGAGCGCGAATACCTGATTGCCGCACTGAAAAAATCTCCTGCGTGGAGCAGGTTTTTGACTCTGAAACCAACTACATTCTGGCGCGCTTTAAAGCCTCCAGCGCAGTGTTTAAATCTTTGTGGGATCAGGCATTATCTTACGTGATCAGAATAAACAACCCTCTTTAAGCGGCTGCCTGCGAATTACCGTCGGAACCCGTGAAGAAAGCCAGCGCGTCATTGACGCCTTACGTGCGGAGCAAGTTTAATGAGTCAGAAGTATCTTTTTATCGATCGCGATGGAACCCTGATTAGCGAACCGCCGAGTGATTTTCAGGTGGACCGTTTTGACAAACTCGCCTTTGAACCGGGCGTGATCCCAGAGCTGCTGAAGCTGCAAAAAGCGGGCTACAAGCTGGTGATGATCACTAATCAGGATGGTCTGGGAACACAAAGTTTCCCGCAGGCGGATTTCGATGGCCCGCACAACCTGATGATGCAGATCTTCACCTCGCAAGGCGTACAGTTTGATGAAGTGCTGATTTGCCCGCACCTGCCCGCAGATGAGTGCGACTGCCGTAAACCGAAAGTAAAACTGGTGGAGCGTTATCTGGCTGAGCAAGCGATGGATCGCGCTAACAGTTATGTGATTGGCGATCGCGCGACCGACATTCAACTGGCGGAAAACATGGGTATTAATGGTTTACGCTACGACCGCGAAACCCTGAACTGGCCGATGATTGGCGAGCAACTCACTAAACGAGACCGTTACGCCCATGTAGTGCGCAACACCAAAGAGACGCAGATTGACGTTCAGGTATGGCTGGATCGCGAAGGTGGCAGCAAGATTAACACCGGCGTTGGCTTCTTTGATCATATGCTGGATCAGATCGCCACTCACGGCGGTTTCCGCATGGAAATCAACGTCAAAGGCGACCTCTATATCGACGATCACCACACCGTCGAAGATACCGCTCTGGCGCTGGGCGAAGCGCTAAAAATTGCCCTCGGAGACAAACGCGGTATTTGTCGCTTTGGTTTTGTGCTACCGATGGACGAATGCCTTGCCCGCTGCGCGCTGGATATCTCTGGTCGCCCGCACCTAGAATATAAAGCCGAGTTTACCTACCAGCGCGTGGGCGATCTCAGCACCGAGATGATCGAGCACTTCTTCCGTTCGCTCTCTTACACCATGGGCGTGACGCTCCACCTGAAAACCAAAGGTAAAAACGATCACCACCGTGTAGAGAGCCTGTTCAAGCCTTTGGTCGCACCCTGCGCCAGGCCATCCGCGTGGAAGGTGACACCCTGCCCTCGTCGAAAGGAGTGCTGTAATGAACGTGGTGATCCTTGATACCGGCTGCGCCAATTTGAACTCGGTGAAGTCAGCCATTGCGCGTCACGGTTATGAACCCAAAGTCAGCCGTGACCCGGACGTCGTGTTGCTGGCCGATAAACTATTTTTACCCGGCGTTGGCACCGCACAAGCAGCGATGGATCAGGTCCGTGAGCGCGAGCTGTTTGATCTCATCAAAGCCTGTACCCAACCGGTGCTGGGCATCTGCTTAGGGATGCAACTGCTGGGGCGGCGCAGTGAAGAGAGCAACGGCGTCGATCTGCTGGGCATCATCGACGAAGACGTGCCGAAAATGACCGACTTTGGTCTGCCGCTGCCGCATATGGCTGGAACCGCGTTTACCCGCAGGCAGGCAACCGCCTGTTTCAGGGGATTGAAGACGGCGCGTACTTTTACTTTGTTCACAGCTACGCAATGCCAGTCAATCCGTGGACCATCGCCCAGTGTAACTACGGCGAACCGTTCACCGCGGCGGTACAAAAAGATAACTTCTACGGCGTGCAGTTCCACCCGGAGCGTTCTGGTGCTGCTGGCGCTAATTTGCTGAAAAACTTCCTGGAGATGTGATGATTATTCCGGCATTAGATTTAATCGACGGCACCGTGGTGCGTCTCCATCAGGGCGATTACGGCAAACAGCGCGATTACGGTAACGACCCGCTGCCACGCTTACAGGATTACGCCGCGCAGGGTGCCGAAGTGTTGCATCTGGTGGATCTGACCGGGGCAAAGATCCGGCTAAACGTCAAATCCCGCTGATTAAAACCCTGGTCGCGGGCGTTAACGTTCCGGTGCAGGTTGGCGGCGGCGTGCGTAGCGAAGAAGACGTGGCGGCGTTACTGGAAGCGGGCGTTGCGCGCGTGGTGGTTGGCTCCACCGCGGTGAAATCACCAGAAATGGTGAAAGGCTGGTTTGAACGCTTCGGTGCCGATGCCTTAGTGCTGGCGCTGGATGTCCGTATTGACGAGCAAGGCAACAAGCAGGTGGCAGTCAGCGGCTGGCAAGAGAACTCGGGCGTTTCACTGGAACAACTGGTGGAAACCTATCTTCCCGTCGGCCTGAAACATGTGCTATGTACCGATATCTCGCGCGACGCACGTTGGCGGGATCTAACGTCTCTTTATATGAAGAAGTGTGCGCCAGATATCCGCAGGTGGCATTTCAGTCTTCCGGCGGTATTGGCGACATTGATGATGTCGCGGCCCTGCGTGGTACTGGCGTGCGCGGCGTAATAGTTGGTCGTGCATTACTGGAAGGTAAATTCACCGTGAAGGAGGCCATCGCATGCTGGCAAAACGCATAATCCCATGTCTCGACGTTCGTGATGGTCAGGTGGTGAAAGGCGTACAGTTTCGCAACCATGAAATCATTGGCGATATTGTACCGCTGGCAAAACGCTACGCTGAAGAAGGTGCAGACGAACTGGTGTTCTACGATATCACCGCTTCCAGCGATGGCCGTGTGGTAGATAAAAGCTGGGTATCTCGCGTGGCGGAAGTGATCGACATTCCGTTCTGTGTGGCGGGTGGGATTAAGTCTCTGGAAGATGCCGCGAAAATTCTTTCCTTTGGCGCGGATAAAATTTCCATCAATCTCCTGCGCTGGCGGACCCGACGTTAATTACTCGCCTGGCGGATCGCTTTGGCGTGCAGTGTATTGTGGTCGGTATTGATACCTGGTACGACGCTGAAACCGGTAAATATCATGTGAATCAATATACCGGCGATGAAAGCCGCACCCGCGTCACTCAGTGGGAAACGCTCGACTGGGTAGAGGAAGTGCAAAAACGCGGTGCCGGAGAAATCGTCCTCAACATGATGAATCAGGACGGCGTGCGTAACGGTTACGACCTAGAACAACTGAAAAAAGTGCGTGAAGTTTGCCACGTCCCGCTGATTGCCTCCGGTGGCGCGGGCACCATGGAACACTTCCTCGAAGCCTTCCGCGATGCCGACGTTGACGGTGCGCTGGCAGCTTCTGTATTCCACAAACAAATAATCAATATTAGTGAATTAAAAGCGTACCTGGCAACACAGGCGTGGAGATCAGGATATGTTAACAGAACAACAACGTCACGAACTGGACTGGGAAAAAACCGACGGACTGATGCCGGTGATTGTACAACACGCGGTATCTGGCGAAGTGTTAATGCTGGGCTATATGAACCCGGAAGCTCTGGACAAAACTATCGAAAGCGGCAAAGTCACCTTCTTCTCGCGAACTAAACAACGGCTGTGGACCAAAGGCGAAACGTCTGGCAATTTTCTCAATGTGGTGAGTATTGCCCCGGACTGCGACAACGACACGTTACTGGTGCTGGCGAATCCCATCGGGCCAACCTGCCACAAAGGCACCAGCAGCTGCTTCGGCGACACCGCTCACCAGTGGCTGTTCCTGTATCAACTGGAACAACTGCTCGCCGAACGCAAATCTGCCGACCGGAAACCTCTTACACAGCCAAACTGTATGCCAGCGGCACCAAACGCATTGCGCAGAAAGTGGGCGAAGAAGGGGTGGAAACCGCACTGGCCGCGACGGTAAATGACCGCTTTGAGCTGACCAACGAGGCATCTGATTTGATGTATCACCTGCTGGTGCTGTTGCAGGATCAGGGGCTGGATCTCGGAGAAGTGATTGATAATCTGAAGAATCGGCATTAACGCGTTGGCCCCCGCAGCAACGGCGGGGGTAGCAGCTCTCAGGATTTGCTTTCCAGCAATGTAGTGTAGAGATTGACATAGGCGTCAATCATATGGTCGGCAGTAAACATCTCTTCAAAACGACGACGCGAGTTTTCGCCATAGCGGTTGGAGGTTTCCTCGTTATTCCAGAGCTCATTCATCGCCTCCACCAGCGCCTGGCTATCATTCGGCGGAATCACGCAACCACTCACTTTGTCCTGGTTAATGAAAGAGGTACCTGTACCGATCTCGCAAGAGATCAGCGGCCTTGCAAAGCGTGCGCCTTCCAATAACGTAATGCCAAACGCCTCAGAGCGCAGATGCGAGGGGAATACCACGCCCCGGCAGACTGGAAGAGAATGTACTTATCTTCGTCGTTGAGCATGCCGGTAAACACCACATTGCTCAGCCCGCGTTGCTGCGCCTCACGCCGCACTTCCGCCTCCAGCGGCCCGCCCCCGACGATCACCACCGGCAGCCGGCTACGCTCGGCGGCATCCAGCAGAATGTGCAGCCCTTTGTAGTAGCGGAAAGCGCCGACGAAGAGGAAGAAGTTATCGCCGACGGTTTCCCGCCAGTGCGCCACCCGCTGCGGATCGTGCTGCACGTCATGCTGCTCCAGACCAAACGGGATCACCACGGTTTTATCCTGATATTTTTTCAGGGTCTGGCTGGAGCCACGTAGTTGGGCGACGAGGCGACGATGCAGTCTACGCTGGCGAGGAATCGCTCCTGCAGCGGCTGGTACAACTTCATTAACCGTTTTTGTTTCACAATATCCGAGTGATAGGTCACCACCGTTCTTGCGTCAGGCCGCGCCGAGAGATGCAACATATCCATGAAAGGAAACGGAAAATGGTAGTTGATGATGTCGTAATCATCTTTAATCTGCTTAAAACGCTTTAACGCTTTCAACGAAAACGGCGTGGAGGCAATTTCAAAAAGCTGCTTATTATAAATGACCCGATGGTCTTCGTAGGCGACAGGACCTGTCTCTTTGTCCGGGCTAAAAGTAAAAACATCGGCTGCGATTCCCCGGCGGGCGCAGCCCTGACTTAGCTGATAAATGACCTGCTCAATACCGCCGTAGGTATCGGGATAGTAGGTCTTATAGACGTGTAGAACTCTCAAGTGACACCCTTAGAGTAATTTATAGGCGTTAATGGTCTGGGTCGTACAGTTCTCCCACGAAAACTGTTTCGCCTGGGCAAGACCGCGCGCGGTGGCGATTTCCCGCCAGCTATCATCCTGCAGGCTCTGCAAAATATGTGCGCTAATCGCGTCTACATCATTAGGATCGGCAACGAGGCCGGCATCGCCAACCACCTCAGGCAAAGAAGTGACATTGGAACATACTACCGGCACACCGCAAGACATCGCTTCAAGAATAGGTAAACCGAATCCCTCATAGAAGGAGGGATAAACAAAGGTTCTGGCCGCCGCGTACAGATAAGGCAGGTCTTCATCCGGGACATAGCCAGGTAACGGATCCACCCTTCACGCGTACCGCGCTCGACTAACTGCCACAGCACATCGTCTTCCCATCCGCGATAACCGCTGAGGATCAGCGGGTAGCGCATGCGGGTCTCCATCGGCAGCAGCTGATAGGCCTGCAGCAGACCGCGGATATTTTTACGCGGCTCCATGGTGCCGATATATAACGCATACCCCTGCCACGCCAGCTGATATTTCTGCAGGACCGGCAGGCACTCCGCCGGGCTGCGCGGAATATAGTCGCTGCTGCAGGCCAGCTTGGTGGTGACGATCCGATCCGCCGGATAGTTGAACAGGCGGATGATTTCACTGCGCGAGAAGTCGGAGACGGTCAGGATCAGCTTCGCCGAATCCAGGCTCTCGTGCAGGGACTTCTCCATATAGCGAACCCGATCTTTTGGATGATATTCCGGGCAGGTAAAAATGGAGATGTCATGAAACGTGGTCACGGCGCGTTCCAGGCGATGCGGCAGATAGAAATTGGGACCATGGTAAATGTAGTCTTTGTAATCGCGCAATGCCCACGCCTGGCGCCGCGGATGCAGCAGGCGATACGCCTCAATCAGCAGCGGCTGGCGGCGCAGAAACGCCGACAGACGACCATGATTGCTGGCTTTGCTATCGCTTTTATTCTCCACCTGGGGGATCTGGTCGATAAACGACGCGCCGTGAAACAGCTTCAGCTCTTCGATTTCACGGGCAACCGCCAGCCGCTTAACCAGCTCCAGGGAATACCGACCGATGCCCGTTAATGGGTATTTAATTGGCTCAGTAGCAAAAATAATTTTCATAACGAACTCATCACAAGGGCCACCGCAGTAGCCCTGTTGATAGCGATTATTGCTTCGCGGCTGGCGCGATAATCGGCAGGTTTTTCAGGAGAAATTCCGCGCTCTGTTTCCAGGTTAACCAGTTGATATTTTCGGAACGAGGATGCGCGTTTTGCTCGTACAGGGCTAACCACTCTTCTACCGCCTTCGCGATATCGGACGGCGCTTCACCGGAGAAATACCAGGCATGTTCCTGAGCAATCTCTTTAAACACCGGAATGTCGCGAATAATCACCGGCAGCTTTTTCTGCGCCGCTTCAATCAACGGCAGGCCAAAGCCTTCTCCCTGCGAGGCAAAGATCAGCGCGCGTGAACGAGCGTATAGCTCGGCCAAAAACTCGTCGCTGATATTCTGCAGCCAGAAGAGCTTTTTGTTCAGCTGCGGATGATGGCGTAATTTTTCGCACAAGCTGTCAACGTTCCAGCCCTGTTTGCCGACGATAAACAAGTTGTAGTCTTTGCCCTCGCGCCACAGTTCCTCGAAGGCGGCCAGCGTCTGGGCGTGGCCTTTGCGCGGCTCCATGGTACCCACCATGATAAATGACGGAGCTGCAGCCATCGCTGCTAACAGCGCCTGTGCATTATCCGGCATGCCAGTGGACGGTACGCTGGCATCGAGGTCGGCTCCCAGATGGAAGTTGCTGACGGTCTGCAGCGGGTTCGGTTTCACCCAATGGCGATTTTCCGCAATCCACGCTTTCACATCCTCGGCGACGCTGGCAGAGACGCAGATCAGCCGGTCGGCGTGCTCTGCGAGGCAGGACAGCCAGATCGGGAAATCACGCTGAATGCCTTCGATACTCCACTCCGGACGGCGTAATGGCAGAATATCATGCACCACGAAGCAGGCGAACGCCCCGGCGGCGCGCATGCTGTCAATTTGCGTCACCAGCTCCGGGAAGAGATGCGCGGTCAGATCGGTGGCAATAAGCACATCGTCTTTGCTGAACAGCACCGGTTCGTCAGCACCAAATTCGCCCGGGAAATGACTGGACAGATATTGGTTGGCGTAGCGATAACACTCGCCAGGGGTGTAGTAGACGGCGGAAACCTCGTAACCCGGCACGCCAGATTTCAGTAATTCGCTGAGGATACTGCGCGAGACGCGCTGGATCCCGGTCTTCGCGTCATGCTGCGCCAGAACCGAAATGTCCACCAGCAGCTTGCGGGTATGGCGCTTAAAGCTATTGCGCGCAACCGCCCATGCCAGACCAAGACGGTCGACTTCGCTCAGCGCATCGATTTTCTGCATCATCTGAAGGCGGGAGGCGGTCACGCTTTCCGCCTGCCCGGCATCCGTCTCTTGGGACGACTGCAGCAGACGAGTGAAACCCTCGATCGCCAGATGGGCGGTATTGGCCCACGAGAATTTGGCCGACTGCGCGAGAGCATGCGCCTTCAGCTCACGATAAAACGCCTCATCGGTCAGCGCCTTCTCCATGACCCGGCGAATGTCCTGCACATCATGCGGATTGAACATGGCATCTTCCCAGCCAATGACTTCCGGCAGGCTGGTAATGTTTGAACCTAAGGTCGCCGCCCCGCAGCGCATCGCTTCCAGCGGCGGCAGGCCGAAACCTTCATGCAGCGACGGGAACACAAACAGTTTGCACAGGTTGTACAGGGCAATCAGATCGTCGTCGGTCAGGAACCCAGTAAAGATAAGCTGCTGCGTGACAAACCATAGCTTTCCGCCAGACGCAGGATCCGCTCCAGTTGTTCTGGCTGCACTTTATACGCCAGCACCATCGGATAGCGCTGCTGCAGCTCGGCAGGCAGCAAGCTGTAGGCGTGAATAAGCGCTTCAATATTTTTCCGTCGGCTCAATCATCGCCAGCGACAAGATAAACTCATCCGGCAGGCTGTATTTGTCTTTTAAAGACTGAATACGCTCAGCGGAATAATCGATCACCGCAAACTCTTCGCCCACCGCCGAGGAGATGTTCAGTACCCGATCGCTGGCGATGTCGGTATATTCGATCACTTCCTGAGCTGCCGACTGCGAAATGGCGAAGATCGCGTCTGCCCGCTCAATTCCGTCCAGCTTATTCATATAAAACTCAACGGAAATTCGGATCGGCCGAGATAACGCTCTTTATTTAACAGCGGGATCAGATCGTGGCATACGCACACCGTTTTCCACGGCACATTATCCGCCGGAATAGACACGGTATAACTATCGCTATGCCCCTCGAAGAAGCTAATAACATAGACGATATCAGGCGCGATATTGGCGATAGCGATATCGCGGGCCGCCTGGGCCGCTTTACTGCGGCCATGGTTTTCAATATGACGATAGGCTGTTGGCGCGACGGCTGAGAAGATGAACATATCTTCATCCGTCAGCAGGTCCCGATAGGCCATTTTAACATCATTAATATTATCAATGGGATACATACCATTGATCAAAATACTGACGCGATGCTCACCGGCATTTTCAATAATGCGCGGCTCATGGCCAGGGTACTGCGACCAATACCGCGGACTTTACTTTCCGACTGGTAACCCTGGACATCAATCAAAATATGCAAGTTAATCTCCTTATTTATTTTTCGTGAGTTTGAGATAAATTTCATAAACCTCCGGAGGTAAAAGCTCCGGATGCATCACTTGCAGTTCAGTCTGCGATAAAATCTGCGCATCAGCCTGATACTGGCTGTGCGGCAGTGGATTCATACGACGATACAAACGATAGGCCGGCTGATAAAGCCCCAGCTTATGTAAACCATTTACCGCGGTATGTTTTACCTGCGGATGTTCTCATAAATGAGAAAACAAACCGCAGGACGCGCTTAATAAAATGTTTACACCGCTGCACGAAACCATACTGCCTCAGCAAATGGATCTGTAGGCCCAGATAACGATAACCCTTGGTCATTCTCCAGGAACGGCTGCGATGGATTTTTTCAATTTCCTGGCGAAGCTGTTGGTTTTCGTTGCTTAAATGGTGGATCTCCCGGTTAGCGGCTTCCAGTCGCTGCAGTAGATCAGCGGTTTCAGGGGGCAACTCGGGCTGAACGTCAGCCTGGGCGTGCGCTTGCGCCGTCTGCAACAGCGCCGCCAGTTGCTCCATATTCTCACCAAGCCAGGTGAGTTCATGGCTGACTTCCACTGGCTGTTGAGCTTTCTCGACGAACGCATCCTGAGCGGACTGCAGCTGAGCCATCTGCTGCTCCAGGGTATGGATTTGGCCGCGCAACGCTTCTGAGCCGGCGCTTTCATTTCGCACCCGGGACTGGAGCTCCAGCAGCACCGTCTCCTGAGCGATGATCCACTGTTCCGTCGCCCCGCGCTGCTGTTCAGCTGACGGCAGCTTCGCTTTCTTCTCGAACAGCGCCAACAGCAGGGCAAAGTTCCAGCGTTCAACCGGCTCCTGCCAGACCGCATACAGCCAGTTAGACCACGGCTGAGGCAGATTAAACGGATGAACAGGCGCCGAGCGCCAGAAACCGTTCCAGCTTTTGTTTTCGGCAAACAGCTCATTCACAAACACGAAGAACGACTGGACAAGGTTCGTCGGCCAGCTGCAGTCCTGCGGCGTGGTAACGATAGAGCCGAAGTCGATTAAGCGGGCATGCTGTCGGGCATCGACCATCACGTTCCACGGGCGTACATCGTCATGCCAGAACCCTTGTTTCTCCAGCGCCGCTAAGGAACGAAGCAAGCTACCGAGGATTTTTTCACGATCGATCTCCTCCCCGGCTGCCAGCATATCGCTCAGCAAACGACCCGGGAGTTTTTCCATCACCAGCAGCCAGACTGAGCATTTTCGCCGTGGGCCAGTACTGCCGGCGCGTCAAAGCCCGCTGGCGGTTGTGTCAGGAACTTATTTCATTATGCAGTTCATGTTTATTACGCTGGCTCTCTTCCGCCGTCAGGATGCCGTGGGGCATGTCGTAATAGAAAAACTTGCATACATAATCTTCGCCAAAGAAGTAGCGACGGCTGCGCTTATGCGCCAGGCCGGCCCCGGCATAGGGCTGATTCTGCCAGTGCTGGAACGGCTGATTAAAATCGTTGATCAGCACCCGGTGGTTGCTGACCAGGTACATCGGCGCGGTACGGGGGATAAATGGGTGTCAAACTCACCGATCAGGCGATAAAACGCGCACTGCTCAATCAGTTCGCGCGGGTCGTCCGGCTGAGAAACGCCCCAGTAAAGCGGTTCTTCTTTCACCGCCAGCTCAAGGATCACCGCCTGGGTGACATCGGCCAGGCGCGAGAGCAGACGTTTAACTTCATCGATACCATGAAGGTGAACAATATGGTGAAACACGCTTAAGCCAATGGCCAGATCAAACTCGCCCTCTTCCAGCGCGGCGATCACCTCTTCAATTCTGCCTACCCGGAACTCGGCGGCAAAATCGGGGTTCTCTTCGGCCAGCGCGCGGCACACGTTAATATTTTCCTGCTGGAAATCGATACCAACGATAGTCGCGCCTTTGCTTGCCAGACTCAGGCTAAAAAAGCCCTGCGCGCAGCCCAGATCGAGAACGTTAAGCGGGCGCCCCAGCGCACGGGATAAGTTATCGTACTGTTCGGTAATCAAATCGAGGCGTTGATTACAATCACGAGCGGCGTCGCATCCCATTCGGGATGGCCAAAAATAGTTTGATAAATCTCAGGTAATTCGCTAACCAGCGTGTTTAAGTCTTTAGTCATAGAATCGTTTTTCTCAACGTCATTGGTAGCTAGTAAAGGACGACTTAAGATCGATGACACCCCAGAAATCCATGCTCTTGGTCACATGTAAAATAATGGAGTCGTAACGTCTGTCCAGCGGCGTCATATCCGTCTGCGGGTTGCCGGCAGAGATACCAAATGACAGCAGGTAATCGCCACTGTTTAAATCAACCGGAAGGCTAAATTTAAAGACCCGAACATCGCCGCGGGAAACCGAAATATTTTCCCGCCCTTCAGAGGCGAGGAAAGAGTTGGTTCCGTAGAGGAATAAGCCATCGAGGGTCTTAATCAGGATGCCTGGCACCACGCAATCAAAATCGTATTCAAACACGACCTTCATCAGAAAATCGGTCTGCTGATTGCCCGTCAGTGAGGGAGGAAAATCAACCCCGGCGCTCTGGATATGATAATCGATGATTTTCGCGCCACCCTGCCCCCAGCGATATTCTTCCGGACGGTAGCCTGGGCGCGTGTGATACACATCTTCAATCTCATCGAGAGACATCTGGCTTTCGCCACTGGCTGACGAGATAGCCGTTGCGCTTTTTGTCGCGCTGTCTTTATCCGGTTTGCCAAACAGCTCATCCAGGTAACGGTTGGTCACGTCGCGGGCGGTGCCGTCCATGCAGATGTCACCATTTTTGAGGAAAATGGCGCGGTCGCAGTGCTTGACGATATCCCCGGCGCTGTGGGAAACCAGTAGCAGCGTGGTCCCCTGTTTTTTGAAGTCTGCGATGCGAGCATAGCATTTCGCCTGAAAACGGGAGTCACCCACGGAGAGCGCTTCATCGACGATCAGAATATCCGGCCGGGAGGCCGTGGCGACAGCGAATGCAAGGCGCATTTGCATACCGCTGGAATAGATGCGTACGGGCTCTTCAATGTAGTCGCCAATATCGGCGAAGGCTTCGATCTCCGGCATTAAGCGCTCGATCTCTTCCCGGCCCAGGCCCATCATCAGCCGGACATATACACGTTCTGCCGGCCGGTAAAGTCAGGATGGAAGCCCATGCCCAGCTCCAGCAGCGCGGCGACGCGCCCCTGGATTTCAATGCTGCCTTTGGTGGGCTGAGTGGTGCCGGTCAGCAGCTTCAGCAACGTACTTTACCTGCGCCGTTCACCCCAACAATGCCGACCGCTTCACCGTTCAATGCTGAAATTGATATCTTTCAATACCCATTTCTTGCTGTGCCGCGGCTTATCGCCCGGCAGTAGTTTCTCAATGACCCGGTTCCATTTAGATGGATAATATTTATACGCCTTGCCGACGTGCTGAACTTTGATACTCATGATTAAATCTCGTCCACAATATCAGCGGCATGTTTTTTAAATAAACGCCAGGCAAATAAAAACAGAATGACCGACACCACTGTGACCGGAAGCAGCGCCATCCAGTTAGGCTCTGGTGATAGAGCATCACGTTCTGGTAGGAACCGATAATTGTCGCCATCGGGTTATATGCCAGCAGACTGATACCCATTCCGGCAGCGTTTTGGATACGTAAACAATCGGCGTAAACCAGAACCAAAACTGCAGCAGGATATTGACGAACTGCCCGACGTCGCGGACAAAAACGTTCAGCACCCCGAGGATAATCCCCAGGCCAAGAGTAAACAGCATCTGGACGATCAGCACCGGAATGATTTCAAAGAAAATCATGCCCGGGAAATTGCCCGTGACGATCAGAAACAGTACAAACAGACCAAAAATTATCAGGAAGTTAATGAACGCCGAGGCGGTGACAATGATCGGTAAACAGATCCGCGGAAAGCTCAGTTTCTTGAGGATATTGGCATTGGTCAGAAAAACGTTGACCAGATTGCCGAGCGTTTCCGTAAACAACCCCCAGGTTAATACCCCGGAACAGAGGTAGATACTGTAGGCAAAAGGACCATCCATGCCCGCCAGGCGGGCACGCATTAACTCTGAAAAAATTAATGTATAGACGGAAATCATGGCGATCGGCTGTAAGATCAGCCATGCCGCGCCTAAAAAACTGGTCTGGTAACGGGACTGAAAGTCCCGTTTAACGCTGTCAATAATAAAGCCACGGTAGCGATAGATCGCTGAAAACATAGGACTCAAAGCGATTCCTCTTTTAACAGGTTGAGCAGCTCGGCGGTTTTCTCATTCATTAACGCCGTATCCGCTCTGGACTCAACGTTCAGACGCACCACCGGCTCGGTATTGGACGTGCGCAGGTTAAAGCGCCACTCAGGTATTCAATACTGATACCGTCCGTTGTGTCGATGTGTGCGGCCGCCGGCTCATACTGCGCCCGGATGCGCGCTATCGCCTCCGCCGCATTCCCCAGCTTGCGGTTGATCTCCCCCGACGCCGGGAACGCCGCCTGGCGGTCCTCCACCAGCGATTTCAGCGAACTGTTCTTCAGGCACAGCAGCTCCGCCACCAGCAGCCACGGATCATCCCGCTGTCGCAGTAGGCGAAGTCGCGGAAGTAATGGTGCGCACTCATCTCCCCGCCGTAGATGGCGTCTTCCTGGCGCATCCGCTCCTTGATGAACGCATGCCCCGTCTTCGACATCACCGGCTGGCCGCCGCTGCGGGTCACGATGTCCACCGTGTTCCATGTCAGCCGCGGGTCGTGAATGATTTTCGCCCCCGGCTGTTTCTGCAGGAACGCTTCCGCCAGCAGGCCGACAATGTAGTACCCTCGATAAACGACGCCTCGTCATCGAACAGGAAGCAGCGGTCGAAGTCGCCATCAAAGGCGATACCCATGTCCGCCTGATGCGCACGCACCGCGTCGGCGGTGTCCTGGCGGCACTCCGGCAGCAGCGGGTTCGGGATACCGTTCGGGAAATGGCCGTCCGGCTGGTGATGCACCTTGATAAAGGTCACCGGCGCCCCGGCCGCCGCAAAGCGTTTCTCCACCTCATCAATCACGTGCCCCGCCGCCCCGTTGCCGGAGTTCACCACCAGCTTCAGCGGACGGGTGAAGTTCGCCAGGTCCACGTAGCCCATCAGGTGGTCAACGTACTCCTTCAGCACCGAAATCTGGCGCAGGGTCCCGCGACGCGCCGGGTCCACCGGCGGGAACTGGTTCTCCTCCGCCAGGCGCTGGATATCCCGCAGGCCGGTGTCGCCGCTGATGGGCTTCGCGTTCTCGCGCACCAGCTTCATGCCGTTGTAGTTCATCGGGTTATGGCTCGCCGTCACCTCGATGCCGCCGTCCACCCCGAGGTGGAAGGTGGCGAAGTAAATCTCTTCCGTGCCGCTCAGGCCGATATCCAGCACGTCAGTGCCGGCGTCCATCAGCGCGGGCCAGCGCCAGCTTCAGCGACTCGCTGGTGAGGCGCACATCGCCCCCCACCACTATCTTCCCGGGTTTCAGAAATTCGCCGTAGGCGCGGCCGATACGGTAGGCGATGTCCTCGTTCAGCTCCTCGCCCAGTTCACCACGGATGTCATAAGCCTTAAAGCATGTTAACTGTGTCATTCTGCGTTTTGTCCCGAAAAAAATTAGCAACGACCATACTGGTCTTTAATACGAATAATGTCGTCCTCGCCGAGGTACGACCCCGACTGGATCTCCAGCACTTCCAGCGGAATACGGCCCGGGTTTTCCAGGCTGTGCTCGGCGCCAATCGGAATAAAGGTGGACTGGTTCTCGGTCAGCAGGAACTGCTTGCCGTTCACCGTCACCTGGCCGGTGCCGGCGAGAATGACCCAGTGCTCGGCGCGGTGGTGGTGCATCTGCATCGAGAAGGCGCCGCCCGGTTTCACGGTGATACGGTTGACGTTGAAGCGCGGGGTCTGGACCACCACGTCGCAGCGGCCCCAGGGACGGTAAATCTCGCGGTGGCGCTTGTACTCGCTGCGCTGGTTCTGCTTGAGGAACTCGACCGCCTTCTTCACGTCCTGGGAACGCTCGCGGTTCATCACCAGCACGGCGTCCTTGGTGCTGACAATCACCAGGTTCTCCACGCCGATGGCCGCCACCAGCTTCTCGTCGCTGTTGATGTAGCAGTTTTCGCTGTTGTGCACCCAGGCGTCACCGCTGAGGACGTTACCCTGCTCGTCTTTCGGGCTGACCTCCCACAGGGCGGACCAGGAGCCGACGTCGCTCCAGTCGGCATCGAGACCGACCACCACCGCGTCGGCGGTTTTCTCCATCACCGCGTAGTCCACGGACTCGTCCGGGCACTCGCAGAAAATGTCATGCGGAATGCTGATGAAGTCGCTGCCGTTGTCGGCGGCATTCACCGCGGCCTGGCAGGCTTCGAGGATATCCGGGCGGAATTTGGCCAGCTCGGAGAGGTATTTTTTGGCGCGGAACATAAACATGCCGCTGTTCCAGTAGTACTCCCCGGAGGCGAGGTAGGCCTCGGCGCGCTCGCGGTCCGGCTTCTCCACGAAGCGGGCCACCTGATACGGGGTGTGGGCGCTGTCGGTGAGGGCCACGCCGCGCTGGATGTAGCCGTAGCCGGTTTCCGGAGCGTTCGGCACGATACCGAAGGTGACCAGATGGCCTTCATCGGCATACTGCTCGGCAACGCGGATGGCGTCGTGGAAGACCGGCTGGTTATTGATGATATGGTCGGCGGCGAGGACAGCATCAGCGGGTCGTCGCCGTGGCGGGTGGCCTGAAGAGCCGCCAGGGCGATGGCCGGGGCGGTGTTGCGCCCGACCGGCTCAAGAATAATGTTGTTCGACAGCTTGTTGAGCTGGCGCAGCTGTTCAGCCACCAGGAAGCGGTGCTCTTCGTTACAGATGACCATCGGTTCATGGATTTCAAGGCCCGAGAGTCGGGTGATGGTTTCCTGCAGCATGGAGTTCTGCCGTACAGCCGGAGGAACTGTTTCGGGTAAAGCTCGCGAGACATCGGCCAGAGACGACTGCCGGTACCGCCAGCCATTATCACAGGAAGTAACATATTAATTTCCTTTAATTAAAACCCTGTTATTAAACACCCAGTAATTTACTGAGGCCAGAAGCAGACTAATATAGGCGTACAAGATAATAAATATGGCAAATTCTTAAAAATTAAATTCAGCTGGTAGAAATATTTTAATAATGGAAATGCTTATGAGCAGAGTACAATGTCAAATATAAAGTTAAAAAACAGTCAGGCCAAATGGCCTGACTGCGTCAAGAGGTTTATTCCAACCACTCTGTATGGAATACACCTTCTTTATCAGTACGCTTATAGGTGTGCGCACCAAAGTAATCACGCTGAGCCTGAATCAGGTTAGCTGGCAGAACTGCGGAACGGTAACTGTCGTAGTAGGCAATTGCGGCAGAGAACGTCGGTACCGGAATACCATTCTGCACAGCATAAGCCACGACATCACGCAGCGCTTGCTGATAGTCATCAGCGATCTGTTTGAAGTAAGGAGCTAAAAGCAGGTTAGCAATGCCGGCGTTTTGTGCATAAGCATCGGTGATCTTCTGCAGGAACTGCGCACGAATGATGCAGCCAGCGCGGAAAATCTTAGCGATCTCGCCGTAGTTCAGATCCCAGTTGTATTCATCAGAAGCAGCGCGCAGCTGGGAGAAGCCTGAGCATAGGAAACGATTTTACCGAGGTACAACGCGCGACGCACTTTTTCGATAAATTCAGCTTATCACCGGCCGGCTGAGCCTGCGGACCACTCAGCACTTTCGACGCGGCTACACGCTGGTCTTTAAGCGAAGAGATATAACGAGCAAACACGGACTCGGTGATCAGAGACAGAGGTTCGCCGAGATCCAGTGAGCTCTGGCTGGTCCACTTACCGGTTCCTTTGTTTGCTGCTTCATCAAGGATGACATCGACGAGGTATTTACCCTCTTCATCCTTTTTGGTGAAGATATCTTTGGTAATGTCGATCAGGTAGCTGCTCAGCTCGCCTTCATTCCATTCGGTGAAGGTTTGCGCCAGCTCTTCGTTGGAGAGCGCCAGACCGCCTTTCAACAGCGCATAAGCTTCAGCTATCAGCTGCATGTCACCATACTCGATGCCGTTATGAACCATCTTCACATAATGGCCAGCACCGTCAGTACCGATATAGGTGACACATGGCTCACCGTCTTCTGCAACCGCCGCGATCTGCTTCAGAATTGGAGCAACCAGTTCATAGGCTTCTTTTTGACCACCTGGCATAATGGAAGGCCCTTTCAGAGCCCCCTCTTCACCACCGGAAACACCGGTACCGATAAAGTTAAAACCTTCGGCAGACAGTTCGCGGTTACGACGGATGGTGTCCTGGAAGAAGGTGTTGCCGCCATCAATGATGATGTCGCCTTTATCGAGGTAAGGCTTCAGGGAATCGATGGCGCTGTCGGTGCCAGCCCCGGCCTTCA
>ENA-OQIG01000268-OQIG01000268.1-human-gut-metagenome-genome-assembly--contig:-NODE-268-length-31188-cov-4.278420_pt1 | contig 31188 bp, 35 predicted proteins | sample MGYA00242576_ERZ504741 | MGnify/ENA primary metagenome ERZ504741 (study PRJEB26092, sample SAMD00036436) | human gut metagenome | host: Homo sapiens | study: EMG produced TPA metagenomics assembly of... | reverse complement strand
TAAAAAAGTACAGCTGTCTATAGAAACTGTCAGCTTATTAAGTATATTAGTTATTGGGCATTTTGCATCGACTTTTGCATTAGTCTTATCTCCAGAAACCCCAAAAAGAACATTTTTTGGTGCGGTATTATTTATTGGAATTGTTTTATTTAGCTTAATAAATATCTTAAATCAGAGAATTAGGAAATCTGTATTTGTTATTTCACTACTTTTGATGATTCTATTTGTTCAAAGTTACTTGAGTGTGAATAATGATTTAACAAAATCATTTAAGGAAGTATCCAATCAGTATAGTATATTATATGATGCGCCCCAAAATAGTGATGTAATGCTGCCCTTGTTAAGTACTCCTAAAACAGATTATAATGCTTATCAATTAACGTCCAAATGTGAAACAGATCCAATGATTGTTCAATAGATGGATGGCGGTTTATTTTGAGAAAAAGACTATTACTGGATATTGATGATTCAGAGTATATATTGGTCAATAATTAAGGTTTAGAAAGCAGCGATTTGCTGCTTTTTTGTTTGTCAAATTTTCTATCATCAAAATACTTAAGGTGATTTGAAAGGTGGCTTTATTTGTGGTATCATAAGTAGGAAATTGTAATAGAAAAGGAATTGAACTGGAACCGAGTTTTAGCTTATTTGGTGGAGTTGCTCGGTTTGATGAGAAATGTATTGAGCGTTGGTCAAGCTTGGTATGTTTTCTGTTCAGGTAGTTAAAGTTTATGGCAAAAGAAACGCTTGTTTTACTTTATGGTGGACGTTCTGCGGAACGTGAAGTATCTGTTTTATCAGCTGAAAGCGTCATGCGTGCGATTAATTATGATAAATTCTTTGTGAAAACTTACTTCATCACAAAATCTGGTGATTTTATTAAAACACAAGAATTCTTTAGCAAACCTGCTGACGATGAAAAATTGATGACTAACGCCACTGTTGTTGAAAGTCAAAAAATTAAACCAAGTGATATTTATGAAGAAGGAGCAGTTGTTTTCCCTGTTCTTCATGGACCAATGGGTGAAGATGGTTCTGTCCAAGGTTTCTTAGAAGTTCTTAAAATGCCTTACGTTGGAACTAACATTTTGTCATCAAGTGTTGCAATGGACAAAATTTCAACAAAACATGTCCTTGAATCTGCAGGAGTTCCACTTGTTCCTTACGTGACTTATGTTGAAGGTTCTGATCTTGATGTAGTCGTAGCAGAAGTAAATGACAAATTGACATACCCTGTCTTTGTTAAACCAGCTAACATGGGTTCTTCAGTAGGTATCTCAAAAGCTGAAGATGAAGCAGCACTTCGCTCAGCTATTGACTTTGCTCTTAAATATGATAGCCGTATTCTTATCGAAACTGGTGTTAACGCTCGAGAAATCGAAGTTGGTATTTTGGGAAATGCTGACGTGAAAACAACACTCCCTGGTGAAGTTGTTAAAGACGTTGCTTTCTACGATTACGATGCTAAATACATCGATAACAAAATTACCATGGATATTCCAGCTCACATTGATAGCGACATTATGGAAGAAATGCGTGGCTATGCAACAACAGCTTTTCGTGCTATCGGTGGCTGCGGTTTGTCACGTTGTGATTTCTTCTTGACAGAAGATTGTCATGTTTACCTTAACGAATTGAACACAATGCCTGGTTTCACACAATGGTCAATGTACCACGTCTTTGGGAAAACATGGGACTTGCTTACCCAGATTTGATTGAAAAATTGGTTGAGTTGGCTAAAGAGATGTTTGAAAAACGCGAAAGCCATTTGATTTAAAAATGAAAAGCACCGTTGAGTGCTTTTTTGCTGCAAAAAATACCTCAGAGATGGGATAACTCTCTGAGGTTTTTGATTTATAAATTAGCAAGCTTGCGTAGTTCAGGGATGCGCTGCAACCTTGGAACAACAAGCATGATGACGATAATACGAATTGGAATTTCAAAGATTTTTAACCAACGTCCAGCGACGTATTGTGCCCAAAATGGAACGTGAAAATAAATCTGAACAAGTAGTGGTGTGAAGATAAAAGTGCTAATCAGCATGGTAACAAGTACTGCCAGAGTGACGTGAAGCCAATCTTTTTTATTTGACCATTTGAGCTCTTTTCCGTAGAAGAAAAGTCCATAAAAAAATCCTTGAACAGCTTCCATCAAAGTCCACCAGATGATGAAGTTTCCTTGACCGCTTAAGAGATTATCAACGACATCAAGAATGGCAAAACTAATAAATCCCCAAATAGGACCAGCAACCATTCCGATAATGGCATTAACAATAAAAGTAAAGCTTATGACCAACTGTTCTGGAATGACTGGAATAGAAAACTTTCCAACAATGAAAGCCAGTGCAATTAGCATAGCTAGGGTCACGAGGCGCCTTGATGTGATTTTGGGTGTTTGAAAAATGTTTTTCATTTTTTGCTCCTTTTTACATTTGAAAACTAGAGCTGTTAAAAAATAACAGCGGATGCAATGATTCACCGCGCAAATTGCTTCGTTGTGTGACGACATCCCATTCACACACACTTGACGCGAATCATCTACTCTGTGCAAAACAAGCTTTGCAATTACAATTGTATCATAAAAATTCCTGCATGGTTTGCAAAATGTGGTATAATAAAAAGCGTTAACACACTATATTTTTAAATAATTAAAAAGGATTCAAAATGAAATTAACTTTATATGAAGTTGCCAAAGTTGTTGGCGCTAAGAATACGATTTCGGAGTTTGATGACGTTCCCCTGCGACAAATTGAATTTGACAGTCGCAAGATTGAAAAAGGCGATTTGTTCTTACCTCTAAAGGGTGCGTGTAATGGACATGACTTTATTGAAACAGCTTTTGAAAATGGTGCTGTTGCCACTTTTTCAGAGCGTGACGTTGAAGGTCATCCTTATATTTTAGTTGACGATTGTTTAGAAGCTTTCCAAGCCCTAGCAAGTTATTATCTTGAAAAACAACGTGTTGATGTGATTGCAGTCACAGGTTCAAATGGTAAAACAACAACCAAGGACATGATTGCTGCTGTACTTTCAACAGAATATAAAACATACAAAACACAAGGTAATTACAATAATGAAATTGGTTTACCTTATACAGCACTTCACATGCCAGATGATACAGAAAAAATTGTCCTTGAAATGGGACAAGACCACATGGGTGATATTCATCTCTTGTCTGAATTGGCTAAACCACACATCGGTGTTGTAACTTTGATTGGTGAAGCGCACTTGGAATTTTTTGGCAGCCGTGAGAAAATTGCTAAAGGTAAACTTCAAATCGTTGATGGTATGGACTCAGATGGTATTTTGATTGCACCAGCTGACTCAATTGTTGATCCTTACTTACCAGAAAGTCAAATGGTGATTCGTTTCGGAGATGGTGCTGAGATTTTTGTCAAAGATTTGCAAGAAAGCAAAGATTCGCTTACTTTTACAACCAATGTAATTGACCGTCCAATTACACTTCCTGTTCCAGGAAAATACAATGCTACAAATGCCATGGTAGCAGCTTATGTTGGTAAGTTATTGGCGATTTCAGATGATGATATTGTTGAAGCTTAGAAAACATCGAATTAACACGTAACCGCACAGAATGGAAAAAAGCGGCTAATGGTGCAGATATCCTGTCAGATGTCTACAATGCTAACCCAACAGCAATGCGTTTGATTTTAGAAACATTCTCTAAAATTCCTGCTAATGAAGGTGGTAAAAAAATCGCTGTGCTTGCTGATATGAAAGAATTAGGTGAGCAATCTGTAGAACTTCACAGGCGCATGATTATGAGTTTGTCACCTGAAACCTTAGACACTCTTATTTTCTATGGTGAAGACATTGCTGAACTGGCACAACTTGCTAGTCAAATGTTCCCACTGGGTAAAGTCTATTACTTTAAGAAAACAGCTGATGAAGATCAATTTGAAGACATGCTAAAAACGGTTAAAACTGTTTTACAACCTGCTGACCAAATCTTACTGAAAGGAAGTAATTCAATGCATCTCGCTAAAGTTGTAGAAGCTTTGGAAAACTAGTGATGTGGAGATGGTAGAGAAAAGTGTTAAGGAGGGAAATAAAGCCTCAGTTATTATCTACCGAGCGTTGTATTTCCTTGAATGTTGTATTTTATTTTTAGCGTGGTTTTTAAAACGTTATCCATTTCCACAACAGGTCTTCCTGTTTATGTCTAGCCTATCAATTATGGGTGGATTTGCTATTTATTTATGGAACTTCCGTCGAACAGGATTTTTACTTGAGAAAATTTTAGCTGGAATTTTTGCTCTCGCATTTATGATTCTCTTGCCCCCATCAGGCTATCTTGATACAGCAATAGATGATTTAAGCATGATTGTCTTCTTTTTATTGTCGGTCAGTGTTGATAAAGATGATGATAATTTAATCACTGCACTCTTTTATTTCAAGTTAGTCGTGGCTATGATGGTTTTATTAGCTTACAATGGACATCTTATTCATGATGTCTCTGGAATAAGATCACATACAGAAATTGTAAGGCACTCTTATGGCTTTATGCATCCAAACTCACTTGGAATGTTTTTCATTACTCTAATTTATGATTTTTCACTGCTTAGAAAGCCTTATCGTTTTGTTGGTGGGATAATCATGTTGTTAGCAGCTTTGCTTGTTTTTTCAGTGACGGATTCAAGAACATCATTTTTTAATTGCACTTGGTATTATCTTGTGTTATTTCTTGAAACCAATTTTATCGAAAATTAAAGTTTCAGGATATGTTATTATGCCATTTGTTATAGGAATGTTTGCACTTGGGCTTGCTTTGCCGAGATATTTTACACCAGATAATCCCATTTTTGTTACATTGAATCATCTATTTACTGGAAGAATTGGCATCGGTCATGCGTATCTGGAGCAATTTGGTCTCAATTGGATGCCAAGAAATATTCCAACATTTACAGAGATTAACGGTATTCCAATGTATGATGATAGTTTCTATGTTGATGCGCTTTTGCGTCAGGGGATTATTCTTTTCTGCATGTATCCAACCTTCTTATTGGTTCTATTAAAAGGTAAAAAGTTCACGCTTTTCCATACCTTGCTTTTCTTGTTGACATTCTTTATTGGTACTATGGAACATTATGGAGCAAGTGTTGAAATCTGCACTATCTTATTGCTGAATTATTTTGCGGTTTCTGGTGATAAGTTAGAGGGGAAATATTGAAATAGCGGCTAATTTTCGTTATAATAATAGGGTTATGGAGTCCCATGACTCTATTTTTCTATTGCAAAAAAGGAGTGGACCAATGTAGCCACTAATTAAAACTGCGATATCGTAATTTAAGAATTTACTAAAAGTGATAAGGAAATAAAATGACAATTCAAGATGATATTAAAAAACGTCGTACATTTGCCATCATCAGTCACCCGGATGCTGGTAAAACGACAATTACAGAACAATTACTTTATTTTGGTGGAGAAATTCGTGAAGCTGGTACTGTTAAAGGTAAAAAAACAGGGAACTTCGCAAAATCTGACTGGATGGATATCGAAAAACAACGTGGTATCTCTGTAACATCATCAGTGATGCAATTTGACTACGCTGGTAAACGTGTTAATATCCTTGATACACCGGGGCACGAGGACTTCTCTGAAGATACTTACCGTACACTTATGGCCGTTGATGCAGCAGTCATGGTTGTTGACTCCGCCAAAGGTATTGAAGCACAAACGAAAAAACTTTTCGAAGTTGTAAAACATCGCAATATTCCAGTTTTCACTTTCATTAACAAACTTGACCGTGATGGTCGTGAACCACTTGATCTTTTGGAAGAATTGGAAGAAGTGCTTGGTATCGCAAGCTATCCAATGAACTGGCCAATTGGTATGGGGAAATCATTTGAAGGGCTTTATGATTTGTACAACAAACGTTTGGAACTTTACAAAGGTGATGAACGTTTTGCAGCGCTTGAAGATGGTGACAAATTATTTGCTAACAACCCATTCTACCAACAAGTCTTGGAAGATGTTGAGTTGCTAGAAGAAGCAGGAAATGAATTTTCAGAAGAAGCTATCTTATCAGGTGATTTAACACCAGTCTTCTTTGGTTCTGCCTTACAAACTTTGGTGTGCAAACTTTCCTTGATACATTCTTGCAATTTGCTCCAGAACCTCATGGTCACAAAACAACTGAAGGTAATGAAATCGATCCTTACGATAAAGATTTTTCAGGATTTGTTTTCAAATCCAAGCTAACATGGACCCTCGTCACCGTGACCGTATTGCCTTTGTGCGTATCGTCTCAGGTGAATTTGAACGTGGTATGAGCGTGAATCTTGCTCGTACGAAAAAATCAGTTAAATTGTCAAACGTGACACAGTTTATGGCAGAATCACGTGAAAATGTTAAAAATGCCGTTGCTGGTGATATTATTGGGGTTTACGATACAGGAACTTACCAAGTTGGTGATACCTTGACTGTCGGTAAAAATAAATTCGAATTTGAACCACTACCAACCTTCACTCCAGAATTGTTCATGAAAGTTGCTGCTAAAAACGTCATGAAACAAAAATCATTCCACAAAGGCATCGAACAATTGGTGCAAGAAGGAGCAATCCAATTGTACAAGAACTATCAAACTGGTGATTACATGCTTGGTGCTGTTGGTCAGTTGCAGTTTGAAGTGTTCAAACACCGTATGGAAAATGAATACAATTCTGAAGTTATCATGACTCCAATGGGTAAAAAGACTGTTCGTTGGATTAAACCAGAAGATCTTGACGAACGCATGTCATCAAGCCGAAATATTTTGGCTAAAGACCGCTTCGATCAACCTGTTTTCCTTTTCGAAAACGACTTTGCACTTCGTTGGTTTGCGGATAAATACCCTGAAGTTGAACTAGAAGAAAAAATGTAATAATAAAAAGTCTGAGCATTGCTCAGGCTTTTTGGTTATTAGCATAAAAAAACAGCCCTGACGAATCAGAGCTGTTTCCTTGAGATTATGGAAAAGAAAAGTTTTAGGATACTTATGTTTTAGTTTCTTTACCTTAAAGAAAACTTAAAAAACATCAAAAAAACGCTAATAACTTTTTTACAAAATATTTAAATAATTGACACTATGAAAACGTGTTAATGATTTAAATGGACCTGTTTCCTATCTTTTTATTCTGGAATATGTTACACTAGAAAAGTTGTTAAACAACGAAATTAAAGTTTAATAAGGCAGCTTCGCACTGCCTTTTAGAAAAGAGAAAAATTTGAAATTTACAGAACTTAACTTATCGGAAGCAATCCTTGCTACTGTTGAAAAAGCAGGCTTTGTTGAGCCATCACCAATCCAAGAGTTGACAATCCCTTTGGCATTGGAAGGTAAGGATGTTATCGGACAAGCGCAAACTGGTACAGGGAAAACAGCTGCCTTTGGTCTACCAACATTGGATAAAATTGATACAAGTCGTAATCTTGTCCAAGCCTTGGTTATTGCTCCAACACGTGAATTAGCGGTTCAAGGTCAAGAAGAATTGTTCCGTTTTGGTCGTGAAAAAGGTGTTAAAGTCCGTTCAGTTTACGGTGGTTCAAGCATTGAAAAACAGATTAAAGCTCTTCGTTCAGGTGCTCATATTGTTGTCGGAACACCAGGTCGTTTGCTTGATTTGATTAAACGTAAAGCTTTAAAACTTGAACACGTAGAAACATTGATTCTTGATGAAGCAGATGAAATGCTTAACATGGGATTCTTGGAAGATATTGAAGCTATTATCAGACGTGTGCCTGAGACACGTCAGACACTTCTTTTCTCAGCTACAATGCCTGAAGCAATCAAACGTATCGGGGTTAAATTCATGCATAATCCTGAACACGTTAAAGTAGCTGCTAAAGAATTGACAACTGATCTTGTCGATCAATACTATATTCGTGTTAAAGAACAAGATAAATTTGATACAATGACTCGTCTGATGGACGTTGATCAACCAGAATTGTCAATCGTCTTTGGACGTACAAAACGTCGTGTTGATGAATTGACACGTGGTTTGAAATTGCGTGGTTACCGTGCTGAAGGCATTCACGGTGATCTTGACCAAGGCAAACGTCTTCGTGTCTTACGTGATTTCAAAAATGATAACATCGATATCTTGGTTGCAACTGACGTAGCTGCTCGTGGTCTTGATATTTCAGGTGTTACACACGTTTATAACTACGATATTCCTCAAGATCCAGAAAGCTATGTACACCGTATCGGACGTACTGGACGTGCTGGTAAACATGGTCAATCTATTACTTTTGTTGCACCAAATGAAATGGGTTATTTGTCAATTATTGAAAAATTGACGAAAAAACGTATGAAAGGTTTGAAACCAGCAACTGCTGATGAAGCCTTCAAAGCTAAGAAAAAAGTTGCTCTTAAGAAAATTGAACGTGACTTTGCTGACGAAAAAGTCCGTAACAGCTTTGATAAATTCAAAGGAGATGCGGTTAAATTGGCTGCTGAATTCACACCAGAGGAGTTGGCACTTTACATCTTAAGCTTAACCTTTAAAGACCCTGAAACTCTTCCGAAAGTTGAAATTGCGCGTGAAAAACCATTGCCATTCAAACCTTCAGGTGGTGGCTTTAACAACCGTAAAGGTGGCCGTGGAAATAATGGCCGTGGACGTGATAACCGCCGTGGCGGACGTGATCGCAAACGTGATGACCGTGACAACGGCTACCGCGATTTCAAACGCACATCATCTAAGAACAAACGTGATTTCCAAAATAAAGATAACAAACGCCCACACCGCACATCAAGCGAGAAGAAAAATGGATTTGTTATCCGTAACAAAGGAGAAAGATAATAGTAAAACGCACTCTGCTTGAGCAGGGTGCGTTTTTGGGTTAAGCTTTGTGTTCGTGAATATAATCGAGTTTTTGTTGTCGTGTTTTTTGTTTAAAATAGCTTTCTGCGGACATGGCGGCTTCTTTGCTATCAAAACTTTCTTGGTAAATGAGTTTGACAGGTAAGCGGCTTTTTGTGTATTTAGCGCCTTTACCTGCATTATGCGTTTTGATGCGGCGTTCTACATCAGTAGTGTAGCCAGTGTAGAGCGTACCGTCTGCGCACTCAACTACGTACATATAAGCTCTTTTAGTCTTTCTTTCCGTTTTTTCCATAATAGATTTCAAAAATATCGTCGGTATACTCACCGTTTTCTTTGTGAACAAAGAGTGGTGGAAGAATTTTTAGACCATCGGTTGAACCGTCTTTGATGGCTTCAATCAAAAGCATATTAGCATCTTTTCCCATTTTGGGGTAAACAAATTGGATGCGCTTTGGTGCTAGATTGTACTGTCTCATGGTATCGATGATGTCTAGAAAACGATCTGGCCTGTGCACCATAGCAAGTCTTCCGTTTGATTTTAGAGCATGTCTTGCGATGTCACAAATTTCTTCAAGGTTTGTTGTAATTTCGTGTCTAGCAAGAAGATAATATTCAGAGACATTTTTCTTAGAAGTCTCTGAAACCTTGAAATAAGGAGGATTGCAGAGAATTAAGTCAACACCAGTTCGCGGCACGTGATTTAATAAATTTTTCAAATCATCATGAATCATCTGAACTTGGTCTTCTAGGTGGTTCAAGTGAATTGAGCGCTCTGCCATGTCAGCTAAGCGCTCCTGAATTTCAACTTCGATAATTGGCGCTTTAGTGCGGGTACTGGCAAAAAGTCCAACGGCACCATTTCCAGAACAGATGTCAACAATCAAGCCACGTGATGGAATTTCTGGAAAACGTGACAAGAGGACACTGTCGATAGAATAGCTGAAAACCTCTCTGTTTTGAATAATTTTTACATCTGTCGAAAAGAGCTGATCAATACGCTCACCTTCTTTTAAAATTGATTTAGTCATGACATTTATTATAGCAGATTTTGACTGTTCTCACTAGCGAGGTCGTTAATTTTTACTTTCTAAAACCGCTTAAGCATGGTACAATATAAAGTAATGAGAAAAAAGGAGTAAATCTGTGTTTTATACTTATTTACGCGGGCTAGTAGTTTTCCTACTTTGGATTATCAATGGAAATGCTCACTATCATAATGAGGACAAAATTTTAAGTAAGGATGAGAACTATATCTTGGTTGCTCCGCACCGTACTTGGTGGGATCCAGTTTATATGGCATTTGCTGCTCGTCCGAAAGAATTTATTTTCATGGCGAAGAAAGAATTGTTTACGAATCGTATCTTTGGTTGGTGGATCCGTATGTGTGGTGCCTTTCCGATTGACCGTGAAAATCCAGGGCAAAAAGCTCTTAAATACCTATTAACATGTTGAAGAAAAGCGATCGTTCACTTGTGATGTTCCAAGTGGTAGCCGTCATTCAACCGATGTTAAAGGTGGGGTTGCTGTTATTGCTAAAATGGCGAAGGTTAAGATTATGCCAGTCGTTTATGCAGGACCAATGGAATTAAAAGGACTTTTGACTGGAGAACGTGTGGATATGAACTTTGGTAATCCAGTTGACATTTCTGACATCAAACGCATGAATGATGAAGGGATTGAAGAAGTGGCAAACCGTATTCAAACAGAATTTGATCGCTTGGATGCTGAAAATGCGACTTATCATACCAACAAAAAACCAAATCCATTAACTTACATTTACCGTATTCCTCTTGGACTTGTGGCGATTATCGTTGTTCTGTTGACATTGCTCTTTAGCTACATTGCAAGCTTTGTCTGGGATCCAGATAAACACCGTAAAATGAAATAAATAAGAAAAAACTCGGATTTCTCGAGTTTTTTTCGAATAATTAAGTAAGGGCTCCTTAGGAGCCTTTTTCTAATACTTAAAAGGTGAGGTAATAGGATGATTGAAGAGATGAAAGAAAGACTTTTGGAACATAAGACGGTAGCAGCGGTTTTAGGAACGGTGCTTGTTATGCTTGTGGTATTCTTTGCTTGGTCTAGTGTGACCAGACCACAAGCTCAGCTACAAAGTGACTTACCAACAATTTCTAGTAGTATCCCAGCAAGTTCAAGTTTGGAAACAACAAAAACAAAGACTATGGCATCTCATTCTCAAGATGACTCTGGCAAGATTTTTGTCGATATCAAGGGTGCTGTTAAAAATGAGGGTGTTTATGAACTGTCAAATGGCAGCCGTGTTACGGATTTGGTCAAAAAAGCTGGTGGATTTACAGATGATGCTGATAAGAAGTCAGTCAATTTAGCTGAAAAATTAGCTGACGAAGCGGTTGTCTATGTGGCAAAAATTGGTGAAGAAGTCACACCAGCAAGCACACTTTCTCAAGCTAAACCAACGACAGCTAGGGGGGGACAAGGTGACGGCTCAGCGCAAATCAATCTTAACACCGCAACTACAGAAGAACTCCAAACTATTTCTGGCATTGGGGCTAAACGTGCGCAAGATATCATTGATTATCGTGATGCTAATGGTGGTTTCTCATCCGTTGGTGATTTGAAAAATGTTTCTGGCATTGGTGAGAAGACTTTGGAAAAATTAAAATCTGAGGTGACTGTTGATTAAGCATTTCCCTGTCAAGCCAATTCAATTGGCTTTTTTGCTCATTTTGCTCTATTATTTTTGCTTTTCAAAAGGGATTGGGTGTTTGATGTTTCTCTTGCTAGCCTTGCTGTTTTTATGGCAACAGTATGGTTGGAAGGCTTGGTATCAGGTTTCACTGTGTTTGGCTTTTTTTGCGATATTTTTCCTGACTAAGGCTAATCAGACAGAACAGGCTTATCAAGCGGCGCCAACTCAGCTAGCAAAAATCCAGATGGTTCCAGATACGATTTCGGTTAATGGTGATTTGTTATCTTTTCGAGGGAAGGAGGCTGGGCAGACTTACCAAGTTTTTATATCTTGAAGTCAGAAAAAGAGCAGGAATTTTTTAAAAATCTTAATCAAACAATGCTTTTATCAGGGCAGGTGGATCTAGAAGAGGCAACGCCACAGCGGAATTTTGGTGGTTTTGATTACCGCACTTACCTTAAACATGAAGGCATTTATCGGATTGCTAATCTTTCTTCGATTACTGAAATAAGACAGCAGAGCTCTTTAAGTTTTTTTGAACGACTACATGAACTTAGAAGACAGGCGATTGTCAGTATTCAAAGGAATTTTCCTGCTCCCATGCAACATTACATGACTGGCCTTTTGTTTGGATATTTGGATAAGTCTTTTGATGAGATGAGTGATGTTTATACTAGTTTAGGGATTATTCATCTTTTTGCTCTGTCTGGTATGCAGGTAGGCTTTTTTGTGGCACTTTTTCGTTTTATTATTTTACGTCTTGGGTTACGGCGAGATTATGTGGATATACTGCAAATCCCGTTTTCACTTGTATATGCTGGCTTGACAGGCTTTTCGGTATCAGTGATTCGTAGTTTAATTCAGTCTGCCTTTGCAAATCTTGGTATTAAAAAATTAGATAATCTTGCCTTTACTTTAATGACCCTTTTTATTTTGATGCCAAATTTCCTGCTAACAACAGGAGGAATTCTTTCTTTTACCTACGCTTTCATCCTAAGTTTTATTGATTTTGATGAACTTAGTCATTATCAAAAAATCCTTACAGAATGTTTTGCGATTTCGCTGGGAAGTTTACCGGTTTTGCTATATTTCTTCTCAGTATTTCAACCTTTGTCACTGCTTTTAACAGCTATTTTTTCACTGGCTTTTGATACGCTTATCTTACCTGTTTTGACCTTTGTTTTTCTTTTATCACCTCTGGTTAAAATTACCGCGTTAAATCCATTTTTTGTTTTTTTGGAAACTATCATCAAATTTAGTAAGTTGCTGATTGGCACACCACTTGTTTTTGGCAGACCAAGTCTAGGAATTTTGTTGCTATTACTTTTAATAATAGGACTTCTCTATGACTGTTATCGACACAAAAAGTGGCCATTTTCCTTTTTAGCATAATAGCTTTGCTATTTTTCCAAATCAAGCATCCGCTCGAAAACGAAGTGACGGTGGTTGACATTGGACAGGGAGATAGCATTTTGGTGCGAGATGTAAAGGGGCAGACGCTGTTAATTGATGTCGGAGGAAAAGTGAGGTTTAGTGAGAAAAAATCGTGGCAAAAGCGCTTAGCTGATAGCAATGCTGAGCGGACATTGATTCCTTATCTGAAAAGTCGAGGAATTGGTAAAATTGATCAGTTAGTTTTGACGCACACGGATACCGACCATATGGGCGATATGCTGGAAGTCGCAAAAGAGCTGAAAATTGGTCAAGTCCTGGTGAGTCCAGGAAGTCTCACAAAGCCAGATTTTGTGGTTAAACTTCGACAAATGAAGACGCCAGTTCACGCAGTTTCTGCAGGAGATAACTTGCCAATTATGGGAAGTCACTTGCAGGTGCTTTATCCAAATGCTGTTGGTGATGGTGGAAATAATGATTCTGTGGTGCTTTATGGTAATCTTCTGGGTAAGAATTTCTTGTTTACTGGAGACTTGGAAGAAGAGGGCGAAGAGCAGATGATGGCAACTTATCCCAATCTGCCAGTCGATGTCTTAAAAGCAGGACATCACGGTTCAAAAGGGTCATCGAGCCCAGAATTTCTAGATCACATTTCACCACAAATGGCTTTGATTTCCGCAGGGCAAAATAACCGTTACAAACACCCTCACCAAGAAACACTTGATCGTTTTCAAAATCAAAATATGACCATTTACCGCACAGACCAACAAGGTGCTATCCGTTTTAGAGGATTAAACCACTGGAAAATTGAAACGGTGAGGTGATTTAAAAGTGACAGCACACGAAAAACAGTAGTCGATTTGTGGCTGTTTTTGTTATAATATCTTTATGATTGCAATCGAAGAAATTGATAAATTACGAAAAGAAAATCTCAGCCTGATTACGGTGGTGACGGGTGAGGATTTGGGACAATATTCTCAGCTCAAAGAGCGCATGATGGAGCGCGTTGGCTATGATAAGGATGATTTGACTTATTCTTATTTTGATATGGCTGAGGTAGATTATCAGGATGCGGAGATGGACCTTGAAAGTTTGCCATTTTTTGCGGACCAAAAGGTGGTTATTTTTGATAATTTGCTTGACATCACGACGGCTAAAAAATCTTATTTGGATGATAAGGAACTCAAACGTTTTGAGGCTTATTTGGAAAATCCTTTGGACACGACACGTTTGATTATTTTTGCCCCAGGAAAATTAGATGGCAAACGTCGCTTGGTGAAAATTCTTAAACGTGATGCTCAGATTTTTGAAGCGAGTGAATTAAAAGAAGCAGAGCTAAAAACGTATTTCCAAAAATTAGCTCACAAAGAGAACTTAGTTTTTGATTCTGGCGTTTTTGAGGCTTTGCTTTTGAAATCCAATTATGATTTCAGCGAGATTTTGAAAAATATTGCCTTTTTGAAATCTTATAAAAAAGATGGTCATATTACTTCAGAAGATATTAATCAAGCCATTCCGAAAACACTTCAGGATAATATTTTTGACTTGACGCAGTTTGTCTTGAATGGCAATATCGACGAGGCGCGTGACTTGATTCGTGATTTGCGTTTGCAAGGCGAAGACGAAATCAAGTTGATCGCTATCATGCTAGGGCAATTTCGTATGTTTTTGCAAGTCAGTATCTTAGCCAGTCAAGGAAAGACAGAGCAGCAGATGGTAGCAACCTTGTCTGATTATCTGGGACGCCGTGTCAATCCTTATCAAGTCAAATTTGCTGTGCGTGATTCACGCACACTGTCAATGACTTTCTTGAAAAAAGCTATTGCTGTTTTGATTGAGACAGATTATGCCATTAAGACAGGAACATATGACAAAGATTACCTCTTTGATGTGGCTATTTTAAAAATTGCTCATGAGCATCATTAAGCATACTTAAAAAAGCAGTCAAATAATTTGCTAGTTAGACTTGATTCTTATAAAATGATGATAAGAAATAATGAAAAGAAAGAAGGTAGCTAGCATGGCTATTATTTTACCCGAATTACCATACGCATACGATGCGCTTGAACCATACATCGATGCAGAAACAATGACATTGCACCATGATAAACATCATGCCACTTATGTAGCAAATGCCAATGCGGCTCTTGAAAAACACCCTGAACTTGGAGATGATTTAGAAGTTATCTTGGCAGATCTTGACAAGATTCCAGCAGATATTCGTCAAGCGGTGATTAACAATGGTGGTGGTGCTCTTAACCACTCACTTTTCTGGGAATTCCTTTCTCCTGAAAAACAAGAGCCGACAGCAGATGTTTTGGCTGCGATTGAAGAAGCTTTTGGTTCATTTGATGAGTTTAAAGCTGTCTTTACAAAAGCTGCAACAACACGTTTCGGTTCAGGTTGGGCATGGCTTGTCGTTAACAAAGATGACAAACTCGAAGTAATCTCAACAGCTAACCAAGACAATCCAATTTCAGAAGGTAAAAAACCAATTCTTGGTCTTGATGTTTGGGAACATGCCTACTATCTCAAATACCATAATGTTCGACCAGACTATATCAAAGCTTTCTTTGATATTATCAATTGGGCAAAAGTTGCTGAATTGTACAAAGCAGCAATTGCTGACTAAAAATTAAAGATAGCACTCTCTAATCTAGAGGATAGGCATTTGTCTATCCTCTTTTTATGTCTAAATATGATATAATAGCAAGGAATAGGGAGGAATTTTGCATGTCAGGACATAATAAATGGAGACAAAATTAAAATAAAAAAGGTGAAGCAGATGCTAAACGTGGTGCGATTTTCAATAAATTGTCACGTGAAATTTTTGTAGCTGCTAAAGCTGGTGATGGAGATCCATCAATGAACGCCAGGCTTCGTATGGTTTTGGATAAAGCGCGGGCGGCTAATATGCCAAAAGATAACATCAATCGTGCGATTAAGAAAGCAACAGATGTTGGTGATACAACAAATTACGATGAAATCACTTATGAAGGTTATGGACCTGGTGGGGTAGCTATTCTCGTTCACACACTAACTGACAATAAAAAACGTACAGATGCGAATATGCACACCATTTTTACACGTAACGGTGGTAACATGGGCTCAACTGGTTCAGTTGCTTACATGTTTGACCGCAAGGGTTATATTGTCATTGACCGTGAAAATTGGGACTTGGACGAAGACAGCATGCTTGAGTTGATTTTGGATGCTGGGGCAGAAGATTTGAAAACATTAGATGAAGCCTTTGAAGTCTTCACTGAACCAAAAGAATTTCCAGCTGTTAAAGAAGCTTTGCAAGCACAAAATCTTGAATTTGCACAAGCTCAACTTAGCATGATTCCACAAAACTACGTTAGCCTTGATGCAGAACAAGCAGACATTTTGGAAACATTGGTTGATAAACTCGAAGACGACGATGATGTCCAAGATGTTTACACAAACATGGCTGATTAATAATGAAAAAAGAACTTCAATTTTTTTCGAAGTTCTTTTTGTGTATTTATTATTTTACAAACATAGCATCGCCAAAACTAAAGAAGCGGTAGCGTTCATCGATGGCGTGTTGGTAAGCTTCTAAGACGAATTCACGTCCGGCGAAAGCTGAAACCAACATAACAAGTGTTGATTTTGGTAAGTGGAAGTTTGTTGAAAAGGCATCAACCACTTTGAACTCATAACCTGGTTTGATGAAAATGTTTGTCCAACCACTGTCAGCTTTGATTTCACCGTTGAATTTTGAACCGATAGTTTCAAGGGTACGAATTGAAGTTGTTCCAACCGCAACAACACGTCCACCAGCAGCTTTTACGTCGCGAAGGGTTTGGGCAGCTTCTTCAGACAAGCGGTAGAATTCAGAGTGCATTTCGTGTTTTTCAACATTATCAACAGAAACTGGACGGAATGTTCCAAGTCCAACGTGAAGTGTGACGTAGACAAGTTTTACGCCTTTTGCTTCAATTTTTTCAAGCAATTCTTTGGTGAAGTGAAGTCCAGCAGTTGGAGCGGCAGCAGAACCATTTTCTTTGGCGTAGACTGTTTGGTAACGGTCTGGGTCATCCAATTTTTCGTGAATGTATGGTGGCAATGGCATTTCACCAAGGCTTTCCAAAATTTCAAGGAAGATACCATCGTAATTGAATTCAACGATACGACCACCGTGATCTAATTCTTCTACAACTGTGGCAGTCAAACGACCATCACCAAATGATACTTTTGCTCCCACGCGCAAGCGTTTAGCGGGTTTTGCCAAAACTTCCCATTGGTCGCCTTCAGTATTTTTCAAAAGAAGTAATTCAACGTGACCGTGTGTGTCTGGTTTTTCACCGTAAAGACGAGCTGGGAGAACGCGTGTGTTATTCATGACCAGAGCATCACCAGGGTTTAGCTCATCAAGAATGTGGTCGAAGTGTGTATCAACCATTTCGTGTGTTTTGTGGTCAATGATTAAAAGTTTAGAACTATCTCGTTTTTCAAGAGGCGTTTGGGCAATTAACTCCTCTGGTAAATTAAAATCAAAATCATCGGTATGCATAATCTAACATGTTTCCTTAATATTATATTCTCAACTAATCATTATAACACGATAAGCATTTTCCGTCATCTGGTCTTGTTTTAATTGTAACAATTCTAAAGAGATGGTATAATAAAAATAATAAAGAAAATGCTTAAAAATTAATGGAAAGTGATGAAAAAAGATGAAAGAAAAAATTGGAGACTACGCAAAATCAATCGTCTATGGTGGCATGGACGGGATTGTCACGACATTTGCGGTTGTTGCAGGAGCAGTCGGCGGTAACTTAGGAATCACGCCGATTGTCATTCTTGGCTTTTCAAATCTTCTGGCTGATGGCTTTTCAATGGCAGTCGGAGATTATTTGAGTTCAACAACTGAAAAATCGGTAGTTAAAGGTAAGGCAGTTAAGAATGCTGGAGCAACTTTCCTTTCATTCATCTTTTTTGGCTTGATTCCTCTTTTGTCTTACCTTTTGATTAATGTTTTTAGCATTTTTAGAGTTCACACTTTCAGGATGGCTTGTATTTTGGTGTCACTTGCCCTAACCCTTTTAGGCTTTGTCAAAGCTTTGATAACCAAGAAAAGCAAACTCAAAGAAATTTTTAGAACCGTCTTGATTGGTTTAATCGCTGCGCTATTTGCTTACTATGTTGGAAATTTCCTAGGACAGATTGCAGGAACAAGATAGACATAAAGGTCTGAGATTAATTCTCAGGCTTTTTTTATTTCTCAAAATATTTTTCTTGACAACAATTGGTATATACCATATAATAACTTTAGATAAATGGTATATACCAAAAAACAAGAATGGGGAAGTGTCATGAAAGTAATTCGTGTTAATAATCAAATTGAAGGTGGTAAAACAGCATTTGCTTTGTTAAAAGGAGCTTTGGAAAATGGTGCCAAACTTTAGGCTTGCAACAGGTAGCACACCACTTAGTTTCTATAAAGAAATTGCAAATAGTAATCTTGATTTTTCAGAAATGACAAGCATTAACCTTGATGAATACGTAGGTTTGGCTGCAGATAATGACCAAAGTTATCATCATTTTATGCAGGAAAATCTTTTCCAATATAAACCATTTAAAGAAAGCTATTTGCCAAACGGTCTAGCTGAAGATTTGCAAGTAGAAGCAAAACATTATGATCAAATCATCAAGGAACATCCGATTGATTTTCAAATTTTGGGAATTGGTCGTAATGGCCACATTGGTTTTAACGAACCGGGGACATCATTTGACATGACAACACATATCGTTGATTTGACAGCAGATACCATTAAAGCTAATAGTCGATTCTTTTCTAGCATGGATGAAGTCCCAAAACAAGCCATTTCAATGGGAATTAAGTCTATCTGTTCAGCTAAAATGGTTGTCTTGATGGCTTATGGCAAGGACAAAGCAGATGCTATTAATCAAATGCTTAATGGTCCCGTTAGCGAAGAGTTACCAGCTAGTGTTCTTCAACATCATCCAAATCTTGTTGTCATTGTTGATGAGGCAGCTGCCAGTGAACTAAATCAATAAATCATTCTGGGTGGCCTAGCTGCCCAGTTTTTGGTGCTTCAAAAAATCTTATAGAACATGGTACAATAAGAACATGCGTTTAGATAAATTGTTAGGACAGGCGGGCTTTGGCTCAAGAAATCAAGTCAAAAAACTCATCAGAAGTCGTCAGGTTTATGTGGATGGCAGGCTAGCTGAGGCAGATAACTTGAACGTTGAGCCAAGTTTGCAAGAGATAACTGTTTCGGGCAAACAGGTCACATTGTCTACTGAAAAATATTTTATTTTAAATAAACCGTCAGGAGTCGTTTCTGCGGTGTCTGATAAAGAACATCAGACGGTCATTGATTTGATTGCTGAAGCAGACCGAGTGCCAAAACTCTATCCAGTTGGGCGTTTAGACCGTGACACGGAAGGGCTACTTTTAATTACCAATAATGGTCCCTTGGGTTTTCGCATGCTTCATCCAAAATACCATGTTACAAAGACCTATTATGTCGAAGTAAATGGTCTCTTAGCAGCTGATGCGCCAGCCTTTTTTGAAAATGGCGTGACCTTTGATGACGGAACGGTTTGTAAGCCTGCTAAGCTAGAGATAATTAAGACAAGTCTTGAAAAAAGCTCTGCTTATATCTCGATTGCGGAAGGAAAATTTCATCAAGTTAAGAAAATGTTTTTGGCTTATGGGGTCAAGGTCATTTACCTCCAACGAATGACTTTTGGTGACTTTGAACTTGGTGATTTACCAAGGGGACAATACCGAGAATTGAATACGAGAGAAACAGAAATCTTGAAAAAGTATTTGGATTAATTTGAAGCTTTTTCAGGATTTTTTCGAATAAAGAAGTAGGAGGTTTAATATGCTGTCTGCTCTTGATGAAAAAGGTCGTTTGGTCTCCTTGTTAGATGAGATTTCTGAAAAGCAAACTTTTACTTGTCCAGCCTGTCATTCACCAGTTCGACTGAGACATGGTCAGATTATGCGTCCGCATTTTGCGCATGTGTCGCTTAAAAATTGTGATTTTTATAGTGAAAATGAAAGTGACGAACATTTGCAGTTAAAAGCAGCACTTTACCAAGCTCTTTCACAAAGTGAAAATGTAACCGTAGAAGCTGTCTTGCCAGAGCTGCATCAGGTTGCAGATGTTTTGGTCAATGATAACTTAGCTCTGGAAGTTCAGTGTTCTAGGCTATCAGAAAAACGTCTCAGAGAACGAACGACTTCTTATCACAAGGCGGGCTTTAATGTTTTATGGCTTTTGGGAGAAAAATTATGGCTTGGTGAGCGCTTAACGCCCCTACAGCGACACTTTCTTTACTTTTCACAGAATATGGGGTTTCATCTGTGGGAGTTAGATGCTAAGCAAAGGCTTGTTCGACTACATTATTTAATTTATGAAGATTGGCACGGTAAAGTGCATTATTTGACGAAAAGCTGCTCGCTCTCAGGAAACTTAATGGCATTTTTCAGACTTCCTTATCAAAAACAAAAGCTCTCAACTTACGACGTTAATCAAGACTCAAATTTATTAAGCTATATTCAAAGGCAACTATCTTCTCGAAATACTTCTTGGTTAAAGCGCCAAGAAAAGGCTTATTTACAAGGGAAAAATCTTCTCACACTGCCTTTGTCAGCTTATTTTCCGCAAGTTAGGCCCCCAGAAGTTAAGGATGGCTTTTGTCAAATTTCACAAGACTTATCAGACTTTTATGAGACCTTTAGGCGTTATTATCAAAATCAAAGTGAAAAAGGTGTTCAAAGACTTTACCCGCCAGCTTATTATGGTAGAATGGTTAATAATGCCAAGAAAAGGAGAACATAATGTCAGATAATCGTAGTCATATCGATGAAAAATATAAATGGGATCTAAGCACTGTTTTTGCGACTGATGACGCTTGGGAGGCTGAATTAGCTAAGTTAGATGCTGGTTTAGAAGATGCTAAAAAATACAAAGGTCACTTGACGCAATCAAGTAAGAATTTGCTAACTATGACGGAGCATTATCTTGATTTGTCACGCAGATTGGAAAAAGTTTACGTCTATGCATCAATGAAAAATGACCAAGATACAACAGTGGCAAAATACCAAGAATACCAAGCTAAAGCCACAGCACTTTATGCTAAATACAGTGAAGTCTTTGCTTTTTACGAACCAGAATTGATGAAATTATCAGCTGAAGATTTTGCGGCATTTGTTGCTGAGACGCCAGCACTATCAGCTTATACGCATTTCTTTGAACAACTTTTCAAACGCCAAGCACATGTCTTGTCACAAAAAGAAGAAGAACTCTTAGCTGGTGCACACGAAATTTTTGGTGCTGCTGGTGAAACTTTTGAAATTCTGGATAATGCTGATATTGTTTTCCCAGAGGTTTTAGATGATGAAGGCAATGAGGTACAATTAACACATGGTAATTTCATTAGTCTTTTGGAATCAAAAAATCGCGACGTCCGAAAAGCAGCTTATGAAGCGATGTATGCCACTTATGAACAATTCCAACACACTTACGCTAAGACATTACAGACAAATGTTAAGGTTCATAACTATGATGCGCGTGTTCACCACTTCAAGTCAGCACGTGAGGCAGCACTTTCTGCTAACTTCATTCCAGAAGCAGTTTATGATACATTGATTGACCGTGTGAATGCACACTTGTCACTGCTTCATCGTTATGTGGCACTTCGTAAGAAAGTTCTTAAATTGGACGATTTGAAAATGTATGATATTCATACACCATTGTCTGAAATGGATATGAGTTTCACTTATGAAGAAGCTTTGAAAAAAGCAGAAGAAGTTTTGGCTATCTTCGGTAAAGATTATTCTGAACGTGTTCACCGTGCTTTCACAGAACGTTGGATTGACGTTCATGTCAATAAAGGAAAACGCTCAGGAGCTTATTCTGGTGGGGCTTACGATACCAACGCCTTTATGCTTTTGAACTGGCAAGATACGCTTGATAATCTGTTTACTTTGGTACATGAAACTGGGCACAGCCTTCATTCAACATTTACTCGTGAAAATCAACCGTATGTCTACGGTGATTACAGCATTTTCTTAGCTGAAATTGCTTCAACAACCAATGAAAATATTTTAACGGAAACGCTTTTGAAAGAAGTTGACGATGATAAAGCTCGCTTTGCGATTTTGAATCATTTCTTGGATGGTTTTAAAGGAACAATCTTCCGTCAAGCACAATTTGCAGAGTTTGAAGATATGATTCATAAAGCAGACCAAGCTGGTGAAGTATTGACAAGCGAATACCTTAACAATCTTTATGCAGACCTAAATGAAAAATATTATGGTCTTAGCAAGGAAGACAATCCGGAAATTCAATACGAATGGGCACGTATTCCGCATTTCTACTACAACTATTATGTTTATCAATACGCAACAGGTTTTGCAGCAGCAAGCTACCTAGCTGATAAAGTGGTTCACGGTACACAAGTTGATATCGACCGTTACCTTGATTACCTCAAGGCTGGTAATTCTGATTACCCACTTAATGTGATTGAAAAAGCTGGAGTTGATATGACAAGTAGTGATTATCTGGATGCTGCCTTCAAGATTTTTGAAGACCGCCTAAATGAACTAGAAGCCTTGGTTGAAAAAGGGGCACACCTTTAAAATAGTTTTTGAGATTGGATGATTTCAGTCTCTTTTATGTTATAATGGAAAAATTTGGAGGTGCTGGTATGGAAATTCGACCAATTGACTTTTGTGATGAAGAAGCTTACTGCTCTTTTCTAGCGTCTTTTAAAAATGATGATAATCCTTTTGTTGCTCCTGAGACGACGCGCGAAGTCACTGATTTTAAGGTGTTTGTAGAAAATAGCAGAGCTCAAGAAAGAAAAGCTGCTCATCCAGATTATTCGACAGTGACCACTTATTATACGTTTGTAGATGGTAGCATTGCTGCGCGAATTGCTTGTCGTTGGCAACTTGAAAAAGGAAATCTATCGACTGTTGGTGGACATATCGGCTATCAAACCTCACCAAAATTTAGACGACAAGGTATTATGACAAGACCTCTTAACTTTGCCCTTGAAGAATATGGTAAACGTGGGATTAGTCCCGTTTTGATCACAGCACGTGAAGACAATATTGCCAGTCGTCACATTATTGAAAAAGCTGGCGGGGCTTTAGAAAATAGTATTGATTTAGAAGACGGGCAGCGTTTAGCACGTTATTAGATTAGATTGGAGAAATAGATTGACAACTTTGATTTGGGATTTTGATGGAACTTTGGTGGACTCATATGAGGCAATTGGGGAGGCTTTGAAAGACACCTATGCACATTATGACCTTACTTTTAATGAAGAATGGGTTATGTCGTTTATCATCAAAGAATCGGTTAAGGCTTTGCTTTACAAGGTGGCTAAAGAGGAAGATTTGGATTTTGCTGAGCTGTCTAGTTTCTTTAAAAAAGAGCAAGAGGCGAGTGACCACAAGATTAATCCAATGCCACACATGGCAGAGATCTTAAAGCAAACCAAGCAAGCTGGCGTTAGCATTTTGTCTATACTCATAAAGGCATTACGGCCAATGATGTTTTAGAAAGATTAGGTGTGCATCAGTATTTCACAGAAGTAGTGACATCGGCCAATGGCTTTGCACGTAAACCTGAGCCAGAAGCTATTGATTATCTGCTTGAAAAATACCATCTTGATAAGTCTGATACTTATTACGTTGGTGACCGTCGTATTGATGTTGAAGCGGCTGAGAATGCAGGTATCAAGTCAATCAATCTGGGTCAACCAAACTCAAAAATCAATCAAAAAATTGCAGATTTGTCTGATATTCCAGTACTTTTAAAAGCATGAAAAACTAGCTATTCACATCGGCTTTATTTTGCTATATAATAAGAGTTATGGTTAAATCATATTCAAAAACAGCAAATCACAATATGCGACGTCCTGTTGTCAAAGAGGGTGTCGTGCGTTATATGCGAACACGTCAAAAGCAAAATGACGGTTTTTTAGCTGAATTAGAAGCTTTTGCACATCAAGAAAATATCCCGATTATCCAGCACGAAGTCGTAGCTTATTTCCGTTTCTTGTTGCAAACCTTGCAACCTAAGAATATCTTGGAAATTGGAACAGCAATTGGTTTTTCAGCGCTTTTGATGGCAGAAAATGCACCAGAAGCTAAGATTACAACACTCGATCGTAATCCAGAAATGATTGCTTTTGCTAAGGAAAACTTTGCAAAGTATGACACTCGCAAGCAAATCACATTGGTTGAAGGCGATGCCGTTGATACTCTTTCAACCCTTGAAGGTGAGTATGACTTTGTCTTCATGGATTCTGCAAAATCAAAATACATCGTCTTTTTGCCAGAAGTTTTGAAACACTTGAAAGTTGGAGGTGTTGTGATTTTTGACGATGTCTTCCAAGGTGGTGATATTGTCAAACCAATCGAAGAAGTGCGTCGCGGACAGCGCACGATTTACCGTGGGCTTCAACGACTTTTTGACGCAACGCTTGATAATCCAAATCTGACAGCAAGCCTTTTACCACTTAGTGACGGACTGCTAATGCTCTGTAAAAATGCTGAAGATGTAGAACTGTAAAATTAAGCAACATTTAAGTTATTGTGGTATACTAATGGAGTTAAAGACAAATTAAGGAGTTTAATATCAATGGCTAACAAAGAAAAATCAGGATTTACAAAAATGATCCAAAGCAAGGCTTTTAAAGGTGTTTCTATTGCCGTGGCTTCAGCTCTTATCGGTGCTGGCGTTACTTACCTTGCTACAAACAACAATTCTGAAACTAAAGCTCTTGTTACAATGAAAGGTAACACAATTACAGTATCAGACTTCTACAGTGCTGCAAAAAGTTCAAAATCTTCACAACAAACAATGTTGAACTTGATTTTGTCACGTGTCTTTGAAGACCAATATGGAAGCAAAGTTTCAGATAAAGAAGTGACTGAAGCTTACAATAAAACTGCTTCATCATATGGTTCATCATTCTCAAGTGCACTTCAAGCTGCTGGTTTGACAACAGATACTTACAAGCAACAAATTCGCACATCAATGTTAGTGGAATATGCTGTTAAAGAAGCTGCCAAAGATAAATTGACAACTAAAAACTACAAAGAAGCTTACAAAGATTACACCCCTGATACAACAGCTACAGTTATTGCTTTGAGCAACGAAGACAAAGCTAACTCAGTTCACGATCAAGCAACTGCGGATGGCGCTGATTTTGATAAAATCGCTAAAGAAAACACAACAGCTAAGAAAACTGAATACACATTGACTCAGCAGATACAAAACTTCCAACAGATGTTATGGATGCTGCATTCAAACAAAATGAAGGTTCAGTTTCAGATGTTATCAAAGTAATGAATTCTTCAACATATTCATACACTTACTACATCGTTAAGACAACTAAGAAAACAGATAAAAACTCTGATTGGAAGACATACAAAAAACGCTTGAAGAAAGCTATCATGGCTAAATATCAAAACGACACAAACTTCCAAAATCAAGTTATTGCTAAAGCTCTTGATAAAGCTAACGTGAAGATTAAAGATAACACCTTTGCAAGTATTCTTTCACAATATGCAACAAGCTCATCATCAAGTTCTTCAGCTTCATCATCAAAAGCTTCATCAACTTCTTCTGAAGCAAGCTCATCAAGTTCAACAGAAGAATCATCAACAACTGAATCATCTACAGATTCAGCTGAATAAGCTACTTGACCAGAAGCTTAAAATACAGTACAATTAAAAAGATTGAGAATCGTTTTTAAAAATTCAGATTCAGAAAAGTGGCGGTTGCTGCGAGCATGGATGAAGTTAAAAATGTGCTACTCATGTTTTCTAATTGTCAATATTGGTAACCGACTTACCAGGGTCAAATGCAAGAAAAAACAATTTAATAGATAAATGAAGAATGACAGGTTCATTGAAAAGAGGTGGTACCGTGGCTAACGTCACCCTCTATGAGATGGACTTGCCGTTTTTTGTATCCTTAATGGCATAAAAGATGATTTCAATCTATGGCAAGCGTTGTAACATCGCTTAGTAACAAGAAAAGGAAAGATAAAATGAAACAATTGACTAGTGCGCAAGTGCGCCAAATGTGGCTAGACTTCTGGAAATCAAAAGGTCACTCTGTTGAACCTTCTGCAAACTTGGTTCCTGTAAACGACCCAACTTTGTTGTGGATCAACTCAGGTGTTGCCACACTTAAAAAATACTTTGATGGTTCAGTAATTCCAGAAAACCCACGTATCACTAATGCTCAAAAAGCTATCCGTACAAATGACATCGAAAACGTTGGTAAAACAGCTCGTCACCATACAATGTTTGAAATGTTGGGTAACTTCTCTGTTGGTGATTACTTCCGTGATGAAGCAATCACTTGGGGATTTGAATTATTGACAAGTCCAGAATGGTTTGACTTCCCTAAAGATAAACTTTACATGACTTACTACCCAGATGATAAAGACACTTACAACCGTTGGATTTCACTTGGTGTTGAACCAAGTCACTTGATTCCAATCGAAGACAACTTCTGGGAAATTGGTGCTGGACCTTCAGGACCAGATACTGAAATCTTCTTTGACCGTGGTGAAGACTTTGACCCAGACCACGTTGGTATCAAACTTCTTGCTGAAGATATCGAAAACGATCGTTACATCGAAATCTGGAACATCGTGTTGTCACAATTTAACGCTGATCCAGCTGTTCCACGTTCAGAATACAAAGAATTGCCACACAAAAACATTGATACGGGTGCCGGTTTGGAACGTTTGGTTGCGGTTATGCAAGGGGCTAAAACAAACTTTGAAACTGACCTCTTCATGCCAATCATTCGTGAAATCGAAAAATTATCTGGTAAAACTTATGATCCAGATGGCGGCAACATGAGCTTTAAAGTTATCGCTGACCACATACGTTCACTTTCATTTGCTATCGGTGATGGTGCTCTTCCTGGTAACGAAGGTCGTGGATATGTGCTTCGTCGTTTGCTTCGTCGCGCAGTTATGCACGGTCGTCGCCTTGGTATCAACGAAACATTCTTGTATAAATTGGTTCCAACTGTTGGTAAAATCATGGAATCATACTACCCAGAAGTGCTTGAAAAACGTGAATTTATCGAAAAAATCGTTCGTCGTGAAGAAGAAACATTCGCACGTACAATCGATGCTGGTTCAAACATGCTTGACCAATTGTTGGCTGATTTGAAAGCAGCTGGTAAAGACACTGTTGAAGGTAAAGATATCTTCAAATTGTATGATACATATGGATTCCCAGTTGAATTGACTGAAGAATTGGCTGAAGACAAAGGCTTCAAGATTGACCACGCTGGCTTTGAAGCTGCTATGAAAGAACAACAAGAACGTGCGCGTGCAAGCGTCGTTAAAGGTGGTTCAATGGGTATGCAAAGCGAAACATTGTCAAGCATTACTGAAGAATCAGTCTTTAGCTACACTGAAGAAGTTCTTGATTCTACATTGTCAGTTATTATCGCTGATAACGAACGTACTGAAGCTGTTTCAGAAGGTCAAGTATTGCTTGTCTTTGCGAAAACTCCATTCTACGCTGAAATGGGTGGACAAGTAGCTGACCACGGTGTTATTAAAAATGATAAAGGTGACATCGTTGCTCGCGTGACAGATGTTCAAAAAGCTCCAAATGGTCAAGCTCTTCACACAGTTGATGTTCTCGCAAGCTTGTCAGTTGGTACGACATACACACTTGAAATTGATAGCAAACGTCGTCACAGTGTTATCAAAAACCACACAGCTACTCACTTGCTTCACGCTTCACTTCACCACGTTATCGGTGAACACGCTACTCAGGCTGGTTCTCTTAACGAAGAAGGATTCTTGCGCTTTGACTTCACTCACTTTGAAGCAGTAACTGCTGATGAATTGCGTCAAATCGAAGAAGAAGTTAACCAACAAATCTGGAATGCTATTCCAGTTAAGACTGTTGAAACTGACATTGATACTGCTAAATCAATGGGTGCTATGGCCTTGTTCGGTGAAAAATACGGTAAAAACGTACGTGTTGTAACAATCGGCGATTACTCAATTGAACTTTGTGGTGGTACACACGTTTCAAATACAGCTGAAATCGGAATCTTCAAGATTGTTAAAGAAGAAGGTATCGGTTCAGGAACTCGTCGTATCCTTGCTGTAACTGGTAAAGAAGCCTTTGAAGCATACCGTCAAGAAGAAGAGGACCTTAAAGCAATTGCTGAAACTCTTAAAGTGCCTCAATTGAAAGAAGTTACTAAGAAAGTAGTAAGCTTGCAAGAACAATTGCACAAATTGCAAAAAGAAAATGCTGAATTGAAAGAAAAAGCAGCAGCAGCACAAGCTGGTGACGTTTTCAAAGATGTTAAAGAAGCAAACGGTCTTCGCTTTGTCACTAGCCAAGTAACTGTTTCTGATGCAGGTGCCCTTCGTACATTTGCTGACAACTGGAAACAAAAAGACTATTCTGACGTTCTTGTCTTGGCAGCAGCTATTGGCGAAAAAGTCAATGTCCTTGTAGCAAGCAAATCAAAAGATGTTCATGCTGGTAACTTGATTAAAGTTTTGGCACCAATCGTATCAGGTCGTGGTGGTGGTAAACCAGACATGGCCATGGCCGGTGGTTCAGATGCTGCTAAAATCGCAGACCTTTTTGCAGCAGTAGCAGAAAATCTTTAAGATGACATCTAAAAAATCTTTCTGAAACTCGCTATTGCTTTAATCAGCGTAACGATAGCAATTCTTATCTGTGTTCTTATTTCTGATAGTTTACAAAAGCAAGTGAATTGGCCACTTTTGGTCATTCTCTTTGCAGAATGTAGCTTACTCAGTAACCTGATTAAAATCTTGCGAGACAGAAAAAAATAAAAAGAAAGCCCACCTAATGGTGGGCTTTTTAGGGGTTATAGTTTCTAACTATCAAATCTATTTAAAATAACTATTTTACGAGGAGAAGGCAGACTGCTATAATAGTCACAAAGATTTCAGAAAATTTTCAACAAAAGATAGAATCGAGGAAATCATGAAAGTTTCACTAATTCAGATGGCTATTTACGAAGCTGAGCCGAAGAAAAACATTGAGAATGTCCTTGCTTGGTTAGAAAAAGCTGCACTTGATGAGTCCGATGTGATTGTTTTGCCTGAGATGTGGAACACTGGCTATGCTTTGGAGCAAATGGCTGAGCTTTCTGATAAGGATGGTCAGCAAACGAAAAATTTGTTAGGAAAGTTTGCCAAAGAAAATCAGGTTAATCTGGTAGCTGGTTCGGTCGCGACAGTAAAGAAAAATCAATTTTTTAATACTACTTATGTTTTTAACCGAGCTGGTCAGGTGATTGCTGATTATGATAAAGTTCATCTTTTTGGCTTGATGGGAGAAGATCGTTTTTTGCAGGCTGGGCATCGTGAAAGTACTTTTGAGCTTGATGGTGTCAAGGTAGCTAGTATCATTTGCTATGATATGCGATTTCCGGAATGGGTGAGAACCTTGATGGCGACTGGTGCTAGAGTTTTATTTGTCGTAGCTGAGTGGCCAAAAAAACGTGTGCCACAGTGGGAGATTTTGCTGCGTGCGCGTGCAGTTGAAAATCAAGCTTTTGTAGTAGCTGTCAACCGTGTTGGTCAAGGAGTGTTGGATGATTTTTCTGGGCATTCATTGGTTATTGACCCGCTAGGAAATGTTATTTTGCAAGCGCCAGATAATCAAGAAGGTGTTTTTTCGGTAGATATTGACTTATCAGAGGTTGAAAAAGTTCGTGGTCATATTCCTGTTTTCGCTGACCGAAAACCAGAGTTGTATCATTAAGGGGGGAGTTAGGATGTTTTCACAATCAGATATTTTACAAACATTACCAAAACAATTTTTTGCAAGTCTTGTTGCTAAGGTCAATGCTAAAGTGGCACAAGGTTATGATGTAATAAATCTTGGGCAGGGAAATCCTGATCAGCCGACCTACGATTATATCGTTGATGCCTTGATTGAATCTGCTAAGAATCCAGCATCCCATAAATATTCACAATTTCGAGGCAATGCTAATTTTAAAGAAGCAGCTAGTCAGTTTTATAAGGATAATTATCAGGTGGAACTTGATAGTGAGAAGGAAATTTGTGTCCTTGGTGGTGCAAAGATTGGTCTGGTTGAATTTCCAGTAGCCACCATGAATTCTGGTGATTTGCTTTTGCTGCCTGATCCTGGTTATCCAGATTATTTATCAAGCGTTTCTCTTGGAAAAATTGAATATGAAACCTTTCCTTTAAAAGAAGAAAATAACTTTCTGCCAGATTTGTCAGCCATTCCTGAAGAAGTGGCAAAGCGTGCTAAATTTATCTACATCAACTACCCCAATAACCCAACTGGTGCTGTGGCGACGCCTGAATTTTATGAAGAATTGGTTGCTTGGGCGAAAAAATACGAAGTAGGTGTGGTTAGTGATTTCGCTTACGGAGCTTTGGGAGCAGATGATTTTAAAAATCCAAGTTTTCTCTCAACACCTGGGGCTAAAGAAGTTGGCGTTGAACTTTATACATTTTCCAAAACCTTTAATATGGCAGGTTGGCGTTTGGCTTTTGCGGCGGGAAATGCGGAGTTGATTGAGGCGCTTAACTTATTACAAGACCACCTTTTTGTCAGCATTTTTCCAGCTATCCAAGACGCTGGCGCAGTAGCTCTTTTAGATGAGCGCGCTAAAGCGGCAATCGCAGAGCTAAATCACAAATATGACGAGCGACGCCACGCTTTTGTCAAAGCTGCTGCTAAAATCGGCTGGCACGCCTTTGAGTCAAAAGGTTCGTTTTATGCTTGGATGCCGGTGCCAGAAGGTTATAACAGTGAAGCTTCGCTGATTTACTCTTAAATGAAGCTCACGTCGCAGTCGCACCGGGAAAAGGTTTCGGACAAGCAGGAGATGGCTACGTCAGAATCGGACTCCTAGTTGAACCAGAACGCCTTGAAGAAGCCGTCGAGCGAATTGGACAGTTGGGATGGTTTGAAAAATAAGATTTTTAAACACTGTTTTATTAAGATATAATGAAGGCATCAATAAACAAAGCTATAGGAAAATGCTAGTATGGGGAAAAATAGATTTATGAGTCTACTTTGGCTATGTTGGCAGTTCATAATGAGTAATAAATTTTTTATTTGTTGTGATATCTCCAATTTTTGATATTGTCTTATTTGTTAATTTACTTGGTTTTGTATGATAATTCGGGGTTCATTGGTATAGGACTTAATATGATATATAGTATAACAGCAGGTTCTTTTGTCTCTACCATATTTCATGAA
>ENA-OQIG01000267-OQIG01000267.1-human-gut-metagenome-genome-assembly--contig:-NODE-267-length-31244-cov-19.647974_pt1 | contig 31244 bp, 38 predicted proteins | sample MGYA00242576_ERZ504741 | MGnify/ENA primary metagenome ERZ504741 (study PRJEB26092, sample SAMD00036436) | human gut metagenome | host: Homo sapiens | study: EMG produced TPA metagenomics assembly of... | reverse complement strand
GCCGCGGGCGGACCGCGCCGCGGCCGACGGACGACGGCGGATGGCGCCGCCGTTGACGTTCTACCGTCTGCGTTCGGACTGGGAGGCGTGGCATGGGCCGGACGACGGCGGATGGCGCAGCGAGGACTGTTCGGTGTGGCTGGCGGCGGTGCTGCTGCACGACATGGGGCTGGAGCCGAGCGTCGTGTACGCGGAGGCGGATCCGGAGGCCATGTTCTGACCGCCGTGGTTTCCGTGGGGCGGGCGATAAGCATGTGCTTACATGCTTATCCGCTTTTCTCGTTCTTGTAGACATCGTGTCCCGTCCGTCCATCCGGCCGATTCGATGATGGCTTCCATGGATGGGCGTCCGCCGCGCGGGGGAAAGGTTCCCGCGCGGCGGCGTCCCCGATGGAAGGAGCCGTCATGGCGCAGGAGGACAGTCGGCAGGAGGGTCGTCGCGCGGAGCGCTGGGCGCGCGTGAACTTCCCCAACAAGTTCGTGCATCCGCACGAGTACACGGCCAGGGACGGGCGCGTGTTCGACAAGATGTTCGTCTCGATCCCGCCGGGCGTGACGCTCAACGGCGTCGATCTGGGCGGATACGCGTTCGACCATTTCGCGAAGCCCCGCGAGATAGAGCAGAAGGCCAATGGCCGTCCGGTCGCGATCAACTTCCGTCCCGGAGAGCCGGTGCGCCTGTTCAGGGGCGTCGGCCCGGAGCGGCGCACGTTGGAGATCTCGAACCCGTGGGATCTGTGCCGTGCGGTGAAGGCGCACAACGACGAGTACGCGAGGTCGCGCCAGGAGGCGGCCGCCATGTCCGCGGAGGCGTCGCAGGCGAGGGGCGCCGCCGGGGGTGCGGACGAGTTCGACACGTTCGGCGAGCCGGCCGACGTCCAGGACGGCTACCTGCCGGGAGACCCGGCCGACCCGACCACGATGCTCGACCCGTCCTCCGGCATGGGCGCCACGCTGTGAGGAGGGACGCCATGAGCGATTACATCGACGACCGCATCGAAGGGAACTTCGTCTTCCTGGCGGTCCGCGCGACGGACGGATCCGGACGCAGGGCCGGAGTGGATCTGCCCATGGATCCGGACGAACTCGCCAGATTCGAGGGCGAGCAGGGCCTCATGGCCCCGTCGGACTACAGGATCGACGGGTACTCGAAGGACGGGATCGTCGGACGCATGGGATTCGCGCCGTTCCGCGACGACTCCCCGCTGGAGGACGTCAACCTCCTGTGCCGCGCGGTGGACGCCGCGTCGCGTTCGGATCCGCACGCCGCCGACAAGGTCGCGGCCTGGGCCGAATGCTGGGAGGTGGATGATCCGCGGGTCCTCGCGGGCGTCGCGGTGCGTTCCGCGGACATCCCGATCCACCGGTATTCCCGTCCACGGGGGATGGACGACCTGCAATGGCGGGGCCTCGACCCCCTGGGCCGTCTCGGCGCCTCCATGTCGGAGGAACGGGGATTGTACGGGGCGCTCCGTTCCGGCGGCGTCGCGGACTCGTTCGACTACGCTGCTACGCGTACGCCGCCCGGGAGGACGACGACCGGCAGATGTGGTGCTCCGACGACGGGTACATCGTCGACGCCGACCTGCCGAACATGCCTCCCCTGTCCGCGCGCGGCCTCGAGGACGCCGTTGCGGCCCTCGAGACCGGAGCGACCGTCATGGATCCGGCCGACCCGACGAACATGGCCGTGACGGCGGCGGAATCCGGACGGGCCCTATGAGCGGCAAAGGGGAATGGGTGAACCTCAGGTTCCCTAACGCGTTCGCGCATCCGTTCTCGTTCCAGGGCCGCGACGGAGGAACCCGGGAACGCATGCTCGTCACCATCCCCAAGGGCGTCGTCCTCGAGGACGGGCGCGACGTCGGCGGATGGAACCTGAGCGTGCGCGCGACCCCGTGGGCCCTGGCCCAGAAGCGCGCGGGCCGTCCGGTGAGCATCGGTCTTCGCGTCGGCCGAACTGTCGAACTGTTCAAAGGCCGCGGCCCCAGGCGGGTCACGCTCCGCCTGGACGGTCCGGAGGGCCTGCGCTCCGCCCTGGACGAGCATCGGAACGTGATGTCCGCCCGGGTGGCCGTCCCGGCCGACCCGGGCCGCGGATGCAGAGGCAGCCTGGACGACGCGGCGCCACCGATGGACGGGCCCGCCGGCGACGAAGGCATGCTTCTGTTCAACGACCTCGCGTTCGACAGTGGCTTCGTGGCGAGGATGGACACGCTCGCGTCCCGGTTCGCCGACGACTTCGCCCACGGCCGTTACGATGCCGGGACCGCCCTGCGCGAGACCCGGTCCCTCGTCGCGGAGGCGGCCATGCTCATGGAGACGGTGACCGGCGCGTCATATGGCGCCGGGGCGGCCGACTGCGCCGCGAGTCTCGCGCTGTCCGCGGTGACCGACGCGGTCAACGGATATGTCGACGATCTCGTGGATCGGAACGACTGCGATCCGCGGGTCGCGGCCGCGAACCACGCGGAACGCTCCGCGGATCCCCATGCGCGGCCCGGTACGCTGCCGTGCCTGCGCATGTTCACCACCGCGTACGGCAAGACAGATGAGACCGACGTGTTCGGGGACGGCGCGCCGGTCGAGGGCATGGAGTCGTCGTCCATGCAGCTGACGAGATAGGCAGGAGGATTGCGATGGCTGGTTTCACCATTCCCCGGGCGTTCGTTTCCATGGATCCGTGGTCGGGCACGCTGCTCGTCGGCATGCCCCGCGGCGTCACGCTGCCTGACGGGCGCGACGTCGGCGGCTACAGTCTGCGAAAATATGCCGACGAGAGGGAAAAGACCGACTGGCGTGGCGAAGAGGGAATCCGCGTCACGCTGGACGATGGCTTCCCGGCGCGTCTCCAGCGCGGCCGCGGCGACGACGTCGAGGCGGTGTTCGTGGACGCGTCCGTGCTCGCCGATGCGGTGAAGACGCGTCTGGACTCCGCGTTGCGCGCCGTCGAGGACATGGACTGGACGCCCGACTTCGGCTTCGACGTCGAGGATTCCGTGAGGCTCGACCGCTGTCCGGAATGCTTCGATCCGGATCGGATCGACCGGAGCGCCGGCCTGCACGCGTATTACGAGACGGAGGACGGCGGGTGGCTGCGGCTGACGTCCCGCTCCTGGTTCGATCCGAATCTTGGCGATTTTAACCAGGTGTGCGTCGACTACGTGTCCGCGGCGGGAGTGATGGTGTCCGTGAAGGATACCGCGTGCCTCGACGCGGAGCCTCCCGCGCGGATCCGGATGAAGGTCTCCGATCTCGTCGAAAGGGCCGGCGGAAGCGTGCGCGGGGGTTTCGATCCGACGAACATGGCCGATCCGACGAACATGGCCGGCGCGTCCGATGAGGGGTCCTTCACCCTATGAGACGCTTCAATCCCGGAAATTTCTACTGCGGCACCACCGCTGAATGGACGTCGTGTCCGCGGCCGGTGCGGCATCCCGACCACATGTCGGGCTCGGGATCGGACTACTGGTACGGCGAATCCGGCGTGGTCCGTTACTCCGATCATTGGGGAAGCGAGGTCGCGTCCTGCGACTGGTATCTTGACGGTGTCGCGCGGTGCAGCTTCGACGACCATTATGGAACGGCACAGGGGAGAGGCGCGGGCCATGCTCTCGTTCTCACGCGTCTCCAACCTGCCCGACGACCTGCCCGACTGGATCAGGCCGAGGCGTCCGTGAAGCGGCATGCCGCCGCCGTGCGCGAGGCCGCCGTGCTGCTCGAGGCGGCGGGCGTCGCCGTCGACTACACCTACATGCCCGAAGAAACGGAATAGAAGAGAGAAGGAAGGCCGATCATGTTCGGACTCTATATGCTCGCGATATATCTGGGCGTCGCCGTCATCGCCGCCGGCTTCGTCGCCCTGCTCGTCGTCGTCGCGCTGGCGGTGGGACTGGTCACGCATCCCATCCGCACGCTCGCCCTCGTGTTCCACAAGCTCGCCGCCCTTGCCGCCGGCCTGGCGTTGATCCTCGCGCTGATCGCCTGGTTCTGGACCGACCATGCGAAGCCGGACTTCATCCGTGCTTTTGGGGATCCATCGGTGTGATCGTCGCCTCCATCATCATCCGCGCGTTCGCCGAGTGGATTCTCGAACGGCCCACCAGGGCCGAACGCCGCGCCATGAAACGGGCCACCATCGCGCAGGGAGCCGGCCGGGTGACGATGCGCATGCCGGTATCGGAAGAGGTGGCTGCGGCGTTCGAACATGGACGTGCAGGACAACACCGGCCGTGGCGACGGCGAAACCGTCCGCAAGGTCATGACCACGTTCCAGATGGACGCGGACCTCAAAGCCGAACTCAAACGATACTGTGCGGACAACGGCATGAAAATGGGAGAGACCATCAACCAAGCCATAGAACAATGGCTTCAAACCAAATGAATATTAGGTTCTATATCAACAAATACAGCGCGACTTTTTCTGTCTACCTGCCTAGGGTCAGAAAAGCCGCGCTGTATATTGCTAAGAATGTATTTAGCCTCTTTAATAAATGAGGTTTAGTTCCACTGTACTAATCTTAGTCTTTCCTTCCGAATACGCTTTAAGTAAAAATGTGCTGTACGGTATGTTTGCACGAAGTGGTGATTTCTGTGATATATAACGCATTCCATCACTGGATACGCCAACAACAATATTTGCATGATCTAAAGTACCATCAGGATTATTGGCGCCACTACTATCAATCCAATCATAGTAAATAATCGACCCCATATATGTTTTGAAAACAGAAGAGGCAGCTGTGAAAGATCCAGAATGGTTGAGCATGAATTTATAGTTGTAATCCGCATTAGACCAGGTCCGTGAAGAATCATTCTTTTCTGTATCATAGTCCCAGACATTCGTAAAGTATTTTGTTACAAGATTATACGGAACAAGAGCTTGGCCTCCAGCATGCACTGCCTGAGAAACAAAATTTGTACAGTTTCCACCAGATTTGAAAATCGGATATTCGGTATTAAAAGTATCTACCGGCCAGTGGTCCATTTATCTACATAATTAAGCATACGACCTTCCGAGATTTGTGATGCCCGAGGCTGCGGCGATGTGTCACCTGGCAGGTTCCCCTCATCTTGAGTGTTCGGAACAGAGTCAGTGTATGCCGTGTCGGGTAAATCACTGTCTATGCCAAACAAATTCTGGTTTTTGCTGTATTTCTTTGCAAAAGCAGCCAAATCATTTGCTTGCATGTATTCTGAATAATCAACCAATTGGTCTGAAATTACTGTATATGCATTTCCAGATGACGCTGACAATGTCAGAATATGGATGTCCTGCCAAACTGATGTCAGATCCTCGGTCTCCCCGTCATACAGAGTCACCGTAGAACCATCAGATGAATGCGATTCAATTGTTTTTGTTTCCAAAACGGCAACTTGTGCTGTGTTGGAAATTACTTCACTCGAGAGAATGGACGACTCCACTGAAGCCGATATAATATCCAATGAACCTTTCTGGAAACAAACCAAATCTTGTGCGGCTTGGCTTGAAGCAATAGCGTTTTGCTGATCATCCCGCTGTCGCTTTGCAAAAGTGCATTCAAATGCGCTTCCGTAAGATCCGAATACGGATATTTGTACGCATCCTCTATATTCTGCATATAGTTTTGAATGGGAGCACTTAATACATCATCAAGATTTTGAGATGTCTGAGCCGATGCGCTATTAGGTATACCGAACGCCAATGCAGTTACAGATATAGCAACCAGTACGGTTTTGCTCCACTTTCTATACATATTGGCCTCACTGTCTAGTGATGATTGTTTCCCCTCATATCATTGTATTGCATTTAATGTTACAACACGTTATTTTTCGATAACGTTAATCAGCTCAATTTCACTTTTGACGGCATCGCTACAAAGGCTTTCCAATTGATTATCATAATACTTTGGAGATTTTGACCATTCAGCTAAATCATATTCAAAGAAACCGGCATTACATGTTGGTATTGGTTCATCATCAAGGTAATCCAACACATCCTGTACATCATCTTTGAAACGATGCAATACGCTAGGAGATTCAACATCAGAATCAGAAAGCTCCATATACTCAGTTATCTCACTCGAATTAATCCACCCAGAATAATGATCATATGCAGCAACTGCATCTTCTCTATAAACTTCACAAAGATTTTCAGATTCGCGAATCTGAATAATTCTACATATTAATAAATATGAAATTAGTGCAAAAATAAGCACTACAACTACCACAATGCATCTACGCGCAATAATATACCGACGTTGATTTGTGTGTTTTAAAGTCATATCGCATCAACCTAAATAATAGATGTTATATACGCCTGCCTGTGTTTACCACGCACTTTACGAAAATCTATCATTTCTTCGTTAATTTACTTTTCTGCGTATCAGAACAGTGATTCCTGGATGTACCCATGCAGGGCGCGATTGCGTTCATCAAACGCGCACACCGGACACGAAACGGAATCGACGGACCCCTCCAGATGGGCACGGGCCGGCCCCACGTCGAACAGCTCCGACGTCATCCACACCTCGCCCCAGCCCGCGATCTCGATCCAGTGCGCCTCGATGCTCTCACGAGGCTTCCGCTCGGACTCCCCGGCCCGCGCCGGGGCAGGGGACGGAGCGGCGGCGCGTTTCCGCTCGACCGCGCGGGTCTGCGTCACCGTGGGCACGCTCGTCTGGTTCGGGAACACCGTCACCCGCTGCGGCCCCAACGTGATCCTGCACGGGTACACCTCCACGACCTCGGCCACGGCAAGCTTGAACTTCCGCTTAAACTCCTTCAGCTCTGAGTCGCTGCCGAACTGCCGGTAGAGCTGCTGCCAGGTGATAGTGACCCGCTCGCGCAGGTTGTAGACGCGCTTGGTCGGCCACCAGTACACATCGATCGCCATCGGCTTGCGCAACCGGGCTATCACCTTGAGGTCCACCGGCACCGGATGGTCCCGCAGCATATCCACGTATCTTTGGCTCAGCTGCACCCAGTTCTCGAACAGCCCATGGGACTGCGGCTCATTCCGCAGCCAATCGATCTGATATTTCTCCGCGACCGTGAAGTTTATGCCCTGGCTGGTGGTCTCGGTGTTGTTGCTGATGATGTACACGCATTTGAACAGCCGCTCTAGCTGGGGCTTGATGGTGTGCAGGCTCTTCCCGCCCACATTCACGCCGATGAGGCGCAGAAACTCGCGGAACGTGGTGCCCAGATGCAGCGTGTTCGTCTCCGGGTCGAAGCACGGGTCATCGGTCTTGATCATCGTGCACGCCCACAGCTCGAACAGTCTCGGGTACTTGCCATAGGGCAGACAGTCCGCACCGGACACGTAGCGCACGACCAGGCTGCCGTTGCGTCGTTCGATCTCCTTGACGCCGCCCTTCGGCTTGCGGTAGGGCAGGGAGACCTGCGCGGCGATCTTCGAAATGAAGCCGTGCGACATCCACGGCTCGTCCTCCGGGAGCGTCAAATCCTTGAAACGGGTATCATCATCCATTGCCAATCACGGTCCTTTCGTGGTTGCCACGCCTCCGGAGATTGCCGTCTCGCGGGGGCATTTTCACACCAAAATCCAGTGTGGACTTTAGCCACCATAGTAATCGAACAAGTGTGGACTTTAGCCACCGACATGCGTGGACTTTAGGTAGGTTCGGTGGATAACTGCCGTGGACTTTAGCCACCGAAGGGTGTGGACTTTAGCCACCGCAATGTGCTCTTAGCCATTGTGGGAGTAGGGCTGGCAAGGAAAAGAACCTCTCTGTCGGGAACGGCGATTCCTCGTGCGCCGACGCCACAATCGACTGCCGCATATCGAAAGAGGATAATTGTGGTCTGTGGCGCCGGATTGTCGGCGCGATTGTCGTCATTGTTGCCATTGCCTTTGTCGTCGTAGGGGTTCTTGCTAGTTTTAATAAAGCGGAATGGCCGACCGCAGTGGGAGCGATACTTCTTATATTACTTTCTATATTGGTGCCTCTGTATAAGGGAGGCAAAGATTATTGGCCCGGATACCTCTTCGCGACAAAGGCGTCGGGTTTCATTATTCTTGCGATAGCTGCGCTAACGATGAGTTTCATAGCGGCTGACGGCGACGGCAAGGCTGTGTATCACTTTGCCGTCGCTCTTACCCTTATGTATGTAGTGCTTTACTTTTTTACTCTTTTGCTAATGGGATACATTGCGAGGAAAGACGATTCGGGCATCAGGAAAATCCCTAAAGGCGGCAAGGGCAGCGTTGGAATCTGGCTGGGTTGGAAGAACGCGGAAGCAGCTCGGATTGGAGCGAGGTTTGCTATCTATCCGATGCTTTTTGACATAATCCTCATCCTCATGCTCATACCTTCCATGGATTCGCTGGTGAAGGAGATAATGAAAGTATTCTTTTCGCTAAGCACCGTCTCGTATATCTTGAAGCTATGGGATACGTTATGGGACGAAAAGGAAAAGATCGAAAAGGAAAAAGGAGAGAAATCTTCGGCCTCGTGTGCGTAGAAGGCAAAGGCAATCGTCTCTTGCCCGACGGAACCATTGCGTGTAACGAGGAATCGTATCATACCGGCCATGGCCTCTTGTCACATGCAAAACACGGTCGGCGATGCCGTCGCCACCGATCAGATACGACGGCTCATGTCATTTCAATGAGGATACAGGTGAGAAGCTGTTCGGCCATCTCTTCGGCAAGGGTCGTACGGTAATGGATTCCGAGGGCTGAAAACCGGTTTCGTTATCTCGGTTTTTCGGTATTTACCGGTTCCGGTATCGCGGTATCCAGTCGGTTGAAGGCATTGCCTCGCGCTTCGACCGTGGCTGCCTCACACGTTTAAGCGTTGCCGCTGTACTTGTTGCAACACTTAGACGTGTGAGGCTGTTCCGTTTGATGCCGGTCTTTACCGGTTTTGGTTTTTCATTATTTCGGTTTTTCGGTTTTGTGGGTATGCCTATCCGGCCTGGTTTCGTTCCCTTCCGTCGTCTTCGAGCTCTTCCAGTCTTCTCCGGAGTCCGGCGACGGTCTGCCGCAGCTGGTCGATTTCCTCCTCCTTCTGGGTTATCTGCGCCTTGATGCCGGCCGGGTCCTCGGCGGGGAGGTATTCGAGCGCCAGTCGTTCGGCGACGTCGCGCCTGTGCCTCGGCACCACGCGTTGGTAGCATCGGACGGCTACGTCGACGTCCACATGGCCGAGCTCGTCCATGGTCTCGCGCAGCGTGCCGCCCTGGATCATGAACATCGTCGCGTGCGTCGCGCGCAGGGAGTGGAACGTCACGTCCTCGCGGTTGATTCTTTTCCTCGCGGTGCGGAACTGCCGTTGGATCGTCGTCGGGTTCAGGACCCGTTCCGGGTGCCTGATCGCGTGGAAGAGCATCGTGTCGGGATCCCTGTCGGGACAGAACCTGTCGATATGTTCCCTGATGAGACGGCAGACCGGTGCAGGGATGGGCACGACTCGGTGGCTTTCCGGGGTCTTCGTCTCGTCGAGCCGGTATTCGCCCAGGTCGTCCGGACCTGCGTCACGGAATGCCGTACGTACAGCAGCCTGTGGTCGAGGTCGATGTCCCTGAGTTGCAGTCCGCAGACCTCTCCGATGCGCAGCCCGCCCACCAGCAGCGCGAGATGGATCGACAGGCGGTAGTATTCCGGGAAGCCTTCGACCAGCGTGTCGATCTCCTGCCTGGTCATCGGCGCCTGCTCGCATCTTTTGGACGGTCTCTTCCTCGTGACGAGGTTGCATGGATTCGAGGGCAGCAGTGGCGGACCTCCGTCCGGTTGCCGTTCGGTCGCGGCCCTCATCAGGCGCTTGAGCAGCCAGACCGCGTGCTCGAGCGCGGAGGGACGCACCTCGTCGCATGCTTTCGCGTACCATTCGTTGACGAATTCCTCGGTGATGTCGCACATGGGTGTCTCGCCGAACCAGGGGAGCAGTTTGTCCAAGGCCGCCTTCTGGATTCTCTTGCTTCTGCCGCTCAGCTCCGATCCGTCCTTCTTCCGCAGGTTGATGACGTACCGCGTCGCGTATGAGGAGAACAGGACCTTGCCGTGCATCGTCCTCGCCGACGGGTGCGTCCACCTGCGGATTCCCTTTTTATGGTCGATGACGAGCGCGTGCTCCTCGTCGAGCCAGCGGTACGCCTCGGTCTGGAATTCCAATCCGAATCGGCGGTAGATTCTTTGCCTGGGATTGACGGGACTCTGGTATCGGGCCTGCCAGGAGATGATCCTTCCGTCTGCGTCTTTGCAGGCGACGACGCATCCCCATTTTCGTCTTTTCCTGTCTCCGTTGGCCATCGGTCATTTTGTCTTTCTCTATTTCTTGAAAATCATTAGGAAAAAGAATAATTGCCTATGCCGGAGATTTTGAATAAGGTGCTATCCTTCGGCCGCGGGGATTCTATTTTTCGGGGAAATCGGGATTGTTCAGAGTGGTTTTGATTGGAATTTCAACGATTTTCAGTGACCTGTTTCCTGGTGTCGCATCCCAGAGAAGAAGCATCATGCGCATGTCACCTTCGGAGGTGCGCATGATAACTGTAGTCATAATCCTAAGTGTCTCATGGGCTTGAGACCGGGTGGGAATGCTGTGGCTCTTGCTTATCGTGCGTATGAGCCGCAAGCGCTATGCCAACACTTGCGGCTCACATTATAGATAAAACTAGTCTGGCTTTACCAGACAGATTTGGTTATCTAATTATTGTTATTACTCTTTATGGAGGATAGCCGTAATATACGGAATCGTAATGCGGTGAAGAAGTATTGTACTTTAACAATGTATATGATTCTGCCTCACCAACTTTTGTAATACTTTTTGCTAGACTGGCTGGTGTATTGATGGATCCAGCGTCAACTTTACTGCTGCCACTAGCAATTGAATTCCAAATTTTTGAAGCGAAAGTAGAACAGTTGGTAAGATAACCCCATTTATCGTTATTCTTAATATTAGTATTCACTGTATCTAAATCAATTTGTCTTAGGGGTAATTGAATGGAAACATTCTGAAGATTAATACCGTTGGAATTAAGCTTCGAATCAAGATTGAGCCATAGACCCTTATGTTCTCTACTGACATCTACGGATTCATCCCAAGTGCTTGCTGTTATAGATTTACCATCAGCAACGTTAATCCCAGCAATGTTTACCGTAGAACCAGACAGGTTTGTGATCATAAGCCAAGAATGGCCGAGATTCGTGAAACTAGATGATGAGCCGGATCCTGTAGTGGAATAAATCCGCAATAAAGCTACAGCCTCTGCAGCACGCGTTTTGTAATTAGCGCCCCGAGAAGGAGATGAGATAATTCTCAGATCTTCGTTATCTGAGGTTTTCTCAAAATCTTCCAGAGAAGCATTAGACGGAAAGCTAGATAGGGTAGGACTCCTATAGGGAGTTTCGATAGATTCTGCTGCCGACGCATTTACTGTTACAGTTCCAGCCAATATTACAGATACTAGAGCAGTGACAATTTGTTTGAGTCTCTTTATTTATTTCTCCTTTTTGTCAGGAATAAAATAGTTTCGACAGCACCAGCAGCGATAAGGAAGGGGACTGCTCGTAAAAAATAAAGGTATGAAGGAAAGCTAGACACGTATTCTGGATGCAGGTAGTCAAAAATAAAGCCGCTTACTGTGCGTAGGAGTCCGGCACACACTAGGAGACCTGCAAGAATGTGGCAAATTCGGCGCATATTGACTCGATTCTCGAACTGCGGAGGAGTGAGTCCCATTGTAGTAGGGCTTGTTGGAGAGGCCAAGCTCAGTTCAAGGAACAGAAAAAATGATATGAACTGATTTTTGTTCCGCATTCCCCTAACTCGATGGGAGATGATGGGATCATGGCAAAGGGCACTTGATGCGCGGGCGAGTTTAAGGTGAAGGCCGTTCGGTTGCGCGGGCCACGTATCGTTCTGTCTGCTGTCCGCCATGGAGCGTGCTGCCGGGAATGCTTTTGGGCATCGCACATGTGGAACATCATGAAACCACAGGGGGATTGTCTTTTTCCACGCCGGTCGGCGAAGACGTTGAGCGCCGGCAGGGCGGTGGAATGTTCCCGGATTATTCTTGGGTGCCTGTAGGTGCCTTACGGAAAACGAGGCTGATTGGCAGGTTTCCCAAGATCGGAAAACCTTGGAATAGAGCCAAAAATGACCACATGTGATTATCATCAGAGGTGCGCATGATAACTGTAGTCATGGCTCCAAGTGTCTCATGGGCTTGAGACCGGCGTGGATGCCGACGGCACGGATACAGGACGGGTAGTATTAAGACGGTATTCGAACGGTCAAGAAAAGAGGAACGAACATGTCGATGAAGGACACGCTGAAGAAAGCCAAGATCGCGGCGATGAAAGCCAAGGACAAGGCCAAGCTCAACCCGATCAACCTGACGTTGGCGGACATCCAGAACTTGGAGATCGCCAACGGTCACGAAGCGACCGACGAGGAAGTGCTCAAGGTCATCCAGAAGGGCGTCAAGACCCGTCGTGAGACCGCCAAACTGTACGAAGACAAGGGACTGGCGGACAAGGCCGCTCCCGAAACCGCCGAGGCCGATTTCCTGGAAACCTTCCTGCCGGCGGCCGCCAGCGACGAGGACTACGCCAAAGCCGTCGCCGACGCCGTGGCAGAAGTGAACCCGGCCGGCCCCAAGGACATGGGTCGCGTCGTCAAAGCCGCTCGTGCCGCGCTTGCCGGCAAAACCATCGATGGCGGCAAGCTGGCCGGTCTGGTCAAGGCCGAGCTCAACAAGTAATCGTCTACGAGCAGCGTCTCTTTCCGCGTACGAAAAGCGGGTCCAAACAACAAACGTTTGGACCCGCTTTTCATAAGGAACGCGAATGTGCTGGCTCAACGCTCGTGATGGTCGATATGGTCGGACACCACGTCGCCGATGGTCTGCACGATCTGCACGAGAATGACGCACAGGATCACGGCAACGGTCATCACGTCGTACTGGTAACGCTGGTAGCCGTAACGGATGGCGATATCGCCCAGGCCGCCCGCGCCGACGGTACCGGCCATGGCGGAGAAGCCGAACAGGGTGATGAACGTCAGTGCCGCGCCGCGCACCAGCGATGGCAGGCTTTCGAACAGCAGCACCTTGAACACGATCTGCAGGTTGCTGGCACCGAAGCTTTGCGCGGCCTCCACCAGACTGCCGTCCACTTCGGCGAGCGACTGTTCCACCACGCGCGCCACGAACGGAGCCGCGGTGATGACCAGCGGCACGATGGCGCCCGGCACGCCGAGCGAGGTGCCGACAATCAGTCGGGTCAGCGGGATGATGGCCACCAGCAGAATGATGAACGGCACGGAACGCACGATGTTCACGATCCAGCCGAGCACGGTGTTGAGCGGTGCGTTCGGACGGATGCCCTTTTTCGCGGACGTGATGAGCAGCACGCCGACCGGCAGGCCGATCACATATGCCAGCAGCGTCGCCACAGCAGTCATGATGATCGTGTCACGCACGCCTTCGACCAGCAGTTCGCCATAATCGGCGATGAATTGCGAAACCACCTGTCCCATCTCACTTCACCTCTTTCTGGGCGGAATCATCGGCCGCCCCATTCTTCGCGCCATCCGCCGTTTCGTGCGTATGCCGATGGTTCGTCACCTTCGCGTCGGCGATCAAAGTCTTCAGAATGTCACTGTGCGGATCGGCGAACAGCGCTTCCGTATCGCCCATTTCCACAATGCGGCCTCCGTCTATCATGGCCACACGGTCGCAGATGTTGCGTGCCACGGACAGCGAATGCGTGATGACGACCAGCGTCACATTAAGTTCACGGTTGATGCGACGCAGCAGGTCGAGGATCTGCGCCGTCGTGGTGGAGTCGAGCGCGCTGGTGGCCTCATCGCACAGCATGATGGACGGATTGTTGGCCAACGCCCTTGCGATGGCCACGCGCTGCTGCTGGCCGCCGGACAGCTGGCTGGGGTAGCGGTCGGCCAGATCAGCCAGACCGACCAGATCGAGCAGATACCGCGCACGTTCCTCACGATTGGCTTTCGGCGTGTGGTTGAGTTCCAGCGGGAAGGTCACGTTGCGCAGCACGGTGCGCTGTTGAAACAGGCTGAAGTTCTGGAAGATCATGCCGATTCCGGCGCGCACGTCCGCCAGCTCCTTGCCTTTCACGCCGGTGATGTCTCGTCCGTCGATGAGCACCTTGCCGGAAGTGGGGCGTTCCAGCAGGTTGATGCAACGCACCAATGTCGATTTGCCCGCGCCGGACGAGCCGAGAATGCCGAAGACCTCACCCGAATCGATGGTCAGGTTAATGTCGTGCAGCACCTCATGCGCTTCGGTGCCACTGCCGTAGCTTTTGTGCAGATGGTCGATCTGAATCGTCATAATGTCCTGTTCCTAATCGTGTTCCATAACAAGAATGCCGCAGGGTAGTATACCTGCGGCATTGAACTCCTACTGCCGAAGCGGGTCTTAGAAGACCGGAACGACAGCGCCCTTGTAGTTCTTGTTGATGTAGTCACGCACCTCGTCGGACTTCAAAGCCTTCTTGAGCTCCTTGGTCTTGGCGGTGTTCTCATTGCCTTCCTTCACCACGAGGATGTTCTGGTAGGTCTTCGCGGCCAGACCGTCGGCCTTCTCGGTGGCTAGCGTGTCCTTGGTCGGGTCGAAGCCGGCCTGGATGGCGTAGTTGCCGTTCAGGGCTGCGATGTCGACATCCTTGATGACGGTCGGCACGACGGCGGCCTCAAGTTCCTTGAACTTCAGGTTTTTCGGATTGGAGGTGATGTCCTTCGGCGTGGCGTTGATGTCCTTCGGATCCTTCAGCTTGATCAGGCCGGCATCCTGCAGCAGCAGAAGCGCGCGGGCCTCGTTGGTGGCATCATTCGGCACGGCCACGGTGGCGCCGTCCTGAAGATCCTTCAGCTCCTTGGTCTTGCCCGGGTACAGGCCGAACGGCTCGAAGTGGATGCCCTCCACGGACACCAGATGCGTACCCTTCTCCTTGTTGAAGTTGTCGAGGTACGGCTTGTGCTGGAAGTAGTTGGCGTCAACCTCGCCATCCTCGGTGGCGGTGTTCGGCTGCACGTAGTCGGTGAATTCCTTGACGACCAGCTTGTAGCCGTCCTTCTCGACGAGCGGTTTGACCGCCTTGTTCAGGATCTCCGCGTGCGGGGTCGGGGAGGCGGCCACGGTGATGGTCTTGTCGTCCTCCTTGGAGGCGGCACCGTTGGAACCGGAATTGCCGCAGCCTGCCAGGCCGAAGGTCGCGAGCGTGGTGACGGCGAGCAGTGCGCCGAGAATCTTCTTGTTACGCATGGTTGAGTTCCTCTCTCTCAATTTCGCTACACGGCCCGGACGCTTACTGCGGTTGCGGGCCAACGATTGACCAATATAGAGGAACCTGTGACGGCAACACGTCGCGCGCTTATCGGAATTATTTATAAAGGGCGCGAAAACCGCAGGAATATGCGAAAAACAGACTTGTGAATCGTAAATAATCTTGCGGAAACACCGTCATATAACGCCGAAATGCTTAAGCGCGTTGGCTATGCCGGCGTCGTCGACGCTGTCGGTGACGTAATCGGCCGCCGCTTTCGGCTCGTCGGTGGCGTTGCCCATTGCCACGCCGATTCCCGCGAATCGTAGCATGTCCACATCGTTGCCGCCGTCGCCGAATGCGATCGCATTGTCTTTCGTCCAACCGAAATGCTCCAGCATCACCTGCATACCAACCGCCTTGCCTCCATCGGCGGGAATCAGATCGGTGAAAGCGGGATGCCATCTGACGCCGCGCACGTTGCCGCACATGCTGGCGATTTCGGCTTCCATCGTCTCGTCCACATACGGCTGATTTGGAACGTGGAATGGTTTGCGATGCGTTCGCGCGGATCATGCACGTCGATTTTCGGCGCGGTCTTGCCGAGACTGTTCCACGTGCGTTCCAATGCGGCGTTCGTGCGATTGAAATACCCGTAGTCGCTTTCCGCATAGTTGGCGACCACGTCGGCATGCGTTTCAAGCCAGTCGGTGATCAGCTTCACGTCGGCCTGGTCGATCGGATGCCGGTAGTCGAGACCGTCGCGCGTGGTGCAATACTGGCCGTTAAGTCCCACGATGCCGTCGAACGTGACGGGAATGGTATCAAGCACCACGCCCATGTAGGAGGGTGCGCGGCCCGAACAGATGAATACCTGCACGCCATTGCGCTGCAATGCATGCAACGCGTCGACGGTGGACTGCGGCACCACATGCGTGACGAAACTCGTCAACGTGCCGTCGATGTCGAAAAACGCCGTCTTGATATCCTGAGCCATGCTGCCTCCATGAAAAACCATGTCAAACCCGGTATCCAGCTTACGAGGATATGTGCGAAAACGTCGTGCACGGCACGGAACACGACCACGAAAATAGGAAAAACGGCCGGATGTGCCTACAATCGTCAACCATGAGCGAACATATCGAAATCACGCCGGAGATCATCGAAATCAGGCACTATCTGCATGCGCACCCCGAACGCAGCTTCAAGGAATACGAGACCAGCGCCTACATTGAGAAGCTGCTGCGCGCACACGACATCGAAGTGCTCAACAATCCGCTCGAAACCGGCGTGGTCGGACTGATCCGCGGCGACCAGCCGGGACCACGCATCGCATTGCGCGCCGACATCGATGGTCTGCCCATCCAGGAAGACACCGGTCTGCCGTTCTCATCCGTCAACGACGGCGTGATGCACGGCTGCGGCCACGACCTGCACATGTCGTACATGCTCGGTGCCGCGTTCTGGCTCGCCAAGCGCCGCAAACACATCAAGGGCTCCATCAAACTGCTGTTCCAGCCCGCCGAGGAACTTGGCCTCGGCGCGAAGGCCATGGTCGACGCGGGACTGCTCGCCGACGTATCAGCCGCCATCGGCGCGCACAACAACCCGAACTACGCGCCCGGACAGATCGCCGTCGGCCCCGAACCGATGATGGCCGGCTGCGTGAAATTCCATGTAACCCTGCACGCCACCGGCACACACGCCGGCTATCCGCACAAGGCACCGGCCCGATCGAGGCGCTCGCCACGATGGTCCTCGCATTGCAGACCATCGTGAGCCGTAACGTATCGCCGTTCCATCCGCTCGTACTGTCCATCACCGAAATGCACGGCGGCCACGTGTGGAACGTCGTACCCGACAAGGCGAGCTTCCAAGGCACCGTACGATACTTCCACAAGTCTGACGGTGAACTGGTGGAGAAACGCTTCAAGCAACAGGTCCAGTCCATTGCGGCCGGTTACGGCATCACCGCCGACATCGATTGGGACGATTTCCAGAACCCGCTCGTCTCCGATACGGAACTATCCAAGATAGTCGCCGACAACGTGCGCGATTACGCCCAGCTCGAACCCATCCACCCGTCGATGGCGGGGGAGGACTTCTGCGATTTCATGCCCGTCACCATGCCGGTGTTCGCCTTCATCGGTTCCAACGGCGAGGAAGGCTGCCCGGATTGGCACAGCCCGCATTTCGTCGGTCTTGACGAATCGCTGCAAGCCGGCGTGGAATTCTACGCCAACGCGGCGCTGACGGTGCTCAACGAACTGTCGTGACGCCACGTGCGGAACGCCGTAATCGTAATTTTCATAATCGTAAAAAACACAACATATCCAACAAATCAACGGTAGGTTAGGCAGCTATGACAGACATTCGCTTCGCACTCGCCCAAATCGACACCTGCGTCGGAGACCTTGATTCCAACGCCGACAAGGTCATGCGGTACGCGCATCTCGCCGCTCAGCAGGGCGCGCAGGTCGTCGTGTTCCCGGAAATGACATTGACCGGATACCCCATCGAAGACCTCGCCCTGCGTGCCACCTTCCGCAAAGCCGCATGGGACAAAGCCAACTGGCTCGCCACCGAACTGGCATCCGACAGTCTCGGCGAACTATATGTGGTGGTCGGCACTGTAGGCACCGACCGTGAAACCTCCAAACCGCGCAACCGTCTCGTCGTCCTGCACGACGGCGTTGTCTGGGCCGGCTACGACAAGCATTTCCTGCCCAATTACGGCGTGTTCGACGAATTCCGCATCTTCAGCCCCGGCAACAAATCCATGGTGCTCGACGTGAACGGCGCGCGCATCGGCGTGGCCATCTGCGAGGACATCTGGCAGAACGGCGGCCCTGTGGCCGAACTCGCCAAGGAGAACATCGACCTGCTGCTGACCATGAACGGTTCGCCATACGAGGAAGGCAAAACCGACACCCGTCTCGACCTCGCGGTGCGCCGCGCGGCCGAAGTGAACGCCCCGATGATCTACCTGAACCAAGTGGGCGGCCAGGACGACCTCGTCTTCGACGGCGGCAGCTTCGTTGTGGACGCCGACGGCACCCTGCTTGAGTGCTCGCCGATGTTCATGGAGGATCTGAGCTTCTTCGACTTGGACACGTCCGCGGAGCATCAGAAGGTCGGTACGATCGCAGCCAAACCCGATCCAGACGAGGAAGTGTACACCGCCTGCGTGCTGGGTCTGAAGGATTACATGGCCAAGAACCATTTCAAGGGCGTGTGCCTGGGCCTGTCCGGCGGCATCGATTCCGCGCTCGTGGCTGCCATGGCGGCCGACGCGGTGGGCGGCGAGAACGTGTATGGCATCTCCATGCCGAGCATGTATTCGTCCGACGGATCCAAGGACGATGCAGCTGATCTGGCGCGCAATATCGGCGCGCATTATGACATCCAGCCCATCGAGCCGCTGTTCGTCTCCTTCCAAAACCAGCTGGAACTGGAAGCGTCGCCGCCGAGAACCTGCAGGCGCGCATCCGCGGCGTCATCGTCATGGCCTACTCGAACTCCAAAGGACTGCTGGCCGTGGCCACCGGCAACAAGTCCGAACTGGCATGCGGCTATTCCACAATCTACGGCGATGCGGTCGGCGGCTATGCGCCAATCAAGGACCTGCTCAAGACCCGCGTGTGGAGATCTCCCGCTGGCGCAACAAGGCTGCCGCCGCCGGCATGGGCATCGGCGGTCTGCATGTCGTCGGCAACGAGCAGGGGAGCGCGGGCACTCCGCTGCCGGATGGTGTGATGATCCCCGTCAACTCGATCGAGAAGGCGCCGTCCGCCGAATTGCGCCCAGAGCAGAAGGATTCCGATTCGCTGCCGGAATACGCGCTGCTCGACCAAGTATTGGCGATGTACATCGAGCATGCTCATGGCCGCGCCGACCTGCTGGCCGACGGCTTCGACGAGGCGACCGTCGACACGGTCATGCGATTGGTCGACCGCGCCGAATGGAAGCGTCGCCAGTATCCGCTGGGACCGAAGGTGACGGCGCTGGCGTTTGGGCGTGATCGCCGTCTGCCGGTCACCAATGCATTCCGCGAATAATCGGCGATCGCAAGTAGAACATCGAGAGCCGAAGGAAGCCGATATGGAAAAGCAGTGGTATTTCAACACCGTCACCGAGCAGCCGGAATTGGGCATGATCTCTCCGGCAAGCCACCGCATGGGGCCGTACAGAACCCGTGAGGACGCGCTCGACGCGTGGAAGATCGTGCAGGAACGCAATCTCAAATGGGAGGAACAGGACCGCGAATGGAAACGCTGGTCAGCGGACGGCTCGGCATCTTCCGAAAAGTGAATTCCATATGAAAGCCACGCCCGATTGTGATTTATGTCACTAATTTCGGGAGTGGTTTTCAGGCTTTTCGCAGATGATTGCCGTTACAATCGTGAAGTAGCGACGGCGTAACGATGCGTCGCCAACCGACACCCAGTAAGGAGTGGAAATGGCAGCAGTTGATGCAACGGCGGTCTCCCAGGAGGAACTTGAGGCTAAGGCTTGGGAAGGCTTCACCGAGGGCAACTGGCAGAAGGACATTGATGTCCGCGACTTCATCCAGAAGAACTACACGCCATATGAGGGCGACGAGTCCTTCTTGGCTGACGCCACCGACAAGACCAAGCACCTGTGAAGTATCTGGACGACAACTATCTGTCCGTGGAGCGCAAGCAGCGCGTCTACGACGTGGACACCCACACCCCGGCGGGCATCGACGCTTCCCGGCCGGCTACATCGATTCCCCGGAAGTCGACAATGTGATTGTCGGTCTGCAGACCGATGTGCCGTGCAAGCGCGCCATGATGCCGAACGGCGGCTGGCGTATGGTCGAGCAGGCCATCAAGGAAGCCGGCAAGGAGCCCGATCCGGAGATCAAGAAGATCTTCACCAAGTACCGCAAGACCCACAACGACGGCGTCTTCGGCGTCTACACCAAGCAGATCAAGGTAGCTCGCCACAACAAGATCCTCACCGGTCTGCCGGATGCCTACGGCCGCGGCCGCATCATCGGCGATTACCGTCGTGTGGCCCTGTACGGCGTGAACACGCTGATCAAGTTCAAGCAGCGCGACAAGGACTCCATCCCGTACCGCAACGACTTCACCGAGCCGGAGATCGAGCACTGGATCCGCTTCCGCGAAGAGCATGACGAGCAGATCAAGGCCCTGAAGCAGCTGATCAACCTCGGCAACGAGTACGGCCTCGACCTGTCCCGCCCGGCACAGACCGCACAGGAAGCCGTGCAGTGGACCTACATGGGCTACCTCGCCTCCGTCAAGAGCCAGGACGGCGCCGCCATGTCCTTCGGCCGTGTCTCCACCTTCTTCGACGTCTACTTCGAGCGCGACCTGAAGGCCGGCAAGATCACCGAGACCGACGCACAGGAGATCATCGACAACCTGGTCATGAAGCTGCGCATCGTGCGCTTCCTGCGTACCAAGGATTACGACGCGATCTTCTCCGGCGATCCGTACTGGGCGACTTGGTCCGACGCTGGCTTCGGCGACGACGGCCGTACCATGGTCACCAAGACCTCGTTCCGTCTGCTCAACACCCTGACCCTCGAGCACCTCGGACCTGGTCCGGAGCCGAACATCACCATCTTCTGGGATCCGAAGCTGCCGGAAGCCTACAAGCGCTTCTGCGCCCGAATCTCCATCGACACCTCGGCCATCCAGTACGAGTCCGATAAGGAAATCCGCTCCCACTGGGGCGACGACGCCGCCATCGCATGCTGCGTCTCCCCGATGCGCGTGGGCAAGCAGATGCAGTTCTTCGCCGCCCGTGTGAACTCCGCCAAGGCCCTGCTGTACGCCATCAACGGCGGACGCGACGAGATGACCGGCATGCAGGTCATCGACAAGGGCGTCATCGACCCGATCAAGCCGGAAGCCGATGGCACGCTGGATTACGAGAAGGTCAAGGCCAACTACGAGAAGGCCCTCGAATGGCTGTCCGAGACCTATGTGATGGCTCTGAACATCATCCATTACATGCACGATAAGTACGCTTACGAGTCCATCGAGATGGCTCTGCACGACAAGGAAGTGTACCGCACCCTCGGCTGCGGCATGTCCGGCCTGTCGATCGCGGCCGACTCCCTGTCCGCATGCAAGTACGCCAAGGTCTACCCGATCTACAACAAGGACGCCAAGACCACGCCGGGCCACGAGAACGAGTACGTCGAAGGTGCCGATGACGATCTGATCGTCGGCTACCGCACCGAAGGCGACTTCCCGCTGTACGGCAACGATGATGACCGTGCCGACGACATCGCCAAGTGGGTCGTCTCCACCGTCATGGGCCAGGTCAAGCGTCTGCCGGTGTACCGCGACGCCGTCCCGACCCAGTCCATCCTGACCATCACCTCCAACGTGGAATACGGCAAGGCCACCGGCGCTTCCCGTCCGGCCACAAGAAGGGCACCCCGTACGCTCCGGGCGCAACCCGGAGAACGGCATGGACTCCCACGGCATGCTGCCGTCCATGTTCTCCGTCGGCAAGATCGACTACAACGACGCTCTTGACGGCATCTCGCTGACCAACACCATCACCCCTGATGGTCTGGGCCGCGACGAGGAAGAGCGTATCGGCAACCTCGTTGGCATCCTGGACGCCGGCAATGGCCACGGCCTGTACCACGCCAACATCAACGTGCTGCGCAAGGAGCAGCTCGAGGATGCCGTCGAGCATCCGGAGAAGTACCCGCACCTGACCGTGCGCGTCTCCGGCTACGCGGTGAACTTCGTCAAGCTCACCAAGGAACAGCAGCTCGACGTGATCTCCCGTACGTTCCACCAGGCGCTGTCGTCGACTGAACGGCACAATCAGCCAAATGAAAGCCGTCGCATGAAACGACGGTAATGCGAAGGGACGGAGCTCGTGGCTTCGTCCCTTTCGCTTTTCCCATATCGTTTTCCCATATGATTGGGATGGCAGATGAAAGGGGACATTGATGTCTGAACATATTTTCCGTTCCACGACCAGACACATGCTGAGGGATTCCAAGGACTACGTCAACCAGACGCTGATGGGAGGCCTGTCCGGATTCGAATCGCCAATCGGCTTGGACCGTCTCGACCGCATCAAGGCGTTGAAAAGCGGCGATATCGGTTTCGTGCACTCGTGGGACATCAACACTTCCGTGGATGGTCCTGGCACCAGAATGACCGTGTTCATGAGCGGATGCCCTCTGCGCTGCCAGTACTGCCAGAATCCGGATACTTGGAAGATGCGTGACGGCAAGCCCGTCTACTACGAAGCCATGGTCAAGAAAATCGAGCGGTATGCCGATTTATTCAAGGCCACCGGCGGCGGCATCACTTTCTCCGGCGGCGAATCCATGATGCAGCCGGCTTTCGTGTCCCGCGTGTTCCATGCCGCCAAGCAGATGGGAGTGCATACCTGCCTTGACACGTCCGGATTCCTCGGTGCGAGCTACACCGATGACATGGTGGATGACATCGACCTGTGCCTGCTTGACGTCAAATCCGGCGATGAGGAGACCTACCATAAGGTGACCGGCGGCATCCTGCAGCCGACCATCGACTTCGGACAGCGTCTGGCCAAGGCAGGCAAGAAGATCTGGGTGCGTTTCGTGCTCGTGCCGGGCCTCACATCCTCCGAAGAAAACGTCGAGAACGTGGCGAAGATCTGCGAGACCTTCGGCGACGCGTTGGAACATATCGACGTATTGCCCTTCCACCAGCTTGGCCGTCCGAAGTGGCACATGCTGAACATCCCATACCCGTTGGAGGATCAGAAAGGCCCGTCCGCGGCAATGAAACAACGTGTGGTCGAGCAGTTCCAGTCGCACGGCTTCACCGTGTACTAAACGCCCGTCCTCTCAATGGCTTCCCCATATTCGCTGGATATGCGGAACGCCTCATATTGGTCCATGCCGCCGACTGAATCGATGGCATGGACCAATTTATTCATACGCTGAAAAATCTTCACATTCGACGCGTGGCAAAGTGGTTCGAAATACTACGAAATGCCCTTCTCTGTCGTAGCCTTGAACTATGGCAGACATCTTTGATTTTCCACGAGATGCGCGCAACGTGGCGCGCGCCGATGGCAAGGGAGCGGATATGGGCGGCGAAGCCCCACAGACCATGCTTATGCGACCGCAGGGCGTTCCCGACCAAGTCTGGAACGCGGTGCTTTCCGTGGACCGTATGCGGCGTTTGAAAGGCATGACATACCGTGAGATTCCGGTGCCCAATTCCATGGCGAACTTCGGCATCGGCGTCGCGTTGGAATGCGATGAAACATACGCATCCGGCTGGATCATGATCCTGTACTCGCTCAAATTCCGAGAGGACTGGCACTCCCACTGGCGTTGCGTGGCTTTCGCATCCCTGCCACTGCCCGACAAGGAGGACGACTGCCTGACTCCGGGCATGTACTGGGACATGATGATGGAACGTCTCAATCCAAACGATTCCGAACATGTATCCGGCACCGTCACAGTCACCCAAAACACAGCATTCGGCCATGACCCCGATGTGCCCAGGGTGGGCTGCGAGATCCGGGTGTCTTGGACTCCACTAGACTATGCCGATGGAGGCCTTGACGCCGGCTCCCAAGTCGGACAGTGGGCGTCGTTCCTCCGGTCCATGACGCAATCCGAGGAGGAAAACCCCGTTGACTGACGAGCCGAAGCTGCTGGCGGAACCGCGCGAAGGCGTGCCCAACGTGATCGACACGTTGCCGGCATTCCGTGACTATTGCAGTGAGCTGGCTTCCTCACATGGCTCCCTTGCCGCGGACGCGGAACGCGCATCCGGCTTCCGGTATGGGCATGAGGACTGGTTGGTGCAGTTCAAACGCGACGGAGCCGGCATCGGCCTGCTCGATCCGCAGGCGCTCGCCGCGGCCGGGGCGGATTGGAACGATTTCAACCGTGCCGTCGGAGATGCGGTATGGATTCTGCATGATTCCCTGCAGGATCTTCCGGGATTCGACGAACTCGGCATGGAACCGCAACGGCTGTTCGACACGGAAATCGCCGCGCGTCTGCTGGGATTGAAACGATTCGGACTTGCCGCCGTCACCGAGCACTTTCTTGGACTGACCCTTGCCAAAGAACATTCCGCGGCTGACTGGTCGTATCGTCCGTTGCCTCGTGACTGGCGAAATTACGCGGCGTTGGACGTCGAACTGCTCATCGAGCTTGAAACGAAGATGCGCGCCGAACTCAAACGCCAAGGCAAGATGGAATGGGCCCAGGAAGAGTTCGATTACGCGCTCAAAGAAGGTCTGGGACCACGCAAGGAGCATCCGATTCCCTGGATGCATGTCTCACACATCACTGAAGTCATGCGTGACCGGCAGGCGCTGGCCATCGTCCGCGCGCTATGGACCCGCCGTGACGAACTCGCGCGCGAATACGACATCGCGCCGACCCTGCTATTGTCCGACAGCTCCATCATCGAAGTGGCGAAACGCAAACCACACAACGCTGCGCAATTCCGTTCGATTCGCTCCATCAACGAACGCGTGCGCATCCATACCGATTCCGAACAGGACAAGATGTTCGAACGGTACGCGCCGATTCAACGCAAAATCAAACCGAGCATGTGGAAGAACATCATCCAGGACGCGCTCGCCCTGCCGCCAAGCGAATGGCCGGACGTGGACGGCGGCGCCGCGCGGCGTCATGAATCGCAGTCCGCTTCGGCTCCCAAATCGATTCGCGTGTGGAAGGAACGGTATCCGGAACGTCTGCAAGTGCTCAACAGGGTGCGCAAGGCGGTCTCCCAGATAGCGGAGGACACGCGCACGCCTGTGGAAATCGTCATCAAACCGCAGTATTTGCGTAACCTGTGCTGGACGGACGAACCTCGTAAGCGTGACGTCGCGCGATTCCTCGGCGAACAGGCGCACGCGATTGGCAGGTCTCCCTAGTTGCAGAGTCCGTAAGTCGCGCTATTATGTAGAGGTTGCCTAACGGCAGAAATATGAAGAACCGTATTTTTCAGGAGCGCAAGCGTGAAAATCAGCGTCAGGAATCTTGAGCCGACCAAGGTGAAGCTCACCGTCACCGTCGACCCGGAGGAGTTCAACCCGTATCTCGACGAGGCTCGCAAGGAAATCGCAAAGCAGGTCAACGTGCCTGGCTTCCGTAAGGGCCACGTGCCCGGCAAGATCATCGACCAGCGTATCGGCTTCGGTGCCGTCGCCGGCGAAGCTGTGAACAACGGCGTGCCGGAGCTGTATTCCAAGGCTCTCGAAACCAAGAAGATTCACCCGATGGCTCAGCCGGAGATCGACGTTCAGGACGTGCCGGAATCCGCCAAGGATGAGACCAAGCTGAAGTTCGTCGCCACCGTCGAGCGTCGCCCGGACATCGAACTGCCGGCTCTTGACGGCATGGAGATCGAGGTCGCCAAGGCCGAGGTCACCGATGAGGACATCAACAACCGTCTGGAAGCCCTGCGTCAGCGTTTCGGCACCCTCGTGAGCGTTGACCGTCCGGCCGCCAAGGGTGACTACGCCAACATCGACCTCAACGCCGAAATCGACGGCGAAACCGTCGACTCCCAGGAGGGCGTGAGCTACGAGCTCGGCTCCGCACCATGCTCGACGGCCTGGATGAGGCCCTCGAAGGCCTGTCCGCCGGTGAGGAAACCAGCTTCGAAGGCACTCTCGAGGCCGGTAAGCACGAAGGCGAGAAGGCCTGATCAAGGTCAAGGTCAATTCCGTCAAGGCCGAGGAACTGCCGGAACTCGATGACGACTTCGCTTCCGAAGCATCCGAGTTCGACACCCTCGACGAGCTGAAGGAAGACCTGAAGAAGGTCGCCGCTCAGGACGCCGAAGGCCGTCAGGCCACCGCCGCTCGTGACGCGTTCATCGCCAAGCTCGAGGATGGCCTCGAGATTCCGGTGCCGAAGGGCGTCAAGGCCGAAATGGTCGAGCAGCAGCTCAAGAACGTGACCGCGGATCCGTCCAAGGCCACCAAGGAGCAGAAGGCCGAAGCCGAAGAAACCGTGGAGAAGGAACTGCGCGACCAGATGGTGCTCGACGTGCTCGCCGAGACCATGGACGTCAAGGTCTCCCAGGGTGAGGTCTTCAACTTCCTCGCCTCCATCGCCCAGCAGTATGGCATGGATCCGAACGCCTTCATCCAGGCCATCATCGCAACGGCCAGATCGGTTCCGCTGTGCAGGAAGTCGGCCGTTCCAAGGGCCTGCTCTCCGGCATGCGCGCCGTGACCTTCAAGTCCGAGGGCGAGACCCTGGACCTGAGCGCCTTCCTCGGTTCCGCAGCTGAAGACGAAGAGTCCGAGAGCGTCGAGGCTGCTTCCGCTGCCGCCGCCGTGGCTGACGAGCTCGCTTCCGACGAGAAGTGAGACCGATTGGCCGCCTGTGGGCGTTGTATTGACGCAGCACATGCGATAAAGGCTGGAATCCTAAGGTTCCAGCCTTTTTCTATGATTCCTTTGCCTTGCTTTACACTGGAATACAGTGTGTGACTGGAGGAACAATGAATCAGGGATTCGCGGTGGTTGATTTCGAAACCACGGGATTGAGTCCGGCGAAAGGCGATCGGGCCATTGAGATCGGCTTGGTGCACGTGGCTCCGGACGGCACGCTCGAAGACGAGCATGAGACGCTGATTCATGTGGATCGCAGTGTCGGTGCCTCCTGGGTGCACCATATCACCGCGCGCGATCTGCTGCACGCGCCGGATTTCGAAGGCATCGCACATGAACTGCGTGACCTGCTTGCCGGCCGCGTGTTCGTGGCCCACAACGTGTCGTTCGACTCGCGGTTCCTGCTCGCCGAATACTCGCGCATGGGCGCCTCCATACCTGTTCATCAGAGCACTATGCTGTGCACGATGAAACTGTCGCGGTCACTGATTGGTCGCGGCAAGCTTTCCGACTGCTGCGACTACTTCGGCATCGCCAATGAGGATGCGCACAGCGCGTTGAGCGACGCGCATGCCACAGCGCTGCTGCTCGGACGGCTGCTGGAAGCCGATCCGAATTGGCCCGGCTTCCAGCGTCGTCTCGAATCGGCCGCGGATGCCGCGGAACAGTGGCCCACATTCGCCGCATTGCCGAAAGGGCAATGGCTGCCGCGTGGTACGCACGCCGCGGCGCACGCCAGCTGACCTTCGGACATTGGTCCAGCGGGGGAAGCGATTTCTAATATCCAAGCTCGGAACTTGCAGGAACTAGGACAGCAGGAATTTGATTTCGGCGAAGAATTCGCGGACCATGTTGTTCACCAGCATATCGGGCGGTGAACCGGCCGCGATGCCTTGGGCTTCGTCAAGTCCATTGTCATGCGCGATCTGCAATGCGCGGAACATGTGGAAGTCATTGGTGATGATGCCGACGGACGCGTTGTCTCCGGCAATGAGCTTCTTGCTGTTGACGATATTCTCCTGGGTGGTTTTCGACTTGGATTCCTGAAGGATGCGGCCTTCCTCAATGCCATGTGCCTTCAGATAATCGGCCATGCCCTGTGCCTCGGGGAATGGCTCGTTCGCGCCCTTGCCGCCGGAGACGATGCAGATGGTATCCGGACTGTTCCGCAGATAATCGGCCGCCGTGTCCAGACGATACCGCAAGGCCTTGCTGGGGCCGGACTTGCGCACCTGCGCGCCGAGCACCACCACATAATCGAGATGCTGGTCGCCCCGCGCATGCATGTTGCTGATGATGCACCCCTCCACCGTGCCGAATATGGCGATGCCGATGCACACCACGGCGATGATGACCCCTCGTATGATGCGGGGGAGCGCCACCCACCAATTGGCGGCGATTCCAACCGCGAGGAGGGCGAAAACGGCGGCGATGACCAGCCAGACCTTCCAGAAGCCGGTACCCGAATGTGTCTTCATCACGGCGAACGCGTAGAACGCCGACAGCAAAGCCAGCGCCATGCACAGAACGGTTCCTATTTGCCGTGCCATCGTCTTCATGCCAACCTCTTATCGTGTGGTGGTATACGCCGCTTGAAATCCATGGTCAAGCGTAAGCGGAATGGGGTTGCGGATTGTTGCGATGCGGACGATGTAGACGATTCTTTCGCAAATGTGACGTGTATGCTGCTGATGCGTTTCATATGCGAAACGCTGGCGGACATGGGAACATGGCGTCCGTATAATGGCGTGCGTCGCTCCTGCCCGGGCCGCGCAGGTCGAGGAGCGGCCCACGGCGACCGCCGCGATCTCCAACTCACGGTGCGCGGCATCGACCAAAAGGACTTCATCATGGCACGGCCATCCTCGCAACCATACCTCCACGACTCTTCGGCGCAAGCTTCGGAACAGGCTCCGCAGGCACGACCGACGGCATCGACCGCAACCAAGTGTGCGACACGCGGATCACTGCGATGGCGTGTGATCGACATTGCGGTCGGTGCGGCGGTCGGTGTGATGTCGGGTGTGATGTTCTGGGTGTTCGATGGCCTGTCCTATGGTCTGTTCCCGCTGCTGACCCTGATACTTCCCGGTTCGGCGGCGCTGTTGCATGCATTGTTCTACTTTCCCGCGACGCTGGGTTTGTTGATCGTGCGCAAGCCGGGCGCGTCCGCCTACGTGCTGTTGGTCGCCTCGTTCGTCGAAGTGGTGCTTGGTACGAAATACAGTGTGAGCCTGGTGGTGATCGCGCTTGTGCAGGCGCTTGCCGCCGAAGCGGTGTTCGCGGTGTTCCGCTACCGTCGTTGGACGCTTGGCGTCACGTTGCTGTCGGCCGTGGCGATCGGCATTGTATACAACTTCTACCTGTTGTTCTTCTATTACCAGGCGTTTTCGTTCTTCAGTCCGCGTGGACTCATCGGCACGGCATGCGAGTTGCTGAGCGCGGTCGTATTCGCCGGGTTCGGTTCGTGGGTCCTCTACCGAGCCTTGGCCAAGTCGGGAGTCCTCACCCGCTTCGCTCCGGACGATGACGCATGCTCGGGGGAATTTACTTTGATTGGTCGGCGTGCCGGAATGTGAACCAGGCGAGGAGCTGCTGCTCGCTGACGGGCTCGAAATCCCACGCATCAAGCCCCACATTCACGCTGAGCGGATCGGTGCCGTCGGGAATGCCTTGATGCGTATGACCATAGAGCAGCCAACCTTCGGTGGTCGGCGCCACATCGGCGAACTTGTTCCAGTTTTCCGGCCAGTTGCCGTGTTCTTCGGCCAATGCCGAGAGCCTGGGGAAGTGCTCATGCCTATGGTCTGCCGTGCGGTTGCGGCCGTCGGCTTGCCGGAGCCGTCGAGAACGGGAAGCTCCATGTCGATCTCGCGGTAGTCATCGATGGTCTCGAACACGTCCTCGTATAGCGCGTCATTGGAGCGGAGACGGAAGTTGCGGTCGTGGTTGCCGATGATCAGGTGCAGATGGCGGCAGTTGATGCGGCGCAGGCAGTCGAGCGTGTGCTCGACGGTGCAACGGTAGGAGAGATCGCCGAGAATCCATAGCTCGTCATCACGCCCGACGGTCTCGTTGATGTTGCCGATGATGGTGTTCTCATGGCGTGTGATGTCGCAGATTGCTTTGAACGACGTCTGATTGTCGCGTACGTATTGTTTGATCCATGCGTGCGCGGCGGCGCGACCCTGCGCCTGCCAGACATCACGGTATTCGGTGCGGAGCCTGCCATTGTTCAGGAATCCGCGCAGTGCGGTGACCAGAGGGTGGCCGAAATGCGTGTCCGAAGTGAAATAGCGCATGTGATTCCTTACGGTATGCGGTTGCTGGATGTTTTTATCAATGATAGAGCGCAACATCACGCGAATGACTCTCCCCCAAAAACGCTTGTTGGCTTGTTTGTGGCACCGTTTGGCGATTATGGCGAGTATGAGCGTTGGAATTCCAACGCTCATACTTCGGGTTTTGGCGTTCGGCTGCCACATTGCAAATTCTGTGAATCTAGAGTTTTAGTAATCCAGATATGGAATATTAGCAAAACATGTCAATAAGATATAAAATGATAAAAAATAGTGATTGGAGTGGCAATGGTAGTTCAGCTTGCGACACGTGTTGATGATGATCAGGCGGAAGAGTTCCGTGAAACGACAAAGAAGCTCGGTCTTTCCACGGCTGATGCGCTGCGTATGTTCGTCTCGTCCTTTAATGAATATCAGGGGTTCCCATACCAGGTACGAGTTCGACAGGTTGCGGAACCGTTCGAGAATGAACGGGAGGCTTCTGATTTCGCTAATGATTTGTCGATGAGGATGATCGCTGATGAGGAGGGGTGAGATCTGGACTGTGCTGGCTGATGGTTACGCGAGAAAGCCTCGGCCGGTTGTCGTTGTGCAGAATGACGAAATCGAGGGTTTTGACTCTACGTGGTATGCCTGATGACTTCTTTTACGTCGGATGATATGACTACCCGGGTTAAAGTTCCTCCTACTACGCAGAATGGTTTGATTAAAAAGTTGGGTGATGACGGAGAAGATTCTTGCAGTGCACACTTTGGCATTGGGCCAACGCATTGGAATTTTGGAAGATGATGTCATGCGCCAGGTGGAAAAGAAACTTGCACATGTTCTAGCTCTATGAAAGCGCTTGATGCGATTTCGCGGGTCGCTATGCCGCAGCAGATAGCGGAGATTGCTCGTCCTATCGCGTTGCGGCATCATGTCAATGAACTGTACCTGTTCGGTTCCATGGCTCGAGGGGAGGGGCATGCGGATTCGGATATCGATTTCATCTATCAGTTGACGACACCGCCAATCCAATGATTGATGAGTGGGCTTTGCGTGATGATCTTGCATCGACTTTTGGTCGGGAGATCGACTTGGTGAAAAAACGATACATTACCACTGAACTGCAGGACAGACTGGCTGAAATGCAGCGTGTGATATTCGTCAATTCCATAACCTCCAATCCGATGTTCCGCATTGATAACGCCCGAATTCTTGCGCACTTTCGGATTCCGGCCCTGACGTAAGAGGGCATGGCCCGCGTCCTGTGTACGATTTTCATTCGCCAAAACAAAAAACCGCGATTGGAAGCCAGGAGACGGAAC
>ENA-OQIG01000266-OQIG01000266.1-human-gut-metagenome-genome-assembly--contig:-NODE-266-length-31247-cov-2.586150_pt1 | contig 31247 bp, 35 predicted proteins | sample MGYA00242576_ERZ504741 | MGnify/ENA primary metagenome ERZ504741 (study PRJEB26092, sample SAMD00036436) | human gut metagenome | host: Homo sapiens | study: EMG produced TPA metagenomics assembly of... | reverse complement strand
CGCTATAGCCCCGTCTGGACATCCAGGAACTCATACCACCAAAAGTGGTATGCTGATCGCGGCAAACATCGGCTAAAGAACAATTGTAGTCTACTTTCAATACTTCAAGGAAATGTTTCCAAGTTTTTCCAAATCGATTTTCTGCTAAATCCATAATGCTTCATTTTTATACATAGCAAAAATATAAGAATGAAAAAGGGCGACAAGATAGAATCGCGGAGACGCTTACTTCTAAACAAGGTAAAAAGACGGTGTAAGAGCGCCCCTTCACCCGTAAACACACTATTTATCAGGAATCTGGAAGAAAGGTGAAGGGCAGAAAAATAACTACGTTCGAGAAAGAGAATTGAATATCAATTATGCGCATAATGCTTCTGTTCTGTTATTACAATCAAAGTTACAATTACAGACATAGGGATTAGTAGTATTTTTCAATTCCCCCAAATCCTTTTATCATTTTATTTTCCTTCGTTTTATTGATAAAGTTGTTCAATCGCTTTTCAAATTCTTCCGGCCGTTTTCTGGCAGCCTCAATGTATGCAATTCGGATACGTCTATACGCATTAGAAAATTGTTGGTAATTCTCCCATACTGTTTTATCCTCTTTCAGTTTTCCGATAATATCATTCGGGAAGACAAAAGGGGCTGACAATACTTTTCGTATATTATCTTCCCTATCAGGGTGAATCATATTATGTTCCAGCAACCATTTCAGTCTCTCTTTGTTGGCTTGCGAGTAGGAACTTTTAGGGTTTCTGGGTGTGAAATGCTGGATTTTATGTTCTTTGTCGAGCGCCTTTATGGTGCTGTCGATCCATCCGAAGCAAAGGGCTTCTTCGACAGCGTCGTTGTATGTAACACTTTTTTCGCCCGAAGATTTGGAGGGGAATACAAACCAAACGTCACTGGCATTTTCAAAGTTGTCCGCCAGCCATTTTCGCCAATCTTCTCTGTTTTCAAAATATTTTATTTCCATAGTGCTAAAAAGAACAGCACCCCATTGTTGAGAACAGGTTGCTGTTAAATTGGTTATTCATCAGACTTCATGTATGGGAGTCAGGGGCTTTTATTCGTCCGGTCACTTATTTGTCTCCGTACATCCTCGCCCGCAATTCCTTAATATGGTCGGAAGTGATATATTCGTCATATTCCATCATCTTGTCGATGATACCGTTCGGTGTCAGTTCGATGATGCGGTTGGCAACGGTCTGAATAAATTCGTGGTCATGAGACGAGAAGAGGATATTTCCTTTGTACGTCTTCAGGTTGTTGTTGAATGCCTGGATAGATTCCAAGTCCAGATGGTTGGTCGGAGTGTCCAGAATGAGGCAGTTGGCATTGCGCAGCTGCATACGGGCAATCATACAACGCATCTTCTCACCTCCAGAGAGTACGCTTACTTTCTTCAATACCTCTTCGCCGGAGAAAAGCATACGGCCGAGGAAACCTTTCATATATACCTCGTTGCCTTCTCCAAACTGGCTCAACCAGTCTACCAGGTTCAGGTCGGAATTGAAGAAATCAGTGTTATCCAGCGGCAGGTAAGCAGTGGTGATGGTTACCCCCCAGTTGAAAGTACCTGCATCGGGTTTCATGTTTCCGTTGATAATTTCGAAGAAAGCAGTCATCGCGCGCGGATTGCGTGACAGGAATACCACCTTGTCACCTTTCTCTACGTTGAAGTTCACGTCGTTGAAAAGCACCACGCCTTCTTCCGTCTTCTTGCTCAATCCGGAAACTTCCAGAATCTGGTTGCCCGGCTCGCGTTCGGGAGTGAAGATGATGCCCGGATACTTACGTGAAGAAGGTTTGATTTCTTCTACGTTCAGTTTCTCCAACATCTTCTTACGGCTCGTTGTCTGCTTGCTCTTCGCTACGTTCGCGCTGAAACGGCGGATAAACTCTTCGAGTTCTTTCTTCTTCTCTTCAGCCTTCGCCTTCTGGTTCTGTTGCTGACGGAGAGCCAATTGGCTGGATTCGTACCAGAAACTATAGTTACCGGCAAACATATTGATTTTTCCGTAGTCGATGTCTACGGTGTGTGTACATACAGAGTCGAGGAAGTGACGGTCGTGGCTTACCACCAATACGGTATGCTCGAAGTTGGCAAGATATTCTTCCAACCAGGTCACTGTTTCCATATCCAAGTCATTGGTAGGCTCATCGAGCAAGAGGTTGTCCGGATTTCCGTACAATGCCTGCGCCAGCATGACACGTACTTTTTCCTTACCACTCAATTCACCCATCAATACGTAATGCTTATCTTCTTTCACGCCCAGTCCGCTCAATAGCATGGCTGCGTCGCTTTCCGCATTCCATCCGTCCAACTCGGCAAATTTTTCTTCCAATTCGGATACTTTCAGTCCGTCTTCGTCTGTGAAATCTTCTTTTGCATACAATTCTTCGCGTTGCTTCATGATGTCCCACAACACGGTATGTCCCATCATGACGGTATCCATGACGGTATATGAGTCCCACTTGAAGTGGTCCTGACTCAACACCGAGAGACGTTCGCCCGGTCCGAGCGCAATCGTACCTGTTGTCGGGTCCAGATCTCCGTAAATCGTACGAAGAAACGTAGATTTTCCCGCACCGTTCGCACCGATAATACCATAACAATTACCACTCGTAAACTTCAGGTTTACGTCATTAAATAACACTCTTTTACCAAACTGAACCGATACGTTCGAAACTGTAATCATCTTATTATTTACTATTTTACTAGTTACTATTTACTATTTGAGCGTGCAAAGGTAGACATTTAAAATGAATTATGAGCTATCTGATATGTGCCAATCTGACATAAAAGTGTTACCTTTGCTGCGTTTTTTGGCAAAACGGCCAACTTGGCAAAGTTTTTGCAGACGAAATCTGTGACATCCGGTCAGTCCGGTATGTTTATAAGCGGTATCTTGCATAGATAACGTGTGTTTCTAAATAGTAAATAATAAAATAGTAAATACCAAGATGGATCCGAAAGAAAAAAAAAGTGAAGGAAGAGGAACTGAATGTGGAGGAAACTCACAATCCTGCGGAAGACCAACCGCAAAACGAACAAGCAGAGGGAACCGCTCCGCTGACTCATGAAGAGGAGTTGGAAAAGGAACTGGAAAAGGCTCAAGAAGCGCTTGAAGAGCAAAAGGATAAATATCTGCGCTTGTCTGCCGAGTTCGACAATTATCGTAAACGCACTTTAAAGGAGAAGGCCGAACTGATCCTGAATGGTGGCGAAAAGAGTCTTGGCAGTATTCTTCCGGTAGTGGACGATTTCGAACGTGCATCAAGACGATGGAAACGGCAACGGATGTCAATGCCGTAAAAGAAGGGGTGGAACTGATTTACAATAAATTTATGGCTGTTCTGGCTCAAAATGGTGTGAAAGTCATCGAGACGAAAGACCAACCGCTGGATACTGATTTCCATGAAGCCATCGCGGTAATCCCCGCACCGTCGGAAGCACAGAAAGGTAAGATTCTGGATTGTGTGCAGACGGGGTATACACTGAACGACAAAGTGTTGCGCCACGCCAAAGTGGTAGTAGGGGAATAAGGATTCGCAACCCATAAAACTCATAATTTTTAAAGAAGCATGGCAGAAAAAAGAGACTATTACGAAATATTGGAGGTGACGAAGACAGCCACAGTAGAGGAGATTAAGAAAGCGTACCGTAAGAAAGCAATCCAGTATCACCCTGACAAGAATCCGGGGGATAAGGAGGCAGAAGAGAAATTTAAGGAGGCGGCCGAGGCTTATGACGTGTTGAGTAACCCGGAAAAGCGTTCGCGTTACGATCAGTTCGGTCATGCGGGAGTGAGCGGTGCGGCAGGCAATGGCGGTCCGTTCGGTGGTTTCGGTGGCGAGGGGATGTCGATGGATGACATTTTCTCTATGTTTGGCGACATCTTTGGTGGCCGCGGCGGCGGTTTCGGGGGAGGCTTCGGAGGGTTTAGCGGATTTGGCGGTGGCGGTTCACAGCAACGCCGGTATCGCGGCAGTGACCTTCGTGTGAAAGTGAAGCTGACGTTGAAGGAGATCTCTACCGGAGTAGAAAAGAAATTTAAACTCAAAAAATATGTGCCGTGTGACCAGTGTCATGGCACAGGTGCCGAAGGTGACGGCGGTTCGGAGACTTGTCCTACTTGTAAGGGTAGCGGCTCCGTGATCCGTAACCAGCAGACTATTCTGGGCACTATGCAGACTCGCGTCACTTGTTCTACTTGTGGCGGTGAGGGTAAGATTATCAAGAACAAATGTAAGAAGTGTGGTGGCGACGGAATCATTTACGGTGAAGAAGTGGTGTCGGTGAAAATCCCTGCCGGAGTGGCAGAGGGTATGCAGCTTTCTATGGGTGGCAAAGGAAATGCCGGCAAACACAATGGTGTGGCAGGCGACTTGCTGATTCTCGTAGAGGAAGAACCGCATCAGGACTTGATTCGCGACGAGAATGATTTGATTTATAATCTGTTGCTTAGTTTCCCGACTGCTGCTCTGGGCGGAGCTGTGGAAATTCCGACTATCGACGGCAAAGTGAAAGTGAAGATTGATTCGGGTACTCAACCAGGTAAGGTGCTTCGTTTGCGCGGCAAGGGATTGCCGAATGTGAACGGGTACGGAACGGGGGATTTACTCGTCAACATCAGTATCTATGTGCCGGAAGCGCTCAATAAAGAGGAAAAGAGCACACTCGAAAAGATGGAGGCTTCGGACAACTTCAAACCTAACACGTCGGTGAAGGAGAAGATTTTCAAGAAGTTCAAGAGTTTCTTCGATTAATTTTTTGCTATAATATATAAGGTATAAGTGAGCTGCAATCTTTTTTGTGGCTCACTTCTGTTTTTAGGGCTTGTCCTTTTAAAAAAAAGACATATATTTGTGTAGCAAATAAATAGATACTAAATATAGACTTCAAGTATGGCAGAACCTTTTAAGAATATGTACAACAAGCAATTTTTCGATCTGTTTACGAAAGATTTGAGACTTGTTATCGATGATTTTGATGCTCACGGTTTTGTTTCTCAAATAATGGATGATGAATGGGAAGGCAGGGAACTAAAACAGCGCTGGATACATATCACTAGCATTCTGAAAAAGTTTTTTGCCGGCAGATTACAAAGAGGCGATCGCTAAGATTCTTGAGTTGTTGGATCATGTAAAAAGTACGCGGCCTGATTTTTCGGTGATAGACGATACGAAGTTTGGATTGATGCTGGAGTATGGGGTGATTCTGAATAATTATGTCGAGCAATATGGGTTGGATGATTATGAAACGTCTGTCAAGGCGATAGAGAAAATCACACAGTTCACAAGTTGCGAATTTGTGACTCATCCTTTTATAATAAAATATCCGGATGAAATGATGAAGCAGATGTTGGTTTGGTCGAAACATGAGCATTGGGGAGTCAGGCGGCTTTCGTCAGAAGGTTGCCGTCGCGTTTGCCTTGGGCGATGGCTTTGCCGAATCTGAAGAAAGACCCGACACCTATTATTCCTATTTTAGAGAATCTTAAAAATGATCCGGCAAGATTTGTACGGTTGAGCGTTGCCAATAATTTGAATGATATTGCGAAAGATAATCCGGAAATTGTCATTGATTTGGCAAAGAAATGGAAGGGGGAATCTAAAGAGGTAGACTGGATTATTAAACACGGTTGCCGGACGCTCTTAAAACAAGGGATTCCAGAGGTGATGGAGTTGTTTGGCTTTGATTCTATCAGAAATAATATTAGTATGGAGGATTTTCAGATTTCAAGTCTTAAGGTTAAAGTCGGTGATTCGTTGGAGTTTGGTTTTAACTTGTTGAATCATAGCAATAAGACAATCAAAATACGGCTTGAATATGGTATTTATTACCAAAAAGCAAATGGAACGCTGACGAAGAAAGTTCATAAAATCAGCGAAAAAGAATATACCGGGAATTCTACCACACGAATAACGCGAAAGCACTCTTTCCGCGTGGTTACGACGAGAAAATTCCATCTCGGGCTTCATCAAATTGCTATAATAATCAATGGGAGTGAATTTGAAAAATATGATTTCGTTTTGATTGAGTAATTCGATTGCTGCAACAAATAATATAAATCCTCGATTCTCCGGATGAAAATCGAGGATTTTTTATTTTGATTACTACTATCTTCTTCCTAATACCCCGGATTCTGTTTCAACCTCTCATTCATCACCCGTATTTTCTCCGGTATAGGGAATACAGTTGTATATCCACTTGCCTCATCCGGTAGTTGCGGACGGCTGCTGTAAGCTCTTGTAAACTTCCCGAAGCGGACTAAGTCCTGTCGTCTCCATCCTTCCCAAGCCAGTTCCAGCTGACGTTCGGCAAGGATATTCTCTAAAGTGGCAGTGCGGGGAGAAGCGTTGACACGGCTACGAACTTCATTGAGTTCTTCATCTCCGTTTGCTCCGTTCCGGACTTTCGCTTCACTCTTCATCAACAAAGCGTCTGCATAGCGGAACAATACAATGTCATTCTCCATCAACTTACCGTCTTTTGTGGCAGTCGGGTCGACTTCATACTTTTTCATGCGGGCTCCTGCGGTTTGTTCGTATGGGGTATCTGTTATATCCAGAGATACTTTCCAGGGCAGATATTCCAGTACCGTTCCATTATCCAGTTTGATTATGTTTCCTTTCAGGTCGTGGACAATTCCTGCAAAATAGCAAATATCAAAACGGGGATCTTGTTCCGCGGTTTCATAACCGAAAGTTTCGAGGGCTTCAATGGTGGCGCTGGGACCGTTCTCACCGCTTAGTCCGTAAGCCTTGGCGTGATTATAGTGGCGGGAACGGAAGAGATATTGCATCTGGTTGGTGTACAGAGTTTTGTTCATCGGGATAGTGAAGACATTCTCTACGGACGGTTCGTTGAATATAGAGAAATTCGTTTCGTATTCCGGTTCCAGTTTGTAGCCATAGTCTTGAGTTGGTCACAATAGTAGATGACTGTTTCCCAGGCATTTAGTTCGCTGCCGTTCACTGTGAACTTTATATTTTTTCCATCTGGGCGTTGTCCGTCCGTCCAATCATTGTCTGTATAAACTTCGGAGTTCAAAGCCAGTTTGGCCAGTAGGAAAGTTACCACGGGGCGAGTGATACGGCCATAGTAAGGGCCGGACTGGTTGCTATGTGCATCGCTCAACAAAGGAGCCGCCTCTTGCAATTCCTTGACAACAAAGTCAAAGACCGTTTTTCGTTCACTTTGCACTACATCTTTCATTGCTACGGAAGAGGATTGAACTAGCGGGATGCGTCCGAACAAATCCATCAGGTAATAATAATACATAGCCCGCATGGCACGTACTTCGGCACGGTATGCCGGCAGTTCCGTAGCGGAATGAGTTTCGGCGAATTTGTCTATCCGTTCCAGTGATTTGTTACTTAACATGACGACTTTATAGAGATATTCCCATGTAGCCTGAATGGCATCATTCTCTATTCCCCAATCGTGCAGGTAAAGTCCTTGCCAAAAACCACCGTCATACCAGTCACCTCCACGGGTGGGGATAATGGCTTCGTCGGAGGTAAAGGTGTTCAGGTCGTAGATCCCCTACCCGTTCCCTGCAATCCCCTGACTATCACTATAACCGCCTACGTATGTATAAAGCGAAGCTACTGCATTGAGATATACTTCCGAGATTGTATTGTAAACGTCATCTTCGGGTAACTTATCTTTCGGATTTTCCTCCAAAGACTTACTACATGAGAATAAGCCCAGGCACGCTATAAGAAGGAATACCAGCACTCCCGAAGGACGTAAGATCTTCTTTGAAAACAGTTCCGCTATCCTTGAAAGCAGTTCTTCTTTCTGCAAAAAAAGACTTTTATTTTTTACATATTATTGTTTCATTCATCTCCTCCTCCATTAAAAGTTAATACTCAATCCCAGTGTGTACGTCCGCGCCAACGGATATCCCCGTTTATCATCCACGCCTAAAGTGGAGTCCACCGTTGAACTGTTAATCATGGGTGAAAGTCCCGAATAACCGGAAATGGTTGCCAGGTTGTTGACTGTAAATGCCAGACGCAGGGAACGGACATATTTCTTCAGTTTCTGCACTTTCTCAATCGGCACGTTCCAACCCAGCGTCACATAGTCGAAGTTGACATAATCTCCCTTTTCCAACCAATAGTCGGTGGCGGTTGATCCTTGATGTTCTGTTTCGGGGCTTTCTTCATTACGTTATAGTCGGGAAATATATTCATGTTCATATAGGTCAGGGAGGTTCCGTTGTAAATTTTATGTCCGAAAGCTCCGTTAACCTGCAAAGACAGGTCGAAACGCTTGTAGCGGAAACTGATGTTGGAGCCAAGAATCGTTTTAGGTACGGCTTGTCCTGCCACGTAGCGGTCTTCACCATCTTCAAGGCTGACACCTCCGCCATTCAGATCGGCGATGCCATAGGTGTATCCGCCGTTTCCGTCGGATTCCAGTCCCGTACTGTGGGGAAGATAGAACACGCCCAACGGTTGACCCACCATCTGATATACGATGTGGTTGTATCCTCCATGAAAGCCGGCTCCGTCGAGGCCAGAAAGACTTTTATATTCGGGGGCAGAAAGCATTTCGCCGTTGTACATACCGCTTAATGAGAGCAGTTTGTTGCGCTGGAAAGTGATATTGGCATTGATATTCAGTTCCATATCCTTGGTCTTCAAGGGGGTGATGCCGATGGCGATTTCCGTACCCCAGTTGCGCATGGAACCGATGTTGGCAAGTAAGGTGTTATAGGTGAAAGGCGGTACGCTTACGTTGTAAAGGTAAAGCATGTCTGTGGTTCGGGAGTTGTAATAGTTGGCGGAAAGCAGCAGGCGGTTGCCGAAAAGAGCTACGTCGATACCGGTATTAAAGGTATGTTTCACTTCCCATTTCAGGTCGGGATTCGTGTTCCGTAAGTCTCCTAAAGATACGACGGCAGAGTTTCCGACGGGGACTACACCGTTCGGCTTTACAAGGTTCAATGTAGTGTATGAGTCAATCCCACTCTGATTACCTGCCAGACCGTAGCCAATACGGAATTTCAGATTATCCACCATCGGCAACTGCTTCATAAATTCTTCTTCACTAATCACCCATGCGGCAGATGCGGAGGGGAAGAATCCCCATTTATGGTTCGCTCCGAATTTGGAGGAAGCATCTGTACGGGCGTTCAGCGTCAGTACGTAGCGGTCGGCGTATGTATAGTTGAAACGTCCCATGAAAGATGCCAGACGGGGTTGGTCGTAGTAAGAATTAGTGCCTTCCCACAAGCGGAGTGCACCTGCCTGAAGATTATTATACCCGAATTTGTCGGTGCTGAAATTGCTTACTGTTGTATAATATCCCGTGTAGGTTTCTTTTTGAAGTTCGGCAAGTGCCAACACGTCAAAGAAATGTTTTTTCCAGTTTTTCTTATAGGTCAGCATCATGTTGCCCAGCAAGGATTCTCGCTTTTTGGTTCCTTTGTAAGCCTGGCCGTTCGCCCAGACGGAGGTGGGGAGGTATTGCGAATTTTCCACGATATTATAGGTATAGGCTCCGAAGAGGTTTAGTTTCAGTCCTTCCAGCAGATTGAAAGTCAGACGGGCGTGCGTGCTGATGTGCGAAGTGGCATCATCATCCTGCACTTCCATCCATGCCAATGGATTGGTAATTTGGCTGGCAGTCGTTATTCCGTCCCAGGAATTGGTGACGGGGTCTTTATGGTTGGGATAGGTGGGGTTGAATGTGGCTGCCGAATAGAACGTTTTCTGATAATCCACCAGATTATGATTCTTCTGAATGGAACCGAACATTCCCAGCTCGCAGTTCAGGAAGCCGTCGAACATTTTCTGATTCATGTTCATATTCGAAGTGAAGTTTTTCATGTCTTCATTCAAAATCACTCCCTGACGATCCATGAAACCAAGAGAAACGCGATAGCTGGACTCACTGGAACCACCATAAAAGGCGATGTGATGGTTTTGTTGTAGTCCTGTCTGTTCAATCTCTTTCTGAAAATCGGTATTATATCCTTTGTCCAGAATGGAAATCCCGCGTTCCGAAGCGATACGGCGGTACTCATCGCCGGACAGCATTTTCAGATTCTTGTAGACGGTGGAAATTCCGAAGCTACCGTTGTAGGCTACCTGTGTTCTGCCGCTCATTCCTTTTTTAGTGGTGACTTCGATCACACCGGAAGCTCCTCGTGAACCGTATTGTGCGGTTTCGGAAGCGTCTTTCAAAATGGTGAAGCTCTCAATATCCGTAGGGTAAATGGAGGTGAGCATACTCAAGTCGCCAAATACTCCGTCGACGATTATCAAAGGGTCATTGCCACTGGTCAGTGAGGTAGTTCCCCGCAGGCGTACCGCATCCAAGGCTGCCGGACCGTTTGACCCGCGTTGGATGGTCAAGCCCGGCACACGTCCGCGGATTGCTTCCAAAGGGTTCGTTATCTGGTCTTTATTCATCTGTGTCTCCGTAATCTTCTCTACGGAACCGGAGAGGGTTTTCAAACTTCCGGTGGCATATCCAACAGTTATCAATGAGTCTATGGGCGTGACGGGAATCTTCTGCGCCAAGGTGCTCTCGCACGGGATTACCAGAAGAAGAAGGCTGTAGAAAATGAGTCTAGCGTGTTGTACCATATTCTTAGTTTTTAAGGTAATAATACAAATATAACAAAAAAAGAGGGAATCTGGTTGAGTAGATTCCCTCTTTTATTCATAAATGATATTGACAATGTCTATTTCACGATTATCTCATCCGTAAATATCCAACCTCCGAATTCGCTTCCGGCCTGTGCCTGGTAACGTACGTATCTTCCTTTGGCTTCTCCCTGCCATGAAATATCCGTAAACCGGATAGGGGTTTCTTTGCTCACTTCAAAGTGTTGTTTTTGCAACTTCCGTGAAGTTAATTCCATCATCGGAAATGGAAATAATCACTGTCTCCGGCAGGAATACTTCCGCGCCGACCACTTGCATAAAAGCGGCGGTGACGGAATGGATAGGGGTTTCTTTTTCCATATCAATCGTCACATCGAGACGGTTGTCCGAGATAAATCCTTGCCATGAACCATCACCGTAAGTCCAGTCACCACGTATGCCGTCTGTCAGGGCTGTGTTGCCTTGTGCGGGATAATGGGGGCTATAGGAGGAGTTATAGGTCACTTTTTTACCGAGCGCCAAATGGCTGACTGGTTGAAGAGATTCGGGACGGCTGCCAATTTCTTTGCTCAAATCGAAAGGATGATATCCTTTTTTCTGTAAATCGGCACTGCTGACAGTGCGCGGGTATGGAAATCGGGCCACGACTTACGTTCCGGAGCCGACCAGGCTACTTCCGCCAATGCCAGCATACGGGGATAAATCATATATTCCACGTGTTCGGGAGTGGGGATATATTCCACCCATAGGTTACCCTGCACACCATAGACTAACTTTGCCTGCTCCGCAGTTAAGGAAGCGGGGACAGGATCGTAGGCATATACTTTCTTCAATGGCAGGTAGCCACCGATAGCTTCCGGCTGGGAGTACGGGGCGTCCTGATAGCTGTCCAGATAACAGTATGCACCGGTGTCATGATGCATGATGGCCGGAGGTGACGGCAGCAATACCACCCTCTTCTCCACGCCACGACATAACGGTTGCATTGGGCGCGATACCTCCTTGCAGAATCTCGTCCCATCCCAAGAGACGGCGTCCGTGATTGTTGAGGAACTTTTCGATACGGTGTATCAGATAGCTTTGCAGCTCGTCTACATTGGCCAGATGCTCGTCTTTCATTCTCTTCTGACATTTCGGACAGGTCTTCCAAGCCGATTTGCCGGCTCATCACCTCCTACATGAATGTATTCGGAAGGGAAAAGTTCCATGACTTCCGTCAGTACATTCTCCAGAAAGGTGAAAGTTTCTTCATTACCGACACAGAAATCGGAGTTCTTGTAAGGTTCTCCCGAACAGGATAGCTGCGGGTAGCAGCCAGCACTTCTTCCGAATGGGAAGGCATTTCAATCTCCGGAATCACCGTAATGTAATGCTGACGGGCATATTCCAGTATTTCACGAATATCGTCCTGGGTGTAATAGCCGCCGGAAGCTCCGGGTTCATCATAACGGAGGTATTTACGTCCGCCGTTCCACCATTTCTTCCAGGTGGGGTCTGTACGCCAGGCTGCAAAATCGGTCAGTAAAGGGTATTTCTTGATTTCAAGCCGCCAGCCTGCCGCATCGGTCAGGTGCAGGTGCAAACGGTTGATTTTGTAATATGCCAATGCGTCTATCTGCTTCTTTATAAACTCTTTGGTAGAGAAATGACGGGATACGTCCAGCATCAATCCGCGATAAGCAAAACGAGGGGTGTCTTCTATCTCGACAGAGGGTACGGAATAGCTGCCTGTGCTTGTCGGTTGCATCAGCTGTAACAGGGTTTGCATTCCATAGAATAATCCGGCTCCCGAAGTTGCCCGGATCTCAATTCGTTGAGAGGTGACGGAGAGTGTATAGCTTTCCGGTGATGGCAATTGGGGGGTCTTGGGGGTTATCAATAAGAAAAGCATCTGTTTCCTGTCTTTCATTCTCGCTTCTTTCAGCTGAACAGGTAATGCTTTCAGGTAATTCTCCCAGAGTTCCGCTTCTCCACCTTGCAGGTTTGTATAAAGTTTAGTCTTTTCTGACAGTAAAAAAGAGCCCGTCCCCTGCTCCATTTTTAATGGGACAGGTATGACGGACTGTGCCAGAATGGGATGTGCATGGAAGCACATCCCCAATATCCATAAGAAAAGACAAACTTTAGGGTATTCTTTTCTTATATTCATTAATCAATTTTGATTTCGTCTACAAATAAAAATGCGTTTTTACCTTTTCCTCCATGCCATGCCGGAAGTGATTTCTCCGGTGAAGCAATGACTCTCACGTATTGGGTGGTCACAGGAGCAAAGGTTAGTTTGTGCTCAACGATTCCGTCTTTGTCTGTCTCTTTCATCTCCGGATATTCTTCGGAAGCAATCTTTTTGAAGGTCTTGCCATCATCTGAAGTTTCTACGGACAGGTTTCTGGCATCAAATACCCAGTCTCCTTTTGCTACATTGGTAGAGATTGCCACGCTTGAGATTTCAGTAGGTTGCTGGAAGTCGATAGTCATATCCATGTCGTTTCCGTTGAAAGCGATCCAACGGCCTGACTTATAGCTGCTATTTCCTTTCAGACCATCTATCAAAGTGGAAGCTCCTTTGAACAGGTATTGTTCATTGATAGGCTGATTGGCTACAATCGGCTTCATGCTGGATTTGCTGAAATCAATCTTCTCTGTCACTGTCTTGCTTTCGCCGTTGGGACGAATGGCTTTGGCGGACAGGGTTACATTTTCCTTGATTTTCAATACTCCTTCGTAAACGGGGGAAGCGGCAGTAGGTTCTGTGCCGTCCAATGTATAGTAAACAGGGGCACCGTCGATGGTAGACAGGGTAACGTCCATTGTTCCTTCTGCCGGATTCGGGTCAAACTCGGCTTGTACGTCAAATACGTGTTTAGCGTAATTGTATCCTTCTGCATCGTACCACTTAATCAGTTGTGGAAGACGGGACAGGAAGTTGGCATAGTTTTTCTTTTCGGGGCTGGACCACTGAATTTCACACAAAGCAGCCCAACGAGGCAATACCATGTATTGTGCATGCGGGAAGGTAGCGATGTATTCTGTCCAGAGGTTGGCTTGCACTCCCTTGATGTATTTCTGTTCTTCCGGAGTAAGAGAAGCCGGCATCGGCTCGTAGCTATACACTCTTTCCATCGGCAGATAACCACCGATACCGAACGGTTCGTTTTCGATGTCTTTAGCTTGGTAGTAGTCGAAATACAGATAGGTGTTCGGTGTCATGATGACATCGTGTTTCTGCTTCGCAGCTTCGATACCACCTTTCTCACCACGCCATGACATCACGGTAGCATTCGGAGCAAGTCCGCCTTCGAGGATTTCATCCCAACCGATGATTTGACGTCCGTGGTCGTTCAGGAATTTCTCAATATGGTTGATGACAAAGCTCTGCAAACGTTCTTCTTTGCTGTGGCTCTGATCTGACTTCAATCCCAATGCTTTGATACGTGCCTGGCACTTCGGACATTTTTCCCATCTTACTTTCGGGCATTCGTCGCCCCTACATGAATATATTGTGATGGGAAGATTTCAATCAATTCACCATAAACATCTTCCAAGAATTTCAATACTTGGTCGTTTCCGGCGCAAAGCACATCTTCGGATATACCCCATTGTCTCCATACTTCGTACGGGCCACCGGTACAACCCAGTTCAGGGTAAGCGGCAAGGGCAGCTTGCATGTGTCCCGGAAGGTCGATTTCGGGAACAACGGTGATGTAGCGTTCGGCTGCATAATCTACAATTTCTTTGGCTTGTTCTTGGGTGTAGAATCCACCGTAAGGTTTGCCGTCGTATTCGCCGGAGTTACGTCCGATGACTGTTTCTGTTCTGTTAGCACCGATTTCAGTCAGTTTCGGGTATTTTTTGATTTCCAGACGCCAACCTTGATCGTCGGTGATATGCCAGTGGAGGCGGTTCATGTTATGTAAAGCCTGCATGTCGATGTAGGTCTTTATTTCATCCACGGTAAAGAAATGACGGCTGGTATCGAAATGCGCGCCACGATAGCCAAAGCGGGGAGCGTCATTGATTTCTACGGCTGGCATGGCAATATCCGCACCGACAGCCACAGGCAATGATTTGCGCAGGGACTGGATGCCATAGAATACGCCGGCTTCCGTAGGACCGGTAATCGTGATTCCGTCACCGGTAACTTTCATCTGGTAGGATTCCGGATTTTCGTTCTCCGTGCCTAATGCCAGTACGATTGCGTTTTTACCTTCTGTTCCGGCTTCAATAGCGAAATCTTTTCCGGTAGCCGTTTTCAGATAGTCTGCCAGGAATTTTGCGTTGCGTTGCATCTTCTCGTTTCCTCCCGGATAGAGAATTTTCAAACTGCTCTTGAGGATGAAGGGACTTCCTTGAGCGGTTACAATTTCTTGTGGCATGGGGATGATCTGGTAGTTGGCTTCCTGTTGCGCCGATTGGCAAGAGGCAAAAAGTCCTGCTAGTGCCAGACATCCGGTTAATTTAAAGAGTTGCTTCATAAACTAAAAAATTAAGTGTTAAGTTATTAAATAGATTAATTATAAGTTTCACGAATATGTTTGATTGTCAAAGGCAGCTCCTCTCCTTTCTTTATTTGGGGAGAAGTGATGACGACCGTTTTACGTTCTCCGGGAAGAAGGTCGAAAAAGTTGTCGCTGAAACGGGCTCCCTGCAAAGGAATTTCAATAAAGACATCTTTTGCAAGAGCGGGAGAAAACAATGTCAGTTCACACATGCCGTCTTTCTGTTTCATCTTGCAGGAAACGGTTGTTTCAGGCAGAAGCAGGTCTTTTGTTTTTCTAAAGAAGTATACGGTTTCGGCAAGGGTGTTTCCTGCCTTGTCTTTCAGTGTCAGTTGCATGAAACAGCGTTGCTGTTCTTCCGGTGATAGCCAGGTGTCGGGTTTTATACGGTACACGCATTGGGAAGTGTTAGCCGGAACTGTCAATGTGTTGAGTTGTATAGGCTTGCCTTGTTTCTTTCCGTCAAAGTCTGTTACTTTCATTTCCAACATCAGGTGGTCTTTGGTGTCCGGACAGTCGGAAATCAGGTAGATATTGAGGCTGTCGTTCTGCTGGATAGGATTGATGAGGATTGGAGCAAAGACTCGTTTGGCTTGGTAATGCAGGGCTTTCCAGTTACCGTAATAGTCGATGCTCGACCAGGATACTACCGGCCAGCTGTCATTCAGTTGCCAATACAGGGTACCCATACAGTAAGGACGGTTCCGGCGGTGTGCTTCCAGTCCGTGACGCATTCCTTGTCCTTGCAGCACTAGTCCGACATAGACAAAGTCTTCAAATTTTTCGGGGATGATATAGTCGCGCTCCATGTAGGTACGAATCAGGGCGTTGCCGATGCTGCTTTTCTGATGAGCATTCATCACTTCCGATTCTATCTGATAATCTTCCGGAGCGGCGAAAGTGGAGATGGTCTTCATTTCCGGAAAGGACTGAAAACCGAATTCGCTCATGAAACGGGGCAGGTCTGTATCGAGTGACTCGAATGTTTTTTGACCATACCAGACTCCCCAGTTATGGCTGTCTCCTATCCCCCAGGATTCAGGACGCCCCCAGTTGGCAAAATACGGGGAGCTGTGTATGTAGAAACGATCGGCATCCAGTTCCTTAACCTTGGCTGGAAGGAGCTGATGGAACAGTTTGTCGTAGCCTCGAAACATTTCCTGATAGATTTCGGGCGGGAAGTTCTTGTTGAATCCCCAATATTTTAAGGCTTCCAGTATTTCGTTATTGCCGCACCACATCGCCAGGGAAGCATGATTGCGAAGGCGACGGATGTTATAGCAGGCTTCCGCCTCTACCCTTTTCAGAAAGGTGGGGTCGGACGGATAGGGAGTGCAGGCAAACATGAAGTCTTGCCACACCAGTATTCCGTTTTCATCTGCCAGGTCATAGAAACGGTCATCTTCGTACGTTCCACCTCCCCATACACGAATGACATTCATGTTCGCTTCGCGGATGTCGCGGAATAAGGTTTGGTAGCGTTCGGTAGTGACGTTAGTCAAGAGTGCATCCTGGGGGATGTAATTGGCTCCTTTGGCAAACATAGGTACACCATTTACTTCAAAATAGAAGGATTCTCCGTCTTTATCTTTTTCATTAACGAGGCGAACAGTACGCAGTCCTATCCGGTGCGATTGCTCGGCTACGACTTTATCTTCTACTATGATTTGAGCGGAGAAATCATACAGGGCGGGCTTTCCCCATCCATTCGGCATCCAACGTACGGGGGATGCCACTTCGGAAGGTATGGAAACATGATTGATTCCGGGCTGTAAGGTGATTGCCTGGCTGATGCTTTTTTCTGCACTTCCTTCGAATGAGGTATTGATTCTCACCTCTGCCTGAAGTGGCCGGGGGAGTATGTTGTTTATTTCTAATTCATTAGACAGATTTGCGAGCTGGTCGGTCAGTGCGAGTTGCTTTACGTGATAGTCACTGATAGAAGCTGCGTCATAAAAACGGATGGTCAGCGGACGCCAGATGCCGCTGGTCACCATGCGGATTCCCCAGTCCCAGCCATAACTGTAAGGGGCTTTACGGGAGAATATGCTTAAATGTTTGTCGTGATGGTCGTTGTCTGCCGGATAGTTGAATCCGTTCGAGTTATATTGAGGCAGTGTCTGCCGGATGGGGGAATGAAAATAGATGTGAAGAAGGTTTTCTCCGATACGGAGTTGGGACTTGACAGGTATGGTATAACCGACAAACATGTTATCGGCTTTCAGCAACAATGCTCCATTGAGGTATACATCGGCGTATGTGTCAAGACCTTCAAAAACCAATTGGGCGTCATCCCGTTTCAGTTGTTCGGGGGTAACTGTAAAAGCAGTCCGGTATTCCCAGTCTTCATTTTCCACCCACTGAATCTTTTGTTCATTGATGCCATAAAAAGGATCGGGAAGTTGTTTATGGTTAATAAGATCCTGATGAACGGTGCCCGGAACCTGTGCCGGTCGCCACAGCTCCGTCCCTGCCTGGGAAAACTCCCAGCCTGTATTTAGAACGACAACTTCGGAATTGTCATTGCTCTGTGCATATGCCATACTGCAACAGCATAGTAGTTCACATGCTATTTGAGCCTTTTTTCCGATCAAATTAATCATCATAGTGAGGCATTAGATATTAACGGATTCAAAGATATTATTTTTTCAGCAAATTTCACTGATAATTTAACAAAATATGTTGTTTTTGCACGCCACGATAAATATACGGTTTTATTCTTTTATCATATCGGATAGTTTAACCGCTATTATATCTATCATTTCATTCCTAACAAATCTGTTAATTTCACCGCCTGAAAAGTCATGTGTGCCACACTGCTCTCATATAGAATACCGATTGTCTCTTTATCAATCATCGTCAGGCAACTATATCCCCATCCTTCTGCTTCGTCGAGCATGATTTGATGTTCGGGCAACCAGGTAAGTCCTTTATCCAGACTTGTTTTTATTGTTATATGATTGCGCCTTTAGTCGTATCCGGATTTGAAAACAACAGGAGGTCTTTATTCAAAACGTTGTCCTTGGCATCGACATGAATCAGACTGGCCATACATACCGGTTCCTGAAGTGCCTTACGTGAAGACGGGTGTTCTGTCCAGGTTTTTCCCAAATCTTTCGTTATGGCAATAGCCCGGCTTCCTCCTCTATTGTCACGCATATTCAGCATCAATACTCCCGGTTCTATTTCCGCAACTTGTGCTTCCGTTGTATTTGTTCGTGCCATATTGTGCATTTTCCACGTTTTCCCCCGGTCTTTACTATACATGATTCCTGCATTCGGAACACGGTAGAGTCTATAAACTGCGTTGGAAATACTAATGTGCCGTCGCTCATCGTTATTCCACGTCCGGGTCCTTGAAGGAGAAAATACCAGGACGGATCTTTTACCTGCTCTGTTATATTGATCGGTTTCGACCATGTTTTACCATCGTCTGTACTCTTTGCCAATACCAGCTGTGCGGTATGGTTTATATCCATTCCCGAATGGGAGCTCCACCAGCACGTTGATTACCCATACCATGTGTCCATGCGGCAACCACCCAGACGGTATTCGTTTGAGTATCTACCAAAATAGAGGGATCTCCTACCCCATTCTGTGCTTTAGGCAAACCGCCATACTCACCAAATGAAAGCGGAAGACGCATTTTCTCCCAGCTCTTCCCTCCGTCAGTGCTACGACTCAAACCCACATCTACATATTCCTGTAAATCGACACTACTATTATATCGGACATCGTACACTCCCAATAATGTTCCTTTATTGGTTGTCACTAATCCGGGAATACGGAAGGAAGCAGAACCGTCATTACCAGCATGACGAACTCCGACTGCCATCCGGTGAGTAATATCTTTCGGGGAAATAAATTTACAATAGAGTTCTTTCCCATCCACTTTTACAGCATGTAAATCAGAGACTATTTTAGTATGCAAAGAGGCATCTGTTTTCATCTGCAAACTGATCCAAAAAAAGTTGACACCTGGAAATAAATTGTAATTACCTCTTAATACAACTTTTTCCGATGGTCCGACCTCTGCACATTTTATGGAATAGGAAGGATTAGCCGCCAATGTCGCACCCGGTCGATGGCTAGATATGTACTCTACAGGGGCAAAGCGGTTTTTGTTTTGATCTTGTAAGGCCTCTGTTCCTCCATAATAGAGTTTGATTGCCTGGACATCCGCTAAGTTGGTACTTTTACTGAAATCTAAAACAACTTCATCGAGCATCTTGCTTTCCTTTGCATCCAACCGGATATAGAACAGAACATTGTCCTGCCGCTCTATCAAAACCGGGATTTGTGTTTCATGGATAAACACTGTGTCTGAAGCTTTTACGTCAAAAGAATAGCCTAATAAGACAAGGAAAAGTAAATAAAAAATTCTTCTCATAATGGGGGTATTAGTTAGTTTAACGCGATAAAGATAAAACTTTTCTACCATAATACAGCTATGCAAACAGTTAACTTTCATTTTACCAAGTCTGGTAGGACTAGTCAATACTTTGACCACCATTCTGGCTCTTGTCATCATTGATAAGGTAGGCCGCAAGAAACTTGTTTATTACGGAGTTTCGGGAATGGTTGTTTCTCTGATTCTCATCGGCCTGTACTTCCTCTTCGGAGATTCCCTGGGAGTATCCAGCCTCTTCCTGCTCGTTTTCTTCCTGTTCTATGTATTCTGCTGTGCCGTGTCTATCTGTGCCGTGGTGTTCGTGCTCCTCTCGGAGATGTATCCCACCAAGGTTCGCGGACTGGCCATGTCGATAGCAGGATTCGCTCTGTGGATCGGAACGTACCTGATCGGACAGTTAACCCCCTGGATGCTCCAGAACCTTACCCCCGCCGGAACATTCTTCCTGTTCGCCCTCATGTGCGTGCCGTATATGCTGATTGTCTGGAAACTCGTGCCGGAGACTACCGGGAAGTCGCTGGAAGAGATTGAAAGATATTGGACCCGTTCGGAATAGTAAAACAAAAAAGACCTTAATAACTTAATAATAAAAAGATGTATGGATTTTAAGAAACTGGCAAATCAATACAAGGATGAACTCTTGGATAATGTTCTTCCTTTCTGGCTTGAAAACTCACAAGATCATGAATATGGAGGCTACTTCACCTGTTTGGATCGTGAAGGAAGAGTTTCGATACAGATAAATTTATCTGGCTGCAAGGCCGCGAAGTGTGGATGTTCTCTATGCTTTACAATAAAGTGGAAAAACGTAAGGAATGGCTGGATTGTGCCGTTCAAGGTGGTGAGTTTTTAAAAAAATATGGACATGATGGAGACTATAACTGGTATTTTTCCCTTGACCGTTTGGGTAGACCATTGGTAGAACCATACAATATCTTTTCATATACATTCGCTGCCATGGCTTTCGGGCAATTAAGCCTTGCAACCGGTAATCAGGAATATGCTGACATTGCCAAGAAAACCTTCGATATTATCCTTTCCAAAGTAGATAATCCGAAAGGTAAATGGAATAAACTTCATCCGGGCACTCGTAATCTAAAAAATTTTGCCCTGCCGATGATACTATGCAATCTTGCTATGGAAATTGAGCATATTTTAGGCAAGGACTATTTGGAACAAGCGATGGATACTTGTATTCATGAAGTTATGTCTGTCTTCTATCGTCCCGAACTTGGTGGTATCATTGTTGAGAATGTAGATGTGAATGGTAATCTGATAGATTGCTTTGAAGGACGGCAGATACCCCTGGCCATGCGATTGAAGCCATGTGGTTTATAATGGATTTAGGGAAACGCCTAAACCGTCCGGAATTAATCGAAAAGGCTAAGAATATCACTCTTACAATGCTTGAATATGGTTGGGATAAAGAATATGGAGGTATCTACTATTTTATGGATCGTAACGGTTGTCCTCCCCAACAACTGGAATGGGACCAGAAACTCTGGTGGGTGCATATTGAAACACTCATATCTCTTCTGAAGAGTTATCAATTGACCGGAGATAACCAATGTCTGGAATGGTTTGAAAAAGTACACGATTATACATGGACCCATTTTAAAGATAAAGAGCATCCCGAATGGTATGGATACTTAAATCGGAGAGGTGAAGTGCTACTACCACTCAAAGGAGGAAAATGGAAAGGATGTTTCCATGTACCAAGAGGGTTATACCAATGCTGGAAAGTATTGGAACAGCTATAAACAATAATGGATATGTTAACCAATCTATATTAATAATCTAAAAATTAATTCTATGACAGAGTTTAACTCAAAAATCAAGAAGAACTCTCGTATATTGAAAATATTTATGTTTTCAATCTGCGCGCTATTTGCATGTGCTATCAGTAGTCATGCACAGAGTTTAGTGAAAGGAACTGTTACTGATGGTATAGGAGAACCGCTACCAGGAGTAAGTGTTGTCGTAAAAGGAACTACTAATGGCACTATTACAGATGTAAATGGAAAATATAGCATTCAGGCCACCGCAAAAGACATTTTATCATTCTCATATGTTGGAATGTCAGATCAGGAAATAAAGGTAGCAGGTCAGACGACCATTAATGTGGTTATGAAAGATGATGTGGCAGCTTTGGATGAAGTGATTGTGGTAGGATATGGTACTGCCAAGAAGCAATCTTTAACCGGAGCCGTATCTGCGGTGAAAGGCGACGAACTGCTGAAAGCACCGGCAACCAATGTGTCGAGTCTTTTAGGTGGACGTTTGCCAGGTATTTCATCTGTTCAAGTATCTGGTGAACCCGGAGACGATCAGGCTACATTACGAGTTCGTGGCTCTATTTATAATGTTACTTATATAGTAGACGGAATGCCTCGTTCTATTAATGATATTGACCCTAATGATATCGAAAGTGTAATCTGTTTTGAAAGATGGAGCTTCTGCAGCTGTTTATGGATTAAAAGGAGCCGGTGGTGTTATTATTATAACTACAAAAAAAGGTCAGGAAGGAAAATCCAAAATCACTTATAATGGTTCAATAGGAGCATCTATGAATGCAAACTTCCCGCAGTTTATGAATGGACCTCAATTTGCATATTATTATAATATGGCTGACATGATGGATAAAATGGCTAATGGAAGCATTTCAAACATTAGTCAATATAATCCCGTTTTTACAAAGGCGAATGTGGAAGCTATGTTGAATGGTGATCCTACTGACGGATGGGATAATGTTAACTATATTGATAAAGTATTCGGAACCGGTATTAATCAGAAACACAATGTAACAATACAGGGAGGTAGTGATAAGATGCGTTACTTTGCTTCTGTGGGTTATTTAGGTCAAAAAGGTAACATTGACAATTTCTCTTACAAGAGATACAATTTAAGAACTAATCTTGAGACCCAACTGGCTAAGAACTTCCAGTTAAGTTTAGGTATTGCAGGAAATGTCGGTAAACGTGAAACTCCGGGATATGCTTCAGGCGGTACGGATTCTAATTCCGAATTGGGTGAACAAGGTTGGTTGTCAGTAGCTCATCAGACTATAATGATGCATCCCTATTTGCCGGAAACATATGACGGACTTTATACTGCTACTACACAGAATAACACAAGTCTGCCCAACAGTCCGTTGGCTGCTATTTATGAATCCGGATACAAGCATACCAATAGCTTTGATTTGCAGACCAACATCTCATTGCAATACAATGTGCCTTGGGTTAAAGGTTTGAGTGTAAAAGTAACCGGAGCTTATGACTATACAACTTCTCATAATAAGAATTTGAATACGCCTTACTCCACATATATACATAAAATGCCGACTTCGACAGCAGATTGGACTTGGTCTAAAGCAGACGATCCTCGCGGCACAGCAAATGGAATAAATTTAGGTGAAGGACAGTATAGTTCTCATCAAATGGTAGGCCAAGGAAGTATAAACTATGCAAGCTCCTTCGGAAAACATAATGTAGAAGCAATGGTATTGGCAGAAATCCGGGATTATAAAGAAAACAGTTTCTCCGGCTATAATAAGAACATGAGTTTCTCTGAACTACCGGAATTGAGCTTTGGACAACCGGCAGACTCTCCAATCTCGGGATACAGTGATGCAAACCGTAGTATTGGTTATGTTTTTCGTTTGAAATATGACTATGACAATAAGTATTTGGCAGAGTTTACAGGTCGATATGATGGTTCTTACAAATTGCCGGCAATGTTAGTGGGAAACGTTGGGCATTCTTCCCGTCAGCGTCAGTAGCGTGGAGAATATCTAAAGAAGATTTTATGTCTAGTCTGACATTTCTGGATGATATGAAGATACGTGCATCTGTCGGTTTATTAGGAAACGATGCAGTGAGTCCGTATGCTTTCCTTAGTACTTACAATTTGATGGATGGTAACAAAAATGCATACCAGACAATTCTGAATGGAAAAGTAATGCAAGCATTACGCGCCTCTGTAATTGCCAATCCTACTCTAACTTGGGAGAACACCTTAACCTACAATGCAGGATTTGACTTTACGATGTGGAATGGTCTGTTGGGAATGGAGTTTGACGCATTCTATAATTATACCTATGATATTTTGACAGCAATGGGAGGCGATTACCCGCCATCTATGGGAGGATATTATTATACTTATGCCAACTATAATAAGGTGGATAGCAAAGGCGTTGAAGTAACGGTGAGTCATCGTAATAAATTAAACTTGGCAGGTAAGCCATTCTCCTATGGCGCAAGCTTCAATCTGACATTTGCAAGAAACCGTTATCTCCGTTATCCGGATAGTCCGAACACAGTAGAGTGGAGAAAACGCACAGGACGTAGTGTTGATGCTTCTGTTGTGTGGGTTGCAGATGGCTTATTCCGTTCGGAAGAAGAAATAGACAATTCAGCCTGGTATGGCACTCGTCCTAATGTCGGTGATATCAAATACAGAGATTTAAATGGTGATGGTAAAATAGACGAAGATGACAGAACACGTGTTGGACGTGGCAATCGTCCCGAATTAACTTACGGTTTGAACCTGAATTGTGCTTGGAATGGATTCGATTTAAGTGCACAATTTACTGGAGGTGCACTGTTTGATGTATCGTTGACAGGAACTTATTACAATGGATATGACGATAATACAGTCTGGACACAGGCATTTAAAGAAGGAGCCAACTCACCACTATATCTGGTTCAGAATGCATATACAGTAGAAAATCCGAATGGAACATTCCCACGACTTACACTGGGTAATCAAGGACACGGAGGAGATAATGGATTAGCTTCCACTTTCTGGTTGCGTAACGGTAGATACCTTCGTCTCAAATCCGCACAATTGGGTTACACATTCCCCAAGAGATGGATGAGTCCTGTCGGTATTCAGAATCTTAGAATTTATGTAGAAGGTTCTAATTTATTCACGATTTCCGGTCTTCCTGATGGAATCGATCCTGAATCTCCGGGAGTAAATAACGGATACTATCCTCAACAACGCACCATTATGGGCGGTATAACTTTGACTTTCTAAACCTTTAAAAGTTCTATTATGAAAACAAAAGTATTAAGTATCATATTGTTGGGAGCCTCTTTAGGGCTTGGCTCATGTAGTGATTATCTGGACATGACTCCAACAGACAGAGCATCAGATAAACTTGTATGGAGTAAACTCGACTATGCAGAACAGGCAGTCAACGATTTCTATCGCTATATAGATTATTTAGGAGTCTACAGGGATGGACAATGTTTGGCAGGAATGACAGAAGCTCTGACAGATCAGCTTAAATATGGTTCCTACAATTATATGGCTAAATGTCAGATACCTAGTGAAATTGCTTATGGAGGTTCTGTTCTCACAGTGAATTATGTTAGTACTTACCTTGGCAACTGGGGGACGATGTACGAATATGTGCGCCGTGTCAATGAAGGTATCAACAAATTAAAGAAATATGCTTCATTTGGTCAGGCTGATGAAGAACGCTTGGAAGCTGAAATGCGTTTCTTCAGAGGGTATCTCTATACAGATTTATTAAAGCGTTATAAAGAAGTGATTATATACGATGAGAATCTGGATAATATAAAAAAGGATATGCCAGTTAGTTCGGAAGCCGACGGATGGAATTTTGTATATAATGATCTAAATATGCCGGTGAACATTTGCCTGTTGATAAAACTCCTAACGGACGTTTAACTAGCGGAGCTGCTTATGCAATGTTATCGAGAGCTATGTTGTATGCGGAAAGATGGGATGACGCTCGTATTGCAGCTGAAAAGGTGATGGGAATGGGTTATGAATTAGAAGCAAAAGAAGACTATTCAAATGCCTTTAAAGCAGGAAGCAAAGAAGCCATTCTACAATATTGTTATGATAAGAGTTCCACTGTGACTCATGACTTTGATGGATATATGGTTCCTGGAGGTGATAAAGCGCTCGACGGCAATTCCATGACCGGAGGATTCGGTACCCCGACACAAGAAATGGTTGAATCGTATGAATATGCAGATGGTAGTGGCTTCCCCGATTGGAGTGCATGGCATACTGCTGAAGGTACTACAACGACTCCTCCTTATGCCAAATTGGAACCACGTTTTAAAGCTACCATTCTCTATAATGGAGCAACATGGAAAGGCAGACCGATAGAATCTTTCGTAAACGGTACTGATGGTTGGGCTGCATGGAAAACAGATGCCAAACCGGAAGGACGTTCTACTACCGGGTATTATTTACGTAAACTGGTAGATGAAGCTCATAATTTACTTCCATACAAGCCAGTACACAGCCATGGACAGAAATTCGTTACGCAGAGGTATTACTGAATCATGCAGAAGCATGTTATCATCTGAATGGCTATACGGATAAGGCAAATAAAGACATAAAAGATATTCGTAACAGAGTGGGATTGTCTTACACAGACAAAAGTGGGGATGATTTAATGAAAGCCATCCGTCAGGAACGCAAAGTAGAACTTGCTTATGAAGGACATTATTATTGGGACATGCGTCGTTGGAAATTATCTGCGACAGCATTTACCGGTATTCGTCTTCATGGAATGAAAATAGAGAAAAATGCAAATGGGTCTTTCACTTACATTTATACAGAATGTGATGATAAAGATCGTAATTTCCCGACTAAGATGTATCGTTTCCCAATGCCACAGGCAGAGTTGGACAATAACGGTGCGGTAACTCAATATGCAGAATGGCAATAAATCTAAAATGAAAACATTATGAAAAAGAATATATTATATCTATTATTAGGATTTTGGCTCTCACGAGTTCTTGCCAGGATCCGGAATATGTGCTTCCTACTGCGGACAGACAGGGAATCACGAGCTTGACTGCACTCTTTACTTCTGGGCCATACGTGGATAAAGAGGCTGTGGTATATACTATTGCAGATGCTTCTGTAGATAAGTATGTAATTCCTATGCCATGGTATTATCCGGAAAATAAGTGATAATGAAACTTCAGAATATATGAAAGCGATGAGGATTCAGGCAAAGTTGGCACCAAACTGTACTATTGAACCGGTTCTTTCAATTCTCGATCTGACTAAAGAGAATTATTTCACTTATACAGACGCTCAAGGATATAAGAAACAAATCTGCATCACAGGCGAAAGAGTTAAGTCTACTAAGTGTCAGTTATTAAGTTTCTCAATACCGTCTGAAGACATTACAGGTATTATTGATGAAGACCACAAAACTGTATCTTTAATCTCTGCGGAAGATTTATCTTCTTGCTTGGCAGATTATTCACTGTCGGCTCATGCGACCATGTCACCGGATCCTAAAACAGAGCCTCTTAATTTTAATTCACCTGTTGAGCTTACAGTGATTGCTCACGATGGAGTGACAAAGCAAACTTATACTATTCAAAAAGCAGTACCGGATAAGATTCCTTACGGATATAGAAAAGGTAGTGAGACAGAATTATTTAAATTGGATATGGGAGTTATCGGCTTACCTTGGACTGGAGCAAATGCACCTTCTTTAGCTGTTTCCGGAAATAATCTGGTAGTTTGCTTGGGTGATGGTACCACAACTCCTGCATATTACAATGCATCTACGGGAAATAAGATTGGTAATGTAACTTTGGGTAGTGTGAGTGTTGCATCTTTAGGATGTATGACAAGTGATAGTAGGGGAAATATATTATTAGCAACGAAGGCTACTAATGGCAAGTCTTTCTCAATCTATAAGACTTCTTCTGTTACGACTGCTCCAACTTTATTGACTACTTATACTAATAATACAGGGTTAGATATGGGTACGAAAGTGTCTGTTCAAGGAGATATTAATACTAATGCCTCTATTATTGCTACTTGTGACGGAACAGCCAGTTCAGGTTCCAATAAGTTTGTTCGTTGGATTATAACAGACGGTGTATTGGGAAGTCCTCAAGTAGTAACAGTGAATGGTGTAGGTAATTGGGGAGCTCCCGCATCAAACACTAAAGTTGTGACTAAAGGAACTACTGCTCAAAGTGATTATTTTTTGTCATACTATGATTCTAACATTCTTTATTGGGTGAATGGAACAAATAATAATGCAAGTAAATCTCTGGAAGACTCCGACAATGGTAATTCTTGGGCAATGAATAACAACTGTCTGGATACAAGAAGCTTTAATAATGCACAATATCTTGTATTGGTATGTACAGCTCATTTCCCGCAATGGGGTGGAACTCCATGCTTATATATGTATGATGTAACGTCAGACGGATCATTCACTGGTACAATATCTACTTCAGATGCTCTGTCATTCAATCCTTCACTTTCCTCATACAATTCATCCGATGGTGTAGCTGCAACAGGTGATGTATTGCTTGCTCCGACAACAGATGGATATAAGCTCCGTGCTTACTACGTGGATAACAACTGTAAGGTTATCGGAGGATATGAGTTTGATTGTATCGACAAATAATTAATTGATCTCTTTATCTCATATATGATGAGAAAATACCCATTCATCATATATGGGATAAAGAAATCTGTAAATCATTTAAAGGAGTAGCTATATGTCAACAAAGAAAAAAATGTTATGGTTATTATCATTACTGCCTTTTTTCATAGCATGTGGTGATGATAACACTGATATCCCGGATTGGCCATGGGCGGAGCCGGAGACTCCAACTGAACCTGTTGAAGCCAATCCTGATATTGTAAATTTAGGCTGGACCAATGTGAAAAGCACTTATGGAACCTTGCCTGAACATATCAACGTATATAAATCACCAGAAACACTGGAAGGCAAAAAAGCGATAGCTATATTGCGGTAGGTGATATGAGTAAGGCAGCATTTGGTGTATTAGGAGAAAAGACTGGATTGAAAAAGCCAAAAGAATTTTATGAAGAGAACAACTCCACAATTGTAATCAATGGAGGTTTCTTCTATGAGGGGTCATTAAGCCTAATATGCGTAACGGTGAAATGGTGTGTAAGAACAATGATGTAACAGCAGAAGATTGGACTAACGGTCCATTCTGGTATCCTGTATTAGCTGCATTCTGTGAAATGAATGATGGCTCATTCAAATCAATGTGGACTTACACAACACTATCCAATGTTACTTATTGGTATTCAGAGCCCTCACCGGTAAAATCAGAAACAACTCCTGACGAAAATTTTCCGTCTACAGGAACTGTCTTAAATGCTAAAACAGGAATAGGCGGTGGCCCCGTACTTCTGTTGGATGGAAACATAAAGAATACATACGAAGAAGAAATTTTATCAGATATTGGCGCCACGGTGAACAGACCTCGTTCGGCTATTGGTATCACCAATGATAAGAAAATGATTCTTTTTGTGTGTGAAGGAGATGGAATGACAACGGGAGTTGCCGGTATGACCACCGAAAATGTAGCTAATATCATGAAAACACTGGGATGTACGGATGCTATCAATTTGGATGGCGGTGGTTCCAGTTGCATGTTAGTCAATGGGCAAGAGACTATCAAGACAAGTGACTCCAGCGGAGACGAAAGATCCGTAGCATCAGTAGTCACTCTTAAATAAAAAATGTACTGCGGATATATCAGGCAGTATATACCTAATAAAACAAGTATGATATGAGAAAATTTCTAAAAATACTAATACTGACTTTCTTGGGAGCAGTTACAATAACCTCCTGTAGTGATGATTCTGATGGAATTCCCGGATGGCCGTGGAACGATAATTCGACAGAAAAGCGGACGAGCCGGATGTTGCAGAAGCTAAGCCACGATATATTTGGATTGATGCGGCTGCTAATTTTCCTGACTATGCCAATAGTAAGGAAAACATAGCCAAAGATATGGAAAAGATAAAAGCGGCAGGATTCACTGATATTATTGTCGATGTACGTCCCACTACAGGAGATGTATTATTCAATACTAATGTTGTAGATCAGGTGAAACGTATGGATGTATGGGGTAATTCCGGATATAGTTATTATGAAAGGACGGAAACTTGGGATTATTTACAGGCATTTATTGAGGAGGCTCGTATACAAGGATTAAAAGTGAATGCTTCTATCAATACATTTGTAGGAGGCTATTTATGTCCGTATAATTTAGGACATGATGGAGTCTTGTTCCGTGATGAATCAAAAAAAGGATGGGCTAGTGTAGCTAATCTAGCTGACGGGCTAACCAATACGATGGATTTGTTGGACGATGAAACCGATTATGGAGCGAAATTTTTCAATCCCGCTAATGATGATGTACAAAACTTTGTTTTACAGTTGTTGGCCGACTTGGCTAAATATGATTTGGATGGCATCATATTGGATCGTTGTCGTTATGATGACTATGGCTTAGAAAGCGATTTTTCAGATATTTCCAAACAGAAGTTCGAAGATACATCGGTGAAACTGTAGCAAACTTCCCGGCAGATATTATGGCACCCGGTACGGATGAAATACCTTCTGACCAGCCTGTTTATTTTAAGAAGTGGTTGGAATTCAGAGCGAAAGTTATTCATGATTTCATAGTAAAGGCACGCGAGAAAGTTAAATCTGTCAATAACAATATCAAGTTTGGAGTTTATGTTGGTGCCTGGTATTCAACATACTATACATCAGGCGTGAACTGGGCCAGCCCTAAATACAACACCTCCGCTTATTATCCGAAATGGGCTACTTCCGATTATAAGAATTATGGATATGCGGACCATTTGGACTATATCTTTTTGGGTGCTTATGCTTCCGTGAACAATATATATGGAAGTGGCGAATGGACCATGGAAGGTTTTTGTAAGAATGGACGTGAACTGTTACAAGGAGATGTACCTTTTGCAGGCGGACCAGATATCGGTAACAGTACCGGATGGACTGACGGAGGACAATCTGCAAAAATTCCGGATGCTATTGATGCTTGTATCAGTAATAGTGACGGCTTCTTTGCCTTCGACCTTTGCCACGTTAAGAAATACGACTATTGGAACGCTTTTAAAACAGGCTTTGATAAATATCTGGAATCTATCGAAGAATGAGGTTTGAACTAACCAACTAATTATGAAAATATATTTATTACAATTCTTTTTATTAATAGGTCTGGGCTTGAATTTACAAGCCAGATTCCTTCTAACCCTATTCGCGGGAAAGTAACCTGTAATGGGACAGGAGTCCCGGGGGTAGTAGTGACCGACGGAATAGACTGTGTTTTGACTGACCAGCAAGGCCAATATACTCTCCCCCTAATAGGGATGTTCGTTTCATTTATTTATCCACTCCTTCCGGATATTTACCGAAAACAGAACAAACAATACCTTTATTCTATCAGAAGCTGAATCCGGCCAAGCAAGATATTTACGACTTCGAATTGGTAAGAAATCCGCAAAATGAGATCAATCATTTGTTTTTGGTGCAGGCAGATGCGCAGGTTACTTCCGAAGATGACGTAAAGGCTTATGCTAAATATCTGCAAGATATGAAAGAATATATTCGTCCGTATATGGGCAAAAAAGAAGTATTCGGCATAGATTGTGGGGATATCGTAGGAGATACTCCTTCTTTATATCCTTCCTATATAGATACGGTATCATCATTAGAGATTCCCATCTATCGGGCAATTGGTAATCACGACATGACGTATGGAGGGCGTACTTTGAATATTCTTATCGCACTTTCGAAAGTTATTTCGGTCCTATCTATATATTCATTAAATAAAGGTAATGCTCATTATATTCGTGCTTGACAATTGCTTTTATGTCAACCGTGA
>ENA-OQIG01000265-OQIG01000265.1-human-gut-metagenome-genome-assembly--contig:-NODE-265-length-31260-cov-3.402435_pt1 | contig 31260 bp, 27 predicted proteins | sample MGYA00242576_ERZ504741 | MGnify/ENA primary metagenome ERZ504741 (study PRJEB26092, sample SAMD00036436) | human gut metagenome | host: Homo sapiens | study: EMG produced TPA metagenomics assembly of... | reverse complement strand
ATGAGGCAAGCGGTAAACTTCAGATTACTGTGAGCAGTGCAAATACTTCGACATGGAAGGAACGTGTTGCAACGATTACACTCGTAGACAATGAAACTGGCTTGAAAAAGAGATTGTTGTGAGACAAGGAATGAAGGATACGGCATTACTCTGAATAAATCTTTGTGGAGTGTGGTAGGCTATAGTGAACATGTCTCCGGAAAAGAATCTGTATTAGGCAGACTATTTGATAATTTCTGGCCGACAAGTAAGGCGGAGGTAGGTTCCGGAAGCACTTTGTCATACATCGAGATAAGTGATAAAGGGTCGGAAGAGAATCCGGTACAGATCGTATTTGATTTAGGTGAGAATCCTCATGAATATAATTCGATCGGATTGATACCGAGACTCCAATGGGTAGGAAATTCACCTAAATACCTGAAGATCGAAGTTAGTGACGAGGTGTTGACACGTAGTGAAGATATTACAAATTGGATTCTTGTTGGCAGTGCTAAAAGGGACGCATTCACGAAAACGGAATTGGATGCTCACGATGGTGGTAACTGGAATGATTGGTACGCTGATAAACAGTTTGTAAAATGGCATGATTTGGGTGAAAATATGCATCATCGGTATATACGATTGTCTATGTGGGATTCATGGTATAGTACACACTGCTTCGATGAAATATTTGTCTCTAAAAAATAATGGAATATAGAAATAGTAAAAACAATATATTTATGAGGAACATATTTTTACTACTATCGTGTCTGCTCTGTTTGCAGGCTTGTAATGATGAGAAAGAGGTGGACTGGACACCTGATGCGTTGACCGTATCATGCAATGAAACTTTGGAGGAAGCTGGAGACGGACACTGGAAAGTGACTTTGCCAACTGAATATAAAGGAACTGTAAAACTGGAAATTCAGACTGATAAGGCATGGGAAGTTGCAGTCAACTATATGACGACTGAAGAAGAAAAATGGATCACTCCTTCGGCAGAAGGTGGTGAGGGCTCTGCTTCATTATCGTTGGTCATTGCTGACAATAAAACAGCGAAAGACCGTAAAGCTTCTGTTGTGATTTCCACAAAAGGAGAAATTCCGGTAAAAAAAACAATTACTGTGATTCAAGGAAATGTGGATGAACTCTTGCTTGTCGGTACTATTGATGAAAGTAGTTTTCCGAAGGATGTATTTATTACAACGAAAGCTGATGGCTCTTTCGATGTGACTCTACCTAAAGACTTTACAGCAGCGGGAGAACGGGAACTGAACATCTTGACTTACCAGGGCACTACTTCTCCGGTGATAGATGTAACCTATCCTGATGTAGAACAGACTGGTTGGGTGATACTTACGGAAGCTCCGGTAGAATCAGTTTTGGGTTCGGAAGTTAAAACGCTGGCTTTGACAATCAAAGAAAATACAGCGAATGTATATCGCGAAGTATTGGTTAATTTTACAGCTACTGCTGGAGATGTAACTTCTCAAAAGACGGTAAAGATAATCCAGTTTGGTGTTGAGAAGATTATTTGGAATGAGGAGTATTATCAACAGGAACGTGAGCTCATTATATCTTCGGATGCGAATGAAAAACTCCTTGTAGCTACTTGTGAGAATATAAATCCGACAGACTTGGAGTTGAAAGGAAATACTTCTTGGTTGGAATTGAGTCAGGAAGAAGGCAAGATTTATGCAAAAGTTCAAAAAAATGAAAGCACCAATACGGAACGTAAGACAGAAATTGGGGTAAAGAATACGAAGACAAGCGTAGAAACTAAGGTATCTCTGAAACAAGGAATGGCTGGATATGGGATTGTTCTGAGCAAGTCGTTATGGAAGATAGTGGCACATAGTGAGAATACCAATACGCAATATAATGACGGTTCGGCTAATAAGTTGTTCGACAATCTTTGGACTCCCGATAAGGCAAATGAGAAGCATGTTGAATTTTGGGGAAGAAATAATAATGATGATCATGCTGCTGTGCCTTATATTTTGACTTTTGATTTAGGTGAGAATCCTCGTCAATATGATTCCTTCGGATTTATGCCAAGATTACAGTGGACACAACAAGCTCCTAAAACTGTAGCTATTGAAGTTAGCGATGACTTAAATGCTGGTTGGGAAACTGCATTTGAAAAGAAGACTGGAAACTGTTTTACAGATGCAGAATTGAAAGGTAGCACAAATACATATAATGACCATTATGAAGGCATTGTTCATTGGTGTAAACTCAATGGAGTAGTACATAAACGGTATGTTCGTTTGTATTTATATGAAAGTTTCCAAGGTGTCGGAAAGAGTGTTTCTTTGGATGAATCTTTGCTTCGGATAGAACGACAGTTGAATGATAAAACAAATGAGTTATGATGAAGAATTTAAAAAAATATACATTAATCGCATGCAGCCTGTTCACACTGGCTGCGTGTGATCTCGAAATTGATATAACGAATCCGGGACTTATTACAGAAGAGAAACCGGATAGACCGCAGGCAGGAGAAACGATTACCTATCGTGCACAAGTATGGTAGAGAAAAACGATATGGAAGAATTATATGGCGGAGAACGTTTGTTCCGACAGAATCTGGAAGCGTTGTTCCGCAATACGACTACTTTTTGGAATGAAAGTACGAACAAGTTTGATTATCGCTTTGAATGGGCTATGGGTGAAGGAGATGACAATTTGGTTATTTACGATATAAAAAGTGGTGTAAAAAGCCAGGCGGAATACAATGTGTATAAAGATAAGGCTTATGGTACTTTGAATACAGAGAAGTATGATTTTGTTCTCTTTCTGGCTTTACGTTGTACAAAAGGTGGACTCTCTTGTGGCGGTGGCGGAGCAAGTAAGCAGTCAGTTGTACAGGCCTATTTTGAGGAAGGGCATGATATTTTTGCAAAGAAATGGCCGGAAAAAGGTACATACAGTGATTTAGGTCATGAATATGGTCATGTTCGTGGTGCGCAGGATTTATATCAGTATATGATTCCGGCTGAAAACAATCCGGTCAGTCATGTTGCTTATGATTATCCTAAGTGTAATATGGGGACGGGTTATCAGGAATGGAGTGATTATTGTTCGGCGATATTTAACCATAATGCCCAATATAAACAAATTACTGCTGATATGACCCGAAGTACGTATCCTAAGCAGATGTTGGTCAGGGTAACAAAAGATGGTAAACCGGTACAACGTGCCACAGTCAATTTTTGGGGCTCACGTGCCACTTTTAAGGATATATATGCAGAACCGGGCAATTCTCCATATATGAAGAAAAAAACAGATGCAAACGGTGAATTTACCATTAATGATATATATCGGATGTTTATTCCGGATTATAATAATACTCCGAATCTTCCCCCTAAGAGTCCGGTTGATGAATTTCCTTTTTCACGCTGGTATTGTTTTGTAGTAGAAGTCGAGTTGGATGGTGGACAGACGAAATGTGTGTGGTTGTCGGATTTGGATATTGTTCCTGAATATCTGGATGGCGGGCAGCAAGAACCTTATGTGTTTGAAATACAGTTATAATAAGTTTAGCATGAATATTTTAAAATATCTACTGATTGCATGTAGCTGCCTGATTGGGGCAGCTCATGCTCAATCTCCGATTGCGAAAGATACAATAGAATATCGTGCCCAGGTATGTTGATAAAACAGACCTGGAACGTTATGGTGGAGAAGAGGATTTCAAGAAGAACTTGAAAAAGATGTTTCATAATACTACGCGTTTTTGGAATGAAAGTCCTAATAAATTCAATCATTATTTTCGCTTTGTTCCTGCTGAAGAATTGTACGTCTACGACATTCAGGGAGACAAAAACAAATATGATGAATTTAAGAATAAGGCTTATGGACCATTGGATTTGTCGAAATATGATTTTGTGTTGTTCTTGGCGTTGGGTGCAAAGAATGAAGGGCTTTCCTGTGGGGGAGGTGGAGCGAGTGGGCAATCTGTAGTGATGTGTTATATTCGCGAACCTCATAATATCTTTACGGATGCGCTTTATCCCAATCAGGGAACGTATAGCAATCTAGGACATGAATATGGTCATATGCGTGGTGCTACGGATTTATATCAGTATATGATTGCCGCAGAAGACAATCCTGTGAGCCACGAGAAACTGACTCCATCTAAATGCAATATGGGGACGGGCTATCGTGTATGGAGTGATTATTGCTCGGAATTGTTCAATTATACGGCGAAGATGAAGCCGCTCGATAAGGACTTGTCAGATCAGGTATTTCCGCGTAAACTGGTGATTAAGGTAGAAAAGAATGGAAAGGCGAAATCCAACTATACTGTGAATTTCTATGGTACACGTGCCGGTGGTAAATATAATAAGCGTGATGTATACCCAAAGGTGTACAGGACTTATCAGACGGATAAAAAAGGAAAAGTAGAACTGACCAATCTGTATAAACTGTATCATCCGATATGACTGACCCCAATATTCCGCCTAAGGAACCGCAGGACTTATTTCCTTACTCTTATTGGTTCAGTTTCCTAGTGGAGGTGATAGATGATGCGGCACAGAAGAAATATGTATGGTTACCGGATGTAGAGTTACAGAGACAACATTTGGAAACAGGTAAGGATGTCTGTGAAATAAAAGTTGAATTTTAAGGGTAAAAAGATCGTTAGTTTACAACGTTTTCTATAGGTATTGTTTACGATACAATGAATTAAATCAATAAAGCCATGAATAAAAAGATGGGTTTAATGATGGCAATGGGGCTGTTGATATCAGCTCCATTGTTGTCAAAAGATTACTTGATTTCCACTCCTCGGACCTCATTGTTGATTACGGCCAATGAGGGTGAAAAGTCAAAAATGCAATATTATGGAGTGAGCATCACTCCCGTTCAGATCCAGAATATTTATGATGCCGGTTTGGCTTTCGAAGCGGATAGTTATCCAGCATTCGGTCTTCAGACCGTAGGCGAAAAGGCGGTCGCAATTACCCATGCCGACGGCAATATGTCATTGGATTTGGGAGTAGATAATGTAAAGCAATACGGGATTGACGATGGTGAGATTTTGGAAGTGCTTTTGAAAGATAAGATATATCCTGTTTGGGTGAAACAATGCTATAAGGCTTATAAAGGAACGGATATAATTACCACTTGGGTTGAGATTGGCAATGCAGGTAAGAAACCGGTAACACTGTTTCAGTTTTCTTCCGCTTATTTGCCGATGTCTCGCGGGGACAACTGGCTGACTCATTTTCATGGTTCGTGGGGCGCGGAACATACGATGGATGAAGAGAAACTGACGAACGGGCAAAAAGTGATTGCCAACAAAGATGGACTTGCGAATACGGAACTGATAATCCGTCTTTTATGTTATCATTGGATGGCAGACCGCAGGAAGAATCAGGAAAAGTGTTTGGGGGCGTTCTGGCTTGGAGTGGTAATTATAAGTTGAAGCTGGATGTTCGCAACACAGCACTGAATATAATAGTCGGTATGAATGAGGAAAGTTCACAATACATATTGGAACCGAAAGAAACATTCGTCACTCCTGAATTTGCCATGACATATAGTACCAATGGCAAAGGTGGGGTGAGTCGTGCTTTTCATCATTGGGCACGCCAATATAAAATGAATCAGGGTGAAAGGCTGCATGACATCTTGTTGAATAGCTGGGAAGGTGTTTATTTCAAGGTGAACCAAAAAGGGATGGATGAGATGATGGAAGCTTTCTCTGCCATGGGTGGAGAGTTGTTTGTCATGGACGATGGACTGGTTTGGAAATAAATATCCCCGTAATGGTGGAAACAGTAGTTGGGTGATTGGGAAGTCTGCAAAGAAAAACTGCCTGAAGGTATTGAAGGATTGCTTGCGTCTGCCAGGAAGCATCATATAAAATTCGGTATCTGGATTGAACCGGAAATGTCGAATACTAAGAGCGAACTGTTCGAAAAGCACCCGGACTGGATTCTGAAAATTGATAACCGTCCTTTATCTACCGGGCGTGGCAAAACGCAGGTAGTTCTGGATTTGACTAATCCGAAAGTACAGGATTTTGTTTTTGGAGTGGTCGATAATTTGATGACGAACTATCCGGAAATTTCCTATATGAAATGGGATGATAATTGCAGTTTGCTGGATTATGGTTCTTCTTACTTACCAAAAAACAAGCAATCACATCTCTATATTGAGTATAATAGGGGTTTGCAGAAAGTACTTCAGCGTATTCGTGCTAAGTATCCTGAACTCGTGATGCAGCTATGTGCTGGTGGCGGTGCCCGCGTCAATTATGGATTGCTTCCGTATTTTGATGAGTTCTGGACGAGTGATGATACGGATGCTTTGCAAAGAATTTATATGCAATGGGGAGTTTCCGGTTTCTTTCCGGCTATTGCTATGGCATCTCACGTAAGTGCGGACAAGAATCATCAGACCGGACGCCGTATTCCATTGAAATTCCGTTTTGATGTGGCAATGTCCGGGCGATTGGGAATGGAAATTCAGCCGAAGGACATGAATGATGTTGATAAGGCATTCGCCAAGCGTGCTATTGCAGCGTATAAAGATATTCGTCCTGTGGTTCAGTTCGGTGATTTGTATCGGTTGGTGTCTCCATACGATAATAAAGGAGTATCCTCTCTGATGTATGTCACTTCCGAAAAGAATAAGGCGGTCTTTTATGCATATAAGATTTCTCATTTCATCAATATGGTTATTCCGAAGGTTTGTATGAATGGATTGGATCCGTCGAAGAATTATCGTTTGGTAGATTTGACACCTGTGGACAGTAGCAAACCTTGTGACCTGAATGGTAAAATCATTAGTGGAAAGATATTGATGGAAGAAGGCATTGCATTAAAATCATTGCTGAAAAGTGAATATTCAAGTTTGGCTTTACAACTACAGGCTGTGGATTAAGTTGATAAAAGACAATGAGAATGATAAAAAGAGAAATTCCTGTTATTGGTATTTCTACTGAAATTGATATTCCGGGAAGAATATCTGTGAAAAGAAAATATGTGGATGCTGTCCTTCAAGCGGGCGGCATCCCTTTTATTCTTCCGTTTACCGACAATGTACAGATTTTACAATCTGTGGTTTCTTTTATTGATGGTTTACTCCTGACAGGTGGGGGAGATATATCGCCTGTGATATACGGAGAATCGACTCTTCCTGAATGTGGAGAATGTTGCCGGGATAGGGATGACTTTGATTATGCTTTGCTGCGCTTAGCATCCGAAAGGCAAATTCCCGTTTTAGGTATTTGTCGGGGAATGCAGATTATTAATACTTATTTTGGTGGAACATTATATCAGGATTTGCCTGCTCAATATCCCTCGGAAATTAATCATCGGTCACCGGATGCGTTTATGATATTACAGCATAATGTGCGATGTTTGAGGACCGGAAAATTGTATTCTGTTACAGGCAAGGAAAGTTTGAAAGTCTCCTCCATTCATCATCAAGCCGTTAAGAAATTGGCTTGTGGATTCAAGGCATCTGCTTTCGCTGATGATGGAGTCATAGAATCAATCGAATCTGATTCCGAACATATTTGGGGTGTTCAGTTCCACCCAGAGTTGCAGGCTGTGGAAGGGGATGAAGCTATGAAAAAACTATTTGTGTATTTTATCAGTCAGGCAAGGACATTATCATGCTGATAGTGATAATAAAAGAGATGATACACAGTATCTTTTACGATATTATTGTTTTTTTGTACGGGATTTGTCATTGTGGTTTGTTCTCCGTCCTATCTTTGTAAACAGATAAATTAAGGACATTAAATCATATATTATGAATAAGTTATGCGTAATCGATTAGCTGGAACTCTTTTATTATTATTTGTTTTTTTGTGTACATCATGGGCGCAGACATCAGGTTTGCGCAAAATGATTGATTTGAGCGGAACGTGGAGTTTTGCATTGGACCCTCACGGCAAGGGAGAACAGGAAAAACTGTGGAACATGGATTTTGCAGAAACTGTGACTTTACCCGGTACAACAGATTCGAATCGAAAAGGAATAGAGAATACCAACAAGTCGGAGACACTTATTTGTCCAGATATTATAAATATGAAGGTGCGGCATGGTATAGCAGGAATATAGAAATACCAGCGACTGGAAAGAAAAGCATATCGTGTTGTTTCTGGAACGTACTCGTCCGACAACCGTGTGGATCGATGGTCGGGAAGTGGGTAAATGCAACTATTTATCTACCCCACAGGAATTTAATCTCACTCACTTCCTGGCTCCCGGTTCACATAAGCTGACTATTTGTGTAGATAACGGAAAAAGTATTCCCGGGCAGATTCGTTCAAGTTCTCACGCTTGTACGGAATCTACCCAGACAAACTGGAACGGTATTATCGGACGGATGGAATTGCAGGCAATGAATCCATTGTTTATTGAGTCCATTCAGGCTTTTCCTCAAGTAGAAGACCGCTCCGTAAAAGTGAAAATAACTCTTTCCAATTCTTCAGGCATTGGTGGGAAGAAACTGCAGTTGTCAGCTTCTGCTTTCAATACTGCCAAAAAGCATAAAGCCAGATCTGCAGAATATAATTTGAAAGAGGGGAGCAAGGAATATGAATTCACTTATCAGTTGGGAGATAATGCTGTATTGTGGAGTGACCTCCAGCCGGCTCTATATCAACTGAAAGCAGAGATAAATGGCATAGACGAGAAAACAGTTCGTTTCGGTTTGCGTGACTTTAAAACTGAAGAAACGCATTTCACTATCAATGGCGCCAAAACATTTCTTCGAGGAAACATGATGCCTGTGTATTCCCTTTGACGGGCCATACGGCGATGGACTTGGAACAATGGCGTCGTTATTTCAGGATTTGTAAGGAATATGGATTGAATCATTGTCGTTTTCATTCTTGGTGCCCACCTGCTGCGTGTTTTGAAGCTGCGGACTTGGAGGTATTTACTTGCAGCCGGAATTACCTATCTGGGGAGGGTTTAAGAAAGAATCTGCCGAGCTGATGGATTTTCTGATGAAAGATGGAGAGAATATCATGCGTGAATATAGTAACCATGCTTCTTTTGTACTCTTTGCCTTGGGAAATGAGCTGGGAGGTGACATCGATGTGATGAAAGAGTTTGTAGATTGTTTCCGGTCCATAGAGCCGAGACACCTATACACGTATGGTTCGAATATCTTTTTAGGCTCACGAGGACATATTCCGGGTGAGGATTTTCTGGTAACTTGTCGTGTAGGCAGTGGTGAGGGTTATTCTACTCATGCTCGTGCTTCTTTCTCTTTCGCAGATGCGGAAGAAGGTGGCTATCTTAATAATACCTATCCTAATTCGGTAATGAACTTTGATGAGGCTCTGGAAAAATCTCCTGTTCCGGTGATCGGACATGAAACCGGACAGTTTCAAACTTACCCGAATTATGAGGAGATGAAGAAATATACAGGAGTCTTAGCTCCCTGGAATTTTGAAGTGTTTCGTGACCGCTTGGAGAAAGCCGGCATGCTGGAGCAGGCGGATGATTTTTTTAAAGCATCGGGTGCATGGTCTGTGGAACTTTACCGGGCAGATATTGAAATGAATCTCCGTTCCAAACGGATGGCTGGTTTTCAGTTACTCGATTTACAGGATTATCCGGGACAGGGGTCGGCTTATGTTGGTATTCTGGATGCTTTTATGGATAGTAAAGGATTGGTTGAACCGAAGAAATGGAGAGAATTCTGTAGTGAAGTGGTTCCTTTATTGACAACTGCCAAATTCTGTTGGACAGGCGGTGAATCATTCGCAGGTACTGTTGAGATTGCCAATTATGGAGAAACTTCATTGAACGAAAAAAGTATTTCATGGGAACTCAAAAATGGGAAGAAAAGCCTTGGCAAAGGTAAGATGGCTATTCCATCGGGATTAGGATTATTGACTGCCGGAACTATTCGTTTGACATTGCCCGATGTGGAGCAAGCGTATAAAGCCGAATTACTTTTGAAAGTATCCGGAACTTCCTATCAGAATAGTTATCCGCTATGGATATATCCTGCAAAGAAGCAATTGAAGGCAGGTAATGTTGTAGTTGCCCGCCAACTAACGGATGATGTGCTGAATGCCTTAAAGCAAGGTGGAAAGGTATTGTTGATGCCTCTTGAGGAAGACTGTAAAGAAGTAACAGTGAGGATTGTTCCAGACCGACTATTGGAATTATCGTATGTTCAAAAGTATCTGTGACCGCATCAAGAAACCTGCTTCACCTGGTACATTGGGGATTCTGACCAATCCCGAGCATCCGGTATTCGATGATTTCCCGACCGAATACCATACGAACTGGCAGTGTATCCAATTATCAAACATAGCTATCCGCTTATTCTGGATGGTATGCCAAAAGAATACCGCCCTATTGTGCAGGTAATTGACAATGTGGAACGAAATCATAAACTCGGCTTATTGATGGAGTTGAATGTAGAGGGCAGTAAATTACTGCTTTGTATGTCCGACTTGGAAGCGGTACGTGACACACCGGAAGGATTACAATTCTATGCCGCTTTGCTGGCGTATATGAATTCTTCAGATTTTAAACCGTCCACTTCATTGTCGTAGAATCGTTTAAGAATCTGTTTGAGACAGGTGTTCGGAAAGAGGGAATAAAAGTGCTGGATAATATCTCTTACGAATAAGTGAAGAGTAAGGAGAAAATCGTATCAATAAAGGCAAAAAAAATGACAGAAAGTGCTTGAATGCTATACGGAAAGAAATAGAAAAAAAAGCAGACTTTACGATATTATTGTCCTTTTGTACGCAATTCGCCAATGTGAATCTGACCAGCGGCTATCTTTGCGATAGAAAGTAAAACGTATGGAGGATATTAACATTTAAATCAATACAGATAAACTCTTATAATAAAATGATGAAAAGACTAATTACATATTCGTGTATGGCGATTTTCGCTATGGGAAGCATGGCGCAGAATCAAAAGGATGAGGCTCAAATGAATCGTTTCATATCCGGTCTGATGAAAAAGATGACACTGGAAGAAAAAGTGGGGCAGTTAAGCCAATGTTCCGGTGGATTTGCCACAGGTCCTGATAATACACGTATCAGTCGGACAGAAGATATAAGTAAGGGATTGATCGGTTCTTTGCTGAATGTATCCGGTGCTGCCAATACTCGTAAATATCAGGAGGCAGCTATGAAATCACGTTTACAGATTCCTTTGCTTTTCGGATTGGATGTTATTCATGGATATAGAACAGGTTTTCCGTTGCCATTGGCAGAGGCTGCGAGTTTTGATCTGGATGCTATAGAAAGAGGATCGAGATGTGCGGCAAAGGAAGCTGCAGCAGCCGGGTTGCATTGGACGTTTGCTCCAATGGTGGATATTAGCTGGGATGCCCGGTGGGGGCGTGTGATGGAAGGGGCCGGTGAAGATCCTTATTATGGCTCGTTGGTTGCTAAGGCGCGTGTACATGGTTTACAGGGAGATGATTTATCGAAAGAGAATACTATTTTATCCTGTATTAAGCACTTTGCCGGATATGGTGCAGCTATTGCCGGAAAAGATTATAATAGTGTGGATATGTCGATGGGACAGTTTGTCAATTTCTATATGCCTCCTTACAAGGCTGGTGCAGAGGCCGGTGCTGCTACTTTCATGAGTGCGTTCAATGACTTTAATAACGAACCGTCTACCGGAAGTACTTTTCTGTTGAGGGAGCTCCTGAAGAATCAATGGGGATTTAAAGGATTTGTGGTATCCGACTGGGGATCAGTGGGAGAAATGATGAACCACCGTTATGCGAAAGATGAAAAAGAAGCTGCTTATAAAGGAATCAAGGCCGGACTGGATATGGAGATGGTAAGTGAATGCTATTCCAAGAATCTGGTGTCTCTGGTAAAAGAGGGTAAGGTATCTATCAAGCTGGTGGATGATGCTGTCAGACGTATTTTGGAACAGAAATATAAACTGGGATTATTTGATGATCCGTTCAGATACTGTGATGAAGAAAGGGAACGTACAGTGATTGGTTCACAGGAATCCCGCAAGGAAGCATGCTACGTTTCCGAACGTTCTATTGTTCTTTTGAAAAATGAAAACTCGGTGTTACCGCTTTCTTCTTCTATCAAGAAGTTGCTTTGATTGGTGCGCTTTCCAAATCGCAGAAAGATATGTGCGGTGCATGGTCCTGTGCAGAGGTTGGTAAAGTAGTAACCTTGTATGAGGCAATGGAGAAACGAGGAGTGGACATCAACTATAACGATGGCTACGACTTGAAAACGAATAAAATTGTAAATCTGGATCAGACTTTAGCTGCTGCCCGCCAATCGGATGTGGTTATCGTTGCAATGGGAGAACAAGCTTGGGAAAGCGGTGAGATGCGTTCGAAAGGAGATATTTCTATTGCTGCCGAACAACAGCGTTTGGTTTCCGAATTGGTGAAGACTGGCAAACCGGTAGTTGTACTAATGATGTGTGGTCGTCCTGTTATTTTCAATGAAGTTCGTCGGGAGGCTCCCGCTATCTTATGTACCTGGTGGCTGGGGAGTGAAGCGGGTAATGCTATCTGTAATGTACTTTGGGGAGATTATAATCCTTCGGGTAAGCTGCCAATGACTTTTCCGCAGCATAACGGACAGATACCATTGTATTATCAATATAAGAGCACAGGACGCCCCACTGCATTGGGCGGATGGTGTGCGAAGTACATTGATATTCCTACGGAGCCTGCTTATCCGTTCGGCTACGGTTTGTCATACACTACTTTCAATTATTCGGATGTGAAACTGCTTCCGGGTGATGGAAAAGGTACTTATACACGTGTTGCTGTAACGGTTACCAATACTGGAAAATGCGAGGGCGAGGAAGTTGTTCAGTTGTATGTGCGTGATGAGGTGGCTTCTATCACTCGCCCTATCAAAGAATTGAAAGGCTTTGAAAAGATTAAGCTGAGTCCAGGTGAAAGCAAAACGGTCACCTTCGACGTAAAAGATGAACAACTAGGATTCTACAATAATCAAATGAAGTTCATTGTGGAGAAAGGAGACTTCACTTTGATGGTCGGTGGAAATAGTCGTGATTTACAAGAAATAAAATACATTCTTAACTAAGAACTAATATGAAAAACAACTGGAAAAGATGGCTCATATTTCCCGCTCTATTGCCTTTCTTCTCTTGGATGGAGGCAAAGACATTGGAGGAAAATCAGATTCAACAATCTTTGGACACCATTGAATACCGGGTATTTGTGGCTGTCGATAAGGCCGGAGTGGAGCATTGGGGAGGTAAAGAAGCTTATCAAGCGAAGCTGAATGCTTTTTTCGACCAAGTGAACGACTTCTGGAACAAAGCCGGCAATGGACGTTTCAACTACTATTTCCGTTATATACCGGATCTGCAGGTGATTTACGACTGCTCCTCCCGCCAATTGGAGAAAATCTATCAGAAGAGTGCCGGTTTTCCCAATCACGATGTACTGCTGATTATAGATTCTATTCTTGATTTTGACGATGAAGAATCGGCTAAAGGATGGTATTGCGGCGGTGGGGCGGACGATCTGAATATGGTAATTTGCCGTAGCCGTAGCAAGACGGAACATGAAGATCTGTTTGGTATCGACTATTTTCATAGAGGAGTGGCACATGAGTTCGGACATTATCGTGGGGTAACCGACTTGTATGCTGATAGAATCCGGGCAAAGAACAATCCGGTGAACCATATCGAATATGAACCTGACTCTTGTGTGATGAACAGTCATTATAAAACATATAAATGGAGCTCGTATGCAGTTCATATAATCAATCACACCGCCAAATCCAAACGTCCGAGACGTGATTTCGACGGATTCTTCAAACAAATGTTCCCCGAAAACATACAGGTATCTGTAAAAGTGAAAGGTAAAAAGCAAAAAGGGGTAAAGCTGAATCTGTATGGTTCACGTGCAAAATTCAATGACCTGATCGCTACTCCTTACCGTACTTATGAGACGGATAAGAAAGGAGAATATCTGATAACTGGTGTCCCCAACTTATATGATAGCCCCGCACCTCCTTTGCATACCGACGAATTGCCTTATAACCGCTGGTTCACTTTCTTGCTCGAAGCCGAATATAAAGGGGAAAAAAAATACGTATGGCTTCCCGAATATGAGGTGCAACAGACCTTCTTTGAGAATAAGGATACCTATCAGGTGACAATTGATTTCTAAAAAATGGTAGCGCGAATGAGATAAGAAAGGTGCTATTTAGCACTTGTTCAATGCTTTATTAGCAGGAAATTCTTCCTGTTAAGCTTCCTCCTTTATCTCTGCCAAGCGGTACTCTTATGATAAATATGTAAATAAAAAACTGTGTGAAATACAAAAAGTATTAGTTTATGAAACGTATGATGAAAAGACTTTTGCCGGTTCTAATGGCTATCGCACCTTTAACCATTTGTGCACAGAAAGTGTACGAGCTGAAAGACATTTCCGGTAAAGTGCAGGTGAATGTGATTGTGAATGATAAGAATGTGGAATACTCCGTTCTTCACGACAACGATGTGATGGTGGCTCCATCTCCTATTTTCATGAAACTAACTGATGGTACAGCTTTCGGACTCAATCCGAAAGTAAAGAAGATCAGCCGCCGTTCTGTAAATGAGACTATCTATCCTCCCATCTATAAGAAGAAATCAATCAAGGACCAGTTCAATGAACTAACCATTGACTTTAAAGGAGGATATAGCTTGGTGTTCAGAGCTTATGAAGATGGTGCAGCCTATCGTTTTGTCTCTGAACTGAAGAAGCCGTTTATGGTGGAAAGCGAGCAGGCTTCTTTCTGTTTTCCGAATGATCCGAAAGTTTTTGTAGCTTCACCGAAAGGCCGAATGAACGAGGGCAAGAAAGATCCTTTCTACAGTTCTTTCCAAAATACGTATCTGGAAACTGCCTTGTCTGCATGGGATAAGGAACAGATTGCCTTTTTACCGGTTTTGGTCGAGGGAAAGAACGGAAAAAAAATCTGTATCACTGAAGCCGATTTGATGAACTATCCGGGTATGTATGTGAAACATGGTGAGCATGGATATTCTCTGGATGGAATCTTTGCAGCTTATCCGAAAACGATAGTAGACGAAGTTCGCGGACTGAAAGGGGTAGTAAAATCTCGTGAACCTTATATTGCTAGAGTGGAGGGAAACACAGCATTTCCCTGGCGTGTCATGGTCATTGCCAAGGATGATGCAGAACTGCTTTGTAATGATATGGTATATAAACTGGCTACTCCGGCACAATTTACAGATTTTTCTTGGATTAAACCGGGTAAAGTGGCTTGGGACTGGTGGAACGACTGGAATCTCTACAACGTGGATTTCCGCGCAGGTATCAACAATGAGACTTATAAATACTATATTGACTTTGCCTCGAAATTCGGTATCGAATATGTGATATTGGATGAGGGATGGGCAGTGCCGGGTAAAGCGGATTTGTTTGAGGTGATTCCTGAAATCGATTTGAAAGAGTTGATTAGCTATGCAAAAAGCAAAAATGTAGATTTGATACTTTGGGCGGGCTATCGTGCTTTTGAAAAAGACATGGATCGTGTATGTAAGCATTATGCCGCAATGGGAATCAAAGGTTTCAAGATTGATTTTATGGACCGTGACGACCAACAAGTAGTTGAGTTTAACCGTAAAGCGGCTGAAACCGGAGCAAAATACAAATTGCTGATAGATCTCCATGGAACGTTCAAACCGACTGGTTTGCAACGTACTTATCCGAATACGATCAATTTCGAGGGTGTCCATGGACTGGAAGAAATGAAGTGGGCAGAACCGGGAACAGATCAAGTGATATATGATGTGACAGCTCCTTTCATCCGCATGGTTGCCGGACCACTTGATTATACACAGGGAGCGATGAATAACGTAATCATGAAGAACTTTCATGCTGTCTATACAGAACCGATGAGTCAGGGTACACGTTGCCGTCAGTTAGCATTGTATACTATTTTTGATTCTCCTATTAATATGCTGTGTGATGCACCTACTAATTATCTGAAAGAGGAAGAATGTACGAAGTTTATCGCTGCCATTCCTACTGTATGGAATCAGACACTTCCAATAAGCGGAAAAGTAGGCGAACATATTGTAATGGCACGTGAGAAAGACGGTATCTGGTATGTGGGTGGATTGACCGACTGGAAAGAGCGTGATGTTGAAGTCGATCTGTCTTTCTTGGGTGATGGTGAGTTCAATGCAGAAATATTTAGAGATGGTATCAATGCCGATCGTGTTGGGAAAGACTATAAGCGTGAAGTGATCCGCGTATCAGCCAATAAGAAGTTGAATTTACACATGGCTCCTGGTGGTGGGTTTGTTGTGAGGATAACAAAATAATAATTGAAGATTAAGTTTTTGGTTTGAAAGAGGACATCATCCCTATGGGAGATGCCCTCTTTTTTATGAGATGAGTGTCTCGTGTTATAACTGTTACTGTGATTTATTGATAAACTTTAGAACCGGAAACTCAATCCTCCTAAGAAATTGAATCCTTCCGTAGGATAACCTAAATAATATTGATATTTCTTGTTCAGCAGGTTATGTACTTGAGCATAAACGGATACTCCTTTGAATACATTATAGCTGGCTCCGATATGCAAATCATTAATTGCGGTCATTTTTGCATATTCTTTCACTTCTTTCCGGCTGATGTAATCATAACCTAGATTTATGTTAAGAGCAGAGATCGGATGAATACGTACATTGAAAGACATTTCACTGACTGGTTTCACAGCCAACAGATATTCCTCTGTTTTGCTGTCCCAATTACGGTAAGTATATTTAGCTGATATTCCGAGGATATCTTTGTAATCGTAACTGATTTCACCGCCAAGGTAGAGATTTTCTGTATTATCTTGAGCAAAAGAAAGGTAAGAACCTGAATGAATATTACTTGGGTCAAAACCTAAATAAGATAAGTCGTTCTTTAGATTCTGATAACCACCGAACACGTTGAACCAAAGTCCCGGATAAGGGCTTGCTTTGAATCCGATACTACCGTTGATTTGCTCGTAAGTATCATAAGGACGTTGTACGTATCCCAAAGTGGCAGTGGTATTTGCCTCCGGCAGTTCACCGTAAGGACAGATACTTTCTAATCTGCGGAAATCATTCAATTGCTTACCGCCGGTTGCTTTTGCATAAACAATGTAGCTATCAGAAAAAATATACTGTGCAGTGATATCGGGTGAGATACGGAAAGACTTGTCAAATCCGAAAGATAAATCTACATTGGCTCCGATATGCAGTTTCCAGTCATCATTATCCAGTTCGTAATATGGATTTAAAAGAAGCGTTGTGTAGTTTTTGAAGTATTCATCTCCGGTGGAAACATTCTTTGTATATCCGTTGTAGAGAAGATTGTTCATTTCCAAAGCGATAGTTATTAATTGTTGGTCGCCGATAGCTCCCGTGACATCGCCTTTAGTGCGTATGATTGTTTCCTTGATACCTGTATTGGCTTCAGATTCATTGAACATGTTGTGCTGACGTTCATACATCAACAGATTTGTTTCTGCGTTGAAACGTAGTGGTGCAGTCTCATCAGTGAAATGAATGCCCGCATGGAAGTCACCGGATGTGAATTTCTGCTTGCTGTTTACGCTTTCCGGTTGGAAGTTGAAGTTGCTCAATCTGAAATTTCCGGCAATATTTAAATCCAACTTATCAAATTGATGCGTGTAATCCACATTAGCGCGTGTGCGATAATAAAATGCATTCCATTTTTCGGAGTCTGTGAAAGGAAGCGTTAGTTTACCATCCATTCCATCCATTTGGAAACGTACATTCAATTTGTCTTTCTGCGACAGACGGAATAGATAATTGGCAAGAATATCCAAATTGCCATAATTACCATATCCGGCACGTACATATCCCGGGGTAGTGCCGGGTTGAACTTCTTTTCCGGTATAGGGGCGCATCAGGCCTGCCGGAACGGAAGTGGCCGGAAAGAATGTTGTAGCATACTCTACTTCTTTCTTGCTCACTGTCGGTTCTTCTACTTTAGGCAGGACGTTTACTTTCGAGGCGTCCATAATGTCCGGGTTATATTCTTGTTCCACAACGACTGTGCGGGTCATTGTTGTATCTTTCGGTTGGGTGGTTTGGGCTTGAAGGCAGGATGGTATTGATATAGCCAATGCGAGTCCCCCTATTATATAATGAAATCGTTTCATATTTTTCTATTTTTTTATTCTCAATTCTCAACTTTCAATTTACTAAGTCTGCTTTCAATCATGCTTTCAATATCGTCATTCCCTTGATAATTTTGTTGCAGACTTAGCAGATATTGGCGTGCGTCAGATCTTTACCCGTAGCATGATAGACGTCGGATAGAAGGATAAAACTGCGCGCTAGCAATAAGCATGTGGCGTACTCTGTTCTATATAGTTGAGCAACTCTTTCTCTGCAGCGGCATATTCTTTTGCGTCGTAGAGGGATTGTGCAACCTGATATTTAGCTTCGGCACCGTAAGAGTTACGTGTGTCTTTGGCCAGTTCACGATAGTCTTCCATTGCTTTCTTGTCAGCCTTTTGCTTGGTGTATGCTTTAGCACGGTAATAAAGAGCTTCATTTCTTAGCTCTGGACTAAGTTTGGCTTCTGCAAGCAGGTCGGTAGCTGCATGGATGGTTTCTATGTCATCTCGCAATAGGAAGGCGCAACGCAGAATACCCGTTTCAGCAAGTTGGCGGCGCTCTACGTTGGTTGCTTTTTCTTTCAGCATTTTGTAGCTAGCTAATGCTTCAGCCATATTTTGCTGGTTGAATTGCACTTCAGCACGCAAGATCAGTGCTTCTTCTGCAAACGGATTGTTTGGATATTCCAACAACTTACCGGAATGGAGAAGAATCATATCATAATTCTTCTGCTCGTTTCCGATCAGGCAGAGATAATAATGTGCGTTCAGGCTGAAGGCTCCTTCCGGGAAAGTTTGCAGGTATTTGTTGAGGCTTGTTTTGGCTTCTTCCATTCTGCCTCGTGCATAAATCTTTTCTGCGGCGGCATACGTAAGCGAGTCTTGTTCGTTAGCATCGAAACGGATGTGTCCCGGCATGGCATTTGCTAAAGCAGCAAATTCGTCGATGCGGTTGAGATCCACATAAATAGATTTCAAATCACGCATGGCAAGGCGTGCTTCTTCACTGCCCGGATATTTTTCGATAACCTGTTTGTAGGCTTCGATTGCTTGGTTGTAATCTCCTTTTTGGTAATATAATAATCCGATTTCGGCGGCAGCTTTCCTGCTGACCGGACTTTCAGGATATTTAGTCAGCAATTCTTTGAAAGAAGTAATGGCTTGGTTGTTGTTATCCATGAGAACATAGGAACGCCCTTTCTCGTAAATAGCGTTTACGGCATAAGGAGAAGCAGGGTACTTTCCTACCAGACGGTTCAGCAAGGTAATCTTACCGGTATAGTCTTTCTGCAGACCGGATACAAGAGCCAGCTGATAGAAAGAATAGTCTCCGGAAGAAGTATTCATTTGTTCGGCTTGCGAATAATACTGTTTGGCTTCTTCAAAGTTACGTACATGCAGGTGGCAGTCACCAATACGATTGTATGCATCGGCAAGTGCGGTTGCATTTTCACCTTTCTCCAGTTGAACGTATTTTTGGAAATAATTGCTTGCTTGCGTATAGTCTTTCCGGTGGAAAGCGATATACCCTAAGTTATAATTGGCAAGCGCATACATTTCGTTATTGGGTTGGGTGGTGAGTTGCAGATAAGCATTAAAATCACGCGCGGCTTCTACCATTCGGTTTAGACGGTAATAGGATTCTCCGCACCAATAGTAAGCGTCTGCTTGGTTTGACGATTGTATTGTCCGATGGCAATGGATTGGTTCAGATATTTCAGAGCTTGTTCGAAGTCGGCGTTAGCGAAAGATTGAGTTCCTAATTGGAACAGTATCTTTTGTTTGGCTTCCAATATTTGCGCGCTTGGTTTGGCAATCCGGTCGATTGATTTCAAAGCTGCATCGTAGCTACGTGTATTCATGTAAACTTCTACCAGGTAGCTGCTGACTTTTTCAGCGTATGGAGAAGTCGGAAATTCATTCAGGAATTTCTCGAAGGCAGTAACAGATTCACCGAAAGCGGAGAAAGAAGTCTCGTGCAGGCAAAGAGCGTAATTGTAAGCTGCCTGTTCCTTGATTTGCATATTAGCATTGGAGGCGGCTGCCTGTTCAAAAGCCATGCGTGCTTTGTTTTTCTCTGCCAGTTGCAGATAAGAGAGTCCCATGTGGAGATATGCATTTTGGGTAAGGGCATCGTTGTCAGTTGTCACCTTACCTAATGTTTCGGCTGCTTTGGAGTAGACTTTTGTTTGGTAGTAGGAGAGACCCAGCATATAAAGGGCATCGCGGCGGGGAGCCGAGCGATCCTTATTCAGGTAATTGTTGAATGCTTCTACGGCTTGGTGATATTGTCCGAAATGGTAATAGGCATCTCCCAGAATACGGTACATTTCTGCAGCGTGCTCGTTGTTCGGGTAGGCTGACAGGTAGTTTTGTGCTACAATTTGTGCCTTATCATAGTTTTTGAGCTGCGTATAAATTTCGGCTATGTAATAAGGGACGAGTGCTTTGTACTTCGAGTCGTCCTGTAAGGGAAGGAAACCTTTCAATGCTTCACTATAACGTTTTTGTGTATAGCGGATGTAGGAAAGATAGTAATCACAATCTTTGGCGTATTTGGGGCTGTTGGCACGCAAAGTTTCAAACCAGATGGCTGCTTCTCTTAGATTATCGGTTTTCAGATAACAGGTAGCCAGTTGGTAGGTGCAGTCGTCCCGTTCTTCATTACCTAACAAATCGAGGTCGGCAGAGTTGAAAAGTGCCAGTGCTTCATCATATTTTCCTTCGTAGAAATAGCAGGAGGCTAACAGCGCATAAATACGGTTAGCGTATGGAGTATCAGGATAACGGTCAAGGTATTTGCGGAGGAGTTCGATGCGGTTTTTGTCTTTCAGTTCGTAAGCCGAACTGACTAGCATATATTCTGCGTCCTGAAGAAGGCTGGCTACAGGCTTTTGTTTTACAAATGCTTTCAATGCCGGCAGAACAGCTGCATAATTCTTTTCTTGGAAAAGTTCTTTCCCTTCTTTATAAAGGTTGTCAGTCGAAGTGAACTTGTCACCTGTCTGGGCAAATCCTATAATGGGCGTGCAGCAGATGGCGGCACAAATGAGTCTAGTAATTTCTTTTTTCATAATCGGGTGTTTATGCAAAAGTACTACATATCTTTCAATGACGTATTTTAATAGCTATTAATTTAAAGCTCATTAAAATATAAGACAGAATGAAAGGGGAAATGTTTCTGTAATTTGTTATATTTTAACGAATTATCTGCCGGATAAAAACTTTTTAAGTCCTCGGCGAATAGAATCTAGTCCAAAATCTTCCGGATTAATTTCGGAGAGAGGCAGGAAGAAAGAATCTGCTACATCATCCATTGCCGAAAAATGGCTCATGTCTTCTACGGTGCACAGAAAAAACATATCGAGTGTGTGTACAGGAAAACCTGAATAGACATAAATATTGGGAAGTGTAAACTGGTAAACTGCTTTTTTTACCTTCAACCTGTTTCTTCCAGCACTTCACGGGCTACGCCTTCTTCACCTGTTTCATTCATATCGATGAATCCGCCGGGTAGGTCGAGAGTTCCTTTGGCTGGCTCTTTGGCACGTCGGCAGACAAGCAATTCGTTTTTCTCATTTAAGATGAGTGCTACGGTGGCGGCGGAAGGGTTAAAGTAATAGACGAAGCCGCAATCTGTACATTTTTTGGACTTTTCGTTATTTACTTCGAAATGCGGAGAACCACATTCGGGGCAATATAGGAATTGAGCTAGAGGATGTTTCATAATCGTATATACTTCCAGTTTTTTTGTTTATGCACGCAAAGGTATAAAATGCTTTTATTAATTTCATCTATCACAGCATAGAAATATTCGATTGGACTTTTTTTGAAAAGGCGGGGTTTCTGCCTTTATCTTTGCATCAGAAACAAAAAACAAAAGATTGTTTCTGATGTTATAAGTCAAACCAATTAATAACAATAAAAGCAATAAAGATTATGGAACCAATTTTAAATTCTCACTTCCTGAATTCAGCGTTCAGGCTTTTCACAACGGAGCTTTCAAGACTGTAACCAACAATGACCTGAAAGGTAAATGGGCGATTCTTTCTTCTATCCTGCCGACTTTACTTTCGTATGTCCTACTGAATTGGTGGATATGGCTGAAAAGTACGATCAGTTCAAGGCGATGGGTGTAGAAATCTATTCGGTAAGTACTGACTCTCATTTCGTGCACAAAGCTTGGCATGATGCTTCTGAAAGTATTCGCAAGATTCAATACCCGATGTTGGCAGACCCGACTGGCGCTTTGAGCCGTGCACTGGGTGTATATATCGAAGAAGAAGGTATGGCTTATCGCGGTACATTTGTTGTCAATCCGGAAGGAAAGATTAAAGTGGTGGAACTGAATGATAACAATATTGGCCGTGATGCAAGTGAATTGCTTCGTAAGGTGGAAGCTGCACAGTTTGTAGCCAGCCATGACGGAGAAGTTTGCCCGGCTAAATGGAAGAAGGGTGAGTCTACCTTGAAGCCAAGCATCGACCTGGTAGGTAAGATTTGATAGATCTTGATAATGGTGATTATGGGAGGCCGGTAACGGGAGACGCTGCCGGCCTTTCTTTTAAAAAATGAAAGGAAAAAAGGTATGTTAGAATCTGCATTAAAAGAACAACTAAAGGGTATTTTTGCTGGGCTGGAGGCAAATTTTACTTTTGATATATTCGTATCATCCAGCCACGAAAACAAAACAGAATTATTGGAGCTGCTGGGAGATGTAGCGGATTGTTCCGATCATATCACTTGCTCGGTGAATGAGGGAGAAGCATTGAAGTTTACTTTATTAAGGAATGGTGATCGTACCGGAATCACATTCCGGGGTATTCCTAACGGACATGAGTTCACGTCATTGCTTTTGGCTATCCTGAATCTGGACGGCAAAGGAAAGAACTTTCCCGATGAGGCCGTTTGCAACCGTGTGAAAGCACTGAAAGGCCCGATACATCTGACCACTTATGTTTCGTTGACTTGTACGAACTGTCCTGACGTAGTGCAGGCTCTGAATGCAATGACTACTTTGAATCCGGCTATTACGCATGAAATGGTAGACGGTGCGCTTTATCAGGACGAAGTAGATGCACTGAAAATACAAGGAGTGCCCTCTGTCTTTGCAGATGGAAAATTACTTCATGTAGGCCGTGGTGAATTTGGCGAATTGCTTGCCAAGTTGGAAGAACAATATGGTATTGACGAAACCAAAGCGAATGCAGAGGTGAAAGAATATGATGTGATTGTAGCCGGTGGAGGACCTGCAGGAGTATCAGCAGCTATTTATTCTGCCCGTAAAGGACTCCGTGTAGCTATCGTGGCCGAGCGTGTTGGCGGACAGGTAAAAGAAACGGTGGGTATTGAAAATCTAATTTCTGTTCCGGAAACGACAGGAAATGAACTTGCCGATAATCTGAAAACTCACTTGTTGCGTTATCCGGTGGATTTACTGGAGCATCGTAAAGTAGAAAAAGTAGAAGTGGTTGGAAAACAGAAGCAGATCACTACCTCTGTTGGTGAGAAATTCCTGGCTCCGGCACTGATTATTGCAACCGGTGCAAGCTGGCGTAAACTGAATGTTCCGGGAGAAGCCGAATATATAGGTCGTGGTGTCGCTTTCTGTCCTCATTGTGATGGGCCGTTTTATAAAGGAAAGCATGTAGCGGTAGTAGGTGGTGGAAATTCAGGCATTGAGGCAGCCATTGACTTGGCAGGTATCTGCTCCAAAGTGACTGTTTTTGAATTTATGGATGAGTTGAAAGCGGACAGTGTACTTCAAGAGCGACTTAAATCATTGCCGAATGTGGAAGTGTTTGTAAGTTCACAGACTACGGAAGTGATAGGAAATGGTGATAAGCTGACTGGCCTACGCATCAAAGACCGCAAAACGGAAGAAGAACGTTTGGTGGAATTGGATGGTGTATTTGTACAGATCGGGCTTTCTGCGAATAGCAGTGTATTCCGCGACATAGTGGAAACCAACCGTCCGGGCGAAATCATGATTGATGCACATTGCCGTACGAATGCGACGGGTATCTATGCAGCCGGAGATGTTTCTACGGTTCCTTATAAGCAAATTATTATCTCTATGGGCGAAGGGGCGAAAGCTGCGCTTTCTGCATTTGACGATAGAGTGAGAGGGATTATCTGATTGATATATTCAGATATAAAAAGCACACAAACAAGAACATTAGCGGGGCTGCAAAGGTATGAATCCATATCTTTGTAGCTTTTTATTTTTTTCTTAGCTTTGAGACATTTAACATTAACCCCAAAAACGAAGAACAAGAAAAAGAGAGGTTTTACTGGATATGACAGTCTAAACAGTCTAAACAGTCTAAAGTTTTGACAACCTTAAATGATGGAGGTGTGTCTAAAAGTCTGACACACCTCCATGAAATAATTATTTCATAAAGTGTTATTCGGAGAAATATGTATAATAGAATTTCTCAATATCTCCGTCATAGTTCTTGCTTTCCTCTTTGATACAACTATTTTCATCATATTCGAATGTGTAAGTAGATGCAACGGCTGAATGCTGCCAGCCGCTACTCGTATGACAATTGGCCGAAGCTTTTCCAAAGAGACCTGTTTCAACCAGCCAACGACTTGGACCACTGCCTTCCGCATAGATACAATGTGCTCCGCCTACATTAGGCACGGCAGAATAGGTCTGAACCTTGAATTGTTCTACTCCATCAGAGAATCTGGTCCATTGCGTAATATTACCATTTTCTATGGTGATGTTAGATGCGATATTGCCATTTTTTACAGCTTTTGTCATGTAGCCATTCTCGTCGTAAGTATATTCATATGTATTCGAACCATCTACAAAAGTAGCGACATACCCCTGGCTATTTAATGTCATAGTATATGCGTTCTTACCTGTCACCGTGACGCTGTTTCCGTCGTAAGCAAAGAGCCATTCTCTATCCAACTCTTCTCCATTTAGTCTGTAGACACGTTTAACCGTACCATTGTCATTATATTCGTAATACCATTTATCCCAATCATCTGCAAAAGTAGCTATCCGATAAACAGTTACTTCAGAGGTCGTTGTAAAAGTGATTTCTGCATACTCTGAATCTTCAAAGTAGATCGATCCGGTTTTTTGAGCTTTTACTTTGAATGTGTAACTTTTTTCCGGCTCTAAACCTGTCAGTTGAATCGTATTTTGGTCAGTACTTTGTTCATTACCGTTATTCAAACTATAAATATAAGCTGTTGCGTTTCCTATGGCTTTCCATGTAATAACAGCAGAACTCTCTTTTACATCAGGAACAGTAACTTCCGGTTTATCCAGAACGTTGGTATTGGGATGATTGTCGTCATCGCTGCAAGCGGTCATACTTAGTACTACTGCCAGCATGGTTAATAAGTAAAAATACTTTTTCATGTTGTTCTATTTAAGGTTAATAATTAGTTTCCGGCAACTACTATCATTCCCAAACCAACCAGGAAGAAGATAAACATCAAGGCTAGTAATTGATTAACAGATTTCGTTGAGCCTTTAAATTCTTTCCAGATAAATACTCCCCAAATAGCGGCAATAAGTGGTGCGCCCTGTCCTAGTGCATAAGATACCGCCGGACCAGCTTCGCCTGATGCGATATAGCTGAATGCAGAACCAAGTCCCCATATCGCTCCGCCAAGCATTCCGCATATATGAGTTTTCGTGTTTCCTTTAAAGTATTCGGAGTAGCTGACTTTTTCTCCAACAAAAGGATATTTCATCACTAATGTGTTGAAAACAAAATTGCTTAGCAATACGCCTATTGAGAAAACAAAGATTGCAGAATAAGGAGTCATCATTCCTATAGCGGGTGAATTGAAGTTTTCTACATCCATACCTTTCACTACGAACCTGTAGAATAAGGACATTAGTACGCCGGCTATTAATGCAATGATAATTCCCTTTTTGTTGTTTTTCCTGCTTTCTTCACCCTTTTGCATTTTTCCGGAGGCCACTCCATTACAAATAATGGCAATAACAATGAGAGCTACACCGCCGAATAAAAGCAAAGGATTGCCGGTTGGAATTCCCAAATAATTGACGATTACCCCTAATACCAGTGCAATGCCGACTCCTAAAGGAAAAGCTACAGACATACCAGCTAAGGAGATGGACGCTGAAAGAAGAATGTTTGAAGCATTAAATATTACGCCCCCCAAGATAACCCAGCCGATACTGTCTCCAGATGCTTGTCCCAGATCTTCCAGAAATGAACGTCCGGTATCTCCATGACTACCCATTGTGAAGCCTAGTAAGATGGTGAACAATACCATTCCAATCACATAATCCCAATAAAAAAGTTCATAACGCCAATTTTTGGAAACTAGTTTCTGGGTATTACTCCAAGAACCCCAACAAATCATGGTTACGATGCAGAATATAACTGCCAATAAATAACTGTTTACTGTGAACATACTATTAGTATTTAATTGTTAAACATGAATTCTGTTATTTAAATATATAATCCAGTCCTCCCAATAGCTGAAAGCGTTGGTTTCTTTACATTTTCTTGACCGGAACTCATGTTCCAGGTCTGATTCCTTCAAAAGGATATGAATATTACTGCTAAAACCATATTCTTTTGACTCGGGTAGTACTTCTATCCAGCACCTGGGATATCTTTTATGAGAGTTGACCGCTTTTATAAAATTCAGAGCGTCACTTTCATCACCGATGGTGTTTACACAGACTATGCCGGTAAACAAATTTTCCCTTTGAATGGCTTCTATGCCTTCTTTGATGTTATCTTTCAAAGTGATTAAAGCCCTCATGCGTTGGGAACTTCTGATTTCGGAGAGTTGCTTTTCTATATAAGAGATTGTTGCTGAGAGGTCTGCGTTGGTTTTAACGAAGCAAAGAAGAGCAGGCCATGTTCTATTATCGTCTACCATTCATGAAATTGATTGACGAGAGTCTGTTGTTGTTGCTCGTTGATTTCTCCCTGTACGTAGATAATAGGATATTCTCTTGTGCTTCCTTGAGCCTGTTCCGGATAATAAACCGTTGCATTGCCCATTTTGATAAATGGTGTCTCATTCAGAAGAAGGCTTCTCTCATTATTTCCTGTCTGGTTCTCATTGAAATATTTGTTTATGAATCTGAACGCTTTTGGTAGTGCTCCATTCCAACAGGTAAAATCATGTCCTCCTGCACGTACTTCCCATTCATGAGGTATCTGTCTTTCCAGTAATAATCGGTGCAGTTCTTCATTACTTTCGCATAAAGTACCTTCTTTATCTCCAATATCCAGCATGATTCCAAATCCTTTTAAATCGGAAGTACGGAGGGTAGAAAGAATGTGGTAGGGTGAATGTTGCTTATAATAACTGGTTAGACGCTGGTTGCCATTCTTTCCTGCTCCTCCGAAAATCCGTCCCCATTGACTGTCCCATTCTTTTTGTGGTTCTTCTTCTATATATTGTTTTTCTGTACGGATAGATGGTGATAACGCAACAACAGAACCAAATAAGTTACGGTTGCGTAGGCTGACGGACAATGCTCCGAATCCTCCCATAGAGAAACCAATGATTGAACGTGCGCTAACATTCTTGCGGGTGCGGTAGTTGTTATCAATATATGGAACCAGTTCTTTAATAAAGAAAGTCTCATAAAGAAAACTGCCATCATAGGTGTCACTGTAATAAGACAAATAGCCGTCAGGAATAACCATAATGAAAGGTTCAACCTCTCCTTTTTTTATCATTTTGTCCATTACACGGGCAACATTGCCATATTCGAGCCAACTGGTATAATCACCTCCTATTCCATGAAACATATACAAAACAGGATATTCTATATCTGAATGTTCATAACCTTCCGGTAGGATAATAGAATAGGAGACTTCTTGCTTTAAAGAGGGACTATAAATATTCATCCCTTCTTTTTCTATGGGAAGTGCCCAAGCTCCATCTATACCTGATAGAGATAGGATTATATATAACAGTATCTTCCTCATATCATTTCTTTATTAACTGTTCACCAATGTAATAACTCATTGAATAAATACCTGTTTGGGCGGACTGTTCACTATCCAGTCCGTTTCTGACACGATATTGTACTGGAACCTCTGCATCCCGCAATCCATTGAATAGAGTAAGCATACTATTGTAATTACTACCTCCGTCTGTTATATCCAAATAATAAATTTTGGCCCGGTTCTCGTCAGAAAGGTTGTTAATACCCGCATCTTCTGCAAAGAAAAATTGATAGCAGGGGTATTACCTGATGATTGCTTGTATAAGTAATCAGCTTCTGAACCATAGGCTAATCCTAATCTGAAGTCTGCATTACTTTCAGTATGAATCGTTTTCTCTATTGCATCGGTAATAGTTGAAAAACTTATTTCATTTTGAATAACCTCCTTTACATCAAAACCGGCGATTATCATACGTTTGATTTGCATAAGAGAATCTAATGCCACTGCCACCTTCTCTGTTGTAAGATTAACATTACCTTCTCCTTTGCTGTAATAAAGAACTTTGTAAGTTAGTTCGGAATTGTAGTCATCCGGTAACCATAGTTCGATATTGGAATTACCTACTTTTATGTTTTTATTAGTAGCATGTAATTCCTCTGTGAATTTTTTCAGAGTTTCCTGCGGATAGTTTTCTCCTTTGAATGAACGTTCGATAAAAGGCAGTGCCTCTTTCATGGATTCACGCCAATAACTGTCAGTGTGGGCACCGTTCCGTACACGATATTCGTGCTTGATATTTTTGTCCCGTAATAGAGAATGTAATTCACCGTTTCCTGCATATAGTCTTTCTTCATCATCACCGCAGTCTATGTAATACCGTACTGTTTGAAATGTGGAACTTGGTTTATCCTTGAAAAAGTGTAGCGGACATTGGCTTTTATAATAGCTTGTCAGCCTGCCTGTTCCTGTCTGGCCGCTTCCTCCGAAGTTGTTTCCCCATTGAAGATTCCAACCGTCTTGTGACAAAGAGATGTATTGTTCATCTGTATTTAGAGAGGGACTTAATCCTATTGAAACCGAGAATGTTTCAGGATGTTGCGATGCTATACTTAATGCCCCGAAACCTCCCATAGAGAATCCGGCAACAGCTCTTTCTGTCTTACTGGCTGTTGTTCGGAACCGCTTATCAATCAGGGGTACGAGTTCATTAATGAACATATCCATATAGTTGAACTTTCCGTCATAGTGGTTGCAAAAATAAGAGTTGAAACCTTCCGGCATGATGTAGATCAATGGGCGAATACTACCATTGCTGGTTTGCGCATCAGCTATGCTTTGAATATTCAGACTGAAGGTCCCCATGAACTTTGGTTCCCTCCCCAGCCATGTAGAAGGAAAACTACTCCATATTTACCCGTACTTTCCGATAGATACTCTTGAGGCAGTAATACGGAATATTTGATTTCTTGTCCTAATATTTTGCTGTAAAAACTTTGATCGGGATTATAGCGTTTGGTAAACAGTTCCGGTGTATCGGTCTGTTCGCCTTCGGACGGACTGTTATCATCAGACGAACATGATAACAATCCGTAGGAAAATAATAATAAGGCTAATAATAGGAGTAGTTTTCTATTCATGGCTTCTCTCTTTTATTTATAAGGATTGATTGGCTCTGCCGGTGTGGATGAATAAACCACCATGTCTTTACATTGAACGGCATATTTTTCATTTCGGATTAATCCATTTAATAACCAGTTTGTGAGGTCCTTCCTCTAAATCATAATTATAGAAAATGTCATACTTTCTTTTTATGTAGTCATAAGGCATTTCTATGGTTTCTACTTTCTTGCCGTCAATGTAGGCTCCAGAATGGCGATGTAATTGTCATTACTATCTTTAACATCTTGTCTGATCATCCCCATTAAAACAACTCCCTTGCCATTGAACTCAAATGTTTTTTCTGTACCGAGATCATATTTGATAACTCTTCTTTCAGAAGGATATAAGCCTTCAAAAGAAACTTCCCATGCTACGGTTTTTGGCTTTTGAATCGTGGTATAGTATTTATCTCCTTTTATTTTTCCTCCGTTTGCTTTTAATACATCACTCAATAGTTTGAGATTAATGTCGTATACAGAACTTAAAGAGATATCTGTGTAGGGGAACTTAATATTTTCACATCTTTCGAGTGCCGGTTTCCAGTATTCGGGGATAGCCTTGTAGCCTTGTATGACTCCAAGAATTCCTGCGGCAGTTGCCGGGTTACAGTCGGAGTCTTGTCCGCAACGAGTGGCTATATCCATTGTTTTGAAAAAGTCGCCGTTGCCATATAAAAGTCCCATAACACAGTAAGCCGCGTTGATAGTGGCGTCAATGTTAAATGCATTGAATACCCCTTCCGGGCAGCCAATCTCAAAAGCATGACGGTTTTCTATTTCCAACCAGCATTTACGCCAGTCATTGGGATATTGTTTCCAATATTTAATCACGTCTGTGATGCAACGGTGAAATTTACTTTGTTCGGGTATTGTTTTAAGAGCTTCCGTGACAATTGTATAAATGTCATTATTTACATAAGCCAATGCATACATTGCTCCCATGTATACACCTCCATACCATCCGTCGCCGTAGTTCATGATATGCCCTATCTTGTCCGAAAAATCGGATGCGGTATTTACCATCCCCGGACATATCATTCCAATGAAGTCTGCTTCAATCTGGAAATCAATATCGTCAGCGTGCGGATTATTTTTCCAATGCCCGGATGCCGGCGGCATAATACCATGCAATATGTTATATCTGGCTGCCTGGTTGGCATGCCATAATTTGTAATCAGCGTTTGCAAAGGCTTTGGCAAATGATTCAGCAGGGGCATTTATCCCTTCTTCTTGCATTACTTCCAGAAAGGTAAGATCCATATATACATCATCATACAATCCCGGATCCTCAGCAAAGATGTCTTTACAATAGTCATCATACCAGATTATGGGAATTTTTTCATGAATGATCGCTCCTCTGTATTTAAATTCTGTAGGACCTCCATAGGTGCACCCTATGGTTTGTCCGGCCCATCCTCCTTTAATTTTGTCGAGCAGTACATCTTTACTTATTTCAACTGTTTTCCCATATTCTATTTGTGCCGTTCCCGATATGGAAAGATAAATAGTAGAATGATGTTAATCAGGATTTTTTCATCTTAACTTATTTATTAAAGTAAAATCTATCTATGTTCTTTTTTCTCTGAATAAT
>ENA-OQIG01000264-OQIG01000264.1-human-gut-metagenome-genome-assembly--contig:-NODE-264-length-31264-cov-1.939782_pt1 | contig 31264 bp, 30 predicted proteins | sample MGYA00242576_ERZ504741 | MGnify/ENA primary metagenome ERZ504741 (study PRJEB26092, sample SAMD00036436) | human gut metagenome | host: Homo sapiens | study: EMG produced TPA metagenomics assembly of... | reverse complement strand
CAACTAGTGAAATTTATTGCAAATAGCTATTGGTCGGAAAGTAACCGCAATCGTTATGCAACATGGCCCAGATTGTCAACCACTTCTGTTGCCAACAATAAAGAACTGAGTACATGGTTCATGAGAGACGGTTCCTTCTTACGACTGAAATTGGTTGAACTGGGATATACAGTACCTCAAAAAATTGTGAGCAAATGGGGTATGTCCAATCTGAGGCTCTATATGTCTTCTACCAATCTTTTTGTTTTGAGTAAGTTCAAGGATTGGGATGTGGAATTGGCAGGTAATGGTCTTAATTATCCGTTACAACGTGTATTCAATATTGGTGTAAATGTAAGTTTCTAAAAAGAATGGTTATGAAAAAAATCAAAATATGTATATTGTCATGTTTGTCGGTGTTTATATTGACATCATGTGAACTGAATATCGTCCCGGATAACATACCGACCATTGAAGACCATGCTTTCGCCTTGAGAAAAGAAGCGGAAAAAGTCTTGTTTACTTGCTACAGGTATATGCCTAGTGACGGAAGTCTCAAAAATAATGTAGCTTTGCTTGGTGCCGGTGATTTTTGTATTTCCGATGTTTTCCGGAGCTATTTGGGAACCAGCGCCTGGTATATAGCCCAAGGATTGCAAAAGTCCGATTCACCATATTGTGCTCAATGGGGACATTTATATGAGGGAATTGCTTATTGTAATATTCTGATTGAGAATATACATACTACACCGGATATGGATGATAGCGAGAAAAACAGATGGATCGGTGAAGTGGAATTTTTGAAAGCTTATTATCATTCTATCTGATCAGGATGTATGGACCGATTCCTATTATGGATCGATATGTTCCGGTAAGTAGTAGTACGGAGGAAATGCATCCTTATCGGGAGACATTGGACAGTTGTTTCAATTATGTGACAGAAACTTTGGACAAGGTGATTGCTAATCCGGATGTTCCGGCTAAAATAGAGAATGAAGCTGAAGAACTGGACGAGTGACCGTAGGTATGGCTAAAGCATTGAAAGCGAAGTTCTGGTAACCGCTGCAAGTCCATTGTTCAATGGAAATATGGATTATGAGGTAATTGCAGATAATAGAGGTGTGAAAATCTTTAATCCGGTTAAAACGGAAGAGGAGAAGAAGCAGAAATGGGTAAAGGCTGCCGAAGCGTGTAAAGAAGCCATTACTTATCTCGAAGATTTGGGATTCGGTTTATATTATTTTGATGATCCCACTGTGGTCATGACAGAGTCCGACAAGCTGATGATGAATTTGCGAGGTGCTGTCACTGAGAAGTGGAACAAAGAAGTGGTATGGGCAAACTCTCAGTCATGGGTCGGTTCGGGTTCTTATGACAACTATCAGATACAGGCAATGCCGCGTGACTTGGTTCCCGGCAGAAATGCTAAGAATGCTACGAACAGAACCAATCTGGGTGTTTCTCTTGGACTGACTAACTCATTTTATACTAAACATGGGGTTCCTATAGAAGAAGATAAGACATGGGATTATGCTAATAGATTTGAAGTGCAGGCTCCCACGCCGGTGGAAGCTGAGCCCGGATATGAGAATACTATTATGCTGAATTATAAAACGGGAACAGTCAAATTGAATCTGGAACGTGAACACAGATATTATGCCAGCTTAGGCTTTGACGGCGGTATTTGGTTCGGACAAGGAAAGACGGGACTTTCGGGCTTGTATTCGGTGAATGCGCGTAAAGGAGGAAATGTGTCTCCCATTCCGGCAGATCACTCTCAGAACCTGACTGGTATTTGGCCTAAGAAAGTGGTTAACTACAAGACGGTCATGTCCGATGCGGCTTCCGGATTTACATCGGTCACTTATCCGTTCCCTGTTATCCGTATGGCTGATTTGTATTTGATGTATGCCGAAGCTTTAAATGAAAAAGGAGAGGATTATGCTACGGTATTGCCATGGATCGATATGGTGAGAGAACGTTCGGGACTTCAAGGCGTAAAAGAAAGTTGGGACCAATATGTAGGAAACAGCAAGTATGCTACTCAGACTGGTCTACGACAAATCATCATGCAGGAGCGTCGTATTGAGTTAGCATTTGAAGGACATTATTTTTGGGATGTCCGTCGGTGGAAAACTGCGACAACAGAATTGACACAGCCATTGACCGGTTGGAAAGTCCGTTATGGAGAAACTGATGTAGATTATTATAGTGAGAACTTAGTGCTTGTCCGGGATTTCACTCCCAAAATGTATTTCTGGCCTATTGATATCGGTGAGTTGAGAAAAGATCCTAACTTAGTTCAAAATTATGGTTGGTAAGTAATTAAAGTGACATTTGATTTATGAAAAAGATAATATACAGTAGCCTTTTAGTACTAGCCATCACATTGCTGCCTAGTGCTTGCGATAACGATAGTGATATGAATTCTCCCATGGAAGTACGACTCCGCCTGAACAGGTAGTATTGAATGGTGTCAAAATCTGCCGGGAAGTCTTATAATCTATTTTACACAGCCCAAGTTGATAAGAATTTTCTTTATATGAAGGCTGTATATATGACAGAGATAGGAGAACGTTCGACCAATGCTTCGTATTTTGCCGACTCTGTAGTGGTGGAAGGATTTGAAAAAGCTGGTGAATATAATGTGAAGTTGTATTCTGTAAGTCCGGGTGAAGCCTATTCTGAACCTCTGGAAGTAAAAATAAATCCGGAAGAGCCGCCTTATATCACTGCTTATAAGGAGATGGAAATAAAACCGGATTTGCCGGTATCCGGATAAAGACATCCAACACCAGCAATGAGACTCTTACTTTTTATGTGTACCGGAAGGATGCTACTGGAAAATGGACGGAAGCCGGAGCTTTATATACCAAAAAGCAAGAGATTAATGAGCCCATACGTGGTATGGAAGCCGTTCCTTCAGAATTTAGTGTGGTGGTGAAGGATAGGTGGGGACATCTTTCTGAAAGTAAGGAGATATCTCTGACTCCATATTATGAAGAGGAAGTAGATAAGAAAAAAATGGGATACTTGGCCATTGGCGAATACAAAGGTTATCTGGCACCGAATGCTAATACCCCAAAGAATCTGTATGACGGAATTATTGGAAGCAATAATACTTTTATGACCCTCACAACGGCGGGATATGATTTTACCAAGCCGAGTTCGGTGACACTGGACTTAGGGAAGAAGTTTAAGCTCAGCCGTATGATTGTCTATGGAAGAAGAAATGGAACTGATTATTCATCTATATTTGACGGTCTGTATCCGAAAGAAATAGAAATTTGGGGACGAAATGATAATAATGTAACCAAGTTTGATCCGGAAAATGATGAAGGATGGGTACGGTTATATCAAGGAGTATTGCCCAGAGCCGACGGTTCTGTTATTCCGGCGGCTATTGTCCCGTTAACTGATGCTGATAAGGAACTGGCAAGAGACGGCAATGAACTCGAATTTTCCGTAGATCTGGATGCATATAGATATGTGACGTTTGTTTGTATCAAGAATTATAATGTAGGAACATCTCGTATCAATGTGGCAGAACTTACTTTCTTTGGAACACCGGAGGATAAAATAATACAGTAATCGCTATATAAAAGACAAATATTATGAAGAAATTTATATTTATATCAGTCAGCATCTTGATATTTTGTTCCATTATATCTTGCGAGTCAATGGATGCGACTTATAAGGACTTTGTTAAGGATGGTCCAATCATGTATCTTACACGATTATCGAAAGATTCAATAACCGTGCGTAATGGGTGGGAAAGAGTGTTGATTTCATTTCCGATAGTGAAAGACGGGAGATCTACAAAGATTGCTCTTGCATTGAATCAAAGTGATACTGTCAGATATGAGTTGGCCAAAAATAAGAGGACGGATATTCTTTTAGAGAATATGCGGGAGGGGTCTAGTCATTTTTCCGCCTGGCTGGAAGATGATGAGTTGAATAAATCATTGGCTACAGACTTTACAGGAACCATTTATGGGACACAGTACCAGAGCTATCTGTTAAATCGTTCCATTGTTTCTAAGAGTATGCAGAGTGGTAATCTGGTCATCAAATATTCCATGTTGCTGGACAGCACATTAGTGGCATCCAGGCTAAACTTGGAACAAGGGAGGAGAAGAAACAACAAAAATTTCTTATTATAATAAGGAAGGACAGGACGTTTTAGAAGATTTTACAGGCGATTCTTTTATAATGGAAACCTTGTATGCTCCGCAGGAAAACGTATTGGATAAAATCTGGTCGAAACCTGTTAAATATACGAAGTAGCCTGAGTGGTCGGCCTGATTGTATTTTAAGGATGAGAAGGTGTGTCAAAAGTAACTAAGCTCTCCTCCTTCAAGAAGGGAATTTAGTTACTTTTGACATACCCCTTATTCTCCAAATGATAAACATGCATATATGAAAATGATACATTATAAAATCATAATTCTATTATTGCTGGCATGGAGTCCTTGGGATTTGGTTTTACCTTGTCCCTCTATTTGTACGTCTGCCTTGCAGAATGATGATTTTGATATTCTAATGAAGAAGATTCGGGATGGGGTTGCAGAAAATCCGAATATTGATAAAGCTCTGGAACTGTATGATGACGTCCAAGGATGTTTTATAGATATAGATTATGCCCGCCGGATCGTACTAACTGGATGCCACTTATTCATGTGGATCGGTTGTATGACTTTGTATTTGCTTATACTCATCCAAAGAATTCCTATTATCAGAATGAAGATTTGTATCATAAGATAGTAAAGGGCTTGGAGTATTGGCATCATCGTAATCCACATTGTAATAACTGGTGGTATAATCAGATTGCCGAGCCGCAGAAACTCGGTATTCTGCTTATTCAGATGCGTGTTGGTAAAAGGCAGATTCCGGAAGTATTGGAGACAAAGGTCTTGCAACGTATGCGGAAGGACGGCGGACATCCTGCCAGATGGACTGGAGCCAACCGGACGGATATTGCTTTACATTGGATTTATAGAGCTTGCCTTCAGAAGAATGATGTTGACTTGAAAACGGCTGTTGAGAATGTTTATAGTCCTCTATCATATACTGTGAAAGAAGGATTTCAGCATGACAACAGCTATTTTCAGCATGGCGTGCAGCTTTATATCGGTGGTTATGGAGACGAAATACTGAAAGGAGTAACACAGGTAGCTCTATATACTAAAGGAACGAAATATGCATTGGATGATGAGAGAATACAATTTCTGAGGCATTTTATGTGCGGCACTTATTATCAGGTTATACGTGGACAATACATGCTTTTCGATGTATTGGGAAGAGGAGTGAGCCGTAATAATGCTACCCAAAAGAGTCATGCCGCCTTGTTTGCCAAACGAATGCTGGAGCTCGCCCCGGCACATATTGATGAATACAATGCGATTATAGCCAGATTGGAAGGCAAGAAGTCCGCCAACTATGGAATAAAGCCGTTACACACTCATTATTTCAGAGGAGACTATGCTCTTCATGTCCGTCCCCACTATACATTTGACGTTCGTATGGTTTCCAATCGTACCATGCGATGCGAATATGGGAATGGTGAAAATCTGAAAACCTATTTTATGTCCGACGGATGTACAAACATCGTGACCGAAGGGGACGAGTACGCCCGCATCTTTCCGGTATGGAACTGGAATCGTATTCCTGGAGTGACTGCTCCTCAACTGGATACCATTCCACGAACTGTAATTGATTGGCAAACGAAGGGAACTTCCTATTTGCAGGAGGAGTCTCTGATAGTCTTTATGGCGTATCTGTTTATTCATATCTTGATACCTATGCTGATATAAATACCGCAGCTAAAAAGTCCTGGTTCTTTTTCGATGATGAAATCATTTGTTTGGGAGCGGGGGTTAATTCGACAGCCGGTGTACCGGTATGTACTACTATCAATCAATGTTTGCTTTCGAAAAGGAGGTCATATTGTCACAAAGTAAGAAGCAGTCGATGGTGAAAGAAGGAGATTTCGTCTATGATTCTCCCGAATGGGTATTGCACAATGGAATTGGTTATGTCTTTCCCGCCGGCGGAAATCTCTTTTTGAGCAAGAAGATACAGACGGGATCGTGGTACAGCATTAATCATACTGAATCTAAAAATGAGCAGCAGCAAGAGGTCTTTACTTTGGGATTTAATCATGGTTGTAATCCTCGGAATGCTACCTATGCCTATATCGTGGTGCCTGGGATTCATTCTGCCCGCAAGATGAATAACTACAGGAAGAGTCCCGTCGAAATTCTGGCGAATACGGATTCTATGCAGATAGTGAGGCATACGAAATTGGGAATATGGCAAATGGTATTTTATAAAGAGGGTACATTCCGTAACGGAGAGCTTTCTGTAAGTGTGGATAAAGCCTGTGCATTGATGATTAAGGATGGACACAGTGGTAATGCCGAACTGCATATTGCTGATCCTGGGCAGACACAATCTTGTATTAAAGTTGAATTGCTGATTCCTGAAATATCCAGCGAGCGAAAGACTGTTTTATGTGATTTTAGAAATACCGGTATCTATGCCGGTGCATCCAAAGCATATAAATTAAAAAATATATTATGAAGAAATTACTTTTGATTCTTTTTCTAAGCATAGCTTATTTATGCACGACACATGCACAATCGTTTACTAAACTCGAAGTGAAGCAATCGATGCGTAGGGTAGCCGATTGGCAGATCGGTCATTACAACAGAGCTGTTTATGGTGATCTCAACTGGGTGAATGCCACCTTTTTCCTGGGACTTGCTTATTGGGCAGAGATCGCCGAGAAGGACGATCAGGATGACTTCTATTATAAATGGCTGACCCGCCTGGGAAGTCGTAACTATTGGCAGGTAGATAAACGGATGTATCATGCAGATGATATTTGTATTGCTCAAACCTATCTGTATCTGTACGAAAAGTACAAGCAAAAGGACATGATTGTTCCTACTCTGGCGCGTACGGAGTGGGTGGTCGCCAATCCTCCTTCGGGTTCGTTTCAGTTGACTTACGGAGATGCCACGACATTAGAACACTGGACTTGGTGTGATGCTCTTTTCATGGCACCCCCCGTTTATCTGAAACTCTATAATATCACTGGTGATAAGAAATTCATTCGCTTTATGGATAAAGAGTACAAAGCGACTTACGAGTTCCTGTTCGATAAAGAAGAAAATCTCTTCTACCGTGACCACCGTTATTTTGATATGAAAGAGAGTAATGGTGCCAAAGTCTTTTGGGGACGGGGCAATGGCTGGGTGCTTGGCGGACTGGTAGAAATGCTACGTGAACTGCCTGCCAAGAGCAAATATCGTCCGTTCTATCAGGAACTGTTTCAGAAACTCTGTTACCGCATCGCTAATTTACAGAGCAGCGACGGGTTCTGGCGTGCAAGTCTGCTCGATCCGGACGCTTATCCATCACCAGAAACAAGCTGTAGCGGTTTCTTCGTATATGCCCTTGCCTATGGACTGAACGAGGGACTTTTACCAAAGGAAAAGTTCCTGCCTGTAGTAGAGAAAGGATGGAAAGCACTGCTTTCTGCGGTAGAAGAAGACGGTAAACTAGGATATGTACAACCTATCGGTGCCGACCCAAAGAAAGTGACCCGCAATATGACAGAAGTATACGGACCGGGTGCTTTCCTGCTTGCCGGAACGGAAATGTATCGTATGGCAGAAGACGCTCCGAAACAGAATGCTACTATCCCGCAGAACCGTATTCAGGAAATTGCAGCTATGCTTCCCGATCGACCGCAGGGGATAGGAACGTCTTATAAGGACAGGACTTTCTGGAATAAGATAAAAGAGAGTGACGACGCTAAACAACTTCTGGAAAAGGAAGCTCCTGCTTTGTTAAAGCAGGGGATGCCCCCTTTTGTCGATTCACTGTACCTGCATTTGAATAAGACGAACGTTCGTTTGCCTGGAGAGAATATGATGAATGCCCGTTATCAATATCTGTACAGGCTGACTTTGGCTGAATGCCTTGAAAATAAGAGGCGTTATGTCCCTGCCATCGAAAAAGCTCTGGTGGCTCTTTGCAGTCAGAAGCCTTGGTCTATTCCTGCCCACGACCGCGGTCTGAAGAATTATAAAGGAACGGATTATTATGTAGACTTGGTGGTTGCTACTGCCGGAAACGGTATTGCTCAGTGTGTTACCATGCTGGACGATCGTCTGTCGCCGGAGGTAAGGGCACGGGTGCAGTGTGCTTTCCGTGAGAAGGTTTTCCGTCCGGTCTACCGTTGTCTGGAAGAGACAAAACCATTTTGGTGGTTCACCGCTACCAATAACTGGAACTCTGTGTGTCTGGCGGGTGTTACCGGTGCGGCTCTTGCCTTGTTGCCCGATAAGGAGGAACGTGCTTACTTTGTTGCGGCAGCCGAAAAGTATAACGTGTATGGAATGAAGGGGTACGCTGACGACGGCTACTGTAGTGAAGGTGTAGGTTATTATAATTATGGTTTCTGTGCCTACATTCTGTTGCGTGAAGAAGTATACCGGGCAACGCAGGGAAAGATCGACTTCTTTCAGACTCCCAAGTTTGTCCGTATCGCCCGGTATGGGAAGAAGATACAGATGAATGAAGGAGTGTGCCCCGCCTATTCGGATTGTCGCATCGGGTTGTCGCCGGACAAGTTTATTCTCAGTTACTGCGACCGGGCGCTGGGTATTACTTCTGCAGAAGAACAGCCTGTTTTACCCAAAGGAAACAACTTGTCCCTTCACCTTCTCGAACTTTTCACAAGTCAGGTTGCAAAGGTTGGAATGACAGACGGAATCCGTCAGGTATTGCAGGAAGAGTCGGATGCTTTGCGCGCTTATTATGAGCAGGCAGGTATTTTGATTGCTCGTCCTGCCGGTGGAACTTCCTGTCGTCTGGCATATCAGCCAAGGGCGGAACCAATGCGGAGAATCATAACCACAATGATGTCGGTTCTTATGCCGTAGCTTTGGGAAGTGAAACGATGGTTGGCGATCAGGGTGGTCCGAACTCCTATCCCGGTGATTACTTTAACGGAGACGCTCCTCAGAAATATAAGATAAAAGGATCATTCGGTCATCCGGTTCCTGTAGTAGACGGACGAACACAGTCCTCGGGTGGCAAAGCGAAAGGCGTTGTGCTACAGAAAGAATTTACGAACGAAAAAGATGTATTCAGTATTGACTATACCTCTGCCTATTCCACCCCCAATTTGGATAAGCTCATTCGTACTTTCGTTTACGACCGCCAGGGTGAAGGCAACTTTACAGTTGGCGATGAATTTACAGCGAAAACACCGATCCGATTCGAAACAGCCATAACGACACGAGCCGACTGGAAAATCCTGGACGATACACATCTTCTGCTGGCTACTGATTCCGAACAGATGATTGTAGCTATTGAGGCATCCGGTAAAGTGGCGTTTACTTCCGAAACGATTGAAGTGAACTCTCCGGCATATACACGTATCGGGATTGCATTGAAAAATCAGTCGAAGGAAGGATATATCCGATTGAAGATGTACACAAAATAAGTCTGTGTATTAGATATATGAAGTATTTATAGGGCATATATGCCCAGCGTGCAGGACATATATGTCCAACGTGCAGGAGATAGTTACCCTGCACATTGGCTATATATGTCCTGCAATCAGATTATAGTTGCCTGCAAACGGGGGAAGAAGGTACTATCTTTATCTTCTTGTTTTTATTCTTGCTACTTTCGCTTAAACTGTCTATTTTTGAGGCTGCATTTCCATACTTGAATACGAGTACCTCATTATTAATAGAATAAAACAATGAAAAACAGGTTTCTGATCATATGCACAGTTTTGTTTCTCTCCTCTTGTTTGGCGTATGGACAAGAGCAAGCATCTGTAACAAATGACTTTTCTGAAAATAAACAAGGTTGTATTCAGCATCCCTGGCAAGGCAAGAAAGTAGGATACATCGGAGATTCCATCACAGACCCGAATTGCTACGGTGATAATATAAAGAAGTACTGGGACTTTCTGAAAGAATGGCTGGGGATCACTCCTTTTGTTTACGGCATTAGTGGAAGGCAGTGGGATGATGTACCCCGTCAGGCGGAAAAGCTGAAGAAAGAACATGGCGGAGAAGTCGATGCTATCCTGGTTTTTATGGGGACAAACGATTATAATAGTAGTGTGCCTATCGGTGAGTGGTTTACGGAACAAGAAGAGCAAGTGCTGTCTGCTCACGGTGAGATGAAGAAGATGGTGACGCGGAAAAAGCGTACGCCTGTCATGACTCAAGACACTTATAGAGGTCGTATTAATATAGGAATCACTCAACTGAAGAAACTTTTCCCGGATAAGCAGATCGTTCTGCTGACTCCTTTGCATCGTTCGTTGGCTAACTTCGGCGATAAGAATGTCCAGCCGGATGAAAGCTATCAGAATGGTTGCGGAGAATATATAGATGCTTATGTGCAGGCTATTAAGGAGGCAGGAAATATATGGGGAATACCTGTCATAGACTTTAATGCAGTGACAGGTATGAATCCGATGGTTGAAGAACAGCTTATTTATTTCTATGATGCCGGCTATGACCGTTTGCATCCCGACACCAAAGGGCAGGAGCGTATGGCACGCACTTTGATGTATCAGTTACTTGCACTGCCTGTCGCTTTTTAATTATTCAAATATCCGCAGGACTTGACAAAGGCATTTTTTTGTTGTATATTTGCAGGAGTCATACAGGCAATAAAGTAACAACCCATTAAAAAATGAAACGAAATGCACCTTATCAATCATCTTAACCGAACCGAAAAAAATAGTGTAACATTATAACAAAATACAAAGGGGATCATATGCAAATCAGCATCTATGTGAACCGGTGATAAGCTTGAGGCTGCAACCTTTTATACGGTTTGCAGCCTTTTTTGTTGCATAAAATCAAGAAATACGTGCTTAAAAGGTGTACTGGAGTTTATAATAAATGGGGAGACCGTTTATAATAAACGATGCAACTATTTATTATAAACTCAACTGCGATTTTAGTATTGATGGTAAAAAGTTTTCTATATGTCAGAAGAACCCGTAGAGAGTTTTCTTTTATTTGACTTAGCAGACTGCGAATTATCGTAACATGACAATCTTTTACTTTATTGCCCGATTTGCCCCCTATATCTGCCGATTTACCTCCCGTCTCATTGCGTTCTTCTCCCTATTTTTGTGCATTAAATATTCTTATTTTTATCAATGATGAAAGATGCTGCATGATATGCACGACGGAGATGGAAAGTGCGTGGCTGTTCTGCGGGATGTTGTTTTGAAGAAAAATAGTACAATATTCCATGCTTGTTGTACTATTCTCCATAGGAATATAGATAGTTAATCGTAAATTTGTAATTTAATTGTGCCTTATACTTTTTATAAGCATTTATAGAAGAATATCATGAAATACTGGATGTTATTGTTTGCCCTTTTGTGGGTATCTTACGGAACGGGCATGGCCCGGAAAACGGAAAAAGTAGTAAATAACGGAATTCCCTGGTTTGACGACAGGGGAGAGATAGTCAATGCCCACGGTGCCTGCATTGTGGAAGAGAATGGCAGATATTATCTTTTCGGGGAATATAAGTCGGACAAGAGCAATGCTTTTCCGGGTTTCAGTTGTTATTCATCTGATGATTTGGTGAACTGGAAGTTCGAACGTGTTGTACTGCCGATGCAGTCAAGCGGAATTCTTGGCCCTGATCGTGTAGGCGAGCGTGTGAAAGTCATGAAATGCCCTTCTACCGGCGAGTATGTGATGTATATGCATGCAGACGATATGAACTATAAAGATCCCCATATCGGTTATGCTACCTGTAGCACTATAGCAGGTGAATATAACTTCACGGACCTCTGTTGTATGAAGGTAAGCCTATTCGCCGCTGGGATATGGGGACTTATCAGGACACGGAGGTACCGGATATCTGCTGTTGCACGGAGGAATTGTCTATCGTTTGAGTAAGGACTACCGTACGGCAGAGGAAAAAGTGGTATCGGGAGTAGGTGGTTCTCACGGAGAGTCTCCGGCAATGTTTAAAAAGGACGGCACGTATTTCTTCTTGTTCTCCAATCTGACCAGTTGGGAGAAGAATGATAATTTCTACTTTACAGCCCCTTCCGTCAAAGGGCCGTGGACCAGACAAGGTTTGTTTGCTCCCGAAGGAAGCCTGACCTATAATTCACAGACCACTTTTGTGTTTCCTTTAAAGTGTGGTGAAGATACGATTCCTATGTTTATGGGCGATCGCTGGTCTTATCCGCATCAGGCTTCGGCTGCCACCTATGTGTGGATGCCTATGCAGGTGGATGGAACAAAGCTTTCTATTCCGGAATACTGGCCTTCCTGGGACGTTGATAAGTTGAAACCCGTAAATCCTCTGCGCAAAGGAAAAACCGTCGATTTAAAGAAGATAACGTTCAGTAAAGAAGCTGACTGGAAAGTGGAGGAAGGAAGAATATCTTCCAATGTAAAAGGAAGTACGCTGAGCATTCCTTTCACTGGCTCTTGTGTGGCTGTTATGGGCGAAACGAACTGTCATAGCGGATATGCGCGTATGAATATCCTTGATAAGAAAGGGGAGAAAATATATTCTTCACTGGTCGATTTCTATAGTAAGGCGAATGATCATGCAACGCGTTTTAAGACTCCCCAATTGGCTGAAGGGGAATATACGCTGGTGATTGAAGTTACGGGCATCAGCCCACATGGACTGATAAAACGAAGAGAATCTATGGCAGCGACGATTGCTTTGTGACCATTACTGATATTGTAAAACTGTAATATTTATGAGAAATAGAATTTTATTTTCTTTCCTTGCTTGGGTAGCAGTGATCGTGTCCGTTCAGGGTAAACAAAAAGATTTTGTTTTGCAGTCCGGTCAGCCGGTTGCGATAGCTTGCAGCGGTTCGGAAGCACCGTGGTGCGTACTTCGCTGGACTTGTTGTCCCGTGACTTCAGACTGTATTGTCGGCAACTGCCATATAGACACAAACACCGGAAACATCATAGTAGGAACGATCGGACAGAGCAAGCTGATTGAGCAGGCAGGCATCGATATTTCCGCATTAAAAAACAAAAAGCAGGCTTTCATGCTCGCCGTCTCAGAAGATGGAAAGCTAGTAGTAGCCGGCAGCGACAGTCACGGTACAGCCTACGGCATACTTGAAATATCCCGTCTGCTGGGCGTTTCCCCTTGGGAATGGTGGGCAGATGTGACTCCGGAGAAGAAAGAGACATTTCGTCTTTCGGGCAAGTTTAGAGAGTTGCAGTCTCCTTCTGTGGAGTATCGGGGCATCTTTATTAATGATGAAGATTGGGGACTGATGCCTTGGAGTAACAAGACCTACGAACCGTCGGATGTGAAAGGAGAAATCGGGCCGCGTACCAACGAACGTATTTTTGAGTTGCTGCTTCGTTTGCGGGCCAATACCTACTGGCCTGCCATGCACGAGTGTACCCTTCCTTTCTTTCTGACGAAGGGCAATCGGGAAGCAGCGAAAAAGTATGGCATCTTTATGGGAGCTTCCCACTGCGAACCGATGGCGTGCAATGCTGCCGGAGAATGGAAATACGTGGAAAAGGAGCATACGATTACGTGAATAACAGTCCGGCCGTTTATCAGTTTGGGAAGATCGTGTGAAAGAAGTTGCCGGACAAGAGATACTTACACGCTGGGTATGCGTGGCGTTCACGATGGAAAGATGCAGGGAGCCAAGACGGTAGAAGAGCAGAAAGCCGTCCTGGACCGGGTATTTGTTGACCAGCGCGGCTTGCTCGAAAAGTACGTGAATAAAGAACGTAACACAAGTGCCGCAGGTCTTTATTCCTTATAAGGAAGTGCTCGATATTTATCATGCGGGGCTGCAAGTACCGAAGACGTGACCTTGATGTGGTGTGATGATAACTACGGCTATATCCGCCATTTCCCCACTGCCGAAGAGCGTGCCCGTAAAGGCGGCAACGGAGTCTATTATCATGTTTCCTACTGGGGACGCCCGCACGATCATTTATGGTTGAGCACCATGAGTCCATCACTCATTTATCAACAGATGAAGCAGGCTTACGATCAGGGAATACAGAAAATGTGGATACTGAACGTCGGCGACATCAAGCCTGCCGAGTATCAGATAGAACTGTTCATGGATATGGCATGGAATCTGGATAAGGTATCTTCCGAAGGAGTGACCGCACATCTGAAACATTGGCTGGAACGGGAACTGGGAACCTCTTGTGCAAAGACCATCCTCTCCGTTATGCAGGAACATTATCGCTTGGCACATATCCGCAAACCCGAATTTATGGGAAATACACGGGAGGAAGAAAAGAATCCGGTCTATCGGGTAGTCAAAGACTTACCGTGGAGCGAAAGAGAGATAAACGAACGTCTGAATGCTTACAGCGAACTTTCGGAAACAGTAGAGAAAGCTGCTTCTAAAGTACCTGCCGGTAGGCAGAGTGCTTACTTCGAACTGGTGAAATATCCCGTACAGGCTGCGACACAAATGAATCGCAAACTGTTATACGCCCAATTGGCACGCCACGATAAGGAAGACTGGGAAAAGAGTGATGCCGCTTACGACAGCATTGCTGCACTGACTCAACACTATAACTCATTGGAGAATGGAAAATGGAATCGCATGATGGACTTCAAACCCCGCAAGCTCCCTGTATTCAACCGTGTGGAAAGAAAGGCGGCTACTGCTCCGATGACAGCGGACCGTAAAGCAGTCTGTCAATGGAACGCGGCGGAGGCAAAGAAGGGAAACGCTATTGTCTGCGAAGGTTTGGGATATGAAAGCAAAGCCGCAGAGATAAAAAAAGGCGATGCGCTGACTTTCTCCTTTGGCAATCTGAAAACGGACTCGGTAGAGGTGGATATCCGGTTACTTCCCAACCATCCGGTGCATGGCGATAAGTTGCGTTTCACGGTTTCTCTGGATGGTGCCGAGCCTGAAGTGATAGCTTACGAAACGAAGGGACGCAGCGAGGAATGGAAAGAGAACGTGCTTCGTAATCAGGCAATCCGGAAAATCGTACTTCCCGTTACGGGTAAGAAATCACATCAACTGGTCATCAAGGCATTGGATGAGGGAGTGATACTGGATCAGGTAATGCTTTATGAGGTGAATCGTAACAGTTCAGGTATTTGAAGTTTCTGTCATTCGGAAAGATATCTAAGGGAACGCAGTGAAGGATCTCTTCTCTCTTGTACAGTAAGAGGAGATTCTTCCTCTCTTTGCTTACCCCTTGGACATTACAAGCATTTGCCGTTGGCAGGAGCATTTCAGCAAAGAATTTTTTCTTTTAACTCACATTACAGCTCAAGTGTCCCCAATATCTGTTGGAAGCAGTCAGCTTTATACGATTAATTGATTGATTCTCCTGTATTCGTAAGGAGTCTGATTATATACAGAACGGAATATCTTATAGAAATGCCCCAGATTCCTAAATCCACAATTTGTACATATCTCCTTGATCGGCATACTGGTAATAGATAGCTGAGTAGTGGCATATTGCATTTTAAACTCATTTATTAAATCAGTCAGAGATTTATGAAAGTGCAGTTTCACGATCCTATTCACATAATCGATATTACGGTCACATAAAGTGACGAACCCCGCAATTCCCTGAATAAAAAATTCCGGACTATTGAATTTTTGAATAGCATTGAATAGCCAAACCGGTATCTCTGAAGAATCTTCCACCTTTTCATTAGCTGTAATCTGCCGGAAAATGAAAAGCAACAGACTATCGAGCTGTATATTGGATCGCCCGTATTTCATTGCTTCTTCCGCCCGCGAAGATAGTCTTTTCACAATATCCCTTGATAATCTCATCTGAAATGGGAACATACCGGTAGTCCAAAAGTACAAGTTACTCCATTCAAAATATCGCTGACGGAAATAATCTAAAGTCTCCACGGGAAAAGCCACATTCACAATAACGATCCCTTTTCCCGAAGAGGAAAACGTATGCCTGTCTTTGGGACGTACCATAATTAAATCTCCCGGAGATAGTCTAAACTGATGTCCATTGACATGGTGAATGCCTGTTCCCTTTTCAACCCATAAGATTTCAGCATAGTCATGTGAATGTAAGGACAAGTCCTGAGAAGAGGTTATATTCACTCTTGCAATATGAAACTTTTCATTTGCACTCAGAAAATAGGATAGCTTAAAAACGGAATCTCTCATATTCTTTTTTGATTTGATTGCAATATTAAGAGTTAGCCTTCACAAACACAACCCGTGAAGACTCTTTTTTATATGTCAAAGCATAAAAAGTCGGAATAGCGTAAAAAAACTACCGCTATGAATAATTTCTATCGGAAAAACGTATATGGACAACCTCTACCTTTGTCCCCATCAGCTAATACTAAAAGAATCATATCATGAAAGGCTTTATAACTAACATCCAACGAATGTCTATCCATGACGGTCCGGGAATTCGTTCTACCATCTTCTTAAAAGGATGCAATCTGAGATGTAAGTGGTGTCATAACCCTGAAACCTGGAGCATGAAACCGCAACTCCAGTATATTGAAGACAAATGTATCCATTGTTTCTCTTGTATAACGGTATGTGAGTATGAAGTTCTGTTCATCGACTCAAACAGATTATCCATTCATCGCGAACGGTGTACTGATTGTGGGAAATGCACAGAGCGCTGCACTTCGGGCGCACTGTCCTGGATTGGGAAAGAAGTTGATTCTTCGGACATCATACATGAAATTCTCCAGGACCTTATTTACTATCAGAAATCCGGAGGAGGAATTACCCTCTCAGGGGGTGAACCTTTGCAGCAAAAAGATTTTGCGTTAGATATTCTCCAAAAATGCCGGGAACATAGAATACACACAGCTGTAGAAACCAATCTGTTGACTGATGTTAACACGTTGGAGGCATTCCTTCCTTGGGTTGATTTATGGATGTGCGATTTTAAAATGGCCGATGACACATTACACCGGAAATGGACCGGACACTCCAATGTTCCTATTATAAAGAACCTGGAATTTCTAGCCAAACAAGCTGTTCCTTTGACCATTCGTACACCGGTCATTCCCAACGTCAATGATTCCGAAGAAGCTATCGAGTCAATATGCCGCTTCATTCGGCAATTACCTAATCAGCCTGCTTATGAATTGCTGGGATTTCATTCATTGGGATTCGTTAAGTTCGAGAATTTAGGAATGAAGAATCCCTTAAGCAATTCTGCTTTTTTAAAGAAAGGACAATTACAAAAACTAAAGGAAATACTGATCAGATATAATTTAAACAATAACAAAAAATGAAGAATTACGAGCAAAAAATAGCGAATCTGCGTATGCGGAAACTCGCTCAAACTCAGGAAAAGATTGAAAAGGAAGGACTTCTGGACGAAGATGACTATGGACGGGTGGTTCCTCCGGAAAATTTGTGGAATATCATACCTAACCATCCCGATGGTTCTTTCTACGGATTTGATGCATGGGCTGATAACTTTTGCAGCCTGATGAATATTCATCCGGTATATATTGATGCCGATGATGCTTTTGCAGGAAGATGGATGTATTTCATGTCTAAAATGCGACCCAATAAATGGAATCCGGATTATTCTTATGACTTTCTAAAAGAGAATATCAAGAAGTATGACCTCATTTGTGGTATTGGCGATGACGCTCATTTCGCTCCTGATTATGAAATCGGGGTAAAATTAGGATGGAATGGCTTGATAAAGAAGATAGAACATTACCAATCCATGCATCATTCAGAAGAGCAACAACACTTCTACAGCTTGCATCTAAGGGTCATACGTAGTGTGCAGGGGTGGATACAGCGTCATATCGACCAGGCATATAGAATGGCTGCATCTGCAACAGACGATTGTTCTAAAAACAACTTACTGGAAATAGCCAAAGTAAACGAGAGCATTATCAATGATGCCCCAACGACATTAAGAGAAGCCTGTCAGTGGATCATATGGTATCATCTTGCATCAAGAACTTACAACCGTGATGGAGCTGGCGGACAAATTGATACTTTATTGGCTCCTTTTTATGAAAAAGATTTGGCAGAAGGAAGGATTGATAAAGAAACGGCCGTTTATTATTTGGCGTGTTTTTTACTGAACGACCCTGTCTACTGGCAATTGGGAGGTCCCGACGAATCAGGTAAAGACCAAACTTCCCCCTTTCATTCTTAATACTGGAAGCTGCCGATAAAATCAATACCTCTTTAAATCTGACAGTGAGAGTGTTCGATGGTCTGAACAAGGACTTATTCCGGAAATCCGTAGAGTACCTGGTTAAGAACAAGAATGGATGGCCCAGATTCTCAGGAGATAAAGCATTGGTAGAAGGATTTATGAAGAACGGCTTCAGTGCACAACTGGCTCGCCGTCGTATAGCAGTGGGATGCAACTGGATGTCGCTGCCCGGACTGGAATATACAATGAATGACCTTGTGAAAATAAATATGGCGAAAGTTTTTGAGGTATCCTATACGGAAATGATGAATGAACAAAAAGATCATAGCACCTCCCGGCTCTGGATGTTATTCAACGAGCATTTGGCTAAGGCAGTCCAAACATCAGCCGACGGAATTCGCCATCACCTGAAATTTCAAAAATACAATGAGCCGGAGTTATTACTAAATCTATTGAGCCACGGGCCATTGGAAAAAGGCAAAGACGTATCGGACGGTGGAGCGGAATACTACAACCTGGCAATTGACGGAGCCGGATTGGCTACTGTCGCTGACTCTTTTGCCGCTTTGGAACAGCGCATCGAGTTGGAAAACAAATTGTCCTGGAATACCCTGACCGAATATCTGAGAAACAATTTCTCAGGAGACGGAGGATGCAGAATACGGCATTTATTGAAGAACAGCGAAAAATATGGAGCCGCCGAATCCTTGGGCGAAAAGTGGGCGATTCGGATCAAAGAAACATTTACAGACTGGTACGTTTGCAGTCCGAACCGGACAAACGCCGGATTTTTATTCCCGGCTTCTTCTCTTGGGCAAATACGGTAGGATTCGGACAAAGTGTGGGAGCTACTCCCGACGGACGTTTAGCGCAAACACCTATCTCTCATGGAGCAAATCCCACTCCCGGTTTTGTAAAAGACGGCGCATCGCTTTCACTTGCTACCATTATAGCTAAAATTCAGCCGGGATATGGCAATACGGCACCCATGCAATGGGAGCTGGACCCTACATTCGCCAATATGGATAATATAGAGTTAATCATGTCCATCATCAGGGCACACTTCGACTTGGGAGGTACTTTGATTAACGTCAATATTATGAATAAGGATACTGTATTGGCTGCCCATAAAGATCCTGCCGGATATCCGGAACTGGTAGTCCGTGTTACCGGATTTACAGCCTACTTTTCCATGTTGTCCCCTCAATTCAGACAATTGGTAGTAGACCGTATCTTAGAAAGCTAAATCATATTCACTCTAAAAATCTTATATCATGAAAATCATTGATGAACACACATTTGAAGGAAAGGGATATCACCCGTTCCTGATAACCGACAGGTGGCAGGTAGCCTATCTCAATTATGCGGAGGCCGAATCTCTGGAGCAAATTGAGAAACTGGATATCCACCATCAGACAGATGAAGTATTTATACTGTTGCAGGGAAAAGCAGCTTTGATCGGTGCTTCTGTCACCGATCAAATATTACCTATGATGTAGTAAATATGCAACCGGGTATAGTGTACAATATCCGAAGAGAAGTATGGCACAAGATCGCCATGCAACCGGGGAGCCAGGTACTCATCATAGAGAATAACGACACCCATCTGAATGATTTTGAATTTTTCGAATTAACAGAGTCTCAAAAGTCCCAACTGCGGGAATGCGTAACTAAAATCGTTTCACTCACCGAAAATTAAAACAAGTATGGAAACTACAGTTATTTCGGGTTTCTTATTAATTCTGCTGGCTGGTGGTTGTTCCGGCACGTTTGCTTTGCCTTTTAAACACAACTCACAGTGGAAATGGGAAAACAATTGGTTTATCTGGAGTATCATCGCTCTTCTTGTCGCTCCCTGGATAATGGCATTTATCTCTATTCCTGACTTGGAAAGTGTATATGCTCATGAAAGCAACACGGTACTGCTAGTGGCTTTCTTCGGCCTTTTATGGGGAATTGGCGCTATACTATTCGGAAAAGGAATTGATTATCTGGGAGTTTCGCTCAGTCTTCCCATTATGCAAGGATTGATTAATGTGGTAGGGACTTTGATGCCTGTCATTCTCAGAAACCCTTCGGAATTGCTAACACCTACGGGACTAAAGTTACTTACAGGTACAGTAATTATTCTTGCCGGAATCATTTTCTTTGCGATAGCAGGGCACAACAGAGATAGCAAAAGCCGCCAGACGCACTCTGAAACACCTATTAAGAAAAATTTCAGGAAAGGGTTAATTATCTGTTTGCTTGCAGGAATATTCGGACCTATGATTAACTTTGCTTTCGTTTATGGGGCACCCTTACAAGAAAAGGCTGTAGCAACGGGAGCATCTTCTCTTTATGCAGCCAACGTGATATGGAGTATCGCTTTGAGTGCCGGATTTATTATTAATCTCCTTGAATGTATCCGTTTGTTCGGCAAGAATCAATCTTGGAAAACTTACCGACATCGTACAACCGGAGCCTGATAATGGCTTCTCTGGCAGGGGTATTATGGTATCTGAGCATTATGTTCTATGGTATGGGAGGCAGTTTTATGGGAGTTTTAGGAGCTTCTGTGGGCTGGGCTACCATGCAATCGACAGCTATTATTGCAGGTAATGTGGCCGGACTTGCTTCCGGCGAGTGGAAAGGAGCTACCCGCTATGCCATCCGGATGATGGTGATAGGATTGGTATGTCTCATCGGAGGAGTGGTGGTGATTGCCTCTAACGACTATACTTAACTATTTATATTGACTTAATTATTATGTTATTCAAAAAGTCTAACTTATGGAGAATTTAGCCATTTCATTTTTTGAACGAATAAAAGAACAGGTGACGCTGAGAACCATAAAATATTGCATTTTAATGGCAGGTTTCCTGTGTGTATGTGTTCCTTCGCTTTACGGTGTAGAAAATCTGAACGTAACCGGAAAAGTCGTAGACTCCTCTGGTGAACCTCTGATTGGAGTATCTATCAAGGTAGAGAACAAAAATATGGGTACTACTACTGATATAAACGGAAACTTTACGCTCGCTGACATCCCTAAAAATACGGTGCTTGTTCTTACATATATCGGGATGGAGACGCAAAAAGTAACGGTGACACAAAATAGGCTGAACATCGTTATGCGTGAAAACAGCGTACAACTGGAAGAGGTGGTAGCCATTGGCTATGGTACAGTGAAAAAAGAGGAGTTGACCAGTGCTGTCACTAAAGTAGGGGAAGAATCGTTTAATGCGGGGGTAACTACCAGTCCGATTAACTTGCTGAACGGCAAAGTACCGGGATTATCCATTCGCAATACAAGCGGAAATGACCCGAACGCATCACCGGAGATACATTTAAGAGGTATCGGATCTATCCGGGCAGGAAGTGCTCCGCTGATAATTGTCGACGGAACTTACAGTACCATGTCCGAGTTGCAGGCAATCAACGCTAATGATATCAAGTCCTTTAATGTTCTGAAAGATGGTTCGTCTGCCGCTATTTACGGTACACGAGGCAGTAATGGGGTTATCATCGTAGAAACCAAAAATGCGTCTAAAGGCAAAGCCAGTATCGAATATACAGTTATTATTACACAGAAAGACCGGTGCGGAAACTGGAAATGATGTCTGCCGATGAATATATGGGATATTTGAAAGACAAAGGGCACTCCACCATCAACAACGATTACGGCTTCTCAACCGACTGGACGGATCAGCTGATCCGAAATAATTTCAGTTATTACCAGGGAGTTTCTTTCTCAACAGGAACGGAGAACTCATCCATACGAGGCTCTGTCGGTTACCGGGATTCTGAAAGTATGGTAATCAACACTGGCAATAAGCAACTGACGGGGAGAGTAAACTTCAAGCAGTATTTTTTCGACAAGAAGCTGACTATAGAAGGTACGTTGAACGGAGCAAACACTCAATCGGATTATACTGATTACGGAGCTTTCATGCAAGCTATCGTATATCATCCCACGGCACCTGTTTATAATCAGGAAGGAAAATTCTTCGAATACGCAGGAGTAGGACCTTATAATCCGGTAGCCTTACTTTCGCAAGTAGATAACAGAGGAGAACGTTATACCTACTCCGGCAATCTGTCTGCTAATCTCAAAGTATTGCCTTGTCTGAGTGTATATGCTATGATGTCTGCCAACAACGATACCTACGAAGGTTCCAAATATATCAGCCGTGATTCTCGCTACAGTGTATTAGGAGGCTTTGAAGGGCAGGCAGATATGAATACTTATTTCTACAAGAAACGAACATTTGAAGCCTATGCCAATTACAGTTTCTCCACTGATGTACATAATCTGACAGCTCTTGCCGGTTATTCATTCAACAGAGAAGACAGAACCTGGCACAATGCGTCCAACTCAGGATTCCTGACAGATATTCCGGGAGCTAACAATATTGGTAATGGTACGTATCTGGAAGATGGACTTGCCTCAATGGGAAGGGGACAGGATGAATCAAAGTTAATAGCTTTCTTCGGTCGTATCAACTATTCATATAAAGGTAAATATCTGTTCAATGCGAGTGTCAGACGCGAAGGTTCTACCCGCTTTGGAGAGAATCATAAATGGGGCTGGTTTCCTGCTGTCTCTGCCGGATGGAGAATATTGGAAGAAAATTTCTTTAGTGATGCTACCCCGCTTAGCAACCTCAAACTACGTGTAGGCTTTGGTATCACCGGAAATCAGGATATTCCTTTATATGCTTCCATAGCCAAATACAATGATCTCGGATATGCTTACTATAATGGAAAATGGGACAAAGTTTATGGTCCTGTCAGCAACCCGAATCCCGACTTGAAATGGGAGAAGAACGCTGAATACAACGCAGGTGTCGATTTCGGAATATGGAACGACAGGCTGACGGCAAGTGTAGATTACTATTATCGTAAAACCACTGATCTGCTGGATTGGTATGATGCGCAAATGCCTTCAAATATATACAGTACGATATTTACCAATGTAGGTACACTGACCAATCAAGGTATTGAATTTGCTATCGGGTATGATGTAATTCGCAACAAAGAACTGAAATGGCATCTTGACGGAGGATTCTCATACAATGAGAATAAATTGGTCTCCTTGGCAAACAGTTCTTACCGTGCCAATCACAATCACTTACAATCCTCTTTCTTCACCTGCCAACGGTCAGACTACGTATATACTGGAAGAAGGCAAACCCATTGGTACGTACTACGGATTAAAATACAGAGGTTTCAACAGTGCCGGTAAATGGGTATTTGAGGACAGGGATGAGGACGGTGCTTATTCGGATAAAGACTACACTTATTTGGGCAACGGACTTCCAAAATGGTATTTCAATCTGGCCAGTACATTGACCTGGAAAGATTTTGATTTCTCTTTCCAACTTCGGGGTGCAGCCGGATTTAAGGTCCTGAATACCAAACGGATTTATTACGAGAACTCGGTGTCTTTACCTTTCAATCTATTGAAATCCGCATTGGGCAGACCTTTGAATGACGCTGCCACTTTTTCTGATTATTATCTGGAGAAAGGTAATTATTTGAAGTTAGACAACATAACTGTAGGGTATACGTTCGATTTGTCCCAATTGAAATATGTGTCAAATGCCCGGATTTATGCCACCGCCACCAATTTGCTGACCATAACCGGATATACAGGAGTTGATCCGGAAGTAGGTACAGGGCTCACGCCCGGATTCGATGATTCCGGTTACTATCCGCGTTCTACAACTCTTATGCTAGGTTTAAACATTAAATTTTGATTCACATGAAAAAGATTATCTATTTTATAACATTGCTTTTTCTGGTTGGTTGCGTCGACTTATCCGAAAATATGTATAATGATTTGGGTAAAGATAATTATTATCAGACAGAACAGGAATATGATGCGGCGTTTATGAATCAATACGCTTTCTTACGTACGATGTATGCTTGGAATGTATTTTATCTGCAAGAGATTACTACAGACGAAGCTTGTTTACCTCAAAAAGGGCGAGACGGTTATGACGGAGGTATCTACAACGTATGCATTGGCACACATGGACCGACCAGGATGTCATTATCAACGGAGCATGGCAGGAACTGTTCAAAGCGGTGGGTTTCTGCAATCAGGTGCTGAATGATTTGAATAATTCCCGTTCCGATATTCTTCCAGAGAACAAGAAAAAGCTATATATTGCCGAGTCCCGGGCATTGAGGCATTTTCTATTTCCATGCTGGTCGATATGTTCGGAAATGTTCCGATTGTAGAAAAGGTATCCGAACTAAATCCGCCAACTAAAACCAGAACTGAGGTTTTTAACTACGTGGAAAAAGAAATTGCGGAAGTCAAGGACCAGCTTCTGAGAAGTACAGATACCGGCAGCTACGGACGCTTTACTCAGGAAGCCGCATTAGCGCTATTATCCCGACTTTACCTCAATGCTGAAGTTTATACCGGAACATCCCGTCTGGACGATTGTATTTCTGTGTCACAGACTCTTCTTCAAAAAGGTTATCAGCTGGAATCTACTTGGGATGCTCCCTTTGCATGGAACAATGAGAATAGCAAGGAAAATATCTGGGTGATCCCTAATGACGAAATAGTTGCCAATGAGATGAGTGTCCTTTTCTACCGGAACATTCACTGGTCGCAGCGTTCGCAATGGGATTGGAAGAATCCGAATGGGGGATGGAATGGAGTCTGTACCGTAAGAGAGTTTATTGAAACGTATGATATTACTCACGACCGCCGTTGTAAGTATGATCCTCAAAAACGGAATGTACGGACAATTTATGTGGGGCCCCCAATTCGATTTAAGCGGAAACCCGATTTTGGGAACCAATGAATATGCCGGACAACAGTTGGATTTCACCCTCGACTTGCCGGACATGGTAAACAACAAGGAGAATGCCGGTGCACGTAATATTAAATATAAAGTAAAAGTCGGTGCACAAGGCATGGAAAATGATTTTGCTCTGTTCCGGATTGCAGAAATCAACTTCAATCTGGCAGAAGCCACTCTTCGTAAATCGAATGAGGTGGATTCTAAGGCGCTGGAAGGTATAAACAAGATACGGACACGTGCAGGTGTTTCTACGTATGCAACCGGAGAACTGACTTTGGATGAGTTATACAGAGAAAAGGGAAGAGAAATGTGCTACGAGACTTTGCGAAGAACGGATACGATTCGCTTCGGACGTTTCATTCAACCGATGTGGGATAAGAATTATACAGATAAGGAAACAATCAATCTTTTTCCGATTCCCCTGCAGGCAACCAAACTCAATCCTGAGCTGAAACAGAATCCGGGATACACCAAATAAATTGTAAACGATTAAAAAGAAAAACCATGAAAAAGATATTTCATTTAGCTTGTTTTGCTTTCATCCTACTGGCGGCTGCTTGTTCCGATGAAAAAGAAGTGACACTTGAATATAATAAGATAGACGGTTTGCTTTCTCAATGCAATGAACTTTTATCTTCTTCCTCTGAAGGAGAAGATTTGGGTGATTTCGTAACCGGTTCGAAAGCTATTTTCGAAAGTAAGATCCGGGAAACAGAATTTATCCGGAATAAAACTGATCGCCAGTCAGCTCTCGACAACTATTGCGAAAAGCTGGAGATTGCCCGACAAACATTCCTGTCAAGCAAAGTGCTACCAGCATGTCCGTTGTTCGACGGAACAGGTTATATCGACTGCGGCCCTGCTTCTCAATTTTTCTCTGATAAGTTGACACTGGAGGCATGGTGTATGCCAATGAGAAAACAGGAGGCAGCATAATCGGTTCAGAAGGTTCGGGCGATAACGGCATCTACGGTTTGCTGATTCGTCTGGCAGAAGGGGTGAATAATGCGATTGACTTTACGATTGTCAACGGTACATGGTCAAGCTGCATTACTCAGGAGAACTCTATTGAATTGAAAAATGGGTAACATATTGCCGCTACATTCGACTCGCAAACCGCAAAGGTATACTTAAACGGGCAAGAAGCCGCAACTATGGATATTGCGCCGTACATTCCCGAAGGTAGTTGTAAATTCATTATTGGCGATCTTTCTACTTGGAACGGGCGTCAGTTCAGAGGTAAAATTTATGATGTAAGAATCTGGCATACGATTCGTACTCAACAACAGATTGCCGACAACTATCAGATTTTCTTAAAAGGGGACGAAGAAGGATTGGTTGCCAACTGGCAACTGAATGTGAAAAGCGGTTCCTCTATTAAAGATATTACAGGTAAATATCCGGCTACTTTGGTCAACTTAACATGGTCTGATCTTGATAATCTTAATTAAACTTTATAAATACTGACTGCTATGATACGAATCAGCAATAAAATAAAAACACTTTTGGCTATGTTGTCCTTTGTACAGGTTACTTCGGGCTGTGATGCCACTGTACAGGATATCATCATTGACACCGATCCCGGTGTAGAAATCGGTAATAATGATTATTATACATGGTGTAAAGAGACACTATCTGTCATTGATAAAGATTTGAAAATAAGTGGTACACATTCTTATTATGAGAATCAGGACCGTTCACAAGTCTCTTTTATTTGGGGAAATATTTTCCTTCTTTATACATACACCGAAGGAATCTCATTGAGCAAGTCTGAATGGTCGGATGCTTTGATGAACTGCTTTCTTAATTTTGATAACTACTGGCATCCCAACTATAAAGGTATTGCAGGATATGCCACTTTACCTACGAGTGCCGAGAAGGTTCCCGACCGTTTTTACGACGAAAACGGATGGACAGCAATCGGACTCTGCGATGCTTATCTGGCAACTCAAAACAATTCTTACTTGGAAAAAGCCAAAGGGGCACTCGCTTTTTCCCTTTCGGGAGAAGATAATGTGCTGGGAGGAGGAATTTATTTCCAGGAAACTTTTGTTTCTTTACCCGTACAGAAGAATACGATTTGCTCTGCCGTAACCATGCTGAGTTGTATGAAACTCTATGAAATCACTCAGGACCGCCAATATCTGGATGCTGCCATCCGCATAAACGACTGGACTGTTGAGAATCTTTTGGATAAATCGGACAATCTTCTGTGGGATGCCAAAATGGTAGCGGATGGTTCTGTTAATACACAGAAATGGTCATACAATGCTGGTTTTATGATTAGGAGTTGGCTGAAAATGTATCAGGCCACCAAAGACGAAAAATATTTATCACAGGCAAAAGCTACCCTGCATCTTCCGAAGCCAAATGGTATAATTCAATCAACGGAGCTCTGAATGATCCCGGATATTTCGCTTTTTCAATAATAGACTCTTGGTTTGATATGTATGATACAGATAAAAACACGGTTTGGCTAACGAAAGCTTTCCATGCGATTAACTTTATCCACAATAAACTACGTGACGGCAATGGACGCTACCCGGAACACTGGGGAACGCCAACGACAAGCAATCTTGAAAAATATGATTTAAGGTTTTCTACTGTAGCGGCTTATATGTATATGAGAGCTGCCAATTACAAAAGAATACTCAACGATTAAACTACAGTACCATGAAAATGAAATTATTGATACTGGCCGTTCTTCCATTCCTGACGCCGATTAACATGAACTCACAAGAGGAAAAAGCCTCATGGGTACAGTATGTCAACCCATTGATTGGAACAGAAGTATGGCAATCCGGAGTAGCGGTTGCCGGGCATGAAGATCCTTCGGGATATACTTTTCCCGGAGTGACAGAGCCTTTCGGGATGACAGAATGGACTGCCCATACTTTAGAGAGCAAGCACGCTGGAACGCTGCACATCGGTACCTACTGGTATAAACATAACTATATTTCGGGATTTGAATGGGAACACACTATCCAAGTTGGGGCCGTCATGTTCGAATTGATGGTGCTGTTGAACTAATGCCGGTTGTCGGACAACTGAAATGCAGGCCCGAAGAGCGTAGTTCTTCTTTTACCCATATACCGAAAAGTCAAAACCTCACTTCTACGAAGTCATGTTGGACGACTATCAGGTAAAAGCTCAATTATCGGCTACAAAAACTTCAGCTATCCTGCAATTTACCTATCCCCAGTCGGATAGTGCTTACGTAGTGGTAGATGCTATGCCTTCCATGTTTACAGCCGGAGCACCGGGCTACATTCACATAGACCCGGTACGAAAAGAAATTTCCGGTAAAAGCATACAATCTGCCAGAGGATATCGGGAAACCGGATATTTTGTAGTCCGTTTCGATAAGGATTTCGACTCTTTCGGCACGTTTAATCTTAATAATGATTATCCCGAAGTAATCGAAGAGAAATATCTGTTCACTCAAAAAGAAGGCAAGTGTCAATGGCTTAAAAGGGATTTATACACAGGACTCAAAGGGGGTCGGACATCTGCGGAGTGAAAAAATCGATCCGGTTATCGATTTTGACTGGGACTGGTATAAACCTGCGGATGATTTCAGTTTTAATGATTACCAGGTGACCTGGAGCGGTAAACTCAAAGCTCCCTCTACCGGTGAATATACATTAGGGATACAAGCTGACGACGGAGCACGATTATATATCAACGGAGAATTGCTCATCGATGACTGGAAATCTCATAGTTTCAGCTATCAACCTACCCAAAAGAAGATTTCTCTGGAAGCCGGTAAAATGTATGATATAAAATTGGAATATTATCAGCATGAATGGAGCTCACGGATAAAACTGAGTTGGATCAGGCCTGATAAAAAGTCATCAACATCCCTTCTGACTGGCAATCGACATTTGGAATCGTCTACCAAAATAGGGGATATATCCGTTTTAAAACCGGAAAAAATGAAGTAATTAAAGCCATCGTTGGCACATCCTTTATTAGTGTGGAACAGGCACGGATAAATCTGGAAAGAGAAATCGGAGCCAAAAGTATGGAAACAATCAGTGCACAAACAGAAGCATTATGGAATAAAGAATTATCAGTCATCGATTTGCCCGGAGCTACAGAACAAGATAAAATTGTTTTTATACAGCGCTATATCACTCTTTCCTGTTGCCCAGAAGTCTATCTGAAGATGGAAAATACAGAAGTCCGTTTGATGGAAAAGTACATAAGGGTATTAGCTTACAGACTATTCTATATGGGACACATTCAGAGCGACCCATCCTCTGTTCGTATTACTGAAACCCGATTTTGCGGGAGATCTCATAACCGGACTCCTCCATGCCTACGATGAGGGAGGCTGGCTTCCCAAATGCCTAATCCGGGATATACCAACTGCATGATGGGAACTCATAGTGATGCCATAATAGCGGATGCTTATGTAAAAGGAGTGCGTAACTTTGATGTAGAGAAAGCTAAAAAAGCAGTGCTGAAAAATGCGTATGAAAAGGGTAACCACATTGCTTGGGGACGCTTGGGCATTATGGACTACGAACGATTGGGATATGTACCTGTTGATAAATATGGAGAATCAGTAGCCAGAACGATGGAGTTTGCCTATGATGATTATTGTCTCTCCCGTTTCTTTGCCGAAAAAGGTGAACCGGACTTATCGGATAAACTAGGTAAACGAAGCAAAAATTTCAGGAACGTACTGGATAAGGAAACCAAAATGGTTCGTGCGCGTAAAGCAGATGGTTCATGGAGTAATCCGGAAGATTACGATATCAGCGTATGGAGTGGTTTTAACCCCAAAGGAGTGTACAACTATAAAAAGAATTATACGTTGTTCGTTCCCCATGATGTTCCCGAACTAATTCGCTTTTTGGGAGGTACCGATTCTTTAGCCGTTTTTATGGATGAACTATTCGATAAAGATATTTACTATGTGGGTGACGAATTTGTGATGCATGCTCCCTATATGTATAATCTCTGTAAAAGACCGTGGATGACTCAAAAAAGAATATATGATATAGTCAATAAATACTATCTGCCCACACCTAGCGGACTGCCGGGAAATGACGACTGTGGACAATTAAGTTCATGGTATATCTTCAGTGCGATGGGATTCTATCCCATGTGTCCGGCTTCTATTGAATATCAGTTAGGAGTTCCCTGTCTGCCGGGCTTTGTATTGCATTTGCCTCAAAATAGAACATTCACAATTAAAACAAAGAATTTCGGCAAAGGCAATTGTTATGTACGCGCTGTATATCTCAATGGCAAGCCTCACCGTAGTTCTGTCATAACTCATTCAGATATTATTAACGGTGGGGAGATTTTATTCGAATTAACAGATAAGCCTGCATATAATTGGTTTCAATAGGTAATATATAAATAGGAGTTTTGTGGGTGAAGTGACTATACTGATTTTAAGTGGCAGTTATTGTCCCGGCTTGATAATCAACCGCAGTACAAACCAAGCATGATGTGCTGCGGTGCTTATCCATCCATAATGTTTTGCCATAATGCGGAACCGTTCTTTAAGAGAAGCCTTTCGGTTCTGAGTAGTCATTCCTTCATCCAGATAGTCGATGATTGTCAGGTGCGTATTGTGCAGGGTATACGCCTTTTTCATGATGCGGATGCACCAGTCGAAATCAGCAGAGTACCGGTAGCTTAAGTCATAAGGTTCCACCAGCGTATGTCTGGCAAAGAAAGCCTGATGGCAGACTAACATTCCCTGTTTGAAACTCTTCCAGTCCAGCTTTTCGGGCGCTGAAAGCCGGCGCATATGCAGAAAGTGCCTGTCTTTGTCAACAATCGCAGTTTCCCCGTAGATGACGTCGGGGAGAACACTCCCATGAATGCTGTGCACCATTTGCTGCAAAGTATCGTCTTCGTGAAAGCAGTCGCCCGCATTCAGAAAACAGAGATAGTCGCCGCTGGCAAGGGAGATCGCCTTGTTCATGGCATCGTACAATCCTTTGTCCGGTTCGCTGACGACGGTAGTTATCCGTGGACGGTATCTGTCAATGATAGAGAGAGTACCGTCTTTGGAGGCCCCGTCCACGATGATGTATTCTACGTGGTGATAAGTCTGCGAGATAACACTTTGGATGGTATCTTCCAGTACTTTCTCGGCATTGTAGGTCACCGTGATAATCGAGAACTTGGGAGTAGGATGGACACTATGCATATTTCCCTGTTATTTTGTTGTAAACTTCCGTGTACTTCTTCGCTATGATACTTTCCGAATAGTTGCCTATGCCTTGCGGCAGGCTTGTGCGGAGAGTTCCGCATATTCGGGTTCCGTCA
>ENA-OQIG01000263-OQIG01000263.1-human-gut-metagenome-genome-assembly--contig:-NODE-263-length-31373-cov-2.763554_pt1 | contig 31373 bp, 32 predicted proteins | sample MGYA00242576_ERZ504741 | MGnify/ENA primary metagenome ERZ504741 (study PRJEB26092, sample SAMD00036436) | human gut metagenome | host: Homo sapiens | study: EMG produced TPA metagenomics assembly of... | reverse complement strand
GAGATAATTTGTAATTTCAGAGGATTCGTAACGTTTTGGGTATCAATCATAACAAAATCCCTACTTCCCATAAGAAGTGGGTGGGGGAATTATGTGCCTTTATCTAAGCTTAAATGAAAGAGCCGTGGCCATGTCATAAAAAAAGTCATGAATTATTTGGAAATAAAATAAAGCCTTCTTATCTTTGCATTGGATTTATAATTGTAATGAATACAACTTTGAAAAGAAAGGAAGATAATGAAACCATACGATCGATTATTAGAGCATAATATCAAGCCTTCCATGCAACGCATCGCTATCATGGAATATTTGATGGAGCATCCGATTCATCCGTCGGCTGATGATATTTACACAGCATTGTCTCCTTCAATGCCGACACTTTCAAAGACAACGGTTTATAATACTTTGAAATTGTTTTCCGAACAGGGAGCGGCATTAATGCTTACGATTGACGAAAAGAATACAAACTTTGATGCGGATACTTCTGTACATTCCCATTTCCTTTGCAAACGTTGCGGACATATTTATGACTTGGAATGTCCGGAAGCGATTAAACAAGTGGAAAATTTGGAAATGATGGTCATCAGGTATCGGAAGTTCATTATTATTATAAAGGTATTTGCAAGAATTGCTTAAGTAAAGATAAAGAAACACGTATTGACTAATTAATTTAAAATTGAGAAGAAAATGAAGAAATTTAGATGTACTGTATGCGGTTACGTTCATGAAGGTGACGCAGCTCCTGAGAAATGTCCATTGTGTAAAGCTCCTGCCAGCAAGTTCGTAGAAGTTGTTGAAGTAGAAGGTGGCGCATTGTCTTTTGCTGACGAACACGTTATCGGTGTTGCAAAAGGTTGTGACGAAGAAATGATTAAGGATCTGAACAATCACTTCATGGGAGAATGTACTGAAGTTGGTATGTATTTGGCCATGAGCCGTCAGGCAGACCGCGAAGGTTATCCTGAAGTAGCTGAAGCTTTCAAACGTTACGCTTGGGAAGAAGCTGAACATGCTGCTAAGTTTGCAGAACTGTTGGGTGACTGCGTATGGGATACTAAAACTAACCTGCAGAAACGTAAAGACGCTGAACAAGGTGCATGTGAAGACAAAAAACGCATTGCAACTCGTGCTAAAGCTCTGAACCTGGATGCTATCCATGACACTGTACACGAAATGTGCAAAGACGAAGCTCGTCACGGTAAAGGTTTTGAAGGATTATACAACCGTTATTTCGGTGATAAGAAATAATTAAGCCTAATAAACTCTTAAAAGGTCTGTATTCCACAACGAATACAGACCTTTTTTATTTATATTTGTCTATCAATTTTTAAATACCACAGTTATGAGAAAAGTACAACTATTATTAGTTTGTTTAATGCTTTCAGCGGCTGCTTTTGCTGCTGACAAAGTGATTAAATTGCCGAAGCCTAATTTAAACCGTACCGGTGCGGTGATGAAGGCATTGTCTGAACGACATTCAACTCGCGAGTATGCTTCTAAATCATTGAGTCTGTCGGATCTGTCTGATTTGTTATGGGCTGCTAATGGGATAAACCGTAAGGAATCCGGAATGAGAACAGCTCCGTCGGCGTTGAATAAGCAGGATGTGGATGTATATGTAGTATTACCTGAAGGAAGTTATCTGTATGATGCTAAAAATCATCAGTTGACTCTGGTTGCTGAAGGAGATCATCGTGGAGCAGTAGCCGGTGGACAGGCATTTGTGAAAACAGCTCCGGTGTCTTTGGTGTTAATCAGTGATCTTTCCAGATTTGGAGATGCGAAGAGTGCACGCAGCCAGTTGATGGGGGCTATGGATTCCGGCATCGTTTCTCAAAATATTTCAATATTCTGTTCCGCTGCTAACATAGCAACAGTGCCACGCGCTTCGATGGACAATGAACAATTGAAGAAAGTTTTGAAATTGAAAGATAGCCAAATGCCAATGATGAATCATCCTGTGGGATACTTCAAATAAGGATTGGCAAGATATACAAAAGAGTGACGGTATCCCGCAAGGATACCGTCACTCTTTTCCTATTATAGCGTTACTATCCCGACCGGATAGCGTCACTATATTTTCTTCTTTACTTCAAGAGAAATTCATCAATCGCTTTTTTGTAAGTTGCCTTGTCAGCAGCTCCACGGAAAAGCTGTGGATCTCCTTTCATGGGAATGAATACAAACAATGGAATACTTGTTGCATTAAATAAAGCTGCCAGTTCTTTTTGTTTATCTACATTGACTTTGTAGATGACAATTTTTCCGGCATATTCCTTTGCCAATTCTTTCATGATAGGAGCTGTTTGGCGACATGGTCCGCACCAATCTGCATATAAGTCGATGATGGCGGGCTTATTACCTTTATAATTCCACTCCTTTGATTTCTCATAATCGAAGACGTCTTTCAGAAACATATCTTTGTCCATTACGACGACTTCACCGTTACCTGTTACCTCTTTTTTACCTTGATTAGTTTCCCTACTGTCATTGAATGCGTATACAATTACACTTGCCATGACGAGGGCTACCATTACTAATACTTCTTCATTCGTTATTATTATCTTTTTATGTATAATGCTTCTCGATAACCCCTTGTAGTTCGCTACTATGGATTACGCCGGAATGTCTCCAGACAGCCTCTCCATTCTTGAACAGTATAAAGGTTGGTACAGCTTGTATGCGATATTTAGTAGCCAGGTCTTCATGCTGGTCAACGTCTATCTTTGCAATACGTGCTTTATCTCCCACAATAAGTTTTAGTTCTTCTAAAACCGGTTTCATTGCTTTGCAAGGTCCACACCATTCTGCAAAGAAATCAACTAAAACGGGCACTGGTGACTGTATTAAATCTTCAAATTTTTCCATAATCTTTTCTTTCTTAGAGTTAAAAAGCAGTCTTTGAAGACCGCAAATATAATTTCTATTTTATTATATAACGAGAAAAAGCTGATTTTGTTCATGAAATAGTAATCATAGAGTCATCATCTTGTAATGTGAAAGAGGGAACTTTGCGTATCTAAAAATAATGGAACTATGAAATTTTTATTTATTGTTCAAGGTGAGGGGAGAGGGCATTTTACACAGGCAATCACTCTCGAAGAAATGTTATTGCGCAATGGGCATGAAGTAGTGGAAGTCTTAGTCGGGAAAAGCTCGACACGTACTTTGCGGGATTTTTCAATCGGAGTATTCATGCACCGGTGAAGCGATTCATTAGTCCGAACTTTCTGCCTACGACAGATAATAAACGGGCGAACCTGACGAAAAGCTTTGCATACAATTTATTAAGATTACCGGAGTATCTTCGTAGCATGTATTATATAAATCAGCGGATCAGGGAGACAGGGGCGGAAGTTGTCATCAACTTCTACGAGCTTTTAACCGGACTTACCTATGCACTCTTCCGTCCCTCCGTTCCGTATATTTGTGTTGGGCATCAGTATCTGTTTTTACATCGTGATTTCGAGTCTCCGGATAAAAATTCGTGCCAGTTATGGATGCTGCGTTTCTTTACCCGGATGACCGCTCTAAGATCTTCGAAGAAACTGGCTTTGTCTTTCCTGGAAATGGAACAGGATGATATGAATCAAATAGTGACCGTTCCTCCATTGATTCGTCAGGAAGTGACCGCTATCCGTCCGGAAAGGGTGATTATATTCATGGATATATGGTTAATTCCGGGTTTGCTGATAGCGTGGAGAGTTTTCATGCGAAACATCCGGAAGTTCCTTTAACTTTTTTCTGGGATAGATCGGATGCTGAAGAGGTGACACGGATTGACGAAACATTGAGTTTCCATCAAATAGATGATGTGAAGTTTCTTAATGCTATGGCGGGTTGTAAGGCTTATGCCAGTACGGCAGGCTTCGAGTCTATTTGCGAAGCAATGTATCTTGGAAAACCTGTATTAATGGTTCCAGCACATATTGAACAAGACTGCAATGCCTATGATGCAATGAAAGCGGGGGCAGGAATAATCAGTGATTCCTTTGATTTGCAGCCGTTGCTTCGTTTTGCAGGAGAATATACTCCGAACCGTCATTTCGTTTATTGGGTTCGTAGCTGTGAACGTCGGATGATCCGTGAACTGGAGAAACTGGCAGCTTCACATTCAGAAATAACTTCAATACCAACATTCACTAATTATTTACCAATATGAAACTAAACAGAACGGATTATGTGCTTGAACGCGCATCAGATGGTGGCTACTATGCCTGGTTGACTGTAAATATGCAATGTAATGCTTATGGGGAATCTCCTGAAGAAGCAGTTCAGAATTTACAGAATATAATGAATGAGATGATTGACGAGATGTATATGGTGGAAGAGTTTATATAAATTGAAATAGAGAATTAAAAATTGAGAAATATAATGCCAGATGGCATAACTTTTATTTCTCAATTTTTAATTCTCAACTCTCAATTTACTCAATGCTAAGTTCGTCGATGATATGAGAGGCTCCTGCGTATTTATCGATGATAAACAAGGTATAGCGGATGTCAACACAAGCGGCTCGCTGCGATGAAGGACGGAAAGCAATGTCTCCTGTTAAGCCTTCAAAGTTGCGGTCGAAAGCAGTTCCAACCAACTGACCTTTGCTGTTAAATACCGGACTACCGGAGTTTCCTCCTGTATTGTCGGTGTTTACGATAAAGCAGACAGGCATTTCACCGTTTTTGCCATAACGTCCATAATCCTGGGATTTATATAACTCTTTTAGCTTTTGAGGCACTACGAATTCCCAGTTTCCCTGATCTTCTTTTTCCATCACACCTTTGAGGGTGGTATGAGCATCATATACCACACCGTCAGCCGGTTCATAAGAAAGCACCTGGCCGTATGTCAATCGTAAAGTAGAGTTCGCATCCGGATAAATCGGCGTTCCTTTTTCCTGTCTCATGTCCATCATGCCTTTCACCCATACTTTATGAGCTGCGTCATAGTTCTGATTGGCTTCTTTCATGGCAATGGCTGTTTTCAGAATTCCGTCGGTAACAGAATATTTGAATAATACCATCCAGTCATATCCTATTTTATACAAACTTGGTTTCTTGATAAACTTCTCAAAGTTTTTAGGATTGCCGAAAATGGAATGTTCGAAACAGGCATCAACGAAGGCGTCAATACTTCCCTTGAAACGAGAATTGATGATTTCGAAGATGTTGATTCGTTGTTCTGCAGGAATGTAGTTGGCATAAGTCTTCAGCATTTCTTTCGCTACCATCCGTTCCACGTCGGGGAAAGGGACAGAAGCAAAATACTTATCACCTTCTTTCTTCAGTTTTAGTTTTGCTTCTTTTATCTGTTCTTTATCTTTCGATTTCAGAGCGGTAACCAATTCTGTCGTGGAAGGGATACGCATAAAATCAAGGGCGGTGACCAATGCTTCATTGATAGCCTGCTGATGATATAGCGCATCGCGTCGGTGAGATACAATAGAGCGAATCTCATCAAAGGCTTTCTGATACGAATCATCTCCCTTTTCACGGCCGCGGGCTAATAGTTCTTCTTGCTGTGCACGTTTGGTATCCAGTACATTGAGGCGTATCAGTCCTTCATTCATGCCGATTGCATTTTTCCAATAATTGGCCGAAGAAGCATATTTGCTTGCATAATGAATACGCACTGCCGGATCTTTCAGCATTTGCTCCATAAGTACTTTCTGACGGGCTCCGCGTACATGCTGGCGCATGAAATTGGTCGTTTGCATCCGTTCTTCCACTTCGTCGGCAATCATATACCGCCAGTTACGTCCGGGGAATCCCATGACAAAGGTGAAATCTCCTTCCTGAACTCCGGCGAGGCTGATCTTCAGATGTTTTTTCACTTGCAGAGGAACGTTGTCTTTAGAATATTCTGCCGGTTTTCCATTCTTGTCCGCGTAAATACGGAAGAGAGAAAAGTCGCCTGTGTGACGAGGCCACATCCAGTTGTCGGTATCAGCTCCGAATTTACCGATGGAAGAAGGAGGAGCCCCTACCATACGAATATCACTGTATACTGTTTTGATGAACAGATAATATTTGTTTCCTCCATAAAAAGCCTTGAGCTCCAACTTTGTTGCAGGAGTTATTTCTATATTCTCGGCTTTGGCAAAACGTTCTGCTACGTTGCAAGATAACTTGGAGATAGATAATTAACACCATCCGGGTCCGGATCTTTTTTCAGTTGTTCGTTGACGTAATCCGTCACATCGAGAATCCGGTCGATAAAAGTGACGGTCAATCCCGGAGTAGGGAGTTCCGCATCACGGTTCATAGCCCAGAAACCATCTGTCAGATAGTCATGTTCTACATTACTATGTTGCTGGATAGCTCCATAACCACAGTGATGGTTAGTCAGTACCAGTCCTTCGGAAGAGATAACTTCTCCCGTACATCCTCCTCCGAAGTGTACAACAGCGTCTTTTAGAGAAAGGCCATTTGCGTTGTATACTTCCTCTATCGGAATTTCGAGACCAAGTTCGCGCATGGCAACAGCGTTCTGTGCTTTCAGATCGGTTAGCATCCACATGCCTTCGTCGGCGTGGATGCTAAGAGTTGCCAGTGAAAATAGGACAAATAGGATTTGTTTTCTCATTTATTCTACGATTGTCATTTCATTGATTAGGTGTCCGCAGTTTCCTAACTTTTCCAGAATGAACAGGACATAACGGATATCCAGGTTAATACAACGTTGTAGGTTGTTGTCGAAGTTGATGTCACCGCTTAATGATTCCCAGTTGCCATCAAAAGCACAACCGATCAGTTCTCCGTTTTCATTCAATACCGGGCTGCCGGAGTTACCACCGGTGATGTCGTTGGTCGACAGGAAGCAGACAGGCATATCACCATTTGGCAAAGCATAACGGCCATAATCTTTCTTTTCAATCAGTTCTTTCAGTTTGGCAGGTACAACGAATTCACGGTCTTCCGGATTTTCTTTTTCAAGAATACCTTTAGTGGTCGTATAGTAGTTGTAGTGTACGCCGTCTTTCGGATCATAAGGTTTCACGTTACCATAGGTCAGACGAATGGTGAAGTTTGCATCCGGATAAGAAGGTACAGGCAACTTCATTTCACCTAGACCACGGATATAAGTTTTGTGCAGCAAAGCTAGTTCCCGATCCATATCCTTGAGTTGGGAAGCCAGTGTATCCATTAAGTCGTATTTAGACTGGCAGTATTGCAGTGCCAGATCATTGTCAATCGCTTTCACTGAAGGCTTCTTTGTAAACTTCTCGAAGTTGCCCGGTTGGCAAAAATAGAGTTGTCATACATATCATCAACGAATTTGTTATAATCGCCTTTATATTTCTGCTCAATAACCTTATAAATAGAAGGACGTTGGTTTGCCGGAATCATTTCAGCATATAAGGGGAACAAGGCTTTCGCTACCTTGCGGTCTACTTCATGATCGTAATCTTTGTTATGGATGCTTTCGTAAGTGCTTTCCAAGGCTTTCATGCGTGCTTCGATTACAGAATCGTTTTTCTCAAGTAATGCTTCGCGTGTTTTAGTCAACATCACATTGCCAAATTCGATAGCTCCGAAGAAAGTCTCTCTCAAACAGGTGTACTGATAGTTGAGAGGAGTTGTCTTAGCTACCAGGTCATCAATGTTCTTCACTACCGCTGCATATTCAGCATTGTTTTGTGCTTTTGCAAACTCTGCGAATTTGGCTTCTTGTGCAGCTTTTGTTCCCAATACATCATTATCGATGATGGCCTTATTCATGCCGATGGAGTTTTTCCAATAGTTGCTGGAACCCGCATACTTGTTAGCATATTGAATACGGATTTTGTCACTGGCATTCATTACCTCTTTCAGGACAGCCAAACGTGCACCACGAATACGGATACGTGGATCGTTTTCCGATTCCATACGTTCTTTTACTTCTGATACAGTCAGGTAGCGGCTCGTACTTCCGGGGAATCCCATAATCATTGCATAATCTCCTTCTTTCAATCCTTTGATAGAGATAGACAAATGTTTCTTGGTTTTCAGTGGGACGTTGCTCTCGCTGTATTCTGCAGGTTCACCATTTGCATCTGCATAAATACGGAACATGGAAAAGTCACCGGTATGACGCGGCCACATCCAGTTGTCTGTTTCACCACCAAACTTACCGATAGAAGAGGGTGGAGCGGCTACCATACGTACATCCGGATATATTTTCTTGTAGAAAGATAGAATTTATTTCCGGCATAGAACGGAAGAGCTTGCGGAACAATTCCCTTTTTGTCTGCCAGGTCACTTTTAAAATAAAGATCATGAGCCAGCTTTTGAAGGAATATATTGCTGAATGATTCGGATTCGGTGATTTCTTTCGCCGCGATCTTGGCATTGACAATATCCGTAATATCTTCGATACGTTCGATAAATGTGAATTGCAATCCCGGAGTAGGGAGTTCTTTGTCTCTGGAAGTAGCCCAGAAACCATCAGTCAGATAATCGTGCTCAACACTACTATGTTGCTGGATGGAGCGTAGCCACAATGGTGATTGGTCAGAATCAAACCTTCGGGTGAGATAATTTCTCCGGTACATCCGCCTCCGAATATACCTACGGCATCTTTAAGAGAAATTCCATTCGGATTATATAGGTCCTGTGCTTCCAGTTTTAATCCTTGTTTTTTCATCATGTCTAAGGAGTGTTGCTGTTGCATCAGTTGCAATAGCCACATACCTCATCCGCTTTAACGAACAATACAAAAAGCGCAGCCAGCGCTAATAGATAAAGTCTTAGTCTGTTCATTATTTAATGATAAAATTAAAATATATGATTGGTTAGTATTCAATTTTCAAATCTCCGTTCTTCAGTGCTTCCATGATATTAGCAGGCGGACGTTGATTCATCAGTTCGTTTTTCATAAAGTCCATATAAGGAGCTACATGCTTAAAGAACTGGTAATAGCCTTTGCATAAGTAATTCAATCCCGGTTCGCCTTCTGCCGTTTGGCTGAAACGATTTTTCGGGCATTCTCCGTTGCAGGCAAACAGGAACTCACATTCCTTGCATTGAGTAGGGAGAGACTGATATTTCATGTTCCCGAAATTGTGCTGACGCTCGCTATGCATCATTTCCACCAGAGTTTTACTATAAATGTTACCTAATTTATATTCGGGAAATACAAAATGGTCGCACGAATAAACATCTCCGTTGAATTCCATCACACCGGCATGACCGCAGGTCTTTGCCATTGTGCATATACCAGGCTGTTCGCCCATCCAGTTCGCCAGAGTCGAATCGAATATTTGTACATAGTACTTGCCTACATCTTCTTTCACCCATTCGTCGAAAAGAGCACAAAGGAAGTTGCCCCATTGCTCCGGAGTGATCGAAAAATCGGCAAGGTTCCGGCTTTATTTTCTGCAAGAGAAGCGAGGTGACGACCGTCCTCATGTGAGAGAATACGTTCAACGATAGGAGCGAACTGGATATACTGACAACCGATTTCTTTGAAGAAACGATAAAAGTCTAGTGGATAGTCGGCATTGAAGTCATTAATAACTGCCATCGCATTCCATTCCACCCCATGTTTTTTCAAAAGATTGATGCCTTGCATCACTTTCACAAAAGAGGGTTTTCCCATTTTATTTTTGCGATACTCGTCATGAAACTCCTGGGGACCATCGATAGAGACTCCTACCAGCCAATTATTTTCACGGAAGAACTCGCACCATTCGTCGGTGAGCATGGTTCCGTTGGTTTGGATGCAGTTGTCGATCGTTCGTCCTCGGGCATACTTTTTTTGTAGTTCCATCGCCTTTTTATAGAAGGAGAGCGGTCGCATCAGCGTTTCTCCTCCGTGCCAGGTGAAAAGCACCTGCGGCATGGTTTGTGAGTTAATGTACTCGTCGATAAACTTTTCCAGAAGTTCATCGCTCATTACGTGTTTCAGATTGTCTTTGTATAGGTTGGCCTTTTCCAAATAGTAGCAATAATCGCATGCTAGATTACATACGGCACCTACAGGCTTTACCATTACATAAAGCGGTTTGGCAAAAGGGGCAAATGTTGATGTTTTCATGACCGCAAAATTAGATAAACTAAATGAAAAAAATAGCCTTATACCTATCTTTATAAGGATTATTAAAGAAAAGAGTCTTACAAGATTTAAATATTGATAAAATGTTTCTTTGAATTCTGAATCAGTTGTACCTTTGTACCCAGAATTTAATGAATAGATGAACGTGAATAAAATTTTGCCTTTTTTGCTTTTGCTTCCGTTTTTGGCTTCCTGCACCAGTAAGTACAAGATTGAAGGAACCTCTTCAGTGAATAGTCTGGATGGAAAGATGTTGTATCTTAAGTCCCTTCGTGATGGAGAGTGGGTGAAGCTGGATTCAGCTGAAGTAGTGCATGGTCTGTTCTCAATGAAAGGGAAAATAGATTCCGTACAGATGGTGACACTTTATATGGATGAAGAAAGCATTATGCCGATTGTGTTGGAAAGTGGGAAGATAACTGTTACCATTAGCAACACGGACCTCAAGGCAGTCGGAACATCTTTAAATAATGCACTGTACGAGTTTATCAGCAAAAGAAACCAATTGGAAGAAAGCATTGGTGAACTGGAGCAGAAGGAAACCCGTATGGTACTGGATGGAGGCGATCTGGATGAAATTCACGGTCAGTTGGTGGTGGAAGGAGACTCACTGATGAAAGCGATGAATCAGTATGTAAAGACGTTCATCTCCGATAATTACGAAAATGTGCTGGGACCCAGTGTGTTTATGATGCTCTGCAGCTCTTTGCCCTATCCCATTATGACTCCGCAGATTGATGATATAATCAAGGATGCTCCTTATTCTTTTAAAGATAATAAGCTGGTTAGAGAGTTTCTGTCTAAAGCAAGAGAAAACATGAAGTTGATAGAAGAACATCAACGATTGGAACAAAATGCTTCAACAAATAAGTAATACTTGAGTTTTTTGTGTATTTTTGCACAAAACTCAAGTAAAGTGAAAACGACTACTGTTTCGGTATACGCCGCTTTCTTTTTTATTTTAGTCTTATCGGTTTCTTGTCATAGAGATTCGGAGGCCCCTGATGCGGCATTCCAGAGGATTGAAATGTGCATGGAATCTCTTCCGGATACAGCTCTGTATCTATTAAAGTCAATACCTCATACTGAAAAATTGCGTGGAAAGTTGCAGGCGGATTATGCACTTTTATTGACGCAGGCGATGGATCAGAACTATGTGAAGTTTACTTCTGACTCATTGATTGCACTGGCGCTGAATTACTATACTGTAGAGCGTGGTGACTCTGTTACGCGTGCTAAAGCGCAGTATTATTATGGAAGAGTGCTGCGTGAATTGGGCAAAGATGAAGAGGCTTTGACGTTTTTATCTTCGGCAAAAGGAAATGTTCGGGAATATTCAATGTTGTAAGATGTTTGCAATGGCTACTGATGAGATAGGGATGATTAACCGGAAAAAGAAATTGTATCAGGAGTCGTTGAAGAATTTCGGGAGTCATATACGATCTATGAAGAGTTGAAAGATTCTTTGAGTCTTGTCAGAGCCGGGCAAAATATAGGCCGGGCTTATTTGTTTCAGAATAAATGGGATAGCTGCTATTTCTATTATACTTACGCTTTAGAACTAGCCAGGGAAAAGCAATATCCGTCTGAAGTTTCCATTTTACATGAGTTGGGGATACTGTACCGTTCCATGGGAGAACTGAAAAAGTCAGAACGCTATTTTCTTGCAGCTTATGAAAAAGAAACGGATGAAGAAAGGAAATACGTGGAGTGTATGTCTCTCGGCTATTTGTATATACAGATGGGCGATGTAGAGAATGCCCGGAAATATTTTAAGATGAGTATCAATTCTTCTAAAGAATATACCCGTATTGACGCATATAACAATTTATACTTTCTTGAAAAAGATATTGATAATTTTGAAGAAGCGATTATCTACCATGAAAAAGCAGACTCTATCGTGAATGTATTGGATGAAGTCGATTCGCAGGAGTTGATAACAGAACTGCAAAAGCAGTACGAGAACGAGAAACTCCGGAATGATAATCTACAACTGAAAGTGGACCGTACAGTTTTTATATTTTGCGGTACGGTTATTTTCCTGATTGTGGCCTTCTATATGTGTTATTACTACTACAAAAGTAAAAATCACAGGAAGAAGATTGCCGAAATCGAATCCCAGATTAGAGATAATGAAGAGGAGATAAAGCGATACCAGCAGGAGATGGAAGAAATCCAGGAGTTGAAAGATCAAGTACTGGAAGAGAACCGCATACTGGAAGAAAATCGAATGAAGGTAGGCGAGTTGAATGGAAAGATTGTACTTCTAAGTATGCAGAACAAAACCTTATCGGGACTGTTGAAAGAACTGGGAGGAGAATTAACTGTCGGACCCTCTTCTGAACAGTACATATCCGCTTTTCGTCTGCTGCTTGCTATCAAAGAGGGAACATTAAGAGGTAAATTGTCTAATGGAGAACGCTATAAATTGTTTAGCCTGTTTGATTTACTCTATTCTAATTACGTTACCCGGTTGCTTGACAAAACTCCTTTATTAACTAAACATGATCTTGAGATCTGTTGCTTTCTTAAATTTGGACTGACCAATGAAGAACTGGCGCGTATTTTTCAGACCTCTTCCGATTCTGTTACCAAAGCAAAAGGAAGGCTGAAAGGTCGATTAGGCATTTCTCCACAAGAAGATTTGAATGTGTTTTTAAGGGATTTTTGATAAATAAAAAATGAATTGTCCGGGTCATTAATAGAACGCTAATCTGTATTTGATTGAAATGTAAGTGTTTACGAAAAATCAGGCGCACTGATTTTGTCCGGGTGACTTTTTTTGTGTTTTCGGATGCATGCTGTACTTTTGACACAACAAAAACCAAATAGCTATATGAAAAATCCTAATGAATTATCTGCCGCCTCTTCTTTGAGAGGTGACGAATTGCAGTTAATAGAACAAAAAGCCAGCATTGTTGTCGGAATAGCAAATTCTCGCACCAGGTTACGGATAGGAATTCTATTAAGTAAATATTCAGAGTATCAGGTGGATTATATATCCTCCGAGAGTGAGATCGGTAAACTGATTGAAGAAGCCGACTTGATTATTGGTGCGGGGATTACCGCTTACGAAGGGGTATTGCGCCGAAAGCCGGTGATTGTAGTGGGTGATTATGGCTTGGGAGGTCTGGTTACTCCGGATACATTCCGCAAGCATTATAACAATCGGTTTAGAGGGAAGATTAATGGTGTCAGAAATGAATCTTTCTCATTAGAGAATTTAGAAAAGGAAATTTATAAAAGTTTTAATTTGACTTTTCAAGAATTACAAATGATGTCAAACCAAACCATAACCTTGCAAAACATCTAAATATCTGAATTTCTTAATTTAATAGTTTGATGCATAAAACTGGTTAGGAATATGGGGGTGCGTGAGCATCCCCATATTTATATAAGATTATGTACTGACTATCGGTCTTGATCTTCGTTTTTCACCATTCCCTTGTATTGTTCCGGCAGGGCGCTTTCAACCGCAGCGTAGGCCTCTGCATGGTTGCCTTGATATTTTCCATTCCTTTCCCTTTGGAGGAATAGCTCGTGAATAGTCAGAATCATGCGATGACGGTGTATCCATTTGCCTGTGCGTGGCAGAATCTCGAATGAGCCGTCAATGGTGACGGGTACAACCGCCAACTGTAAATCATCAGCCAACTGGAAAGCGCCTTTCTTAAAGTATCCCATGTGTCCTGTAAATGTACGCGCTCCTTCAGGAAAGACTACGAGAGAAACCCCACCTTTCAATGAGTCTTTTGCCTGCCGGATTGTTTCCAATACTTTTTTAGGACCGGATCTGTCTACAAAGATATGTCCTGCACTTTCACAGGCTTTTCCTACAAACGGCAGTTTGCGCAGGCTTTTTTTCATCATCCACTTAAAGTTTCTTCCGATGAAGCCGTAAATAAGGAAAATATCAAATGAACTGATGGTTAGGTACGAAAATATAGGAAGTCTTGTCATGCAACTTTTCACGTCCCTCAATCTTCACGGGAATCAATAGAAACAGACAAATTAATTGTGACCAAATCTTCCCCGGATAATATCCCCAGATGTGGCTCCTCCCAAGAGAGAACCTACAATAGTGACGATTGCCGTGAGGATGGTCAACACTAATAAAATAGGCAAAGCGATGCAAATCTGATAAATATAATACAGTATCTTCATAGGGTTGGATTTTTATCCTGCAAATATACATGATTATTGGTAAAAAAGAGAGGCAGATGTGATATAATCTTTTTGATTGTGTTATTTTTGCCTCTTGTTATTAGAGATAGTTACAAAATTATGATACGTATATTACATACTGCCGACTGGCATCTGGGACAAACCTTTTTTGGTTATGATCGCACGGAAGAACATGGAGTATTCCTGAATTGGCTGGCAGAAGAAATTCGTCAGAAAGAGATTGATGCATTGATTATAGCCGGAGATGTTTTTGATGTTTCCAACCCTTCCGCAGCATCCCAAAGCATGTATTATCAGTTTATTTATCGGGTGACAGCAGAGAATCCGTATTTGCAGATTGTCATTGTTGCCGGCAACCATGATTCGGCAGCACGCCTGGAGGCTCCTTTGCCTCTGTTGCAAGCTATGCGGACGGAAGTCAGAGGGGTAGTTCGCAAGCTCGAAGGCGGAGAAATCGATTATGACCATTTGACTGTGGAACTGAAGAACCGGAAAGGGGAAGTGGAATTGCTTTGCATGGCAGTTCCTTTTCTGCGTCAGGGAGATTATCCGGCCGTGCAAACGGAAGGCAATCCGTATGCGGAGGGAGTTCGCGAACTTTATGCACAACTTTTGCAAAGGCTATGGAAGCGAAGGACGGAGAATCAGGCGATTCTTGCCATCGGTCATTTGCAGGCTACAGGATCGGAAATTGCAGAGAAGGATTATAGCGAGCGTACCGTGATTGGTGGGCTGGAGTGCGTATCTCCGGAAACCTTTTCCGAACAGATAGCTTATACGGCATTGGGACATATACATAAAGCGCAGCGAGTGTCCGGAAGAGAGAATGTGCGGTATGCCGGAAGTCCCATTCCGATGTCTTTTGCCGAGAAACATTATCATCATGGAGTCGTGATGGTGACTTTCGACGGAGGCTGTGCGGTGGACATTGAACGGTTGGAATGCCCGAAATTAATACCTTTGTTGAGTGTCCCGAACGGAGAACCTGTTTCACCGGAAGCCATCTTGGAAGCCTTGAAGGAACTACCCGAGACAGAAGCCGTAGCCCCATATCTGGAAGTAAAGGTATTGTTGGAGGAACCGGAACCCATGCTTCGGCAGGAGATTGAAGATGCACTGGCAGATAAAAACTATCGGTTGGCGCGTATTGTTTCTACCTATCGCACTGAAACTGGAAATACGACGAAAGAAAATGAAAACTGGAAGAGGGGGTTGCAGGAAATGTCTCCCTTGCAGATTGCACAGTCTGCCTTTGAGAAGATTTATCAGGTGGAAATGCCTGTAGAACTGACAGGTTTGTTTGAAGAGGCCTATTTGGCTGCTACCCGTAAAGAAGAGGAGGAAGAAGAATGAAAATACTAGCTATACGATTGAAGAATCTGACCTCGATAGAAGGAACGGTAGAAGTGGATTTTATGGCAGAACCATTACATTCTGCAGGTATCTTTGCCATTTCAGGACCTACCGGTGCAGGTAAGTCTACTTTATTAGATGCCTTATGCCTGGCATTGTATGATAAGGCTCCCCGCTTTGCTACTTCAGTGGAAAATGTGAACCTGGCAGATGTGGGAGACAATCAGATTAATCAGTCTGATGTTAGAAATTTGCTGCGCCGGGGGACAAGTGACGGTTATGCGGAAGTCGATTTTTTAGGTATTGACGGACGGCGTTACCGTTCTCGTTGGTCGGTGAGGCGGACAAGAAACAAGATAAACGGTTCTTTGCAGCCACAAACGCTGGAAGTGAAAGAACTGGATACGGAGAAAGAATTTCAAGGTACCAAGAAAGAGTTGTTGATTCAGTTGGTGGAGTTGGTTGGCCTGACGTATGAACAGTTCACCCGTACAGTATTATTGGCACAAAATGATTTTGCTACATTTCTGAAATCAAAAGGGGCGGCAAAAGCAGAATTACTGGAGAAGTTGACAGGAACCGGCGTGTATTCCCGGATTTCTCAAGAGGTCTATGCCCGGAATAAGGCGGCACAAGAGGAGGTGACCTTGATTCAGAATCGAATGAATGTGATCGAATTGATGCCGGAAGAAGAGCTGCTTGCTCTGCAAAAAGAGAAAGAACTATCAATTGAAAAGCGCGCGGCAGGGATTAAACTGCTGGCAGAACAGAATGAACAACTGAATGTGGTTCGTTCATTAAAAATACAGGAAGAACTTTGGAAGAAAAAGCAGCAGGAAGAACAGGAGGAACAGGCCAGGGAGAAAGTATTGCAGGGTGCATTGGCTTCCCAAGAGGAAGGATTGGTGCATTTTAAGGCACAATGGGAGGCCATACAGCCGGACTTGAAGAAAGCACGTCAATTGGATGTACAGATACAGTCTCAACAAAGCAGCTATATACAGTCGCAGCAGATTTTACAAGCGGCTAACAGGCAGGTGGCGGAGCAGGAACAAAAAATGCGAGTGGCTGCGGAACAATTACAGGTGTCTTATTCTTCTCTGAACCGCTTATTAAGCCATGTAGGGATAGAAGAAGCACTGCAACTTGAACAGGTGGAAGAGATTCTACGGCAAGAAGAAAGTAAACTGGCTGCCGCTACCAGTACGAATGAGGAACGTTTGTTGCGCTTAAATTCTTTCGGATATCCGTTATTGGCCGAAGAACAGGTGAAGTTGCAAAAAGAGTTGACTCGTCAGCAGAATATCCGGCAATTAACGGAAACGCAGACGAAAGCAAAGACGGAAATAGAAAGACTGGAGAAAGAAGTGGCCAATTGTCTGAAACAATTGACGGAGCAAGAAACCGCATTGAAAGTTACTCAACGTCTTTACGAAAATGCACGTATGGCAGTGGGAAAAGACGTGAAAGCATTGCGCCGGCAATTACAGGAAGGGGAGGCTTGTCCGGTTTGCGGTAGCACAGCGCATCCTTATCATCAGGAACAGGAGGTGGTAGATACTCTTTTCCGGAGTATAGAGCAGGAGTATAATGTAGCATCAACCAACTATCAGCAGATGAATAACCGGAGCATTGCTCTGCAACGTGATTTGGCGCATCAAAAAACGGTGGACGGACAGATCGCGGAACAGTTGGCAGCATTATATAAAGCAGGGATTGAAGCCGGAAACGAAGAGCAAATACAACACCGTTTGGCGGAACTGGCAATACGTATTTTGGAATATCGCAATCTTTATGCAGAATGGCAGCGCAGCGATGAAGAAATAAAAAGATGCGTGCACATTGTGAAGCCCTCCGTGAGAATGTTTCTCTCTGTCGTTTGGCTATGCAGAAAGTATCGTCTGCCAAAGAACAGCTGGTAATCTTACAGAATGCTGCTTCGGCCGAACTAAAGAGATTTGAAGTGATAGAGAAAGCGCTGAATGTGCTTCGTCAGGAACGTTCGCAGCTATTGAAAGGAAAAAGTGCGGATGAAGCGGAAGCTGCCGTAGCAAAAAGAGAGAAAGAACTGAATCTCGCTTTGGAGAAAGCACGTAAAGAAGTAGAGGCGGTACACAACCGGCTTTCCGGTTTGCAAGGAGAGATGAAGCAAATTGCACTGGCTATAGGAGAGTTGCAGGAACAGTATAAAAAGATAGAGTCTCCCGAACTGCTTCCCGAAATAATAAAGAAGCAACAGGAAGAAAACCTGAATATAGAACGTGCCCTTTCTACTATGGAAGCCCGCCTGCTACAACAAGCAAAGAATAAACTGACTGTGGAACAGATTGCGAAGGAACTGGCAGAGAAACAAACTGTTGCTGAACGTTGGGCAAAATTGAATAAACTGATTGGCAGTGCGGATGGAGCGAAATTTAAAGTGATTGCTCAAAGTTATACTTTGAATTTGTTGCTGCTTCATGCCAATCAACATTTATCCTATCTCTCTAAACGCTATAAGCTGCAACAGGTACCCGATACGTTGGCACTTCAGGTAATAGATTGCGATATGTGTGATGAAATACGGACCGTGTACTCTCTTTCAGGAGGTGAATCGTTCCTGATTTCTTTGGCACTGGCTTTAGGTTTGTCTTCCTTGTCAAGTAATAATTCTGAAAGTTGAATCTCTTTTTATTGATGAAGGTTTCGGCTCTTTGGATGCGGAAAGTTTGCGTACAGCGATGGAAGCATTGGAACAATTACAGATGCAGGGGCGGAAAATAGGAGTAATCTCTCATGTGCAGGAGATGAGTGAACGGATTTCTGTTCAGGTGCAGGTACATAAGAAAGTGAATGGAAAAAGTGTGCTTACCGTGGTGGGGTAAGCACACTCCTTACTACTTAGTATGAATTATTCAGGTTGGATTCTTTTACATTAATTCGTTCAGTTCGCTTAAATTCTTTTTGATTTCGTGGATACGATTTAAGAACTTCTTGCGGTAAATCCATAAGATCAATCCCAGTCCTCCGCCCCATAACAGGATGAAGAAAGCAATCATGCCCATTCCATATTGCCACACTTGCCAGTAGATAAATGAAAGTATAGCCAGGACTAGGAGAAAGGCAATAGCAATCAATCGTTCCCTGATGGTCCATCGATGGATACGGTTCACGCGGCTGATTACTTCTACCAAAGGCATCTCGTCTATTTGTGTCCGTTGGAGGAAACGGGTGGTGACGATATCCCAGCAAAGGGCAGGAATCCATGCGAAAATGATAATGATATAGATCGGGTTTAATCTGTTGTGCAACAGTACCTCCGCTAAAAATAAGATCAGTATCGGCAGAGAAATCAGAATAAGCTTGATGTTCAGTCTGGCAATGGCATGGATACCTTTGTCCGCATGCCTTATCAGCTTTTCAAGCTCTTCTTCTTTGATGAACTCTTTGTCTTTCAAGTGTTCATCCAGGGCATTCCAAGATTTTTTAAGTTCTTCCAGTTCCATATATCTTATTCCTCCTTTTTCATTCTTTTAAGTTTGTCTTTGATGCGACTTAGTTTGGTCGCTACATTGGTAACCGTCAGTCCGGTGATTTCTGCTATTTCCTCGTAACTTTTGTCTTCGAGATAAAGCAGGATAATTGATTTGTCGAGTTGTCCCAGTTGGTTAATCATCTGATAAAGCTGTTTCAACATTTCGTTGATCGGGTCGTGTGCTTCTATGGCCCAGTCGGTATCTCTGGTGAGGCTGACTATTTCTGGCACATTCTTTTCTTTACGATAGAAGCTGATACAGGTGTTGAGGGCAATACGGTAAATCCAGGTGGAAACCTTACATTCTTTTCTGAATTTGGGATAGGCTTTCCAAAGATTCAGTACCACATCCTGATACAGATCATTGAGAGGAGCATTGGGATTGGCATACAGATAGCATACCTTGTAGATCACCCGTTCATATTCGCGGATCACCGACAAAAACTCTTGTTCAATAGGGGCGCTAACCTCTGCTGTTTGTTCTCTCATGGAATCTATGATTACTTTTCTGGTTAGTTAGTCGTGAGAAAAGGAGAAAAATCACAGGGGAATAAGGACTATTGGAGATTAGCTGCCAGAAACTTACACATTTCTTCGATACTTTTTCCCCGACGGCGGGCATAATCTTCAAGTTGGTCTTCTCCAATCTTTCCGACGGAGAAGTATTCGGAAGCCGGATGTGAAAACATAAGTCCGCAAACAGAAGCGTGCGGGTACATAGCTCCGTTTTCGGTCAGCGAAATGCCTATCTGCTTCATGTCCAACAGTTCATCCAACAGGAAGTTGACGGATTGATCCGGTAAAGACGGGTAACCGACAGCAGGGCGGATGCCTTGATACTTTTCGACCAGTAAGTCCGCTATGCCTAAATTCTCGTCTTTGGCATATCCCCACGCTTCTTTGCGCACATATTCATGCATCTTTTCTGTTGCTGCTTCTGCCAGTCGGTCGGAGAGGGTTTGGACAAGCAGGTGTTTATAAGGGTCCTGTTCGTACAATCCTTCCATGTCCGCATCAATGGAAGAGGCAAAAGCACCGATGGTATCCGGGATGCCGGAAGAGATCGGGCGGATAAAGTCACTGAGACAAAGAAAAGGACTACCGTCTCTTTTCGGCGTTTGCTGGCGCAGTAAAGGAAAAGTGATGAACCGGTCTTTTTCTTTCTCAATAATCAGGTTATCCCCGTCAGAGTTTGCCTTGCAAAGCTTAAAGATGGTCTTTACTTCATAATCCCGGTCAAGCAGATCGAGCATCCGATTGGCTTCTTTGAATAGCTGCATTGCTTCGGAAGCCTTATTACGCTCTTCTTCCGGGAAAGTTGTCAGCCACAAAGCACGACAGGCATCACATCCGTGAATGTTGGCGATGGCTGCAAAACGTGGCTGGAACCCCCATGCATGGAAAAAGTAAATCCAGTTGATGTAGGGAGTGACTGTATGTATTTTATAAGATAAAATGGTACTCATAGGCTTGTTGAAGGCGAGCTGCTGTTTATCTGAATCTTAATTCCTGTCCGCGATAAGTCTCGTCTATTTCTCCGTTGTTATATAACAGATGTCCGTTTACAAATGTTTTCTCTACTTTCCAGTCGAATGTGTGTCCCTCTAATGGGCTCCATTTACATTTGCTTAGAATACAATCGGTTGTTACAGTCCATTCGCTTCCGGGACGGACTAATACCAGGTCAGCCTGATAGCCTTTGCGAATGAATCCTCTGTTTTGTATCTCATACATCTGCGCAGGAGCATGAGCCATCTTTTCTACTACTTTTTCGATAGTAAACACTCCTTTTTCTGTCAACTCCAACATGCTGACGAGTGAGAACTGAATCATCGGCATTCCGGACATTGCTTTTAAGGCACCGCCTTCTTTTTCGCTAAGTAAATGTGGGGCATGATCTGTGGCAATAGCATCAATCAAACCGCTATTGACAGCCTCTCGCAAAGCTTTCCGGTCTTGCGCTGTCTTAATGGCAGGGTTGCATTTGATGCGGGCACCAGTGTCTGATAGTCCTCTTCCGTAAAGAGCAGATGAGAAACACAGGCTTCTGCCGTGATCTTTTTTTGTACCAAAGGTACATTAGAAAACAGGCTCAACTCTTTAGCTGTGGAAATATGCATGATGTGCAGGCGGGCGTTGTCTCACGTGCCAACTGCACTGCCAGTTCGGATGAACGATAGCAAGCTTCTTCCGAACGAAGGAGCGGATGAAGAGCCAAAGGTACGTCGTCTCCGTATTCTTTCTTATATTTATCCGTGTTTTCTTTGATAATTCCCTGATCTTCGCAATGAGCAGCGATGAGCAGATCGGTTCCACCGAATATATTACGCAGACTGGCTATCCGGTCTACCAGCATATTGCCGGTGCTTGAACCCATAAATAACTTCACTCCACAAACCCGGTGTTTATCCAGTTGTGCAAACTGGGTATAGTTATTATTCGTTGCTCCGAAATAGCAGGAATAGTTGACTGCTGACTTTTCACCCAACAGAACAAATTTTTCCTCCAAAGCCTCCAATGTGGTAGTTTGCGGATTGGTATTGGGCATATCCATGATAGAGGTGACACCTCCTGCTGCCGCAGCACGACTTTCTGTGGTGATATCTGCCTTATGAGTCAGTCCGGGATCGCGGAAATGCACATGTTCGTCGATGGCACCCGGCAAAAGATAACACCCGGTTGCGTCTATTATCTCGTCGCAGGGGGCAGTTGCGTTTTCTTCACCAACCAATATTTCGGCTATCTTTTCATTCTCGATTACTACTGAACCCAGAACTTTTCTTCCTTCGTTGATAACAACGGCGTTTTGAATCAGTGTACGTTTCATTTCTTTTGTGGGAATTTATGGAACCAACTATTTACTTTTAATTTTATCACACCAAATATGGCTTCTCCAAAGATGCTGCTATTCATTTTAGAAGTCCCTAATTCACGATTAATAAAGATAACGGGAACCTCGATAATTTTGAAACCACACTTATAAGCAGTGAATTTCATTTCAATCTGAAAGGCATATCCTTTGAAGCGAATATGATCTAAATCGATTGTTTCCAACACCTGGCGGCGGTAGCAAACAAATCCGGCAGTGGTGTCATGTACAGGTATTCCGGTGATAAACCGCACATATTTAGAGGCAAAGTATGACATCAATACCCGTCCCATCGGCCAATTCACTACATTCACTCCGCTGACATAACGGGAACCGATGGATACATCTCCTCCTTGTTCCGAACAAGCCTGATACAAACGGGGTAAATCATTCGGATTATGACTGAAGTCTGCATCCATTTCAAAAATATACTCGTATGCGTGTTCCAGTGCCCATTTAAATCCAGTAATGTAGGCAGTACCCAGTCCCAGTTTTCCTTTACGTTCTATCATGAAAAGCTGTTCGGGAAATTCTTGTTGCAGTTTTCTTACGATGGCTGCCGTTCCGTCCGGAGAGCCGTCTTCTATGACCAGAATATGGAATACTTGGGGAAGGCCGAAAACGGCACGGATGATATTTTCTATGTTCTCCCGTTCATTATAGGTGGGGATAATTACAATGCTATCCGATGTCTGCATATAGATACTATAAAATTTAGAAACAAAAGTAGTTCTTTTTCCTTTAGTTATAGCTGAACTAAGGAAAATTTAACGTGTTTCATGCCCCATGCGGAATAAGACGGCAGATACCTTATTATAATACTTCTGTTCTTTGGGTGCATACTCCCAATCTTTTTTGTAATTTTGCGGGGAAATTTTATAGGTATGACAATAACTGAGTTGCAACAACAATATGCTGCCCATCCCAATATGGCAGTAATGAAGCGCTTGTTGAAGGACACTTCCGTTCAGACTGTTTTTTGCGGAGGACTGTGTGCATCCGCCGCTTCTCTTTTTTCTTCTGTACTGGTGCAAGAGGGTGGTTGCCCGTTTGTATTTATTTTAGGTGATCTTGAAGAAGCCGGATATTTCTATCACGACTTGACGCAGATATTGGGTACGGAAAGAGTATTGTTCTTTCCATCTTCATTCCGTCGCTCCATCAAGTATGGACAAAAAGATGCGGCCAATGAGATTTTGCGTACAGAAGTACTTAGCCGCTTGCAAAAGGGGGAAGAGGGATTATGTATCGTTACGTACCCGGATGCATTGGCGGAGAAAGTGGTGTCGCGCAAGGAATTGAGTAATAAAACGCTGAAGCTGAATGTAGGAGAGAAAGTGGATACCACTTTCATCACCGATGTGTTGCATAGTTATGGTTTTGAATATGTAGACTACGTATATGAGCCGGGACAATATGCTGTTCGCGGTAGTATTATCGACGTTTTCTCTTTTGCTTCGGAATATCCTTATCGCATCGATTTCTTTGGTGATGAAGTGGAAAGTGTTCGTACCTTTGAAGTGGAGTCTCAATTATCCCGTGAGAAGAAAGATGGAGTGTCTATCGTTCCCGATTTGGCGGTGACAGGAGATGTAACGACTTCTTTTCTGGATTTTATCCCGAAAGAGACTACCTTGGCGATGCGCGATTTTCTTTGGTTGCGCGAGCGAATCCAGGTGGTACACGATGAGGCGCTGACTCCACAGGCAATAGCCGTTCAGGAGGTCGAAGAGAATGGTGGCATTACATTGGAAGGGAAATTGATAGACGGCAGCGAGTTTACTGTACGGGCACTCGATTTCCGCCGGTTGGAATTTGGTAATAAACCGACCGGAACGCCCAATGCCAGCGTTACTTTCAATACATCTGCCCAGCCTATCTTTCATAAGAATTTCGATCTGGTAGCTTCTTCTTTTAAGGATTATCTGGAAAAAGGCTATTCGCTTTATATCTGCAGTGACAGCATGAAGCAAACAGATCGTATCAAAGCTATTTTTGAAGATCGGGGTGATAAGATTAATTTTACTCCCGTAGAACGTACCATTCACGAAGGTTTTGTAGATAACACACTGCGGCTCTGTATCTTCACAGACCATCAGTTGTTTGATCGTTTTCATAAATATAATCTGAAAAGTGATAAAGCCGTTCGGGAAAAGTGGCACTATCCTTGAAAGAACTGAATCAGTTCACTCCGGGAGACTATGTGGTGCATACGGATCATGGTATCGGACGTTTTTCCGGCTTGGTACGTATTCCGAATGGTGACACTACGCAAGAGGTTTTGAAACTGGTGTTTCAAAATGAAGATGTGGTGTTCGTCTCTATTCATTCCCTGCATAAGGTTTCCAAATATAAAGGTAAAGAAGGAGAGGCTCCCCGGCTTAACAAATTAGGTACAGGTGCATGGGAGAAACTGAAAGAACGTACGAAGAGTAAAATCAAGGACATTGCCCGCGATTTGATAAAATTGTATTCGCAGCGTCGTCAGGAAAAAGGTTTCTCTTACAGTCCCGATAGTTTCTTGCAGCGTGAGCTGGAAGCATCCTTTATTTATGAAGATACACCGGATCAGAGTAAGGCGACGATTGATGTCAAGGCAGATATGGAAAGTGACCGCCCGATGGACCGTCTAGTCTGTGGCGATGTAGGATTTGGAAAAACAGAAGTTGCGATTCGTGCGGCTTTCAAAGCTGTTGCCGATAATAAACAAGTAGCCGTTCTGGTTCCGACAACAGTACTTGCTTACCAGCATTTTCAGACTTTCCGTGAACGTCTGAAAGGCTTGCCGTGTCGGGTGGAATATTTAAGCCGCGCACGTACTGCCGCACAGACCAAAGCTGTATTGAAGGGATTGAAAGATGGAGATGTCGGTATTCTGATAGGTACCCACCGTATCTTGGGAAAAGATGTCCAGTTTAAAGACTTGGGATTGTTGATTGTGGACGAAGAACAGAAATTCGGTGTCTCTGTCAAAGAAAAGCTGCGCCAGTTGAAAGTGAATGTGGATACACTGACTATGACTGCTACTCCAATTCCCCGTACCCTTCAATTTTCATTGATGGGTGCACGCGACTTGAGTGTGATTTCTACTCCGCCACCCAACCGCTATCCGATTCAGACCGAAGTGCATACTTTTAATGAAGAAGTGATAACGGATGCCATCAATTTTGAGATGAGCCGCAACGGTCAAGTCTTCTTTGTCAATAACCGGATTGCGAACTTGCCGGAATTGAAAGCGATGATCGAACGTCATATCCCGGATTGCCGTGTAGCGATTGGACATGGACAGATGGAACCGACAGAGCTGGAGAAGATTATTCTGGATTTTGTCAACTACGACTATGATGTACTCTTGGCAACTACAATCATCGAAAGTGGTATTGATATTCCGAATGCCAACACTATCATTATCAATCAGGCGCAAAACTTTGGATTGAGTGATCTCCATCAGATGCGTGGACGGGTAGGACGTAGTAATAAAAAAGCTTTTTGTTATCTGCTGGCTCCTCCGTTAGGTAGTTTGACAGCCGAAGGAAGGCGACGTCTTCAAGCAATTGAAAACTTTAGTGATTTGGGAAGTGGCATTCATATCGCCATGCAGGATTTGGATATTCGTGGAGCCGGAAATCTGCTTGGAGCCGAACAAAGCGGATTTGTTGCCGATTTGGGATATGAGACATATCAGAAAATTCTTACTGAAGCTGTCCATGAGTTAAAGACAGACGAGTTTGCAGAACTGTATGCGGATGAAATCAAGGGCGAAGGACAAATTAGTGGAGAAGAGTTTGTAGACGAGTGTCAGGTAGAAAGCGACCTCGAACTATTGTTGCCTGCCAACTACGTAACAGGCAGCAGCGAACGTATGTTGCTCTATCGCGAACTGGATGGACTGACATTGGACAAAGATGTGGAAGCTTTCCGTGCTCGTCTGGAAGACCGCTTCGGACCGGTTCCCCGGGAAACGGAAGAACTACTCCGTATTGTGCCTCTACGCCGTCTTGCAGCCCGTTTGGGTGCAGAGAAAATCTTCCTGAAAGGTGGGCGGATGACCTTGTTTTTTGTTTCCAATCCGGATAGTCCGTTCTATCAAAGTAAGGCTTTTGGTAAAGTGATAGACTATATGATGAAATATACTCGTCGTTGTGATTTGCGTGAACAGAACGGCAGACGGAGTATGCTGATTAAGGATGTTACTAATGTGGAAACGGCGGTCAGTGTGTTGCAGGAGATTGTGGCTTTGCCGGTAAAGGAAGCATAAATGAGTTGAAGATGCTATCATTGGCAACAACTCATTACTATGTAGCTTTTATTTTCTTTCTCTTACCTATATTATTTTTTCGATTGACTAATGAGTTTTCGTTTGACAGTTGTTGAACTATCGTTTGACTATTGTCAAACGAAAACTTACTAGGTAATCAAATACATATCAATTGGAGAGCGCTAACTTAAAAGTAGCCAATAAGATCACAAGTTATAATTGATTCATAATCATGCCTTATGCTTGATTTTATAATTTATTTCATTCTATCTTTTTCCTTTCCCTCTTTCCATGTCCTTTCCTTTTCCATATAACTTGTCTATCAAATCTGAACGTCCGATACGTCTCAACTCATTGATGATGTTTTTTCGTTCTTCCGGTTTATACCAAAAAAAGAACTGTCGTTGTGCAAGTTTCTCCCGTTGGGTTTTGGCACTGAATATCGGTTCTAGCGTGTATGGATGGAATCCGCTATACCAGGCTTCAGTAGCCACTGTCATCGGAGTAGGAGTGAAGTCCTGCACTTGCTCCAGATGGAAGTCCAGACGTTTAGTGATAACGGCAAGTTCCGCCATGTCTTCTTCATTGCATCCGGGATGCGAAGAGATAAAATACGGAATCAGTTGTTGACGCAGATTTTCTTCCCGGTTAATGCGGTCGAATATCTTTTTGAATGTTTCAAATTGCTCAAAAGAAGGTTTGCGCATTATAGATAATACCCGGTCACTGGTATGCTCCGGAGCCACTTTTAACCGGCCACTCACATGATTGACTATCAATTCACGGGTATATTCGGCAGTGCTACGGTTGGTAGTTTCATCTTTGCTTTGATGAAGTAACAGGTCATAGCGTACTCCGCTACCGATAAACGATTTTTTTATTCCGGGCAAGGCATCTACTGCACGGTAAATATCCAGTAAGGGGCGATGGTCGGTATTTAGATTCGGGCAAACTTTCGGATGGATACATGACGGTCGTTTGCACTTCTTGCAAATAGCTTCGTCTTTCCCTTTCATCTGATACATATTAGCGGAAGGACCGCCCAAATCACTTAAATATCCTTTGAAATCGGGTAATTGAATAACCTCTTTTACCTCTTTCAGTATAGACTCTTTGCTTCGACTGACAATAAACTTTCCCTGATGGGCGGAAATGGTACAGAATGCACAACCACCAAACATCCCCGATGAATGTTGATGGAAAATTTAATCATATCGTATGCCGGAATCCGTTTTCCTTTATATTTGGGGTGAGGCAGACGGGTATATGGTAAATCAAACGAATGATCGAGGTCTTTCTGGCTCATCGGAGGATAGGGAGGATTGACTACGACTATCTTATTCCCTACTGCTTGTGTGATTCGTGAAGCCGAATATTTGTTGGATTCTTCTTCGATATGTCGGAAGTTACTAGCCTGTTTCTTTTTATCTGCCAAACATTCTTCGTGTGAATAAAGTTGAAGGTCATCTTCGGCAGATGTCCATTCTGTTGCACGACAAAGATAGGCTGTCTGGGGCACAGATCCGATAATTGTTCTAAATTTGCTACTTGTCAGTACAGGTTCTTCAGTGGTGAGCAGGCTTTTCATATTTTTCACCAGGTCTGCAAGAGGCTTTTCTCCCATTCCGTAGATGAGCAGATCTGCTCCGCTGTCGCACAAAATACTCTTTTGTACTTTGTCCTGCCAATAATCGTAATGACTCAATCGCCTTAAACTAGCTTCGATTCCTCCAATGACTACCGGAACATCCGGAAAAAGTTTCTTTAGTATCTGGCTGTAAACTGTAGAAGGATAGTCCGGGCGCATATCCGGTCGGCCGTCCGGAGTATAAGCATCTTCACTGCGTAGGCGTTTGTTGGCGGTATATTTATTAACCATTGAGTCCATGCATCCGCCGGAGATACCGAAGAATAGCCGTGGACGTCCCAACTTCTTGAAGTCGCGCAGGTCGTCACGCCAGTTAGGTTGGGGAACGATGGCTATTTTCAAACCTTCCGCTTCGAGAATGCGTCCGATAACGGCAGCACCAAAAGAAGGATGATCCACATAAGCATCAGACTGAATAGAACGACATCCAATTCATTCCATCCGCGAAGTTCTACTTCTTTTTTGGTAGTGGGTAACCAGTCGGTCAATCGATATTCTTTCATGCTGCAAAGATACGGATAATAAAAAACATCCCAATGATTTTTTTATTCATTGAGATGTTTAACTTCAATCATCAGGATGTTTTCTTCCAATCATTGGAGTGTTTTCTTAAAACTTCCCGTTGATTGTGAACTGTAATGTCATTTGTTCTCCGTCATAGATTTCACGGAAGCCGATACCTTGCTCGGACAGATATTCCTTTAGATCCTGAAACGCATCAGCATGGTTCATGATAATCTCTATTGTTTCACCCGGAGAGGCAGTGCACATCGCTTTTATTGCAGGAATCAGCGGACTGTATGCTGTTATTCCGCAGGTATCTACCGTAATCATTATTCCTCCTCTTCTTCCGCTTCCGGACTGGAGAGCCAGGTAAGATAAAGCTTGATGAGCTGTTGCAAGCCGAATGCCTTCATATTATTGTGATAAATCACGTCAATACAAAGGTCCAGCAAGTCTTTACTGTCTTCCTCCTGACTGGCGATAAGGGAGCGGATATTTAGTTTCAACTTATCCAGAACTGCTTCATCTACAATACCGGTACTGTCGATAAGATGACGGAACAGGCATATTTCTCAATCGTTCTCAAGTTTTCATTAGATACTTCTATGCTGCGTGTACCGCTGGGATTTGCTTGTATAGTATACATTGTTTTTTAGTTTTAAAGGTTATTATAGTAGCAAAGATAGAATTTAAAATGAGAAACGGATTAAAAAAAAGGATATTTTTTATTTTTGAGTAAAGAATCCCAGAATGCCTGCCATAATGGTTGCCCGGTCTGCTTCGGACTGGATACTTTCAAAAGGAAAGCCCAATACAAAAGTACGGTAGTTTCCTTTGTAGGCAATACCTGCACTCTGATTGCCGGGTGCATACGTAAATACGGGGAAAGCAGTATCTACGGGAACAATACAATCGGCAGCAGGTACAGCATAACTGCTTTCATTAGGCAGACGTGGGATTGTAATAGTACGGCCCAATCCTTTAATCTGATTCGAACTCTTATCCGTCAGGCTACCTTGATAACCATATTTCAGTATTTTCTCCGTAAACTCCCGGTTTCCTTGTGTTCCACTCATATCACTTCCTACATAAGCACCACTGACAAACAGGTTACCTCCCGCTTGGCAATAACTGGTCATAATCCGTTGCATAGCCGAAGAGAATGTCTTGTAATATGCTTTACTTGCAGGATCTTCTTTTTCCAGTCCCAAAATATATCTACCACCGGATAATCTTCTAATGTAACCAATCCGTTCTCTACTGCTTCGTCGCTGCATGATACGAAACTATATTTTCCGGCTGCCTGAATTGCTTTTCCGTGAATAAAAGGATAGTCGAACGTGTTTCCTGCAATTTTCATTCCTTCTAATTCGTTTCCGCTATGTCCCAGGCTGCCTTTTCCTTCTTTACCGGCTTGTGTACGGTCGAAGCCGGTTTGTGCTCCGCAAAATGAAATATTCGATATATACGGAACGCCGGGATCTTGCATTAGATCGAATCCTGCTTTATCAGAAGTGTTAACGACCGCCGGACCGCTGATTCTGTCAAAGCCATTAATGATTAATACTTTTCCCTGTTCACGTTTGGCTTTATAAGCGGAGAGGATTTCAGAAGGAAAACTTTCCCCACCCCGGTTTACAGCAGTTACTTTGAATGAATAGACAAGTCCCGGTTCTATCTTAACGGTGTGGGATGTTTTGCTGACTAAAGTGCCATTGTCAAAGCCTCCATAACCGATGCGCGTATATATAATGTATTCCCGTGGTCGTGCAGTCGGTTCTTGCGGATCGTCTTCGCCTTTCCATGAAAGTTCTAATGTATTCTTTTTCTTTCCGAATTGAATGGCGAAATTGCTCACAGGTAGAGGCTGAACTATGTATTCTTTATCATGCTGGCTGGTTATGAACTGCAAAATACCTTTGTAAATGGCACGTCCCACTGTAAATTTAAAGTTCGGATCATGTCCTAACTGCATATCTGCGAAGTTCTGGTGAGAGAGTAATTCAATAATCGTAGAAGGCGTAGCCGGAAGACGTGTTTCACTATAATTCCGGTTCCACATGCTGCGGCGTATCCAAGGCAAGCTGTAGCTTGAATAAATATCTTTCTGAATTTGTGTCAGCAGAATGTCTGCCAGATCACGTGAGGCATACCGGTCTGTTCCTGCATTCAGTTTGCCATTATTGAAATCTGTGGTGTAAATGCCGAGTGATCCAATCAGTTCGTCTGTTTTACTACATCCGGCGTCACTGTGCAATGCCATCGTCATTTCCAAAGGTACGCCCAGACCCGACTGTTGTGGGTTATAGACGGAACTACCCGATAAATAATTGATAACGTTAGAGCGTGTGTTGATATCGTCTGTATAGTCGTTTTCACCTTTTCGTCCGGCATATACTTCGTATGGCATTCCCGCCCATTGAGCAGAGTAGCGTGCTCCTTCCAAATAACGAGGCAGCCCGCTGCTTCTTCCTCCGCGAGCAATGTTTCCCATTCCCCCTCCAAAACGTACTGCATCGGCGCATACAACCCCATGTTCGCTACTCTCGTTGCTAAGTACCACCATGCCGTAGTCGTTGTTCCCTTTATCGAATTCAAAAGTTCCGAGGTAAACCCATGTGCCTCCACCTATTTTCTGATTAACTTTAAATTCGGTTACTCCTCCGTTGTGGAATACCAGATATTTGGCGTCGCTTACACTGTTGGGCAATGTCTGGTAGGAAACATAAACTGCATACTTGCCTGTTGCCGGTAGAGTAGGCACCCATTCGGCAAATACCTGGTCTTTATTCTTCTTTTTCTTTCTCTCTGTTGGAATAAAACGACAGGTCCCGTCAGTGAAAGGATTTTCTCCATCTTTATAGATTGTTTTCTTTTGAGCAAACCCTCTTACCGGAGCATTTGTCCAATTAGTCTTTTTACCACCCACTTCCAAATAAAGAGAAGCGTTGGGAGTATCATTATCTATCGTATGATTCATTCTTTGTGGTATCCCGTTCGCGGGGATGTA
>ENA-OQIG01000262-OQIG01000262.1-human-gut-metagenome-genome-assembly--contig:-NODE-262-length-31376-cov-3.006336_pt1 | contig 31376 bp, 31 predicted proteins | sample MGYA00242576_ERZ504741 | MGnify/ENA primary metagenome ERZ504741 (study PRJEB26092, sample SAMD00036436) | human gut metagenome | host: Homo sapiens | study: EMG produced TPA metagenomics assembly of... | reverse complement strand
GTGCGGAAAAGTTAGCACTATAGATCTTTTACTTGTTTTATAGTGTTATCCGATTGTTTCAGCCCGTAGACAATGAAGATAGCGTTTTCGCCTTGTTTCCAGTTACATCTTGTGGAATATTTCCACCGAATAATTCTTGATGTGAATTCATAATTTCTTATATTTTTTTAAGTTGTTGTTTATGGTAGTCGGTCAGATTTGATTTTATCATTCCGTTTATTGTCTTCTTTATACATTATATAACTTAAAAAACATAAGATAAGTTCACTCGGAGATTTGTTTTTGTTCACCACAGGATACACTGGCAAATTTGCTTTGTGTAAACTCTGTGGTGAACTTATCATATTACGTTTTTTATACGTTTAGCGGTATCATTCAAGCGCTTTGCCTGTGCCGGCAGGCCAATATGGATTTTGATACATCATAGATGTATTGATATCCTCCGGATTGGTGGCCGACAATTGCAAGTCCTGTAAGCCGAGTGGTTCCAGATAATAAGCTTTTTTCCAGGTATATCCGTCATAAAGCTGATTATTGGTTTGTGTCCTACGCAATGGCCGTACGTATTTCCCGTCCGATTTTGGCGACATGTTGGCAGACGTGCTGCCATCAGCTACCACCGCGGATTTTTCATTGCCGTCTTTATCTACGGTTGTGTAAAGTTTATAGGCTTCATCCAAAGATTAATGCCCTCCACAATATATGGCTCCGTAAATAGCCGGTCCAAGAGCGCCATCTTTTCAGGTCATCCCAGCGCATGCCTTCGGCAATAAATTCGCAGCGACGTTCGCGACGTATGTTGTAAAGTGTAGCGTCCACCATCCGGTCTCCTGAGTAAACTCCCAGATCGTCTTCGCGCCCCAGATCCGTGCGGGCGATTGTCTTCTGATAGTCTTCATCGACACCGGCACGTCTGCGTATGGCTTTCCAATATTCCTGTGCCTTGCTGTCCAGCGTACCATTCTTCTCATAACAAGCCTCTATGTAGTTAAGATATGCTTCGGAAGCACGGAAAATAGGACAGGCATTGGTCCCCAGCAGTTCGTCCGACTTACTTTGTTCATCATCATACGGATAGAACTTACGGGAACGATAACCGGTGATATCACGTGTCTGTTCCTGATCACTGATTACAGTAGATTTTACCCAAGGTACCGGTACCGGATTTGTCACTGAGTTTCCCGCCTGATCCTTATTGTAATTCTTCACTGTATCCGCTCTTTCATCTGTCATCCAGGCATCTTTTTCTCCCCATACAAACAATTGCAAGCGCTCGTCGCGGTCTTTCTTTTCGTCAGACACCGTTCTGTCATCAATAGTACTATTACTTGCATAAATAGGCAGACCGTCTTTCATCAGGAATGTTTTGATCAACGAACGTGTCAGTCCGGTACGGTCTCCGTTTTTAAGGCGGGCGCCACACAATGCGACACGGTAAGTGACAGGTTATACTGTTTCCACAACAGTACTTCTTCCACGTTCGAAAGATCCGGTTGACTGAACATTTCAAAATAAGGATTCCATCCATAAAGTGTATTGTATGGAGGATTCATTACATGCGAGTTCTCTGCCAATTGAACATGGTCTGCAACAGCTACCGCTGCCTGCATTGCCTCGGTCAGGAAGAAGTTTATTTCGCCAGCAATATCGAATGTTTTTCCACTGTTATAACTCATGGCGCTCCGGGCCATGTGGGATCGCCGGGTACGCGTCCCGTTCCCTGATGATATTTTTCAAAAGTTGCTTCAAACAGTGCAACTCTTGATTTCAGCACTAATGCAGCCTGTTTGTTGATGCGTTGGTTATTCTGAAAACCACGTTCCTTCAGTCGACTGACAGCTTCGTCAAGATCTTTTAGGATGAAACGTGCCACTTCATTGCGCGGGGCACGCTGACTTTTTTTGATCAGTGTTTCCGAATCATCCGGCAATACTTCGGTAATGATGGGATAATCACCGAAACGTACCAATGCGTTATAATATGCCAACGCACGGAAAAAATAGGCTTCTCCGATGTATTGCTTTAACAGTTCTGCATCTCCGGGGATTGTACCTTCTTTTTCTTTAGGTAATACTTTCTCAAAAAGATAATTCCATACCCGAATACGATTCAGAGGTTCCTGAATATTCTTCCCTTCGGTACTTGCTTATTTCCCGCAAAATAATCCAGGTTTCCGTCATCACTCAATAAATTGTCAGTGTTCGCATCATTTCGTACCACTCCGGAGTTCCATGCTCTTTGGTGATACATTTTAGTCGTATTTGAGTTTTCAAGGTAGTCATCGTAATAATTGATAACATAGCTTCCCACTTGATCTACAGTGTTGAAGTAATCTTCCGGAGTGATGTCACTGATAGGCGAACGATCCAGAAAATCATTACACGAAGTCAGTGCCAATCCGCCCATTCCGATTAATGAGCAGAAATAAATATGTTTCAGTTTTATTTTCATAATTTGTCTGGTAAAATTAGAAGTTAACATTTAAGCCGATAGAAATCGTTCTTTGCAAGGGATAGAGCTTACCGTCTCCCCAGTCGCTACCCAATAATTCCGGATCAAATACTCCGCTGATTCCCGAAAAGGTAACCAGATTGTCTCCGGACACATAAACACGCACCGATTCCATTGCCGCTTTTCGAGTCCATGTTTTGGGCAGAGTATAACCTATCTGAGCATTCTTCAGGCGGCAATATGCAGCATTCTGAAGATATCCGCTTTGTACTTTCTGGTTTTTATCCGTATTAAAATAGGGTTTGGGGTAATAAGCATTGGTGTTTGCACCGAGTGGATCGCCTTCAGGACGCCAATAATCCATATGTTCTTTGAATGCAGTCGATTGCCACAATCCTCCATTGGCCCCCCAGAAGTATGGCCCGTCCAACCAATAATCCCTTTTCATTACCCCTTGCAGGAACACCGAAAAGTCGAATCCTTTCCATGCCCCGGTCAACGTCAAACCGAAATTATATCTTGGGGTGTTGTTACCGATTATTGTCAGGTCACCATGATCTTCCAAAGTATTCGAACCATTGTTGACACCTTCTTTTCCATCAAGATTGGCATACATAACGTCACCGGCTCCCCAGTTCGTTCCCCAGTTCGGGGTACCTCCATTGGCCAAGTGTGCATTCATTTCTTCCTGGGTTTGTGCAATACCGATCGTTTTGTATCCCCAGATGTCACCCAATATTTGTCCATTATAGTATACATCCGAAGAGAGTGAGTTCGTAGGATTCGGATATCTCAATATTTTACGCTTCCCGTCAGATAAAACAAATCGTGCACTATAATCAAATTCACTGATGCGATCTCTCCATGAAAGTTCCAACTCCCAACCATATGACTTCATATCACAGTTGTTCACTTGGGGAGGTAGGGCCCTAACACGGGAGGTAATATAGGAGCCGGACCGATCATATCGTATGTATAACGGTTATAATAGCCGACCGATCCTGTCAGGCGGTTATCGAGTAAACCGAAATCCAAACCAATGTCCCATGATTCAATGGTTTCCCAGGTCATCAGTGAATTGACGATACCCGGAAGTTGGGCAGTGTTTTGCTTTTTACTGTCGATCAACCATCCCGAATTGGCAGATCCCGTAATCATATTCTGGTAAAACGGATACCAGGCATTGGCCTTATCCGTGTTGTTGTTACCAAGCTGCCCCCAAGAACCTCTTAACTTCAAAGTGCCGATAACACCGGCCAATGGACGGAAGAAGTCTTCGCGTGCAATATTCCATCCGGCGGAGAATGACGGAAACAACCCCCAGCGCTTATCGCCAACAAACCGTGAAGAACCGTCATAACGCAGATTGGCTTCTAACATATACCGTTCTTTATAGTTATAGTTCACACGTCCGAAGAAACCGGCAATTGCTCTTTCACGTGCCCATGCACTTGCTTTCTGATTGTCCTGTGTCAATCCTAAAGAAGGGACATTCGAGCTGATCAGGTCGGTTCCAAACCCGGTCATTCCGCTTGGCCGGAAGAGTTCGGCATTGAAACCGCCCATCACTTTAAAATAATGATTACCGATTGTTTTTGCATAGTCACTATAAATGTTTCCGGAGAAATAATCTTCATCTTCACGTTCGTCTTGAACCTCTGAATACCCTGCTGCTCCACCGTTCCATGACAATAAATAAGGTTTATTGTTTACGTCATATCCATAGATCGGTAATACAGCCCAGTGTTGTTTTCGCGTATACGTACGCATGCTTCCTTCTACTACGATTCGCCAGTCTTTAACGGGCTCGAAGATGGCTTGCAGCTGATTGGTATACCAATTTCTTTGACTGGTTTGTACGCCTCCCTCTTCCAATTGGATGATTTCCATGTTGGGCATATAATGGCCGTTTGGATCCATTGGAGCGCAAGTGGGCCAGCGACGGGCAATGTTATGAAAAAACGCACCTGTCATGTAGGTGGGACGGTCATAATCCTCACGGTCCATTTGCTTGTATAGTTCAATGTGACCCATTCCGCAGGTTTTGCCGAAATTTTGGCGTTCATCGTATAACGGTTGAAGTTATCTTCGCCATGCCTGATAAGGCCGTTCTGATTCAGGAAGCTGCCACTGATCATATAGGTCAGTTTCTCAGTTCCTCCACTGATACTCAGGTTGTGTTCCGTAGAAGCGTCCAGCTCTTATAGAACTCTTTGAACCAGTCTGTATTGGCAAAAGATCCTGCATAACTTTTCCATTTGCCGTCCGGTCCGGCCTCCACTCCATAATATTCGGGAGTAGAAGGGTCAGTAAATTTTCCGTTTTGGAAGTCCAGGATATTTTGCAATGCTTTTTCATCAAAGGTAGGAGATTCTCCACCATTGGTCGAAGCCCGGTTAAAGTACTGTGCAAAAGTGTAAGAATCCACCATATCGGGCAACTGAATAGCATCTGAGAAACGCACATTACCCGAATAGTTTACACGGGTTTTACCACTCTTGCCACTCTTCGTAGTAATCAGGATGACTCCGAATGCCGCACGTGCACCATAGATTGATGAAGAGGCTGCGTCCTTCAGTACAGATACCGATTCAATATCGTTTGGGTTAACAGTGTTCATGTCTCCTTCGATTCCGTCGATCAATACCAGCGGACTGCTGCTCGATCCGTCACTTATCGTACCCGCTCCACGGATATTCACGTTTAGTTTGCCATCCAACGTGCCACCGCTACTTCCTACAGACATATTTAGTCCGGGAATAACCCCTTGTAATGCTTGTGACACATTTTGTACGGGACGTGATTCCAAGACGTCTGCATTGACCATGCTTACAGAACCAGTAACGTTTACTTTCTTTTGTGAGCCGTAACCCACTACTACCACTTCGTCCAATTGTTTTGAATCTTCCTGCATAGTGATATGGAGTTCCTTTCCGGTCACTTCCATGGTAATGGTTTTATAACCGATAAATGAAAACTCAAGGAGAGCTTTTGGGGGAGTGTCAATTGAGAATTTTCCATCCAGGTCAGTGATGGTTCCGGTATTGGTGCCCTGCACTTTTACGGAAACTCCAATAAGAGGCTCACCCGTGTTGTCGATGATAACACCGGTGGTCTTCACTGTTTGCTGTTGTATACTTGCAGTCTCTTGTGTTTTGTAAGTATCGGCTTTTGCTTGTACGGGCAGCACGCAACACAGTAATAAAGTTGCGGCTGCTGTTTTCAGGCAGTGTTTTTCCCATACTCTTGTAAACCTTAAGGATAGGTTACTTTTTTTCGTCATAAATAAAATAGGTTTGAGTTAAACATGTTTTTCAGTTTTCTACTTCTTTTACTACTCCATTCTTGCTTCCGAATCGGAGTCTAGTTAGTTCTTACTTCTTCTACTTTTTCATAATTTTTCTTTTAGGTGATACAATTATTGGGTTTCTCTGAAAAGAAACTAATGGATGAAATAGACAAAGATTATGCCAGCTGTGAAAGAATCGTATGAGCCGCTAATGAAGTATAATTTGGGGATAAGCATGTGGAATTTGCCACATGTTTGTGGAATAATTCCACAAACAAAATACTCCTCTTATTGTTACTTATCAAACTTGAAATTAAAAAGAACCTCATTATGAAAAAGCTTAAATTTAATTTGTTGACAGGATTGCTGTTGCTGATTTCCGTCTCTGTTTTTGCAGCCGGCTTTCCACCTCCCGATAAAGTACAGGAAACCTTTCAGAAAATGTATCCCAAAGTTACTACAGTTGATTGGCAACGAAAGGGAGACTATCACATTGCCGATATCAGGGTGGACGGACGGGAATTAAACGTCTGGTTTAGTGATAAGGGCAAATGGTTGATGACGGAGGTAGATGTCGAAACTCTGGAGCTGTTCCTGCCGCTGTGGCAAAGGCCTTTATGCAAAGTACGATGGCATCTATGCAGCTGGAAGATGTAAGAATCATCACTTTCCCTAAGCAGCCGGCGGTAATTGTGATAGAAGTGGAAGAGTATAATACAGACACTGAGTTTCAGTTGTTTTATGCTCCGGACGGCAAACTGTTGCAGACCCTTAACGTGAGCGATACCGGAGGAGAGATTTACCCGGGATTGTTTTAGGCAAAGTTTGTGGAGATGATGTCGGGTATTATGCCTCTGTCGATTTTCAGATATGATCTGTAACAATATCGGTTAATCAGTCATGAATCAATATATAAGCTGACGAAAGTTACTCACGATATGATGAGTTATCATGTTATTATATTGAGGGTTGAGTGCATGTTCATCGGCTGATCGGCAGACAATATGCAAATCATCTCCTTTGATTACCGCTGAAGGATAATTTCTTGAATATAATTCATTTGTAGAGCAAGCCACCATTCCGGCAAAACACCAGTCTACGCAATTCCTTGAAAAATGAAGTTGTAACCGGTGTCGTTCATTATTAGGTAATCCATATCTCTTTATATTTGATAAAGAGCTGACACGTCTCATAGAGTCTGTGGCTGATTGGACACTAACCAATAAAATCTTGTCAGTTCATCATATATGATAAAGAATTTCAGATGTCCGCCGGGAAATGGGATATATGAAATCTTTTGTCCGGAAGGGGTGTGCTCCAATGAGGGAATCATACTTTGGTCGTCTTGTATTTCTATTTTAAAGAGGTGTGCATAATTGACACCTCCTGTATGGGCTCTTAGAAAAAGATGAAAAACTTCTTTCAAATCAGTATGCCAAATATGGTCTTTATCTACAAATTTAACTACATTTGCTTCAAGCCAGCCTAGGGGAGCATTGTTGATACCTGTCGCTATTTCCTTGGGCTTATTGGTTTCACAATCATAAAACGGAATGCCGAAAAAATCCAATTTGGCTCCATCAAACACTTCCTTATAAATAAATTTTTCAGATCTGCTCCATGAAGATGCAAGGCAAAGATTGTCCTCGACACAAGCTCGAAACAGCGTAGGGGATAATCCGGCTACGTCCCATCCTGTCACTTCGTTCAATCGGCAACGTTGCTCCATGGCTAAATATACATTCCCATTGGAAAAAAGGACATTGCAGCTGAAGAATGCCACTTTTCTCCGTGGGTGAGGAAATAGGTGTCAGACCAGCTTTCACCATTATCTTCCGATTTCATGATACAAATATCCCCGGCATGCCCGATCAGGTAGATGCTGTTACCTATTGTGAACAGACGTGCATGCCAAAACGGGAAATTTTGAACGAAAGTCCATTTCTGTCCATTATCATCAGAAATGAATATTTTCCCTTGTCCAAATCTGCTTCCACCAGCTCTGGATGACTTATGGCCCTCTATACTTTTCACACCTTCTCCTCCTAAATCGAAAGAAACTATTAAACGTCCCGTTGGTGTGACAATAATGGAAGGCGTATAACAAAAAATCTTTGATGCGTCAGGAGAGGTGTAAATCGTATTTTCAGTAGTGGCTATCTGCATATAGTTCATAAGGCTTGACATTCCAGGCAGAGCAAGTCCAGAATGAATCACCATCGTTTTTATCAAAAATACAAAGTCCTCCCGGAGCCACTTTTATTTTATGCTCTTGGGCGAACTTCTCAAAATCTCCCGTCAAATAGGGAGCAAAGCGTATAATCCCATTAGAAGTGACAAGTAAAGTTGTCTGATGAGGTATCACAGTCTTCTCTGCGAAATCCAGCCAAGTATGAATGATTTGGTCCGGATCTACTTTCCATCCATCAGGTACAACTGCATTTTTATCCCAATCTTCAATTATTTTTTTCCCTTTTTCGATATTTCCATTTCCTAAACGTAACCTCACTTCTTCTTCCGTTTTATTTTCGTCAACACCATAGTCGATCTCGACAAAAGCGTTTAATGGAGAAATATCTGAATCCAGACCGATGGTCTGAACAGCTAACCGGGCTGTCTGCATGGTACGCAAAAGTGGAGCCGCATAGATTACGTCAGGGATCATATCATGTTCTTTTAAATATCTTCCGATACTTCTTCCCTTAAATTCTTCGACTAATGGTAGATCGGTTTTTGCTCCGACTCTTGTCGGAGTTTCTTCCGGGCGAAACGTATTCCCGTGACGGGCTATGATAAGTCTGGTTCTCATTGGTTCTATTTGTTTAAAAGTGGTACAAATTCGTTTATATTCAGGCAATAAATATTGAAGGGTTTTGCTTCTTTCTTCAATATAATATGGAGGTATATAACGTTTCCTGTTTTTCGCTCGCCTCCTGGCTTCTTCTTCCGGGATAAAAATAAAATTAAAGTGAACTTCGTATCCCTCAGACAATAACAGATTAAATAAATCAATGTGTTGGGGGAGCGCAGACGAATGATCGAATATAATCAAATACTTATTTTCTATAGCTCTCTTAAGTAATTCATAACCGGCGATCCTTGCAGAAAGCTCCCATCTTTTGAATGCTTCTTCCGCATGGTTGACCTCTTCTCTAATATAGGGTAAACGCTCGTTTTCCATGATTGCATCAAATCCAATATAGATTGCACTTGAATTTTCAGGCATAGCAAGCAGTTTTTTGCAAAAAGTCGATTTGCCTGCCCCCGGAATTCCACTGCCATTTATTAAAGCCGGTATTTCCCGGGGAATTCCTTTTTGCAAATATTCATCAATGATTTCCTCGTACACGGCAGCAATTTCCTCCTTATCAACTCCGTCAGGTATCGTCTCTTTTATATTACTGTAAGAATAACCGGTTATGCTGATCGCTATATCTTCCGTTTTCATTCCGGTGAAAGATTGAATTCCCCAAATTCGGCGATTATTTTTTCAGCTCTTTCGATATCTTCCGGTGAATCAACTCCGGACATGGATTTACGGTTTCTATAGTCTACATCTATCATTTTTACAGGTATCCTGTTATGTAAAAATCTCATTTGCTCTAATCCTTCAGGAAGCTCATAAGGAGAAGCTTCTACTTCAAAATATTTTTTGAGCGCGTCGTAAGTATACGAATAAAGTCCGATATGACGTCTGACAGGAGATTTATCAAGAATTTTTCTGACCTTTTCTTCATTTCTTATCACGGGAATCATAGCTTTACTGAATGCAAGCGCGTATCCAAATTTATCGACTTCAACCGTTGTCCCGCTATATGGTGTGATTTTCTTTGATTCTTTCATCCGGTCATACTCTTCCCAAGATAAATGAAGGCTGGGAGTGAAGACCTGTCCTTCCTTATCATTTTTCCAAGCTTCAATCAACTGTTCTATAAACCAGGGTGGGCATAACGGATTGTCTCCTTGCAGATTGACTATAAAATCCGGTTTCTCAGCAATTTTGGTTGTGACATCCCAGCATCTTTCTGTTCCACTTTTGCAGTTCTCGGAAGTCATCATTACAGCTATATTATTCTCCTTGCAGAAATTAACGATTTTTTCGTGGTCTGTTGCGACGATGTAATTGCATCCTTCTACCTTATTACAAACATAGTTGGCAATCTCTGCAACGCGCAAAACCATTTCTTTTCCTGCTATTTTCACTAAGGGCTTCTCCGGCAAACGGGTTGACGCAAACCTTGAAGGTATAATAATTAAAATCTTATTTTTCTTCATACTATAATTGTTTATGATATTAAAAACTATTTTGATTTAACATAATGGGACATCGTACAAGCTTAACCGATAAAAGTTGCAAGTTATGGAAAATCTTTCAGATGACAAAGAACGTGAGCAAAAACATTCTTTTCGTCCTATATTTAAACACATCTATTGGTTGGAAGCCAAATTTCCGGCATGGAGGATCGATAGGCTGAATTGTGGATTCTTTTAGAAATAGAGGACAGGCCTTGTGGCACTGATTCCGGCAAAACGATTTTGAACAGACCCGGCAGAATCTCTATGACTTCAGATAAGAACTTATTTCTTTAATATAATAATGTATCTTCCCGGATACTACGTTCTACTCTTAATGACTCTTCCGAAAGCTTGTATCCGAGAGGGGTGTAGCCCTACCATTACTTAGGTATAGCTATCCGGTCATTAGGGTTACACCCTTTGCTCCGGATAGCTACACCCATACAAGATATATAGTTAAGATCACATACCATACAAATATTAAGATCATAGGAATAGATCTTGTGCTCCCTTTACAGAACTTTCCCGTAGCAAGATGTTTGTCTAGTTTGTATCAGTTTGTGGGAAACAGGAGTGTTTCGAAACACACATTCTGTATATTCCTTATGATCAGTCATTTATGATTTTTCTGGAAAAACATGCTCCGGAAGGCCCTTTTTGTTTGGCAGTCTCTGCGTAAAAGCGGACATTTGCATTGTTGATCAACAAAACGAGAGTAAAAAAATGAAATTTAAATCTTAAAAAAAGAAACGTAGTATGAGTGTAATTTTTAAAACAGTAAAGCGCCCGTCAGATCCGCGCGTTGAGAATTCTCCCAAAAGGTATTATCCGCAACTTATCACACTGGAAGGTCGGTTGACTTAAAGTTTATTGCACAAAAGATTCAGGACCGTTCGTCACTTTCGGTAGGTGATATTAAGAGTACGATTCAGAATTTTGTAGAGAAACTGAAAGAGCAGTTGCTGGAAGGCAAAGCGGTAAATATCGAGGGATTGGGTGTATTTATGTTGGCTGCCAAATCGAAAGGCTCCGAAAAACAAGAGGACATCACTGCTAAAAGCGTGGATAGTGTGCGTATCTATTTTCAGGCTAATAAAGAACTGAAAATTACTAAAACAGCTACCCGTGCAGGTGAGAAGCTGGACCTGATCAGTCTGGATGATTATCTGAAAGGGGCGGCCGATGGAGGAAACGGAAATATCGTGGATGACCCCACAGCCTAAATCAATCGATAGGCTGGCTGTGGCGCCGCAGCCAACGGACGGATAAAGGGCATGAGTGTATGGCTTCCGGTTGTTCCCCAATAAACGGGAACGACCGGAAGCCTTTTTTGCTTCGCTTAGACTTTTTTGTGTGCAAACATGGAAAGAACGCTTGTCAGATGGACGGGAATGATTATCTTTGCAACTTCGAATAAAACTACGGAATAAAATGATTAAAAAGATAGTAAAAGGCCTTTGGGTTTTCTTTGCACTGATGGTGCTGGCAGGAATTGCAGTGTTTGCCTCTATCGCTTACGGATGGATTGGATATATGCCTCCTGTAGAAGAACTGGAAAACCCGAATTACAAATTTGCCACCGAAATTCTTTCGAGGATGGCAAGGTTTTGGTACGTGGTCGCTTAGTAAGGAAAATCGTGTATACACCTCTTATAATGAACTTTCACCTAACATTGTCAATGCATTGATCGCCACGGAGGACGTTCGCTTTACCGAACATTCGGGTATCGACGCCAAAGCGCTGATACGTGCTGTGGTAAAGCGTGGATTGTTGATGCAGAAAAATGCAGGTGGAGGTAGTACGCTTTCACAACAGCTCGCCAAGCAATTGTTTACGGACGAAGTTGCCAGAAATACGTTGCAGCGCCTGTTTCAGAAGCCGATAGAGTGGGTGATTGCCGTAAAACTGGAACGTTATTATACAAAGGAAGAAATTTTGAGTATGTATCTCAATAAATTTGACTTCCTGAATAATGCAGTAGGAATTAAAACGGCTTCATATACCTATTTCGGATGCGAACCCAAAGATCTGAAAATAGAACAGGCTGCTACGCTGATCGGTATGTGTAAAAACCCTTCGCTTTACAATCCGGTGCGCTTCAACGAGCGTTCGCGCGGACGACGGAATACAGTGCTAGATCAAATGAGAAAGGCCGGATATATCACAGCGGAAGAGTGTGATTCGTTGCAGAATCTGCCGTTGGAATTGGTATATCACCGGGTGGATCACAAAGAAGGATTGGCAACTTATTTCCGCGAATATCTACGTGGTGTGATGACTGCTTCTAAACCGGTCCGCAGCAATTATCGTGGCTGGCAAATGCAGAAGTTTTATGAAGATTCGATCGACTGGGAAATGAATCCATTGTATGGTTGGTGTGAGAAGAATAAGAAAAAGGACGGTTCAAACTATAACATTTATACGGATGGACTGAAAATTTATACAACTATCAACTCACACATGCAGCGCTATGCCGAGGAAGCAGTGGAAGAACATGTTGGGGAGTACTTGCAACCTTTGTTTTTCAAAGAGAAGAAAGGACGCAAAAAGGCACCATACAGTAATCAGCTGACTCAAGAGGAAATTGACCGCATCCTGGACAGGGCTGTGAAACAGACTTCCCGTTATCAAACGATGAAGGAAGCCGGAATTTCGGAAGCGGAAATCAAAAAAGCATTCAATAAGCCGGAATCTATGTCGGTGTTCACTTGGCATGGTGTGAAAGACACTATAATGTCCCAATGGACTCTATCCGATATTATAAGCACTTCCTGCGTGCAGGATTTATGTCGATGGACCCCATAAACGGGCAAGTAAAGGCATATGTAGGTGGTCCGAACTACACTTATTTTCAATATGACATGGCAATGGTGGGACGTCGTCAAGTGGGATCTACCATTAAACCGTATCTGTATGCATTGGCTATGGAAAACGGATTCTCACCTTGTGACGAGACACGTAATGTAGAAATCACTCTAATTGATGAAAATGGAAAACCTTGGTCACCCAAAAACACTTCAAAAGGACATTATGGTGAAATGGTGACTTTGAAATGGGGACTTGCAAACTCAAATAACTGGATTTCGGCATACTTGATGAGTAAACTGAATCCGTATGCTTTGGCACGTTTGATTCACTCTTTCGGCGTACGCAATAAAGAAATTCAACCTACAGTCTCTCTCTGCCTCGGTCCGTGTGAGATTTCGGTGGGAGAGATGGTAAGTGCATATACGGCATTTGCCAATAAGGGAATCCGGGTGGCTCCATTGTTTGTGACTAAAATAGAGGATAGCGAAGGCAATGTATTGGCTACCTTCTCGCCACAGATGGAAGAGGTGATCAGTGCATCGAGTGCTTATAAGATGTTGGTAATGTTGCGTGCCGTAATCAATGAAGGTACAGGAGCACGTGTCCGTAGGTATGGAATAACTGCCGATATGGGTGGTAAGACCGGAACGACTAACCGCAACTCGGACGGATGGTTCATGGGATTCACCCCTTCACTGGTATCCGGATGCTGGGTAGGCGGTGAAGAACGTGATATCCATTTCGATACAATGACTTATGGTCAGGGGGCTTCTCTGGCATTGCCTATCTGGACAAAATATATGCATAAGGTGTATGCCGACCAGACATTGGGATATGATCCGAAAGAGACTTTTAAATTGCCTGACGGATTTGACCCGTGCAAAGACTTCAGTATTTCAGGAGATAGCATTATAGATGAACCGGAATCAGGGTTGGACGATTTGTTTAATTAATGTAATGTGAGCGATGCACTCCTGTCTGATTTGTATAGGAAGCAATTATAACCGGAAGGAGAATCTCCTTCTGGCTCGCAGGAGACTGACGGCTCTGTTCCCCTCTATCCGTTTTACGGGTGAGCAGGAGACAAGGCCGTTATTCTTTCGTAACCCGGCACTATTCTCTAACCAAATGGCCCGTTTCTATACCGATGCAGATGCTGAACGGGTAGTGAAGGAGTTGAAAACAATCGAAAGAGAGGCCGGCAGGGAGCAGGAAGATAAAAAGAAAGAAAAGGTATGCCTGGATATTGATCTGCTTGTTTTTGATGACCGGATCTTGAGGCCGGAAGATCTGCAAAGAGAATATGTTCGCAAAGGACTTGAAGAATTGAAGTAGCCCTCTCGGGCTCACAACTAAATATAAGAATATATGAGTTTTTTACAGAAAAATAGTTTATTATGAACCGGACACTACAACCCGAAATTCAGGAACTGGTCCAATTTAATATTCTTCCTCCGGTACGTACTGTCATGCCGAATGGAGTGCCGTTGACAATTATCAACGCAGGTGAACAGGATGTGGTACGTGTCGATATTTTGTTTGGAGGCGGACGATGGCAACAATCACAAAAACTGCAGGCATTATTTGCCAATCGCATGTTACGTGAAGGATCCCGAAAATATACAGCGGCAGAGATAGCCGAAAAGTTGGATTATTATGGAGCATGGCTTGAATTGTCCAGTTCGGCGGAATATGCATATATCACACTGTATTCGTTAAATAAGTATTTTGCCGAAACGCTCGATGTACTCGAATCGATCATAAAAGAACCTCTCTTCCCGGAAAAAGAACTGGGTACGGTAATAGATGCCAATATTCAGCAATATCAGGTAAATGCATCAAAAGTAGATTTTCTGGCACATAGAAGTTTATTGAGAGCACTTTACGGAGAGGAGCATCCGTGTGGACGCTATGTGGAAGAAACGGACTATCATCATATCACTCCGGCTTTATTACGCGAGTTTTATGATGCATATTATCATTCGGGAAATTGCTATGTTTACCTTTCCGGTAAAGTGACGGACGAGATTACCCACCGTATAGAAGCCGCTTTCGGTACGACACATTTTGGAAATCATCAGCAAGTGGCGGTCAAGAAAGATTTTCCATTTGTTAGCATACCCGAGAAACGTCTTTTCATAGAGAGAGAAGATGCGATGCAGAGTGCAGTAAAGCTGGTACAACTACTATTATGAGGACACATCCGGACTATCTGAAACTCCGGGTACTGATCACTCTGTTCGGAGGATATTTTGGAAGCAGACTGATGTCTAATATCCGGGAAGAGAAAGGATACACGTATGGGATTTCGGCCGGAATCATGTTTTATCCGGGCAGCGGTTTGCTGGGTATCAGTACAGAAACAGCTAATGAATATGTAGAACCTCTGATACAGGAAGTCTACAAAGAGATTGATAAGTTGCAGAATGACAAAGTAACTCCGGAAGAACTGGCCATGGTGCGCAACTATATGCTTGGAGAAATGTGCCGTAATTATGAGTCGCCTTTCTCACTGGCAGATGCCTGGATGTTTATTCTGACATCAGGTCTGGACGATGATTATTTTGCCCGTTCGCTACAAGCTGTGAAAGAGGTTACCCCGGAAGAAATACGGGAGTTGGCAGGCCGCTATTTGTGTAAAGAGAGTTTAAAAGAGGTCATTGCAGGTAAAAAGTTAACATAAAAATCTGTCAAAAGAAAGTAGCTTTAGTGTATAAATTGTATATTTGCCAAATGAAAACAACAAGATACATCTATACAGCACTCATTTTAGCGGCTCTTTCGCAAGGGAATGCTGTCGCACAAAATAAAGGTGGATTCTTCAGCAAAGTGCGGGACACCTTCTCAACAGAAATCAAGATAGGAAATTACACGTTTAAAGATGGTTCCGTATATACCGGAGAAATGAAAGGGCGTAAGCCAAATGGTAAAGGAAAAACCATTTTTAAGAATGGCGACGTTTACGAAGGGGAATACGTGAAAGGTAAAAGAGAAGGATTCGGAGTTTACACCTTTCCGGATGGCGAACGATATGAAGGACAATGGTATCAAGACCAGCAGCATGGTAACGGAATCTACTATTTTATGAATAATAACCGTTACGACGGTATGTGGTTTCAGGATTATCAGCATGGTCCGGGTACGATGTATTACCACAATGGAGATATCTATGTGGGGGATTGGGTGAACGATAAACGTGAAGGTAAAGGTACCTATACCTGGAGAGACGGTTCCAAATACGTAGGTGACTGGAAAAATGATAAGAAAGATGGTAAAGGCGTATTGGTATGGAACGATGGGTGTAAATATGATGGCGACTGGAAGAATGACGTTCGTGAGGGCAAAGGGACCTTTGAATATACCAACGGTGAAAAATACGTAGGAGACTGGAAAGATGATCTGCAACACGGAAAAGGTATTTTCTTTTTAGGGGGTGACCGCTATGAAGGTTCATATCTACAAGGAGAACGAACCGGTCCGGGTATCTATTATCATGCCAATGGAGATAAATATGTAGGGAACTTTAAAGACGGTATGCAGGACGGTGAAGGTACATTTACCTGGGCTAACGGTGCTGTATATGAAGGTGAATGGAAAGATAATAAACGTAACGGACACGGGATTTACAAATGGAGTAATGGAGACGTGTACGAAGGAGAATGGAAGAATAACCAGCCAAACGGCAAAGGCACTCTTACTTTGACGAACGGAACCAAATATAAAGGTGGTTTTGTAAATGGAATGCAGGAAGGTAATGGTGTGGAGGAAGATAAAAACGGGAATCGCTATGAGGGCTTTTTCAAACAAGGTAAAAAGAATGGCCCGTTTGTAGAAACAGATAAAAACGGAAAAGTGATTCGTAAAGGCACCTATAAATTCGGACGACTGGAATAATTAAAATAGAAATTAATAAATAAAAAAACGTAGAACTTTTCAGTTCTACGTTTTTATTGTCTTTGATTCTTCTATCTTTTAGATAATGTATTGTGAGCTGATGGATTCATTGTTCATCACACGTTTGATTGTTTCGGCAAACATATCGGCAATGCTCAACTGTTTTACTTTGGCACATTTCTTAGAGTAAGGAATACTGTCGGTAAATACCATCTCGGTCAGTCCTGATTCCTGAACACGGAATGAAGCCGGATCGGACATTACACAGTGACTGGCAATGGCACGTACAGAGTTGGCGCCGGCTTCAAGCATGATGTTGGCAGCTTTGGTAATGGTTCCGGCTGTATCGACAATGTCGTCTATCAATACTACATTCTTGCCTTTTACATCACCAATGATCTGCATAGAAGCGACTTCATTTGCTTTTTCACGTGATTTGTTACAAAGTACCAGAGGTACACCCAGATATTTGGAGAATGTACTTGCTCTCTTTGAACCACCAACGTCAGGAGTTGCAATCACGAGTTCATCCAGCTTCAATGACTGAATATAGGGGAGGAACACAGCCGAAGCATATAAGTGATCCACCGGAATATTGAAGAAGCCCTGAATCTGGTCTGCGTGCAAATCCATTGTGATCAGACGGTCAATGCCTGCTACTGAAAGCAGGTCTGCTACCAGCTTGGCGCCGATAGAAACACGTGGTTTATCTTTTCTGTCCTGACGTGCCCATCCGAAGTAAGGGACAACTGCAACAACGCTCTTTGCAGAAGCTCTCTTAGCTGCATCAATCATCAGAAGGAGTTCCATCAGATTGTCGGAATTAGGGAAAGTGGACTGAACCAGGAATACATGTGCGCCACGAATTGACTCTTCGTAAGAAACTGCAAACTCACCATCAGCAAAGTGGGTGATGTTCATGTTTCCCAGAGGACAATTGAGGCTTGCGCAGATTTTTTCTGCCAGGTATCTCGAATTAGTTCCCGAGAATACCATAAAGGGTGCTTTTTCGCTCATTGTGTGTAATAGTTGTTACCTATTGGTTATAATTGCGCGCAAAGGTATGAATTATCTAGGCATTTTAAAAGACTTATTGTAGAAAAAATTGTAGTTTTGCTACCTAAACACTAATTGTATCTGAAAGAAATGAATCCGCGTTTGCTTATACCACTCTTCTGTATGTTGTTGTTGACGACATTTTTCTCTTGTGTCGATACAGCTCCGACTAAGGAGGTACAGCACATTGATTCGCTAAATTCACGGGCTTATATGTACCGGTATAGAGATCTGGATTCTTCCAGCAAGGCTGCATCGCAAGCGTACAAAGAAGTTAGCATGTACAGTCAGGGGAAAGCGGAAGCATCCAATAATCTTGCTTTTTGCGCTTTTATGCGGATGGATTTTGATACAGCTGAACGCCTGCATAAAGGGTATATGACCTGACGAAAAATGAATTGGAACTTTTGATTGCCGACATCGGATTGATGAAAATTTATCAGCGGACGGCCATGAACAAGGAGTTTTATGACTACCGGAACAGTGCAATCAGGAGGATGAAGCGGATTGATGAAGAAAATAATCTGTTTGTCGACCGTCACGAGAGTGCCCGATTGGATTATGCCTTTACAGAGTTTTTTATCGTTTCGGCAGTTTATTACTATTATCTGCAACAACGTACCGAGGCTATGGCTTCGCTGAATGAAATACAATTAAATGAAGACTTGGCGACTGATACAAATCAAATTCTTTATTTCCATTATATAAAAGGTTCGGCCGGACTGTGTGAGGGTAAAACACCGGATGAACGAAAACTTGAAGAATTCGATGAGTTATATACAACCTGGAAAATGGCGTCGGAGCAGGATATTTGTATTTTGAAGGAAATGGTTTGCAAGGACTCACCAATTTAATGGCATCTCAGGAGAGTTATGAACTATTTCTGAACAGGCGTTCACACGCTCTGACAAGGTTCGGCATACCAGTGGATTCATTGTTACCGTTGCGTTTGGGGCAGATGGCACTGGAACGTTTTCGCAAATATAACGATCTTTATCAGATAGCGGGTGCGTATGTGTCGATCGGTAAATATTTGAATGCCCACGGACGATATACAGAAGCATTGGATACATTGGCAAAAGCTTTGGACTGTGTGAACCAACATCATATGTCATACTATCATTCTGTGGCGGATACGCTCGACAAGTTACAGGTGTTTGTTCCTAATAAAGATGTGGCATATACAGAAGTAACCTGGCTTGGAAAAGAAAAGGTGAAAACCGTGCCGGAATGGATTTCCAGAATACGCGAACAGTTGAGTGTATCGTATGCTTGCCTGGGAATGAAACCGGCGTCGGATTATAACAGAAATGTTTATTTGGATATTTTGCGGTATACCCGTCAGGATAAAGAATTGGAAAGCCGCTATCTTTCATTAGAACAAGAGTCCAGACAATTGAACGTGGTATTGTTTTTCGTGATTATAGGACTTATACTGGTGACTGCCATGTTTTGGCTATTCAATAAGAGATCAAAAGTACGGAACCGGATACATATTGCACGTCTACGGCAAACTTTGGATGTTTGCCAGAAAATCACAGCTTCCATACCGGTGGATGTAACAGATGAAAGTGAAATCGTATACGCTATCTCGGAATCTATTCAACCGGATATGGAGCAATTGTTCGGTGCTACAGAAATCCGTATCGGGATAAGAAATGAAGAAACGGGAGACATCGAATTTAATGAAGAATGTGAGAGCGAACAGACTGATGAACCAAGTCGATCGGAGAGGTTGGTATCGGGTCAGTATTTAATCTGTATGTACCTGATAAAACGGAACCGATCGGGATTCTGAAACTATTTACCCGTCATCGCCTGAATAAGGATGAGCAGGCATTGGTGAAAGTTATCACTCCCTATATTGCCTGGGCATTGGACAATGGAATGACATTTATTTCATTGGGGATGAACGGAATAAGTTGGAAAAACAAAGGTACGTCTACGAACAGCATATTGCCGGGAACAAACGGCAGAACCTGATAAAAAAATCATGTCTGGCCATTGTGGATGGAATCAATCCGTATATAGACCGAATTATCAATGAAGTTCATAAATTGACGGAAAAGGGCTTTATAAACAACGATCGGATAAAGAAAGAAAAGTATCAATACATCGACGAGTTGGTAACTACAATCAATGAATATAATGATATATTGGCTTTGTGGATTAAGATGAAACAAGGTTCGCTTAGTCTGAATATAGAGAATTTTGAATTGAATGAACTCTTTGAATTGATAAGTAAAGGACGTAAAGCCTTTGAAATGAAGAAACAAAGGCTTGAAATAGAACCTACAAAGGCATTGGTGAAGGCTGATAAAGCGTTGACTTTGTTTATGATTAATACATTAGCCGAGAATGCCCGAAAATATACTCCGGAAGGGGGTATAGTGAAGATATATGCTAAGCGGACTGATGAATATGTTGAGATTTCCGTAGAGGATAACGGACGCGGACTTTCGACTGAAGATATAACGAAGATTATCGATGAGAAGGTTTATGATTCCCAATCGATAGGATGAAAGACAATCCGGATAAAGAAGAATTGAAACGGAGTAAGGGCAGTGGCTTCGGATTGATGAACTGCAAGGGAATCATTGAAAAATATAAAAAGACCAATGATCTGTTCCGAATATGTACATTTAACATAGAAAGTACACCGGGCAAAGGCAGCCGTTTTTACTTCCGACTACCTCCCGGGGTCCGTAAAATAATCGGGATTTGTTTATGTCTGGTCGGATTATTCGGCTTCTTCTCCTGTCAAGGCGAACCGATGCCTGAAAAACTGAAAGATATTCCGGTAGATTCCGTAACCTTAGCAGCTGAAGCTGAATATGAACGTCTGTTGGACGAAGCATCCAGATTTGCTGATACAGTTTATTATTGCAATGTTATAGAAAACTTTGAACTTGCGTTGCAGTATGCCGATTCAGCATTAAACCGGCTCAATGCACATTATAAAAAATATGCCCGCCATCCCCAACGATTTATGAAATTGGTGGGAAGTGGGATTCCGGCCGAACTGGAGTGGTGGTAGAACCTTATAATACGGATTTTCATGTGATACTTGATGTGCGTAATGAAGCATCTGTTTGCCTTTTTGGGACTTAAAAGTTGGATGCTTATACTTATAATAATGTTGCCTATACGGCATTGTATAAATTGACAGGGGAAGATCAGTCATTAGAAGGCTATTGCCGGCAATTGGAACGCTCAACAACCAATAAAACGGTAGGAATTATCTTATGTATCCTCTTATTGGTGGCATCTCTCTGTGGTTACTATCTTTTGTATGTTCGTAAAAGACTCTTGAACCGATTAAATCTGGAACAGGTCTTGGAAATCAATAAAAAGGTATTCGCTTCTTCATTAGTGCGCACACAGGAGTCGGCGGAAGCTTTACAACGCGAAGAAGATACATTGAAAGAGATACCACAACGAATCGTAAACGAATCATTCGACTCGATGAATGAGCTGTTGACTATAGAATGTTTGGGGATTGCTGTTTATAATGAAATGGGACATCGGCTTGAATTTGCTTCCGCTCCCCGTATGGATACACCTCCGGAAATCATACAGCAGTGTTTTGATAATCAGACTTATCTTTCGGACGGAGATATGCAAGCATTACCTTTGCTGGTTGATGCAGGAGGGAAACATCAGTGTGTCGGTGTATTATATCTGGAAAGACAGGAGGACAGTATGCAAGAAGCGGATCGTTTGTTGTTTCAGTTAATCTCCAGATATGTAGGCATTGTGGTGTTCAATGCGGTTGTCAGACTTGCCACAAAATACCGTGACATCGAAGCGGCACACGAGGAGACCAGGAGAGCTTCGTGGGAAGACAGTATGTTGCATGTACAGAATATGGTGTTAGACAACTGTCTCTCGACCATCAAGCATGAAACAATCTATTATCCAAACAAAATCAAACAGATCATCGGCAGGCTGAATACCCACTCCCTATCAGGAGAAGAGGAAAAGGAGTGTGTGGAGACTATCAGTGAATTGATAGAATATTATAAAGGAATCTTCAGGATATTGAGTTCTTGTGCTTCCCGACAACTGGAAGAAGTAACGTTCCGAAGGGCTACAATACCGGTTACGGATATAATGGCATATGCCGGCAAATACTTCAAAAGAATAAGTAGAGGGGTTAACTATAAGATAACATTGACTATAGAGCCCCTTGAAGCCAAAGTCATTGGAGATATCAATCAGTTGCGTTTTCTTATAGAGAACCTCATTGATGAAGCCCTTTCTTTCCATCAGGATGGAGAATTGGTTTTAAAAGCCATTATGGATGGAGAATATGTTCGTTTTTTGTTCACAGACAGAAGACGTGAGAAGCAAGTAGAGGAACTGAATCAATTATTTTATCCGAATCTGGCACGTATGACTTCAGGAGAGAAAGGTGAACTACGAGGAACTGAATATCTGATCTGCAAACAAATTATTCGTGACCATGATGAATTTGCCGGAAGGCGTGGTTGTCGCATTAATGCAGAGCCGGCACAGGAGGAGGATTCACGGTCTATTTTACAGTACCCAAAAGATAAAAAACTAAATATACATAGATAAAATAGTATGGAAGATAAGAAATTTAAAGTAATTATTGTAGAAGATGTAAAACTGGAACTGAAAGGAACAGAAGAAATATTTCGCCATGAAATACCCAATGCTGAGGTAATAGGTACGGCAATGACTGAAAATGAATTCTGGCCTTTGATGGAAACACAATTACCTGATATGGTGTTACTGGATTTGGGATTGGGAGGCTCTACAACAATCGGTGTCGATATATGCCGGAATATCTTTAAACGTTATCCGGGAGTGAGAGTCTTGATATTCACCGGAGAAATTTTAAATGAGAAGCTATGGGTAGATGTGCTGAACGCCGGAGCAGACGGAATTATCTTGAAAACAGGTGAATTACTTACCAAGACGGATGTACAGGCCGTAATGGATGGGAAGAAGTTGGTATTCAATTATCCGATTCTGGAGAAAATAGTGGAGCGGTTTAAAAAATCGGTGGCTAACGACGCTAAGCGTCAAGAGGCTGTCATCAGTTATGATATTGATGAATATGATGAACGTTTCCTCCGCCATCTGGCGTTGGGGTATACCAAAGAATGATAGCTAACCTAAAGGGTATGCCTTTCGGAGTGAAATCGTTAGAGAAGCGGCAGAATGATCTGATCGGAAGGTTGTTTCCACAGGGTGAACGGGTAGGAGTAAATGCAACCAGACTGGTGGTCCGTGCATTAGAACTTCGTATAATTGATTTGGACAATCTGGAAGCAGATGAAGAGTAAATGGCGTATGCCACATCCGGCAACGATGTTCTTTCTGTTTACGCTGGCAGTCATCTTTCTATCCTGGATATTCGATATTTATGGATTAAGGGTGCAACTACCACAGACAGGAGCAGAGATTCGTGTACAAAGTCTGCTGAGTCCGGAGGGTATTCGCTGGATGTTGCGAAATGCAATTACTAATTTCACAGGATTTGCACCGTTGGGAATGGTGCTAATAGCAATGTTTGGTATCGGGGTAGCTCAACATTCCGGCTTTATTGATGCTTGTGTCCGGCAAGGGGTGAAAAATCGAAAAAATACCAGGAGGATCATCTGTGGGTGATTATTCTTGGATTGCTATCGAATATAGTAGGAGATGCAGGTTATATAATATTGCTTCCGATAGCAGCCACTTTGTTTTATTCGGTAGGATTAAATCCGGTAGCGGGAATTATTACCGCATATGTTTCGGTTTCCTGTGGCTACAGTGCCAATGTAGTGCTGAGCACCATGGACCCATTAATTGCCCGTACGACACAGGAAGCAGCCATTGATTCCGGAGTATATCAGGGAAATACGGGACCATTGTGCAATTATTATTTTATGTCTGTCTCTACATTCGTCATCGGAGCCATAATTTATAGGATAACCTGCAAACGACTGATTCCTTCTCTGGGACAATATGAGGGGAAACAGATATTTGAAGGCTATAAACAATTGTCACGCAAAGAACGCCGGGCCATGACAATGGCAATCGTTGTGGGAATGCTTTATGCTGCAATCATTTTATGGGCCACTTTTTCTTCCTGGGGTATCTTGCGTGGAGTAAATGGAGGGCTGATACGTTCACCATTCATTATGGGGATTTTGTTCTTATTGTCGCTGGGAGCTGCTATTATGGGGATGGTCTATGGGTTTAGTTCCGGACGTTACCGTTCGGATAACGATGTGATAGAAGGATTGGCACAACCCATGAAATTATTGGGTGGCTATCTCGTTATTGCCTTTTTTGCAGCCCAGATGTTTGCTTGCCTGGAATATTCACATTTAGATAAATGTGTGGCTATCATAGGTGCCAATTTACTGTCTTCTGTGCAGGCAGGTCCTTTATGGACTTTGATTTTATTTATATTGTTCACCGCAACCATTAATCTGATTATGGTTTCTGCTACTGCTAAGTGGGCATTTATGGCATTTATCTTCGTACCGGTATTTGCACGAATAGGGATTGAACCGGATATGACACAATGTGCTTTCCGGATAGGTGACAGCGCAACTAATGCTATCACTCCATTCATGTTCTATATGCCTTTAGTGTTGACCTACATGCAACAGTATGATAAGCAAGCCACTTATGGTTCACTCTTAAAATACACTTGGCGATATTCGGTATATATACTGATAGGCTGGACAATGTTACTTTTTATTTGGTACTTAACTGGCTTACCTTTAGGATTATAGAATATATATGTGAAAATGTAAGTAAAAAAAGACACAGATTTTTTTGGAGATTTCAGAAAAAGCACTACCTTTGCACTCGCAATGAAGGATGGTTCCGTAGCTCAGCTGGATAGAGCAACGCCCTTCTAAGGCGTGGGTCAAGCGTTCGAATCGCTTCGGAATCACTATTAACATCCGGTAACAGTTAAATTGTTATCGGATTTTTCTTTAAAATAGCTGATATTTAAACGTTTTACTTTCGCCCCGTTTAACTTTTAATAACCTGCCTGTGTAGGCATATTTGTAGGCATATCCCCTCTACAGGCATAAAATAGGCATATAAAAATGACGGCAATAAGAAGTTGTAAGACAAGGCAAAAAAGGCAAAACCGACCGGCTCCCCCTGTATGTGGAATTTTATATCAACCGTGAGAAAATAAGGATCGCGGTAAGGTTAAAGTGTCACGTCCAAAGAATGGGACGAGCAAAACGAAGTGATAAAAGGCCGGGACAAAGAGAGTAAAGACAAAAATTTAATCATCTCAAACATCCGGTCACGTGTAAGCGACATATTTGTTCGTGCCCGTCTTAAAAATGAGACGCTGACAAAAGAAAGTTTCTTCCGCCAGTATAACAATCCTTCCGATTTTGGTACCTTCTTTGATTTTGCACGGGTTTACCTCAAACAAATTAGCAAAACAATTTCTTTCGGTACCTGGAAACATCACGTTTCTATCATCAAGAAACTGGAAACATTCGCCCCCGGCCTTGTATTTTCAGAGATTACCCATGAATTTCTCCTGTCTTCTTTGCATATCTTCGCAAAATAGGTAACATGGATTCTACGGCATGGCGTAACATGGCTACTATCAAAATATATGTAGGTGCCGCCATACGCGGCGGTTATATGGACCAGGACCCGTTCGCGGCCATAAAGATACGTCGCCCCAAAAGTGAAGTTATATACCTGACGGAAGAAGAACTCCTCCGTCTGACCGCCTTGTACCGGTCCGGCCGCCTGGAAGAATGTACCCAGAACGTACTCCGTTTTTTTCTGTTTCTTTGTTTTACTTCTTTGCATATAGGCGATGCAAAAGCATTGCAGATAAACCAGTTCATAGGGAATGAACTACACTACACACGAGGTAAGACCAAAATACCGGTAACTGTACCCTTATCGGACCCGGCACGTTATATTTATGAATATTACCGGGCCGGACGTACAAAAGGTAACTTGTTTATGAACTTCCCACGGATCAGGATATAAACCGGGTATTGAAAACAATAGCCGGTAAAGTAGGAATAACAAAGGATATCAGTTCAAAGACCGGGCGGCATACATTCGCTACCTTGTATTATAAGAAAACACATGATATCGTAACGCTATCCCACCTTTTGGGACATAGTTCTATAACTATGACAATGGTTTACGCACATGCTCTGGAAGATGAAGCGAAGACGGGAATACACGCCTTTGATGATATGTTATAACTAAAAGAGTGAAGGGGAACCGTATTTCCCGCTTCCCCCTTTCGCTTTTCTACTCCAACGTATAAACACTCCAGTCTATCGCCTTTTTAAGTTCCCAGCCTTCCTTTTGTGTCTCCTGTATATGTTTCACGGCACCGGTGTAAAACTCTTGTAGTTGCTGCATACTTGCAAACTCGTAAAACGTCGGGTTGTCTTCTTCCCCGAGCTTGAAAGTAACAGGAAGGTTTTCCCCGCCTGTCTGCAAGGCAAGATCGTACGCCGTCTTATAATTCATCTGGTTCTCCATGGAAAGCCAGACTTTCAGACCGTTCCATATGTACCCGCTTTCGATCGTGTCGGTTATCTTCCGGTTATACCATTCATTAATAACCGCCTTGATTTCTGCCAGTGCGGGTAGATGATCGAACGTCTCTTCCATGTAACTACGTTGGACTCCTTCTGCTGTCTCTGTTTCCTGGTAATCCCACGTAATACGCCAGATTCCCCGGCGGCGGTTGGTACATCTTACCGGTTCCGCCTTGCTGTCTGCATAAATTCGTATCATTTCAAGTAAAATGTATAATTATCAATCCTTTTTCACTTACTTCACCTTCGCAATGTGCTTCAAAAGGCAGTTCTCCGTCTCTTGCCGCTGATTCACAAATGAAAAGGGTTTCCTCAAGGCTGGTAAAATACTTTCTCTCCTTGCCGTCGAGTTCCAGTTTTATAACAGTCCGGTTTCCGTTTTTCGTCGGAACATCCTTTTCATAATCAAGTACGATCACATCCTTGTTCATCAGTTCGGGCGACTTGATCCTTGCCCCGGTAAATCGTTTCCGTCCGTCTTTAGGCTTGTACTTGTAGCCCAAATCTTTTAGTTTTTCATTTTCTTTCCTGTTAGTTTATAAAATAAGTTCTTGCAATTCAGCATGTTTTGTAAGCCCGTAAAATGAAGCGGTTAACTCCTGCCTACGTTTCTTGCTTTTAACCTTGTGCATCTTGCGGGCGAACTTTTGTTTGTTACGCTTCCTTAACCGCACATGATCCGGGCGGGTTACATATCCCAGGAAGTCGATACCTTCGGTGATCGGGAAAACGGTATCATTGCTTTTAATCTCCAGGCGGGCTTTACGGGCCTGTTCATGAATGATATCCCTAACCTTCCAAAGGTATTTCTTACTACCGGAAAGCACCAGACCGTCGTCACAATACCGGTAATAGTGTGCTACTGCCTCCTGATCCTTTAACCGATGATCCAGGTAAATAGACAGAAGCAAATTACAAAGCCCCTGTGATGATCTTAACCCGATACTTACGCCTTTAGGCATCATGCGGATGCACTCTTCCAGGATTCCGATCAATATTTTATCCTTGAACATCTTTTTCACTGCATCCAGCAAAATGTCCTGGTCTACGCTTTCATAGAATTTCGTTATATGACTGGTACCCGAACAGGTTCCTTCGGGATCAGTCTTTATATCTTTAACGATATACTGTAAAAGGTCATGCGTACCCCTGTTTTTAATGGATGCGGAAGTAGTCCGGATAAAACGTACTTTCAAATGCCGGTCCACCACATTCATAACGGCGTTAAGAACGATCCTGTCTTCCAGGGAAACCGATTGTACGATCCTTACTTTCGGTCCGTCGTCTACGGTCATTTCCCGATATCCTCCGAGCTTGAACCGCCCGCCCTTTATCCGCTGTCTGATCCTCTTTACTGCCTTCGGGACATCCGCCAGTATTCTACGCCCGGCAAAGCTGCGCTTTCGTCTTCTTTTGCGCAATACCGTTTTTATGGCGTCCTCTATATTGGAGTCCTCGACAATCTCTTCTATAATATTATCTTCTCTCCACATGATAATTAAATTAGCCTTCAATTCCCCGGGCCGGGCTTCTTCGAAAAAAGTTCCTACCAAACCCCATTGCCCTGCGCTTTGTTTTTCCCCTTTCCAGCCGTAAACGGCTGCTGTTGGCGAGGCTCATTCCTCTTGCTCCACGCCGGCGACACGTCCCCACTGTTGTACGCCAATCTTTAAGGCTTATGCGCTTTTTCTTTATCCTAATTGTTTGCAAGCCGAACGCCGATGTTCGCATTCGTGTTCGATGAATCGTTATTCGCGTTCGCATACGAAACACCGCCTAACGCGTTCGCGTTGTTGTTCGACCGATACACCACACGAGTGTATATGAGGAAATCCGCCTTTGTATTTTCAGGAAGCACCGGCACCCGTCTTACTTCCGGACGCCCGCGCTACCCGCACAACGTTTTACGTTGCTATTTTATTTTAATCAGCCTGATTTATGGCTTTAAAGGCCGCGACGCTACCCGCCCAGCGTATTATGCCCCTGAAGGCAAGCCGAACGCCGATGTACGCATTCGTGTACGATGAATCGTAACTCGCGGACGCATACGAAACACCGCCCAACGCGATCGCGTTGAAGTTCGACCGATACACCACACGAGAAAGCCCGGTACCTACATAGAACCTGTCGAACCAATGTGAAGAAGTGGAACCGCCTTCTTTGGTGCAATCAAATCCATATACCGGCCCCAAACCATGTGGGTAGGATAAATATCCGCATTATAAACAGTAATTCCCTGTACAACGCGTTCCGTTCCGTCCGGCATGGTAATAAACCACCTTCCGTCCGCTGCTGTCTTGTTTACCGTGACATACTGCAACCATTCCGCCTTGTTTCCCTGGAAATTTTCATATCCCAGTACATTGACGGACTGATAATTTACACCGTCCCGGTAAGCACCTTCCGCCTGTGGATTGGAACCGCCCTTTTCTTTATAATAAGAAACCGTATCACGTATTCCCAACGCATTTGTAAGGCCCGTCACTTTCTGGTAATTGTTTGTTCCATATCCGCAAACTCCCTGCGAATCGGTATTACCGTATTTAAAGAAATGCAGATTACCCACGTCCTTGTGCATTTCCCAGTCAAACAGCTGGAAACCTTTGCCCCGGTTCTGGGCGTATTTGATTGCCTGGGCTTGTGAAATGGTTCCTACACTTGAAACACCACTGACAGAACGCAACACATCATCAATCAAGTAGGCTTCATAAGCACCGCCCAGGCATTCCGTATGCTCTACCCAGTCCGGCTCGATCGCTTCTACACTTTCCGACGTTGTGAGTAAAACGAAATCGAATGTCGCCGAATTAAGGAAGGTAAAGGCCAGTTTCGTTGCCCTACAGGAACGGCACAAAACAAGTACATACCATTGATAAAACCGTTCGCGTTTGAAACGCTGACCCGACTTACTATTTTGCCCGTATCATCTATAAATACAGCCCCGTAAAGAGTGGAAGCCAGACCGGGAAAACGAACCTGCTTGTAATCCCGAACATCCACCAGGGCGAACGAGCCGGATTCGTATTCGTTCTTTGCCTCTTCAATGGTCGTGTAATCCGTATTCTTACGAATCCCGATCCCTTCCGTTACGTCCAGCTCTTCACGGGTAAATTTTACACTGGTGTACCCTGCCGCTGCCGGCACATCCTCATTACTTGAAATAAAACCGTAAAGACATTGATTCAGCACGTCCGTTACTCCCTTGTACCAGTAATGAGGTTCATATACGTAAACTTCGCCTTCCGATCCAGTTAATACTGCATCCGTGGCGTTCTCCACATTCTCACTATCGGCGTATTTGTTCCGGTTCTCATCATGAAGCGGATAACAGGTCATTTCACCCTCCGCCGTCTTTTTGGCCAGAACGCAAGGCCTTTTCGCCAACACTTCCAGGATATGGGAAGACGGGGTAAATTCCGTATTATAGTCATATCCGGTTGAGTTATCCAGATTCGTAATCTTTTCCCCGTCTCCTACCGTCTGATCTATTTTTATACCGACAAACTGCGGCTGAATGATATTCAGTTCCGGGAAATGTGCACAGGTGGCGGCGTACTCTTCATCCGACATGGACTGGGTCAGCCGGTACGTACCCACCAGGCGGCACGTCTGCACGTTTCCCCCGTCTTCATCAACACCGCCCATTGTCATAAGCCTGCGAACGCCAAATTACCGTTCCCGTCCATATCTATACCGGTAATTCGTAGATAGCTGGTCGCGCTGCATTGCTGTAACAACGTGTTCCAGTCGATCAGGCTACAGTTATCAATCACAAGGCGCGTGATATTTGCCGTGCCTTCCAGCTGCAGCCCAGCATTGGTTAGTTTGTTCAGGTACCGGAGTTCCAGCGTCTGCAAAGTTGCGGGAAGGACGCAAACGGCCAGAGGCGCACCGCCGGCGAATGTCACACCGGTAAGGGATGTATCACCGGCCAGGAAGGTCTCAAGTTTGGTATTGCTTGAAAGGTCCATACCGGTAAAGGAAGAGGATTTAAGCCCGGATATGTCGAGTTTTCGAAGATTACGGCAATTACCCACCAGAAGGGCGTTAAGTGTCGTTTGTCCGGCCTCACAACTAATATTCAGATCACGCAAGGCCGTACAGTTATTCAGGTTCAATGTGCCGACAATGGCGTGGCTTACATCCGTCGGATCAAGCCCGCGAATACGGCTTGCACCGTAGAAATATTGCGGATCGTTTACAATCAAATCCGTGTCCATTGTCAGTTCCACCACACTACCGGCCGTTTCTGCAAGTACCGCGCTTTGGTGCGGTGTTCCGGACGTGTACCCGTACCCGTAATAATACCGTTCGGAGCCTGTAATCCGAACTTCCGGTTATCCGTTTCCGAACTTATACCCGAAATAAGCCGCGAAGCTGTCACGACGATAAGTACCGGCCACGTACTGACTATCCAGAAGGGCGAAACGGTTCTGAATGGTATAAGTACGGTGCGCGTAACGGCTGCCCTGCAAGGCATACAGATAATTATAATAACTGGTTCCGCTGCCGGTTGTCACCCCTTCGGTAAGCGGAAGGATATATTTATATTCCGAATCCTTGTTATAAATCCGCTCGCACCAGTTGCCCATTTGTTCCTCGTTAAATACTTGCAGGACATATTCAAGGCTCATATTGCTACGCAAGGTTTCCGCCACTTCACGCAATTTGTCCGGACAAGACCGTACCAGTCCCATAAAACGGAATCATGGCCGGCAAAAGCATAACTACCGATACTATCGTCAAAACTTCGTGGGTAATGGTATATTCGTATTTCAGTACCGAATCATTACGCACACCGAACAGCGTGTCCATATCGTAAGGAAGGAAATACCAGATCAGAGAGTCCCAAGTCGCCAGCATCATGTTTTTTGCCCGGTTATCCACAGCCATAAAGTAATCGGTAATCAGATACCATGCAAACGGGCTGTCATTACCGAAATACTGGTTATATTCCGCCAGGAACTTGGCGGGATTACCTTTACATGAATCTACAGTTCCAAGTCTA